>Ga0228630_1000253_pt1 | contig 23235 bp, 12 predicted proteins | sample 37DmetaG_FD_183038 | JGI IMG/M metagenome (GOLD analysis project Ga0228630, IMG submission 183038) | Seawater microbial communities from Monterey Bay, California, United States - 37D | ecosystem: Environmental > Aquatic > Marine > Coastal | place: USA: California | collected 2016-10-25 | reverse complement strand
TTTTGTTCATGAATTTGAATTTTTATGTTATTTATCCCTAAAGCTAATTATTAATTTTTGTTTTTTAAACTTTAAAAACTAAAAAATATAAAATAAACTATACAAGGGCTATACAGTAGCTCGGGTTAATTTTTTTTGAACATTAATTAGACTCTATAAATGTTTAATTAATAATCTTAAATTATAAGCACAACTAAATAAACAAGCAGTTTTAAAAGGGTTAATTTTTTTACATTATAATGTATCAATATTGTAGTGGTGTTAATGTTTATGGTAAGCACACAAATAATTAATTTTGGATTGTTGTAATTTTTGTTTTGTGTTTTAAAATTAAAAGTGTTAGTGCCTAAACAGCGCATCTTCTATCAATTTTGAAGTTTTGTTTACCTAGTTATAGCATAGCATAAAAGCAACAAACTAATTAGATTCGTCTAATTTGACTAACCAACTTAACTTGAAAAGGCATCTTTAGGGATGTCTTTTTTAATTTCTCTTTATATTTTTGATCTACAACAAGAGCTGTTCTGGGCGCAGAAAACCGTTGCACTCATCCACTCAATATTTCAACTTTAGGAGCTAGACTTTTTTTCATAAAAATGACATTGGGGGTAAATTTAGCTACATAAAGCTGATTATTTATTAATTTATTCAACTGCAATCAAAATTAAATAACCTGCCTTTAAATGGTTGGGTCTTTCGTTATTTTTTATTTATTCTCAAACACTTTAGTAACAATTATTTGTCAGTTTATTCTAACGAAACCGTTTTAGTTATTATTGTTAATTCTGCTTTTTTTGCACATTATTAATTTTTGAAAATCAGTTTTTTACTATGTAGAACTAACTTAATGTTAAAATAAACTGTACATAAACTATACATTTTGATAGTTTGAGTATTTTCCTTTAGCATAAATTACATTATAATTAATCGTTTTCGTTTATTAATTACATTTTTTATATGTTTAAAATTATCAAATTTGTAAAAAACAGAGCTTTATTAACCCTTGTGTATGTCATTTGTATTGGTTTGCTATGGAATTCAAAACAAACCTTTAATTATTTTTGATTTAGATAAATTAATTAACAAATTACAATAACATGAAAAAAATTACATTTTTATTATTCCTTTCATTTTTTATGCTTGGATTTTCACAGGATATCCTAAAAACTGATTACCCTGTATACGATGGCACTTTTGCAGGATCAGTTTATTCACAAAGTTTTACTTTTCCTACTGCTGCTAATGCTTGGGCAGGCTTCGCAAATGATAATACTAACATGTATCCAATGGTATTTAACAATGGGGGCTTAATCACTTTTAAAGCAACAACAGCAACGGATACTCAAGTTAGGTTTTTATTTGAAGCTAACCCATATCCGAACAACTCACCAGCATTTGACGTAACAGTTCAATTACTTGCTTCTAATGGTGCCGATTATGCTTACTCTGTTGCAATTCCAGCGTATACTGTAGCTGATCAAAACTTTAACTCCGCTCTTTTTTATGTCATTGAGAGTGATGTTACAGTTTCAATGAAGGAAGCTAAGATCCAAACGTACGCTTCAGATGGGACTACAGTAGAAAAAACAGATTTTCCAGTTTACAAGGGCGTTTTTGCAGGATCAGTTTATTCACAAAGTTTTATTTTTCCCACTGCTGCTGATGCTTGGGCAGGATTTGCAAACAATAATACCAATTTATACCCTATGACTTTTAACGAGGGTGGTAAGATTACATTCACAGCAACTACAGCAACAGATACTGAAGTAAGATTTTTATTTGAAGCTAATCCATATCCAAACAATAACCCTTCATTCGAGGTAACGGTTCCTTTATTAGCAGCTTTACCTGATAATTCAACTTACACTGTTGATATACCTGCGTATTCAACTGTTGGCCAGAATTTTAATTCTGCTATCTTTTATGTGACATCTAGAGATATTGAGGTTACTGCAAGTAACTTCAAAATTGAAACCTATGGTTCATCAGATACTTTAAATCCTTTGTTTGATTTTGAATCCGTAAACTATACTGTAGCAACTGATGGCGCTGGTGGTGCTCCTCCTACATTCTCTGTAGTAGTAGATCCTACGGATGCTTCAAATAATGTTGGAAAAATAGAAAACTCTAACCCAGCATATGCAAACACACAATTTACGCAAGATGTTTATGTTGATCTTACAGGAGGCGACAAAACCATTTCTTTTCGAATTTGGAGTGATATGGCTAAGCCAGGATTATTAAAATTAGAAAGTTCTCTAAATGGTAATCCTGCAATTGAAAAATCGTTCACAACAGCAGGAACAGGATGGGAAACAATTGATCTTGATTTTAGTAGTGCAAGCTACTGCTGTGGTAGCACAGATAATGTAGTCTATGACCAATATAGAAAATATGTGTTGTTCATGGATTTTGGTATTACATCAGTGGGAACCTATTACATTGACGATTTTGAGGGTGGTGTACTTGGAGCTACATATACCCCTCCAGTTACAAGCTGGTCATTAGATTTCGAAACTGCAACAACTGTATCAGGATTTGAAGGTTTGGGATACACAGATCTTTTTGACAATGATCTAACTGATGGTATCAATACATCAGCTAAAGTTGGTAAATTAGAGAATGTAAACGCCAGTGCCTACTGCCATATTAAAATTGCGATTAACCCAACAGCTTTTGATTTATCTGCTAACGACAAGGGTTTTTCAATTATGTACAAGGGTAATAGAGAAACCCCAGTAAAATTAAAATTGGAAGGTGGTTCAGCCCCGAGAGAAGTAGATGCTAACTACACTAATGTTGGATTATGGCAAAAACTTCTTTTTGACTTCTCTGGATTTAATGCTTCAGATTTAAATACTATTGTATTGTTCACAGATATTACAGGACCAGCAAGTACAGATGCTAATGATGATACCTTCATGATTGACAATATTGTTTTTGGTGAATTCGCATCTTTGTCAACTCAATCTTTTGAGTTTAGTTCTGCTGTCAAAATGTTCCCTAATCCTGCAAAAGATACAGTTCAATTCTCTGTAAATTCTAACGAGAATTTGGATGTTCAGATTTTTGATATGCTCGGAAAATCTGTAATGCGTGTCGATAACGTAAGAAATGCAGTTAATGTTTCTGAATTAAATTCTGGACTATATTTCGTTCAAATGACGTTAGGTGCACAACAAGCAACTAAAAAGTTAGTCATCAAATAAGTTTTTACTAACTAATCAAAATATAAAAGACCTCCGTTTGGAGGTCTTTTTTTATTTCACACTAAATTTTGCTGAAGCCAGAAGAACAGTTTTCTATTTTTTAATAAACTTTAAAAATTGCTCTTTACCTTCAAATTTTAGGCCTAGGATGTAAAGTCCGGGGCGGAGTGTTTCTACACCAATTCTTTTATTTTCGGTTATCCCTTTCAAAATTTGTTTCCCAGAAAGCTCCATGATACTGTAGGCGATCTTTTGTATAGAAGGGGCTGTTTTTATGCTTAGTGTTGAAACTACAGGATTGGGAAATATACTGAGTGACGTTGGATTAAAACTATTTTCATTGGCAGATAAAGTGCCTTCAACTGTTGTTTCGAACATGCCGTTTCCGTGCGTTCCTACAAGAAGTTTACTGTCGGACGTTCTGTAGACCAATCCGCTGACCACGGCCAGTCCAATTTCATTAACTCCTTCAATTTCCCAATCGTTATTAAGTGGATCATTAGATGCATACAGCCCCCTGGCTGTACCAACAAAATAAATCACCTCTCCGTCAACCTCGGCTATCGCCGCAGAGCGAATGGAATGTGCATTTAGATTGTTTTCCACTAACGACCATAGTGGTTCCTCTGCACGGGCATTTAGGGTTAAAAAAATACTATTAATACCATAATTTGAATAAACCACTAAGACAGTATCTGGATCGTTCGGATGAATCGCCAATCCACTTACATAAGCCCCGTTATTGGTGTCTGCACCAAAGGGTGTAATGTTTATTGCATCGTCAATACTTGTTGCGTTTTGTGGATCATCTAGCCTGAAAATACCGCCGTTCCCGCCACCAATCAACAAATAACTTGATAGAGGATTATAAGCCCCTCTTGTAGTTGCAAATGTCCTGATTGGCTCATCGTCTGGTAAAGCGCCTAAGTTTTCCCACGTAAGAGCTGTTATGTTTTCTGCGTTATTTGTTTTGTACAGTTCAGACAATCCTGCGTAATACAAATTTGTTGTATTATCTGGATCCAAATAAAAGTAGGTTACGAATTGGCTTTCGGACCCATCAGGGGTTATTGTTCTGAACTCAGGAAGGTTAGTAAACATATTCCCATTTTGAGTTCCCGCATAGATTTGAATAGCTTCGTTTTCGCCTCTCCGTGCAATTCCTACAGCAACACCATCTCCACCTGAATACGATTGCATACTTGTGTTGTCTGGAAGGCCAACATCTGTTCCTCCATATTTTGTACCGTTATCTTGGGTTCCTCCAATAACAAGATTACTTTCTGATGTTGGATCTAATGCGACATGGTAAAATTGGTAGGTTATGTAATTGTTATTTAAGCTTTCCCAAGCGACTTCCTCGGCATTAACATCAGAGGTTTTATGTACACCACCATCTGTTCCAGAAAAAAATATATTAGGGTTATTAGGATCAAAAACTAAAGCATGTATATCTGGGTGATGCTCAACGCCACCGGTATTGTACAAACCATAACTGGTGTTGCTGATGTAGCCACCAATGCGCGTAAATGTTTCATCATTTAAAATATCTTCTATTTTGTAAATATTGGTTCCTCCTATGGTTACAAAGTTTTCATCGTCGGGCTTAACACTAACCACCAAATCGTACCCTCCTTGAACAGCAAACGGGTCATTTCCAGCAAGGTCACCGTCAGGTTCATCCGGTAATTTTGTTGAGTAATTGGTCCATGTATCCAAATCCAAGTTATATTTCCATAAATCTGCTTCTATGCTTTCTGAGGCTCCATTGACGTAAAGGGCATAAATAATATTGTCATTTGATGGGGCGGCTCCAAGTACAATTCTTCCTTGTGCTAACCAATCGGTTGGTGTCCCATTTTCAGCAATTCTTGTCCATGAGCCATTTCCTGTGGGAGAGGTCCATACTCCGTTTTGATCTACTCCTCCATCAAAGGCTGCGTAAACGCGCCCGCTGCTGCTAATCAATACATCTGATGTTGTATTTGAATTGTCTTGATTGAGTTCGGTAGTTAGTGTTGTACCATCGAATCGGTAGATTCGCGCAGTTGCTGCAATCAAAAGATCTCCGTTGATAGGGCTAACTTCTAATGCAGATATCAGATCAAGTCTTGAGTCAAAACTAGTGAAATCGAAGCTGGTTTGTTGTATTATATTCCATGTTAAGCCACCATCTTCCGATTTCCATATACCATCACCAAGATAAAATGACCCCAATGAGGCGCTATTGCCCAACCTTTCTCCAGTGGCATAATACCAAATATTTTGAAACCCAGGTCTTGGATCTTGCGCAATTGCGGATACATTGTGAATTTCATCGTTAGCAGAGACCTTACTCCAACTAGCACCACCATCAGTTGTTCGGAATACTCCACTACTAACTCCTCCTGCAATCATAGTGTTGCCACTTGGGTCACTCAGGTCTATAACCAAAGAACGTGTTCTTCCTCCATAATTTGAGGGTCCTCTTGAAATATATGTATTGCTGCTCATTGAGCGCCTGCGCGCTAATTTCTGCTTTGCAGCTATGGAATTGTTAAGTTCAATACGCTTTTCTTGAATAGGGATAATTCCACTGAGAGGGTTTTTTTGGAGATTATACTCATGTTGCATTCGCTCTTCTACAAATAATCGCCTTTCTTCCGCAGTTTTTTTACCTTTTTTTTTGAGTACGACGGGATTTATTTTTTTGGGCGTTGAGTTTGCTTGGAACCGACAAGTAGTGATGTAAAGAATACACCCAATTAGACAAATAAGGTACAGATTTATTTTCATGAGTGTTAAATTGGTATTCCAAATATAAGAGCAATAAATCGCTTTGAATCTTAATTTTAAGCTAAAAAATCAACTAATTAAAATGAAAAGACTTGGGAGGAGTTTATTTTATTGTGCTAAAACGAAGTGTTTTAAGAGGTTTTTTAATTGGTTGTCTAAAAAGAACCGCAAAACCTTTGCATAAAAGTGATGCAGTTTAATCTGTACAGTTAAAAATGAAGTTAAAATCGAACTTATCAGCTTTTTTTATGCGCAATTGCACTGTTGGTATAGGTTTGCTTAAAATTTTATAAATGTAGAAATGTATTTTCAATAAGACCCTTATATTCCGAATCTGAAATATTGAGCGCATTCAAATTAGAAGTGATTTGATCGCGCTGCATTGTATATTTATTTAATGTATTGTCATAGAATTTTGGAGATTTAAGGGGACTGGCTCAATAATCAAGCTACAGAAAGTTATGATTCATTCATCTTTAAATGCAAGCTTAAAATACTAAAGAGTTTTTTATAACTTTATTGTTTTACCAACTCTTTTTCTAAAGCCTCTAAAGACTTTCCTTTTGTTTCTGGTAATAGTTTTAGGAGTACAAAGAAGCCTATCAAAGCAATTGCTCCAAAGATAAAAAAGGTTAGTGCGTTTCCTAAGTTTGAAAGTTCCCAAGGAAAAATCAATTGCACTAAAGAGCTAATAAGGGAGTTTACAAAGGCAATAACTCCGATAGCTAGACCTCTATATTTCAATGGGTATAACTCGGACAGTAAGACCCACATTACAGGGCCTAGTGAAAATGCAAAGCAGGCAATAAATCCTAAAATTCCAATGAGTACTAAAGTGGCATTTATACGAGTTGACGCTTCTAAAATGACCCCATCATTTTTAAGATATGTTGCATTGCCTAGTGCAGACTTAATGGTGTTCTTAAAATCGATATCAGTATCATAAACCTTTTCAGCAAAAGGTAATAACTGTTCCGAACCAGAAAACTCAAACTGAGCAATTTTTTCTTTGGAAAGTTGGTATGTTGCGTTATTAAAACCATAAGCACATAACAGCAAACTCACTGCAACACCAGCTGTGCCGATTAATATTAGGGGTCTTCTTCCCATTCGATCTATTAAATAGATGGCCACAAAAGTGAAAAGTACCGATGTGGTACTTAACATCACTCCTGATGAAAAGGCCGCATCAGTACCAATTCCTGTTTGTTTAAATATAGATGTTGCATAGAAGTAAACAGCATTTATCCCCGTAATTTGCTGTAGTACGCCTATAATTAAACCTATAACTAATATGAAACGTAGCGAACGCTTTAATAAATCCGTAAGTTTTAAATTAGATTTGTCTTTATCAGCATGTATGCTTTTTTCAATGGAAGCAAACTCAGCGTGGCCTCTTTCGTTTCCATGAAGTGTTATTAAGACGTGTTTTGCCTCAGAAATTCTATCTTTTAAAAATAACCAACGTGGACTTTTTGGAACAAAAAACAAGAATATGAAGTATAAAACAGCAGGGGTCAGTTCGACACCTAACATCCACCTCCAAACAGTTTCATCTGTAAGAAAACTACTTTCTGGGGTGTTGTACTTATTGAAAAAGTAATTACTTAAAAAGGCTGCAAAAAACCCAAAAACAATATTTAATTGTTGAATAGTAACTAATTTACCTCTGTTTTCTGCGTTTGCTATCTCAGCAATATACATTGGTGCTAATACCAAAGCAGCTCCAAAAGCCAATCCGCCAATCATTCTTGCGATATACAGCATTTCATAAGAGTTAGCGCCAGCAGAAAACACAGCAGAAATTGCATATAGAAATGCTACAAAAAGAAGTAGTTTTTTTCGTCCAAAGACATCACTTAATCTTCCAGAAAATAGCATTGCAAACATGGCAGCAAACGATGGTGAGCTGACTACCCAGCCAGACTGAATTTCGTTCAATTCAAACTCTGGCCCTGCGAAAGACATCACACCAGAAATGATACCTGCGTCAAACCCAAAAAGGAATCCTCCGAGGGAGACTACAAAAGCAATGAAGACCAGTTTTTTGTTCATATGATGTTGGATTAAAGCGCTTAACTTTTAGTACACGATCGATTGCATCGCTCGCGGCGGAATATCTAGTACAGTTTCACTTGAATCAACGATCAATTTGTAATTGATCATATTGTCTGTTGGATTCATAACAACAGTTATAATCTTTCCATCTTTGTTCATAAACGAGGTACTTTCAATAGTGGTTATGCTTGTTGTTGTGCTCACACGTACAGCGCCAGGCTCGATGAACTTTGAAAAGTGACCGATATAGTAGTAAGTAGGCGTGTATATCAAATCGCCGGAATTTGTATTTGCATGAATAGGGGCAAAACAGAAATTTTTTACATGATTTGGCCCTCCTCTTTCGTCAAGGAGAATATTCCAGTCTGTCCATCCGACAACGCCACTATTGAAGTCGTTTATCATTGAATTCCCATAGCGCTCTGCATTGGGCCAGTGGAAGAGTCTTTCTGGATTAAAACCTTCCTGACAGCCTTCAGTAAACATCATATTTTTTGAAGGAAATGATTCATTTATACTTTTCAAATTATCATATTTTGGTAAACCTCCTGTCCAAGTCTCATACCAATGAAACCCAATTCCCCAAGCATATTTAGAAGCTTCGGGATCTTCAAAAATAGTATTTGCCCTGTTCGTAATCAAATCTCTATTGTGGTCCCATACGATAATATTTTTATCGCTCATACCTGCTTTTTCAAGAGCTGGTCCTAAATAACCCTTTAAAAAATCGCGTTCTTCTTCGGCGGTGTATATACACGATTCCCATCGTTGTGTTGCCATTGGCTCATTTTGTATGGTCAATCCCCAAACAGGAATACCTTCAGCTTCATATGACTCAATAAATTTTACATAATAATTTGCCCAAGATTGACGAAATTCAGGAAGGAGTTTTCCGCCTCTAAGCATATTTTTATTGGTTTTCATAAAAGCAGGTGGGCTCCAAGGACTGGCATAAAAGACTAAATTGTCACTGATCAATTCAATTGCTCTTTTTATGAGAGGGATTCTTTTTACTTTGTCTTTTTCAATTGAAAATGTTTTTAGTTCTGCATCCCCTTCGTCAATATAGGTATGGCTTCCTAAACCAAAATCACTACTATGAATACTGGTTCTTATAATGTTATATCCTAATCCATCTTTTCCAAAATACGATTGAAGGAATTCATCTTGTTTGCTGGAGCTTAAGGCTGAAAACACCTCTGCTGAAGCATCTGTTATCGCTCCTCCAATCCCTAAATATTCTTGAAATGTTTTTTTTGGATTTACAAAAACTGCAATTCCTGTTTCTAAGGGCTGGCTCTTTTCTTTGAATGTCAGTTCATTTGTTTTGGCTAATCGCAACTCTGTATCCTTAGCGGTAGTATATACTTGAAGCGTTTTGTTAGAATAGCTTTCTTCTACACTTGAAATTGTGTATTGTGGTTCTAATTTAACGATTTTTGCGTCTTTACAAGAAGTCATTAAAAGCAAAAGAATAAATAGTTTGTAATATATTCTAACCATAGTTTGTTGTAAGTTATTTTTTGTATTCGTGTTTGACCCAATCGACTTCCATTACCCATTCGCCCTCCATTGGGAAATCAGTAATTTTAGCATAATTTAAAATGGCAAACATGGCTTCCGGATAGTTATCTCCTTCACCTTTATTACGGTACACTTCTTTATCATCAACACGATACACTAAATCACTTTTTTCCCATTCAACAGAGTATTCATGAAATTCGTTTAAATCAACATTGAATCCTTTACGTAAAGTCCACCAATCGCCCTCATCGCATTTGCCTAGATTTTTTATAGCGCCTGTTGTGAAACTATTTTTATGATGATCGCCATGATGCTCAAAAATATCAATCTCTCCAGACCCAGTCATTGGCCAACAAACAGTTTCGTTCGGTTCTTGAACCGGGGGTTCATTATTTTGAGATCCTAAAATCCACCATGCTGGAAACATACTTGGCTCTCCGTTGCTCCCTAGTTTAAGTCGAGCTGTCCATTTTCCTTTAATAAATTCTTTCCGATTTTTTGAAGCAATTCGCCCAGCAACATATTGCGTTTCAGGGTGCTGTTTTCCATATTTATCGAAATTATCGCAGCTCCGTTTTTTACCAATATTCACTACTTTTAATTTTAAAGTGCCATCACTAACTTCTCGAGTTCCAAATTCATTATTAGGGACATAGCAATGTGTTTCGTTATTTACCCAAATGCGTTGGTCTTGCCAATTATCCGTATTGAATGTGTCAAAATTATCCAGGAAATCTATTTCCCAAACATTTAAGTTTTCTACAGGAATTACATCTCCTTTATGTTCTTTGTTACATGATAGCAAGACTATTACTATCAGAATATAAATACCTTGTTTTAGATTCATGTGTCTAGATTTAATTGACTCCAAATTGAAAAATTTGTGAATCAGATGTGTTCCCAATTTGATCTGTTGTTACGACTTTCCAATAGTACACTTGCCCAGAAGTTACTGTAGTGTTTATACTTGTATTACTTGTACTACCAACTTCAACAACTGGCGGATTTGCAGAATCAAGATATACAGTGTAGGACACAATATCATTATCAATATCAGTTGCTTCCCACTGTAAACTAACTTCACCCTCATTGACACTGGCACCAGATTGAGGACTGATTGCTTCTGCCGGAAATGGGGGATGACTTTCTTGAGGAAGCCCCGAATTATAAAATTTCCAAACGACACTTTCTGTTGTTTCTGTAGTATCACTTGCTAATGAGATTACAGACCATGAATAGGGAGTGCCTCTTAAAATCCGTAGCAAAAATTCATTTGAAAGTGTACTTATAGTTCTAGAAGTTCCATCATTTAAATTTGTAACTTTTAATATATAGGAACTGGCATTTGTCACATCTTGCCATTGGAAGAGTACATCTGTTTCGGAGTCAGAAATGATGACACCTTCATTACATTCTGTATTGTTTTCAGGAAATATAAGAGTTGCTGCAGTTGGCGGATCAACAGGATTTATGCCTTCATCACCGCTATCATCGCTACTACAAGAAGCAACACTGATTAACAAAAACAAGTATATAGGAAGTATTTTTTTTAATCTGCTCATTGCTTTATAATTTTATAATTATACGTTTTTTCTGCTGTGGTTATTTTTAGTACAAAAAATCCATTTGCGATGCTAGACACATCAACTTCCAGAGTATTGGATGTTGGATAGTATATTTTAGAGGCTATTAATTTACCCGTTACATCAAAAATTTCTACAGGAACAGCTGATGTTTCTATAAGATCAATATTGATAAATAACGTATTATTTTGAACAGGGTTAGGATAGACAATAGGTGCGCTATTTACAACAAAGGTTTTTTCATAAACGCCCTGGCACTCTTTATTTGTTCTTATGCTCAATTTATTTAAACCTTTAGATAATACTAATTCCACTTCGCTTTCACTAGTAATAAACGTCTCTTCATTTAAGGATATATAATACAAGTCCCCTCCATTTATGGTCATATTTATTCTTGAGGAATTCGCTACTCTATTCGCATTAACATTCAACTCATCTGGTTCGATTACAACGACTGTAAAACATTGTCCATAGTCTGGTTGCTCCTCTAATGTAATACACAGTTCATACGATCCAGCAGACAAATTTTCGAAATTAATATCGTCTGTAAATATTTCCATTGCGGCGTAATTTTCTCCACTTATGGAAACGGTATAAGTATAGTTCGCTACAGCTGATAATGAAATACTCCCATTATTTTGAGATCTGCATGTTTCACTGAATGCGGATATTACATAATTATCGGCAGGTAAAAAGAAAACTTCACAACCTGAAATATCTACAATAGCACCTTCAGGAGTATTTGGGCAATCATCATTTCCATCAAGAACGCCATCGCCATCACTATCTGGATAATCAAACTCCATCCAATTGAAATTAAATCCACCTGAAAGGATTTTCATTCTTAATGTATGTGCTCCTTTTTCAATAAATACGTTATCTGAAACAGTTTCCCAAATCTGCCATCCATTAGTAACAACCGTATTTACAACAATTAATTCAGTTTCCACATCATTTTCACCTACTGTATACAGTCCGATTTGGCCTTGGTTAAACCCAGCTACTCTGAACTTAATTCCGTACAGTCCTGTTTCTGGAACAAAAATAGAATAGTCGGCATAATCCCCTGGATCTGTATATCCTAAGTTTTGACCGCCACCTTCATCTGTTGTATCTTCTAAGCCCATACCTTCCATCACATCATAATCTTCGACTTGAATAAGAGCAGGAATTACGACACGATATGGAGCGATGTTATTGATGTTTAAATCTGTAAATGTATTTAAAGTTTTATTTGATTGGGATTGGATTGAAGTCCCCGTATAACTCACCGTTATGACGTCCCCTAAAAGAAAGAAATCTTCGAGCTTAAGAATAAACAGTCGCTCTCTTAACGGATCTGCTGTAACCGATGTAACGACTCTTTCTTCTCCATTAATAAGAACAAAAAATTGATCTTCAGTGGCGTTTAAGGATGTTGCCAAAAGAGATTCACTAATTGTAATTTCTAAAGATTTTTCATCAGTACCCGTCTTACCGTTTAATGCGGTTAGAGCTAAAGCATCAACAGATCCTGTAGTTTCAAATTCAATACTACTATAATTTGCAGCAATATCATTGTTAATGTGTAGCTTCAACGCATGTTCTCCTGCTGGAAGAATAATATCATTAATTTCATAAGTTGAAAATTGTGTCCAACCCCCTGTTGAATTCACAACTTGTGTTGCAGTCACTTCCTGATCGTCTATAGACAGAAAGAACTCCCCACCGGTTTGTTGAGATGCAACTCTGACTTTTGCTTTGTACACAGCTGCTTCATTAACATTTACTGTATATTTCATCCACTCGCCTTGGTTTACAAATCCGACATGATATCCATTACTATTTACATTATCATTATTTTTTTCGATATCCACTCCATCATTTCTATAGGACCATCCGCTGTTCCACGCTGTAAAATCTCCAGTAGATAAATTATAGTCAGCAACAACCGTGTCATAGTATGCAAAATTATTTTTACCTAAATCAAAATCTGACATATGAATCACTCCCGGAATTGCTGACGGTGTGCCGTGATAAGGAATTGTCTCATCAGTTTGTACTTGTCTTATTAATGCATCGGGCACATCTTTTCTAAAGCGGCTATTTTCAACCAAAAGATTATCGGCGAGCTCCATCATACTATCGAAGGCTTCTGTGGCTGTTGGCTGCGCTCCATTGCCTTGCCAGAAGTCCAGAATATCTTGATAACCAGGATTTATATCAATAGCGTAAGGGCTGTCTATATCTCCAATTTTACGAACGGCCCACCAAGCCCAACCAATGTTATTGTCTTCAAATAAAGAGACTGCATCCGTAAACCATGTATTGGAATTTTCTCCTGATTCTCCCATCCATAGAGGTACGTTATATTGTGTTCTAAGAGGCAGTATCCAGTCCAAATCGCCGGGATTATTCGTGCTCCAATATTTATGAAAACTATAGACCATATTGTTATCCCAAGGGGGTGTTAATCCACTATGATCGTTGGCATAGGAATTTCCTTCAATAAATATAATATGGTTGGGATCTACACTTCGAATCCCCACAGTAATGTCTTCAAAGACTTCTCGTAATAAAGCATTGCCCGGTAAATCCCAATGGGTTTCATTGATGAGATCATAGCCTCCAATCCATTCGTTGTCTTTGTAGCGGTCTGCAATTCTGGTCCACAAAGCGACAAGCTTATCCCTGTTTTCTTGACTTTCCCAGAGCGATGGTTTTGAAGGATCATAATCATTAATTTCTGAGCCTGCACCTTGTCCTCCAGGTGCAGCATGCATGTCTAAAATCACATAAATATCATGAGGAGCTGCCCACTCTAAGACATCATCTATCAATTCAAAACCTGTTTCAATCCATGTGTTTTCTCCAGGCACAGCCTCCTCTTCAATTGGAAGAGTAAATAGATTGTAGTGCATAGGAATACGAATACTATTGAAACCCCAAGCTGCTAATGAATCTACATCGCGTTGTGTAAAATGATTTTCTCGCCATTTATCAAAAAAGACCTCAGTATTGGTTTCGCCCATCAAATCAACTAATCGCTCTTTGATCTCATGTTGTGAACCAGCAAATCCAGAAGTTTGCATCATATAACCCTCCATAATTTGCCAGCCTCCAGGGCCGTACCCTCTTAAAAGAACTTCTTCACCATTTGAATTAACAATTTGTGTTCCTTGTGTATGTAGTCCTTGACTCCAACCAAATGACACTGTAAATATCAGGCTTATAAAAAGCACATAATTTCTCATTGAATTATTATTTTTTTGGGTTTAATATTCTAATACTATTCTAAATTATTGTCTCAATACCGACCAGTTGTCTAAAACGATTCCCTCGTTACCCCATTGACCACCACCAGTTCTAAATAATAAATAATACGTTCCAGGAGCTGTAATTTCAAATTGCCCTGGGTTTTGAGTTGTGTCACAACCTCCAGCAACTGCTGGTCCAGAATAGGTTTTTAAATCGCCACAATCCCAGGCATTATACGCCTTGAGGACATACTGGTCTCCATTGTAATCTCCAGTGTTTTCCACAGGCTGTGTAGCACCGATATATACTTCGCCCCAAACGTCATTAATGTCGGTATAGGTCATGTCCATGTCAAATTGATATATTCCTGGATCCAAGGTCAATTGGGTATAAATCGCCCAGTGTTTCCACTCGCTTGGACTTTGTGTTTCTGCAAACGTCACAACGCCATCTGCGATAGTTACGGAACCGATTCCATTATCATTAGGGTCAATGTTAATAATTGTCCAACCACTTGAATCGTCAAAACCTCCATTTGTAATAAGATTCGTGTAAACGGGTTCTTCTACGGTCACTTCAAGCGAAATTTCGTTTGAAACTGCAGCATCATTTGTTGCAGTTAATGTAACCGTATAAGTGCCTGCTGCTGTATAGGTGTATTCTGGGTCTTCATCTGTTGATGTGCCAGAACCATCTCCAAAATTCCATGAATAACTTGTCGCATTTGCAGATGTGTTTGTAAACAATGCAGTAAGATTAGAAGTTTCGAATGTGAACCCTGCGGTAGGTGCAGCAGCTGGATCAATTACTGTGACTTCTTTTGTAATTTCAGCCGAACCGGCTTCATTAGTTGCTGTTAATGTTACCATATAAGTACCACCCTCCGTGTAGCTGTAAGTTGGATTTTCTTCAGTTGATGTCCCAGAACCATCTCCAAAATCCCATGAATAACTTGTTGCATTCGCAGATGTATTTGTAAAGGTTGTTGTGAGATCAGATGCTTCAAATTCAAAATCTGCAACAACAGCGAGTGCGAATGAATCAAGGGATCTAACTGTTACATTGTCAATTGTGACGCCTTCGGAACCATAGTTTGCTCCACCACCTCTAATTACTAAATAGGCAGTCCCGGCCGTCGGAAATTCGAACGTTGAACCTGTACCGACACAACTGTACGCTGCAAAATCGCCCTCAAAAGCTTCTCCGCCACAACCTTCCCAAGTATTAAGGGCTAAACGCATTCCGCCATCGGTGTAGTCTTGACCCTCAACAGGTGTTTCCATTCCCACATAGACTTCAAACCAAGAATCTGTTAAAGGACCTCCTTTAATATCCATTGAAATTTGATATTCGTTATTTGCTAAAAGTTGCATGGGCTGATATATTCCTACTTGTCCCCAACTGCCACCTGTCCATTTAGCTTCATTATTATCAAAAGAAACATCAACACCGTCAGAAATAGGCAAAACAATCCACGGATCACTACCGTTAAACTCTCCGTTTTGAATGAGGTTAGGCGCTTCAAAGTCATCGTTTATAACCACTGTTTGAAATGACTCTGCAACACCGCCCTCGGTAAATATTCTAAACCTCACATCATAATCTCCACTGTCAAAGAAAATTTTAGTGGCTTCATACCCTTCAGCTGAAGAGTTGTCTCCGAAATCCCAATGAGTGTACCAGTTTGCATCATTTGGTATTGCTGAAAAATGTACCATATTTGGATTTTCGGAATCAAATTCAAATGTAAATAAGGCATCCTCACTCGTAGGAGTTGCAACAGCCTCTTCAACGTCGTCTGCACATCCAGTAGAAATTGAAATAATTCCTACAATAAAAGCCCAACTTAAAAATTTAATTAGTTTCATATGTTTATCTATTTGGAATTTAGTACCCTACGTTTTCTATAAGGTTTGAATTGTTATTTATTCTGTTTTGACCTATAGGGAGGTAATAATGGCGTTGATCAAAATTCATTGGCAATGCCTCTGCATCAAAAGTTTCATAGGTAAATGTTTCATTTCCAGCAAGATCAACATGTCTTAGTGTTCTGACGCCCTCAACCTGAATACTCAAAGCTTCTGTTGCAATACGCCATCTTCTCACATCCCAATAGCGGTGATCCTCAAATGCAAGTTCTAATTTTCTTTCATTACGAATTCGATCTCTTAATTCGGTACCTGAATATGGTTCTAAACGCAAGTTTTGTTGTAAGCCTGCTCGGGTTCTTATTACTTCAATATAGTCTCTTGCAGACGCTTCTATTCCCAGTTCCATTGCGGCTTCTGCGGCATTTAAATATGTTTCCCCTAGCCTAAAAATAAGACAATCTTGACCTGAATAATATTGTGGTACAAAAAGAGGTGAATCACCATCTTCTAAATATTTTCGTACATAAAATCCAGTTTTTGTGGCATCGGGGTGGATATTAAGTCCATCCTTACCAATTCCAGTACCACTTCCGGTATCGATAGTTCCGCCAGTTTCTGTGCCATACCATATTTCTACTGGCTCTCCTTGAAATATGTCATTATTGGTTAGTATGGTTCCCTTTAGACGAGGGTCACGATTTTCCCATGGATTCGTTTCGTCGTATCCAGAACCCACTTCATTTGGCAACTTTCCTGTGCTCAGTACTTCATAACTGTCAACGAGTTGTTTTGTTGGCGACATACTTGCTCCCCAATCTAATCGATAACTAAATGGTACATTATGTAAATCATACTCATGACCTTTTTCAAATGGAATCCAAATTTTTGTAAAAATAGCTTCATCATCTGTTTCATCGAGAAATAAATTGGCATAATTGGTTGCGGGATCAGAATATTGATTAAAGAGTGAATACCCTCCTTCAGCAATAACAGTTTGTGAAGCACTTAAAGATATTTGGTAGTAGGCATCTGCAGCTGAAGCAGGGATTCCTATCACTCCATCAAGCTGAACTGTACCGTATTTTGCAATACTCCCTGCGTATAATGCGGCTCTAGATTCTAAAGATTTAGCGGCCCATTTTGAAGCTCTTCCATTTTGAGTCACCCATCTATTTGGTAGTAAATCAAAGGCTGATTGTGCATCTGATAAAATTTGGTCATACACCTGTTTTTCAGTGTTTCTGCTTGGAAATAATTCTTCTTGCGGAGTGGTGTCTGGATTTTGAGGAACGAGAATAATTGGGACACCTCCGTAGCGTTTTACTAAAGCAAAATAACAGTAAGCTCTTAGAAAGTGCATTTCTCCGAGTCGGTTGTTACGTTCTTCAGTTGTGAGTACAGAGCTGGGAATCTGTTCTAAATTTTCAATAGAGTAATTGATTTTCCAAATTATATCATAGCCCCACCAATCTAGAGGCCAGGTGTTATTTGCGGTACCCCAAATCCCAGGCCTGTATTGGTTTAATAATGCTGTCCAAGTATAGGTGCCTCTAGCTAAATCAGAAATCCCATCCCTTTGACAGCCACCTACATCCCAGAAACTTTCCAAATAGTCCCAAGGCATTCGGTCATAAATTTTAAAGAAATATGTATCCATTAGAGCTTTGTCATTCCAGACATCATTTTCAGTGATACGATCTAATGGCGGTTCGTTCAAAAAGTCATCATCGCAAGTAATGAATGTGAGTGCGAATAGCGCAAAAATTATATTTATACGTTTCATAGTAATTTTTTTATAGTGTTATGTTTACACCAAATGTTATGGATTTTGTTTGTGGATAATACCAGCCTACCGAGGAAGTATTTTGTGGATCAAATTCTTCTTTATAATCTTTAATAACAAATAAGTTATAACCTGTTACAAATACCGTCATTTTTTCAAAACCTGCATTGTTTTTGAATTTTGGCAGGGTGTAACTCAAGTTGATATTTTTGAATCTGAGATGTTTTCCATTCCTTAACCAAAAATCAGAGTATTTGTAGTTGTTGTCGTTAAATCCACCATCAGATACTCTTGGGAAGGTAGCTCCAGTATTTTGTGGTGTCCAATAGTCGAGTTGATAACTGTAGCCGTTAAATCCATTTCGCAATGGGCTTTGTGCCTCACCATCTAGATAAATATCGTAACCAGCAGCGCCTGTTAATAATACAGATAATGAAAAGTTTTTGTATTCAGCACCTAGGTTTAACGAGTAATTAATAGCTGGTTTATCGCCTACACCAAAGACTTTTTGATCTTTAACATCAATGATGTTGTCACCATTTAAATCTTTATACCTTATATCTCCAGGTTGCAAAGTGGCGTTTCCATTACCGTCTTGGACTGCCCATTGATCAATTTGATCTTGATTTTGGAAAAGCCCCTCCGAAATATAACCTCTTCTCAGGTTTGTATAACCTCCTGTTACAGTCAGGTTATCTCTCATAAATGGATCTTCTTGAAATGCTTCGTCAATAAATACCGCCTTTTCTCTTGATTTTGAAAAGTTTAATAAGGCATTAACCTTAAGGTTGTCGTTTATTTGCTTTTTGTAGTTTAAGGAAAATTCAAAACCCTGATTCGAAAATTCATATAAGTTTTGGTCTGCTACAGCAACTCCTAATGTACTTGGAATACTGGAGCTGGCTCTCGCAATCACATCTTCTCGTTTTCTAAAAAAGTAGTCAAATGATACTGTAAGCTCATTTTTAAATAATGCAGCATCAAAACCAATATCATATGTGGTGTTTGTTTCCCATGTAAGATCAACGTTTGCCAGTGCAGTGTTATCAATAGTTGGAACCGCAGCATCACCAGGGATCCAGAAAAAATTATAATTAAAACCACTTAACCATTGGTATGCAGCAGTTCCGTCATACCCAGCTGTTCCTACTGACCCTCTTAGCTTGAAGTCAGAAATTGTATTTTTTAAAGGCTCGAAAAACTTTTCATTAGACAGTCTCCATCCTAGTGAAACAGAAGGAAATGTCCCCCATTCTTTCCCGGGAGCAAAACGTGAAGACCCGTCATGTCTTATGGTAGATTCAAAGAAATATTTTGATTTATAGTCGTAGCTTAATCGTCCTACAAAGCCCATACGATTTTCTCGATATTCACCTCCATCAGCACCTTGATTTTCTAGAGAACCTGCAAAAAGCTGATCGATTAGTGTGGACTGAAAATCTTGTCGTCTTCCACTAAAATTTTCTCCTTGAGATTTTTGAACCTCCATTAATGCCAATGCCGAAATACTGTGGTCTCCAAGCTTTTTGTCGTAAGTAATGGATTCTTGTAAAACGTATTGATTGCTATAGCTGGTGCCTTGTTCTAGTACAGTATCACTAAAGGACCCTTCTGGAGTGGCACGGAATATGTCATAATTTCCTGTTTGTCTGTTTAGAGTGTAAAGGTTATAGGTCTTCCCCCAATCTTTTTGAAATGAAGTGTCATATATAAGAGAGGCGTAGGTTTTTAAACTCAAACCAGGCACCTGGTTGATGTCCCATTTTAAGGAGAGTTTAGCATCGAAATTATTGTTTTTTCTTCGATAATAGCCCGCGTTAAAATCTTTTATTCCTTCAGCAATATGATTCGGACTCACACTTGGTTTAGCTGGTGTTCCATCAGGGTAGTACGCTAAGTCTGTTGGAAGTGCTCTACTTAATTCTCTAAAAATATCATAGGCAGAATAGGCTGGTGCTTCATTCATCTTTCTACGAGCGGCCAGATTAAATGTTAATTGCACGTTCTCTGTAACCTTTGCATTAAGATTAGAACGCAAATTGTATTGTTGATACGATAAGACATCGGCGTTGTAATTCGACCCTTGGTCAAGATAACCTGCAGAAACAAAATAGTTCACTTTTTCTGTACCTCCTGTAAGGTTTAAATTGTGACGTTGTTGAAAGCCCCAGTCTTTTATGACCAGACTTTTCCAATCTGTGTTTGGATAATTAATTGGATCTGCTCCAGATCGAAATAATTCAATTTCATCCTCAGTATAAAATGGAGCTTGATTAGAATTTCTAAAGCCTTCGTTTAAAACTTCGCCGTATTGTGCAGAGGTCAGAAAATCAGGATAAGACGTTAGAGATGTGTATGTAAATTGGTTGCTATACGTTAATTGCGGTTTTCCAAACCTTCCTTTTTTAGTTGTGATGAGAACCACACCATTACCCCCTTGCACACCATAAACCGCAGCTGCTGCTGCATCTTTCAGTACGGATATACTTTCGATTTCATTTGCTTCAAGTTGGTTTATATCGCCTGGGGCACCATCAACAATTACCAAAGCATTACCAAAGTTTCTAACTTCAAATGAAGAATTGCTAAACCCTGGTTCCCCAGAAGTTTGCCTCACAAATAAACCTGAAGCCAATCCCTCTAAACCATTACTTACCGTAGCGACGGGTAATGCCTTAAGCGCTTCCTCATCTACAATGGAGACTGCTGAGATTATTTTTTGCTTAGATTTCGTCCCATAACCAACTACGATGACCTCATCTAGTTCACTTGTATCCTCTCGGAGCAGTAGTGTAAAATCTAATGTGTCATTTACTTCTATTTCCTGAGTAAGGTATCCTAAGTATGAAACTACAAGAATATCAGTTGTTGAGACTTCAATTGTGAAGTTTCCATCAAAATCTGTAGTTGTTCCTTTAATGGAGTCTTTGATAAGTATTGTCACACCTGGAATGGGTTGTTTTGTCACCTCATCAGAGACATTTCCAGAAACTAAGTTTTGAGCCAAACCATTGCTTACACATAGTATAAATACTAATGTCAGCAGATTTGTTCTCTTAAGTTTTTTGAAACAATTTAAGAATCTTGTTTTCATGTGGTTCATATTTATTAATGTTTAAAAGTCCACATGCTGTTAGCTTAAAGTCATCTTCTTGGGTGACCTAAATTTTGCATGCTTGTTTTATAGTTTGGTTGTTAGCTTAAAAACGAAGTGTTTCCTGTTCTTTAGAATCTAAATTAATCCCCAGCTTAAGACTTTAAGCCAGGGATATTTATTAAAAAAAATCGTTGGTTTAGTGTTTGATTAATTTTTTAGTTTCTATTCCTAATTCGGTACGGATTTTACTGATATAGACTCCAGGTGTTAAATTTGTTGCGTCAATTGTTGTTGACATTGTATTAGGTTGTAATGAAATCACTCGTTTTCCAAGAATATCAAAAACATCTACAGAATTAATCTGAATATTATTTGTAGAAATATTCCAAAAATTGGTTGTTGGGTTTGGATACACAGTAGCTTCATTCATTTTTAAATCGTTTACCCCAAGCGAGGCAAACTCGCCAAATACATAGTCGTCAACTTGAAAAACGTTAAGGTTAGGGTCAACCGTATCATCAAAATTAGTTTGAATGTCAAAAAACAAAGCTATTTTGGTGTTGTTGGTAGAGTTAAAACTAGAAAAATCAAATAGAAGTGTTTGCCAAGAATTTGGAGTTGTATAATCAGCTGTCACACTATGCTCCGTACCACCACTTTCAATTTTTATAGTAAGTTGTGATGTTCTCGGTCCTTTAACTTTTACTGAAATCCCTCTATCTTCTCCAGATAAATCAATTCCAGCATTATGCAGATATTTTATTTGAGACCACCAATCGTCATTTACACCTGTAGCTGTTGCAACGCCATTAGCTTCACTATAATCAATAAGTCTCTCATTTCTAAGAGGTGTTGGTGAGCTAAAATCGAAATTAAACTCAGAAATAGGAGTAGAGACTGCACCAACAAAAATCTCTTTGCTGAACACGTTAGAACCTTCAGAACTCGTAGCTGTTAAAGTAACAATATACTGTCCTTTAAAAGTATATGAATGAACCGGGTTTTCGTCGGCAGATACATTGCCATCACCAAAATCCCAGGAGTAACTTGTTGCATCTGTAGACGTGTTAGTAAAAGTTGCCTCAAGATTGGATTCGGACGTTGATTCAGAAAAATTTGCAACTGGTTGTGCTGCGTCAGCAACTAATGACCAATTGTCTAAAACTATACCGTTATCACCAAATGTTCCGCCACCTGTTCTAAACAATAAATAATATGTTCCATCTGCAGTAATTTGAAAATTCCCTGGACTGCTATCATCACATCCAAAGGCAACAGCTGAGCCAGAGTAGGTTTGTGTACAATCCCAAGCATTATAAGCTTTAAGTACTTGTAAATCACCACTATATTCAACGTTTTGAACTGGTTCAGTTGCACCAATGTAAACTTCTCCCCATATTGAATTGATACCACCAAAAGTCATATCCATATCGAATTGATAAAAACCAGCAGTTAAGGTTACACTCGTATAGAGACCCATATGAATCCAACCGCCGTCGCTAGCGTCTATTTTTTCAATTGTTGCTTGACCTCCTGAGATTTCAACAGATCCATTTGTACTGTCCGTTCCATATTGATTAACTACGGTCCAACCCGAAGCATCATCAAACGTTCCGTTTGTAATAAGGTTTTGAGTATATCCTTGATAGGTAACCAAAACAAAAAGGAATAATAAAGTAATTTTTTTCATGATAATTTTTTTATGTATTGTGGTTAAATTACATGTTACATATGTTTAACTGGCTAGTTAATTGCAACACGTACATTTAATAAATTAATAATGCCTCAAATGTAGAATCATTTATATTTATAATTAGAGAAAACACCTCATCAAAAACTCGCTACGCTGTTAAATATAACTCATCAAAAATTCTCATAAAATTTAATTTAATCTGTATGTTGTTTTTTTTTAATACATTAGATTTTAAAATAAAACTCACAGTATGCCTATTCGAGCATTAAATTTTTGTTTACTAATTTTATTTGTTTGTGAAACCTTTTCTCAGACGAATGATTCATTTAATTTGAGTAAAATCCCTCTTAAATCTCATTTTGACTCCAAAGACTACAGTGGAAGTATTCAAAATTGGAGGTTTGA
>Ga0228630_1000207_pt1 | contig 25626 bp, 27 predicted proteins | sample 37DmetaG_FD_183038 | JGI IMG/M metagenome (GOLD analysis project Ga0228630, IMG submission 183038) | Seawater microbial communities from Monterey Bay, California, United States - 37D | ecosystem: Environmental > Aquatic > Marine > Coastal | place: USA: California | collected 2016-10-25 | reverse complement strand
CCCATTATTTGTAAGGTTTATTTTACCTGAAAAAACTAATTCCTTAATGTTTGATCCATCTTGAGCCTGAATAAAACTAACAAAAAAAAAAGTGAGAATGAACATCGTTTTAAAAGGCCTTAATAACATTTAAATTGATTTTTAATTAGTAATCAACTAATATAGCTACAATATCTCTACTCCGTGTTTTCCTTCCTGAACTTAATGAAGAGGATATGCCGTTGATTTAGGCTATATGTTAATTTTCAAAAATAGATTCTATTTCCTCAAATTAATAAAAGGGTAGAGGCTTACTCTAGACCTAATTCATCTACTTTGTTGGTTCCAATGCCATTCTTAAACATAATATTGATAATATTAATGTAACGAGAGCAAAGAATTTCTCAAATATAGACTCAGCAATTAAATTTCCAATAGTATTAAGTATAAAAAGAAAAAAGAGAAGCCATAAAGTAACTCTTGAAAAATCAATAAATATTGAAATCAATGATTGGGACCTTACAAGAACAATAATCAAGCAAAAAATTGAAACTACTAATGATATAATTTCAAATTTTAGCAGCTCATCGATTGTCTTTATTTTTCCGCCCCAAAGTAATTTAATTGGGGCCAAGTCAAAAAATATAATCCCTATAATAACTGTTAAATGAAGTAAGGAAAGTAAACTAAAAATGATTACGCTTAATCGAACTGCTCGGTTAAAGCTAACGATCTTCTTCATTCGTAAAGTTTTTAGAGTAGGGAGTTAGGTCTTTAACCGTTATTGTATTTTTTCAAAAAAAGCTTCAACATCTCTGTCTGAATCCATAGTTACCGCTGTGCGACAATTGAAGGGACCAGAAAAATTACATGGATTGTCATCAAAATCACTTCCTTCCCATCTTTCAAATTTATATCCCTCTTCTGGAGTTGCTGTAATAGTTATTGTTGCTCCTTCGTCGTATTTTCCTGACGCAGCTGGTGTCACTGAACCTCCCTTGGAAGCACTAATGGTCAGGGTATATTGAGAAGAGGTTGTAGATTCTTCATTTATTATTTCAGAAGAACAAGAGTAAAATATTAGGCTAAAAATGACAGTATACAATAATGGTACTTCTTTTTTCATCTATTTAATCTTTCCGCAAATCTAATAATTCCATCGCAAAGTTTTAGTGAATCCCTTAATACTGCAAATAACTATAAACGCCTTAGAAACACCTAAACTTGATAAAGAGGATATGACTATGATATGAAAAACCCTCCTCTTGGGAGGGTAATTTATAATTAATATGATTAATGTTTTCTAAATTCACCATCACTATTTACAGACATAACCACCCTCCAAGTCACTTGTTTATAGAATTGACCTCCCATCAATTGATTTATTTTAGAAAGATCAGGAATTGAAGGAGCTTTTGTCCATCCTCCATCAAGGACATCACCGTAACTCATGTATGTGTCAATAGTTAAATAATTCCAATTATAACCACTTCCATTAGGTGAAACAACATTTGAAGCAGACCATAACTTTTGGTTAGTTTCATTTCTATCCATCATCTTTTTAATGTATTTACCCCATACTTTTCCTTGAAGTTCGTTCATTTTGGCAACGTTTGAAACTTTAGCAAAGTTTGTTTTTACAAAATTATGATGTGACCAATCGGAGTCAAATTCAGTGTGAATTCGGTTTAAAATTACTTGCCCAACTCTTCTTGTAGGAATATTAAGACCCCTTTTTACAAAAACTGGTGCGCCATCACCCATTTTATTCATAACATTATTTGAACCTTCTCCAAAAGAAGACCCAAGTTTATCTATATTTTCTTTACTTCCTGCTCCTATATAAAATAAAACATTGGGCTCATCCGAACTACCACCCATTCGCTGAAGCATCGCCCATCCTGTCATATTTCCTTTTTTTATTTGATCTTGGGCTACTTTGCTCCAAAAATGTTCTTCGTTTTCAATCATTGTTGACAACTCTTCATCAGGTACTGATCTAAAGTCATACATATAATAGTTTTGAGAAAACGTTATACTTGTGATTAGAATAAAAAATAATGTAATTGTTATTTTCTTCATTTTAATTGAATTATGATTAATAAGCATCAATATACAAATTACTCCATGAACTTAATGAAGAAGATATGCTGATTAATTAGATTAAACGAATTAGTTCCTAAGGAATATATTAGAGGACATCAACAAAGCAATACACAGAATAGGTAAGGGTTTAGGGTTCTAATTCCTTTTAGGTGCTGTCATTCCTTTTTGCTCTTTACCTTTCTTCTCGTTGTTTATTTCAGCTTTCTGAAGATTAAATTCAAAAACTCCGTCAATTTTATTCTTTCCATTTTTATTATAGCCTATTAAAGTGTCAATAATCACTTGAACTTTTTCTATATCTAAATTTTCAGGAACTGAAATATCAACCTTAATTGATTCAGGAAATCGAATAGATACACAGGAGTAAATGAATAAACTCAAAAGAGATATTAAAAGGATATTTTTCATTAGTTCTTCATTTATTCAAATCTACTAAATCCATCGCAAAGTTTTAGAGGATAAGTTGTGTATGTTCCCCTTTATGATTACAATACTTTGTTTTAAGCTATTTAGATACTAAAGGCATATACTTTTTACCCATAGCATCCTCAAGAGGTATTCTAAACGGACAACCTGATTCTTCCTATTGTTTTTATAGTCGCAATATTCAGAATTACATCTATAAGGAAATATTTCTGCTGTATTGTAATTAATCATTAGGAGTTAGGCCTTTAATTTATACTTAACCTTTATTTAATTTTTTCAAAACTTGCCGTCAGAAATATATCAGAATTAATATTTAATTTAATTAAAGGTTCGTATCTATAAGACGTTCTTGAGCTCCAACCGCATTTGTTACAAGTATTTATTGTCCAAGCTATAAATTTGAATTCTTCGTTAGCCGTTGCTGATACATTTAATTCAGTATCTCTATCAAATATATCTGCAAGTTTACCCTCAAGAAAACCCCCTTCTGCATTTCCCCCTCCCGCATTTGTAATAGATGTTAAAGGGACTCTTGCTAAATCAGTTTCATTAATAATTCCTTTTTGAGATGAAATTTTTATAGTACCTCCATCTGTTGAATTAATAAAAAGATAATATTGTTCTACATTTTTAGCAGATTCATTGTTTTCTTGAATTTCAATTTCCGAATTATTCTTACTACAAGATAGAATAATTAGAAAAACATAAAAGAGTAGTTGATTTTTCATTGATTTACAGCTTATTCAAATTTACTAATTCCAATAGTCTTTATTTTATTTTTTCAAAAAAGGCTTGAATATCTTTATCTGAATCCATTGTTATTGCAGCACGACAATTACCTGTATGTGGAGCTCCACATCCATTAGGTCGGCTATCATTATCTGTCCCTTCCCATCTATTAAACCTATAACCCTTATCAGGAGATGCTGTAAGAGTTAATGTTGCTCCCTCATTATATATCCCATTAGCATCAGGTGATATTGTACCTCCCTCTGAAGCTTTAATAGTTAGAATATATTGTTTAGGGTTTGTGGTTTCTTCATTTATTAATCCAGAAGAACAATCGTAAAATATTAATAAAAAAAAGATAGTATATAAGAATTTTACCGCTTTTTTCATCTATTTGAATTTTGAGTAAAGTCACCAATTCCATCGCAAAGCGCAGTTGAGAGTTAGATCTTTAAAATAGTTAACTCTACCTTACGATTACAATTATCTCTTTTTAAAGTAATCTAAAACTTTCCCAAAGACCATCCAATAGCAGCACCTTGTAAAGCACCTACAATAGAAGAAATAAAAATATCAGTTAAGACAAATTCAACCGTAAGAATATTTGTTAACCCCATAAACTGAAAACCAAAAAAAGTAAAGATTAAAGCACCAAACCAAACACCAGTAATAGCTCCTTTTTTAATGTCATTTATTCCCATTTTGTCAAAGCTTACAATGCATAGAATAATTAGCGCTGTAGAAGCAATCAACATAAACATAGGATCTGGAGTTTCGCTTACTACACCTGGATAAAGTTGACTCCATTCAACTTGTTTAGGAGCATAAAATAAGATGCCAGGTATGATACTTGCAACTATAGCAGTCAAAAATGTTGCTATAAAGGCTATTATATATTTCTTCATTTTAATTGGTTTATTGTTAATAATCTTTCCAAGATAGAAATAATGAGGGTACTTACAAAACACTTGTACAACCTTCCTCCAAACACTTCCCACCCCTAAAAATCACTTCAAGGGACCTTAGGGTTAAGGCAGTAATGACAATCGATTATGATAGACTTAGATTTTATCCATTGGTGTGAAAGAAAATATTTTCCATTCTGACCCAGATTAGTCAAATTTGATTTAATTTGATCTTATGAAAAACTTCTCAATTCTTATAATATTAATAAGTTGCTTTTTAACTTCAAATGAATCAATTGCACAGGCAGATAGCATCGACACAAAGTATACTTATAAAAGAGGTGATTTTAATGGTATAGGGAAATGGTATATGGGAAGAGAAATTGCTTACGTAATGGGATTTCAAGGAATTAATTGGTTAGAAAGATCAGAAAGAGAAATAGAAGAGAATGTTTCTACGTTGATTAAAAACATGAAAATCAAAACTAATGATACCATTGCAGATATTGGAGCAGGTTCAGGATATCATGTCTTTAAGATGGCTTCATTGGCAAAAAATGGTTTGGTTTATGCTGTAGATATTCAACCCGAAATGTTAGAGTTGATTGAGCTAAAAAAAAGATCAAAAAGGGTATCTAACGTTGAGACGTTTCTCGGGTCTGAGAAAAGTATCAATTTACCCAAAAACTCACTTGATAAAATTTTACTTGTTGATGTTTATCATGAATTTAGTTATCCTGCTGAAATGGTTGAGTCTATTAAAAATGCTTTAAAACCGAATGGAAAGTTGTTTTTAATTGAATACAGGGGTGAAGAATCATCTGTTCCAATTAAAAAAATTCACAAAATGACTGAAAAACAATCTATCACAGAAATGGAAGCAGCTGGGTTTAAGTTAAAAGAAAACATTGATAATCTTCCTTGGCAACACTGTATGATTTTTGAGAAAAATGAATAAAGCTTAACAACGGAAGGATTACCTATCAAATCCCATCACCTGTTTCAATAAAAAACCTTTTTCTATAACCCGCGCCCCTTAGTTTGGATTAGTGATGCTTTAGAAGTTTTAGGATTTTCTATGCAAATACATGATGTGTTTTAAATAAGATAATTTAACTCTTTAATAATTGATTTTTGAATTTCTCTTTTCCATACAGCGTAGCCTTCACTACTTAGGTGTAAATTGTCAATTAGATAATACTTTTTTACAATTTTCTTCTTGCAGTCAAAAAATAAGTCAAAAATATTGACATAAAACACCCTGTCAGATTTATCAAAGTAGTTTTTTATCATTTGATTTAGGGTAATAATTTTCTTCATCTTTTTAATCCTGTGATAACTCGGTTTAATTGAAACAATGAATAATTTACATTGAGGTAGTTTTTTGTGGAATTTTACTGTGAGTTTTTTGATAAGATCAAATATTTTTTTTGGTGTATAATTTAAGGATAAATCATTTCCTCCAACATAAAGTACTACTCCATTTGGATTTAGATCAAAAAATAATGAATCAAAATATTTTAGGCAATCCTCAATATATGCACCTCCAAAACCAAAATTTAATACATTAAAGGAACTGAAATCATTTTCAATTTTATCCCATAATCTGAAAGTTGAACTGCCATAAAAAACAATCAAATTTTTTCTTTGTGAGTGTTTGTTTTTCTTTTCAATTAATAATCTAATTTCATCTTCATAGCTAGAACTTACTTTTCTTAAATCTTCAACCCATAAAGAATATTTTTCTTGAAATGATATTACAAAATCATTTAAATCTTTTTTATTTTTTAAATCATTTAATTTAGAAGAGAGTCTAAAAGGTTTTTTTATTTCACAACGGTAAGTAGTTTCTGAATTGAGATAGTCAAAATTCACCATTACTAATGGTACTATTAAAGGATCTAATTTTGATTTTATAATCATTTTAAAAATTCCAGCCTTGAAATCTGAAGGTGAATTTTCAGTACTTGATGACTTCCCCTCTGGATTAATAATTAAATTTTCTTTTTCCAAAAGAGTTGAGTGGCATAAGCTATAAAAAATATTTTTTGATTCATCAAGATCTTTTTGTGTTACATTATTTGGAATAAAGTCTTTTGCATAAACTCTGATATAATTAAATAAATTATAGTATTCTAAATGCTTTTTTTCATTATCGAGGCTATTCCTTATAACACGAACACCAGGTTTTTTATAATAGTTTTGTGAAATCATACTGCTTATAAAGTGGCTGTCAAGTGTGATTTGAAAATCATCTTCTAAAGTATAGTTTGGGTTATTAGAAATATGATTATAAATGAAAATAATCCCCGATTCTTGGGGTAAATTTTCAGTTCCTCTTAAATCAAATTCTTTAAAAAGAAATAGATTTTTTCCTAATAATGCAGCTTTTTCTCTTGCATCTTGAAATGAATCAAAGCTCTTTTTACTTATATCCTCATAAAAAGCTTTTATTTTAGTTTTAAACTCCATTTGCTTACGAAAAATCTAATGATTTAATTCAGGAACTTTAATAATTAATTTAATCAATTAAAAACTTAATTTAGAAAGAATAGATTATATATCAAATCCCATCCCATCCTCATGTCCCAATAGAAAAACTTTTTTCTAAAACCCATGCCCTTGTGTTTGTTTTAGGGGTACTAAGAGGGTTTTAGTTTCTCCCCATCACGTATCCACAGAAAAAATAAACAAACCACCCCCATGTTTTCACAAGAGAACATTGGGTTACGTCAGTTACAGCAATTGATTAGAGGGGGTTTTGATTGTCCTCATTGGTGTAAAAGAAAAACCCCCAACTTTTCGAGTGTAATATTTTAAGTTATTAGCTTACAACTGACGTATTATGCTTAATAACTGTTGAAATTTCCGTGATTTCAGTTGCTACTCCACCAGATCGTTCAGCATGTTCTTTTATTAATGCCTCGTTCTCAGCATTATAAACACAAAAAACATTGTCACCAGCAACATAACTCGTCTCTTGCTGTATCATTTTTCCTTCATTACGCATTTCTTCTAACACATCTTCTGAGGCTTTCCCTCCTTTATTCATTTCGTGTTTTGGTATAGAGGATGCTCCCTTCATTTCTCTTCTTATTAAAAACTTTTTCATTTTAATTATTTTATGATTAATAATATCTCTAAGATGTAGAGATTGGGTGTAAAAAAACCCTCCGCTTGGGAAGGCTTGTTTATTTAGTTGACACTTCCTTGAAATTGAAGAAGTTCTAATAGAACTCGATATCTAAATCCGTCAGGATTATATTCAGACATTTTTGATTTACCTAATATAGATTGATCGAAATCCATTGGAGAAAGTGCTTGCATAGCACTCGCAAGATCTGTGTAATGATCATAAGAAAGGAGACTTGATTGATCCATTCCTTGAGGATAAACACGTGCTAAAATTCCCCATCCAGCTAAACCGTTTTTACCTACTCTCTTCTCAAAATAAGGTTTCCATAGTTTTAGGTTTTCATTTACAAACCCTCCCATATCTTTTGGTTTTGAATAATTCCAAACAGCATATTTAAACTCCCTCAAAGGACTTAATTCATCTATTAGTTTATATCGTTGAATCATCATGACTTTAGAAATATCATCTGTAGAAATATAACTTGGATTCATTCCAAGTACTTTTTCTGCACTAGACCATATTTTGTTTGAGTTAGCTAATTGATCAAAGTCTTTATATACTAAAACAAATGCATGAGTAGGAGATGACTCATCTTCTATTAAGCCAGCATCTGCGACTCTGAAAAAAGCAGTTGCTAAAAGATTTTCATTGTCAATAGCATTCTGTTTTACTTTAGACCAATGATCCATTTCTTTAGTTTCAAATTCTGCAATATGTTCAGCAGGAACATGTCTATAGTGAATCTCTACAACATTTTGAGAAAATAAAATTGAGGCTACTAGGAAACTAAAAAGACTAAAAAACTTTTTCATTTTAATTGATTTATGATTAATAATACCTCTAAGATATAGAGAATGGAGCTTTTTACAAAACACTACAAACTTTCTCTAAATAACTCCAACCTAAAACCGTGCACAGGAATCCCATGTTAAGCCAATGATATCAGAGGTTAAAAGGATTAGGCGTTGTGTCCATTGCTGAAAATGAAAAACCCTTCACTTGGGAGGGCTTGCTTTACCTAAATACATGAATATTATTAGACAAATAACTTTTTACTATTTCAACCTTTCCTCTTTCAGCAATAAAATCTTTAAATGCTTTTGTTTTTTGAATGGCTCTTTCTGTTAGAATCAAGTCATTAAGATTTTCTCCACTTAACCATGTATTATGGGTCCCCCCTAAACCGCCCATATCAATAGATTCCAAAGCAACCACTCTATCGCCTAACACATCTCCAATTTCTTTTATGAATTTATCATAAGCTTTTACAAATTTGTTTGGTTCATGAACAATCATTTCCCAATTTTTGTGTGTTTTATTTTTATCAGAATCCCCTTCTCTCCATCTTAAGTTCGTCATTACCATAGAACCAGTTCCGCCATTAATGTTTTTTTGAATTTTTCCGATATAAGCATCCCATTCAGAATCTGATTTTTCAACCTTGTATCCCCAATTTGCTGGATCTCCAACTAGAATAACCCTATGAGTAACATCTGAGCTCAAATAGTTTACTCCTTGAAGAATTGAAGCACCAGATTTTCTTTCTGCATCACTCCACTCTGCAAAAAGTCTCGCAACCTCATCGGCTCTACCCATTTTTACATCAAGATTGATTACCCTTATGCTTGTTTGAGCACAAACTCCTAATGAAATAAGAAACGCGGATACAAATAATAGTTTTTTCATTTTAATTGATTTATGATTTATAAGACCCCTAATTTAGTAAGAAAAGGTTACTTATCAAATCCCATGCCCCTGCTTCAATAGAAAAACCGTTTTCTAAAACCCATGCCCAAGTGTTTGGATTAATGTTGGTTAGAAAACATTGCGGACTAATTTTAACGACGAATAAGGATAGAATTTGTAGTCCCAGAGTGATAAATTATTAAGTAAATCTTATTAGATTTATAATGACTATAGGATTTTACATTTGTGATAATTTGTTGATTGTATAATTTAATTACACTTGTAATCGTATTTGAATTATTTCAAACTACATATGAAAACATTTCTTGGATCATATCCTCAAGGACCTCTAAATTATTAATATTAAATTTTTTTGTAGCCATTAATCTTATACCATCACTCTGCTTTAAATTAAAATAATCATGATATAATTAGCTTTTTATCTTGTTCTTCCAGAGGCAAAAAGTTGATGTCCAAATACCCTCCACTAGCATTATCATCAGCTACAACTTGAGTTTTTCCTTTAATGATTTCAATTGAATTTTGATGAATATGACCTGCAAAAATGCCTAATAAATTTGGCGCATTAAAAACGTTCTTGTGAAAAGTAAGCGTCGTTTTCGTATGTCCACTTTCTGGCCATTTTGGTCTTTTTTCTAATTTATAATTACGATCAGTGGCGGCTCCCCAATTCGGATTTCCGCAACCAAATGAAATATTCTTTCCAGGAGCATACATTGGAATATGAACCAATAAAACCAATGGCATTCTCGTTTCAACTTGTTCATTAAAAAAAGCCAACTGGTCCTCATTAATTTGATAGATAGAATTATCAATCGCTATAAATCGGATTCCTTTGATTTCATAAGCTGCCATTAAAGGATTATTTCCTTGATATAAGGGCAGTAATCTTTTTTCAATCCAAGTATCACGCAAAGACTCTAACGTCCCCTCCATCCCTTCATAATGCCAATCATGATTTCCAGCGATGTAAATGTATGGAATACCGGTATCCTTCAATTTCAATAAAACCCATTCTATTGCCGATTCAGATGGAAAGCTGAAAATATCCCCAACTAAGGTTATCAAATCGGCATGGACTGCTTTCGCATAAGCTAATGCTTCTTCAAAGGCAAATTCTGGATTTGTTTTCGTTTGCGTTTGAAAATGTATAGTTTGGTTATACGCCTTTGCCATTCTGTTACTATACGCTTGATAAGGAATTCCTCTCTCATCATCTTTAAATAAGTGGGTGTCTGCAATATGAATTACTTTTATTGATTCATTAATTGTCTCGGCATAAAAAGACACTTTTTGTTGTTCTATCGTTGCGCATACTTCAAGAGGTTTATAGATTTTTTTCTTATTTGTATTGCCTAAACAACTCGTTGTAAGTCCGAGTCCTGAAAAGGCTGTTGTTGTTCCTTTTAAAAAAGATCGACGTTTCATAAGAGGTTGTTTGTTTTATTGGAGATCTTTTAGTCCCTCATCAAAACTAAGAAAATTAGCATTAGGGAAAAGCTTGTAAGACTCACTGCTTCTTTAATTTTTTAGCTTGTTACATTTATTACCACGTTATATACAACAAGAAGTTTGAAACTTTCAGCTTTTAAAACTATAGCCAACAAATCTTAAACTGCATTAAAACCCCAATACACCTAAAATGAGTAAAATAACTATAAATACAAATAAAAAATGGATCAAATACGATCACCTCTCAGCTCAGGTATCTTTAAAATTTTTTATTATTTGAGTAAATAATTAAAGAAAACCATCCACCTTAAACTGTTTTTATTTTGTGTCAGAGCTTGATAAGCTTTTTATTAATTCTATTTCGTCTGAAGAGTATGGCTTCCCATCTTTATAAAAAATATCGTGATGCCATTTCTTTGGTGGACCTGTATATGTTGAATCCCAACTTTTCCAAGGATAAATGGTATTGGTTTTACCTGAGACAAAACCCCAATTATAAGCTCCAATTTTATTTTCAATAAAAATTGGTAAAACATCCTGAAAAGTACTCTTATATTCACGAGCAATATACTCTGTACATAAGAGAGGTCTATTGTAATTTTTTAGTTGTTTTAATCTTTCTAAAACCTCTTTTTTTGATGCATAGGAATGAAATGATATAATATCAGAACTATTTATTATGAATTGATCCAACTCACTAAGGTCACTTAAAGGTGCCCAATCTACATCCCAAGCATAAATACCAGTTGTGATAGGCTGAGATGGATTAATTTCTCTAACCCATTTAACGGTTTTTCTCAATAAAGAAAGGGTATGCATTTGTTTTTTATCTTTAGGATCAATCTCACTTAAGTTATACGTTGAATAATTCTCATCAGTAATTTCAATTCCAATTTGTTTATATAGTTCAATTGCTCTTTCTTTAGAAATTTCGTGTGAAGCTATTCCTTTTTGACCTGGTTCATTGTATAAATCCCATGCGAGAATCCTTGTATCATTTGCAAATTTCCCTACAACCCCTTTAATATAAAATTCGAGTTTATTATGACTTAAAGTATCATGCAAAATTTTAGCACCAGGAGATTGCACCCATCCGGGATTATGAACATGAGGTAATGGCTCAGGTTGTTTTCCAAGTTTAGGTACTGGATGCCAAACATCATCAAAGAAAACAAGCAAAGTTTTTATTCCATATTTATCTGAAATTTCTAAAAACTTATCGATTCTGTCCAAAAATCCAATTGAATCTTGCTCCCATAGTAAATCATGAAGAAATACTCGATGTGTATTCATTCCTATACTTGCTGAAAGTTTTAATTCTTTTTCTATTAATTCTGGATCAAAAGTTTCTTCTTGCCAAAATTCAAGTTGATTAATAGAAGAACTCGTTATGAAATTTGTTCCAACAAGCCAGGATTGATTATTATACCAATTCCAAATTTTTTCTTCTGACCATCTAGAACCAACTTTTTGAAAATTTGAGTTTTGACACTGAATTAATAATAAATTAAAGAACAGAATAAAAAAAAATTTCATTTTAATTGATTTACGTTAAATAATACTTCCAAGGTATAGAGAATGGATTTTTTATACAAAACATAACAAACTTTTCCCAAATAACAGTCCCTAAAACCAACGCAAAAGAATCTAAGGATTAAGACAAGAGTTTATCAATAATGGAATTAGAAGGACTAAAAGATTTTTTTTCATACTTAAATATAAAGAATCTTCAGTTTACACTTTTATTTTATATTAACATCCCTAATTGAAGAAAGGTTTCCAAGTACCCCCCATATCTATAATGTAGGAATTTTTAATGAAATGATATAAATATTAATAATTCTGCATTTGTATTTTAATTAAATTAGATACTTAATTATAAATCATACATAATGAAAAAATATATATTTTTAATTGCAATCATATTTGCATCTTGTGCAGAGCAAAACCAAGAGCCAAAAACTGCAGGTTACTCTATTAGAGGTGAAGAGGAATCTTATATGATTGGTTCAGATGAAACCACAGATTTTATAAGAAAATGGGCAGATGCTCATAATGAAAGAGATATGGAGTCAATTTTATCCATGGAAAAAACTGATATTAAAATAGAGCTTCCAGATGGAACAGTGATTAATGGTCAAGATGAACATTCTAAAGTTCTTGAATCATTTTTTGCTAATAATGTGACTTGGAAACCATATTGGATATTACCATACAATTCCGTTAAAGCTAAAGAAACATGGGTAATTGCAGGTTTTGCATTAACATCTAATGTAGATGGAGAAGAAAATGTAATATTACATATGGGAGACATACAACTAGAGGATGGTTTAGTTAGTAGAATCATTGTCTATGAAAATCAAAGACCAAACTCAAATAACTAATAATTATTTTTCAAAATACAGATATTCTGTTGAGGTTTAAAGAACAATTAGCATCCTATATAATACAACAAGTGGTAATACTCCTAAAACAGATTATTTTAAATTTTTCAAACGATGTGTCGTCTGTTTAGTGAAATTATTTATTTACTTCAAAAATAACTTTTAAGTATATTAGCCACAATTTCGCAAGATGATTTTAAAAAAATATAATAGAAATCAAGAAATTAGCGTTGCAATTGATTATGTGATAATTGGCTATGATCAGAAAAATTGTCTGTGCTATTATTTCAACGCCAGGTCGAGCCATTTAGAGGTTCTTGGTCACTACTTGGAGAGGTTCCTGATGCTGAAACTTCAATGGACAAAAGTGCTCAAGATATCATTTATAAATTAACAGGAGTCAAAGATTTATACTTAAGTCAGTTGAAAACTTATGGCGATCTTGATAGAGACCCATTAGAAAGAGTCATATCAATTGTTTACTACAGTTTAATAAGAGTGGATGTTTTTAAAAAAATTGATCTCAAAAAGCATAACGCAAAATGGTTTGCCTTGAATGAAATACCTGAAATTATTTTAGACCATAAACAAATGATTAACGATGCTATTTCTAAACTTAGAGAGATTGCTAAAACTGAACCTTTAGGATTTAGATTGCTCCCAAAATTATTTACACTACCTCAATTACAGAATCTTTACGAGTGTTTATACGGTATTGAATTCGACTCAAGAAATTTTCGAAAAAAAATTCTATCATCAGGATTTTTAAAAAAAACTGATAAAAAAGATAAAACATCATCAAGGAAAGGAGCATTTCTATTCAGTTTTATAGAACCAAATGAATTAGATGAAAAAGAAAAGAAAGAAACTAACATAAAAGATGTATTTCAATTTTAATCGAACCAAATTAATATTGGATAATGTAATGCTTCTTATGGTCATTTACTAACATTAAATAATTAAAGAGTTGAAGTCTTTAATTTCAAATACTAACTGCTCAAAATTTTTTAAAAATAATTTGAATTTAGCTAAGTTAATTTTGTTGCTTTCATTCATGAATTGGTGTTCATGTTCCTATAATAATTCAAAACCTTTTATAAATGAGTTAAAATTACAAACCTATGTTGAGCGTTTTAATGCGGACGATGAGGAACTATATTCAAATATCCCTAATGAAGAGGCTTATAATTTTTTAAAAAATAACATCCCCCTTTTTGAATGTCCAGATATTGATTTTGAAAGGACTTACTACTTTAGATGGTGGACATATCGTAAACATATAAAACAAACACCAGATGGTTATGTAATTACTGAATTTTTACCTGATGTAGATTGGTCAGGAAAGCACAATACAATTAGTTGTCCTGCTGCTCACCACTATTATGAGGGACGCTGGCTTCATAATTTTAAATTTCTTGATGATTATTCTTATTTCTGGTTTAGAAAAGGGGGGGATCCACGTCTTTACAGTTTCTGGGTTGCAGATGCAATGTATAATAGATTTCTAGTAACCTCAGACAGCAAAACACTTTTGGACTTACTGCCTGATTTAATTGAAAATTATGAACTATGGGAAACCGGTTGGGATTGGTATGGACATCATATCGGAAAAAGAAATAATGGTCTATTTTATACTCTTGATGACAGAGATGGAGGTGAGTTTTCTGTGGGAGGTCATGGTTTTCGCCCAAGCTTAAATAGTTTTATGTTTGGCGATGCTGTAGCCATTTCCAAAATTGCAAAAATGGCTGGAAAGTCAGATATAGAAAAAAAATTCACCAATAAAGCAGATAAAATTAAAAACTTGGTTCAAAATAAATTATGGGATAAAGAGGCTGATTTTTTTAAAGTCCTAACTACAGATATGGTTGAGAAAGACTTAGAAGAAGTCAGTTCATTACTCAGTGATGCTAGAGAGCTCTATGGATATACGCCATGGTATTTTAATATGCCTGATAAAGGTTATGAAAAAGCATGGGAATTTTTAATGGATAACGATGGTTTTTATGCACCATATGGACCAACTTATTTAGAGCAAAGACATCCTAAATTTGAAATATCGTACCAAGGACATGAATGTTTATGGAATGGACCAAGCTGGCCATTAGCAACATGTAATGTGTTAACGTCACTTGCTAATCTTCTTAACAATTATGATCAAAATATAATTAATGAAGAGGATTATTTTGAATTACTTAAGATTTACACAAATTCCCATAAATTAAAAAGAGATGATGGAAAAGTAGTTCCTTGGATTGATGAAAATTTGAATCCATATACAGGAGATTGGATAGCAAGAACACGACTAAAATCGTGGAAAAATGGCACCTGGAGTAAAGAAAAGGGGGGGAAAGAAAGAGGGAAAGATTACAACCATTCAACATATAATGACTTAATAATTACCGGTTTAATGGGTTTGAGACCACGCAATGACAATATTATTGAGATTAATCCTCTTATTCCAAAAAATATGTGGGATTACTTTTGTCTTGATAATGTACTTTATCATAATAAAATTTTAACCCTTGTTTGGGATAAATATGGTGATAAATATAATAGAGGAAAAGGGTTTATGTTATTTATAGATGGCGAATTAATGTCTCAAAAACAAACTATAGGAAAAATAAAATTTAGTTATTGAATCATAAATTTTGATCTAGCTATACTTTATAGTTTATATGCTTGTATGTATGAAATATTATTTCTTAGCCCAAGAGCTAAGCTTTTGAATAATTATTATTTAAAGATTTCTTTAGAATTTCGGCTGCTAACTCAGGAGTAATATCTCTTTGAAGTTCAGCAAACATCTCTTATCCTACAATAAATTTTTTAATATCTGCAGATCGAAGTAAAGGTGTATTGGTAATGGATCATGGAAATCTTAGAAATTAAAATAACATAAGAAATGGTTGTAATAAAAGCCTATAAGATAGAGGATGATTGGGTTGTTTATTTTGATCAATATAAAGAACAAAAATTCGGAGCAATTAAGTCAAAGAACTTGAATAGCTGGGAAGATATTTCGAATGAAGTAGTTTTTCCTGAAGGAATAAGGCATGGAACAGTTTTTAAAGTTTCAAAAAGTGTTTTATCAAGATTAATCAGTCTTTAATATTTAAATAATATTATGGATTATGATTTTAGAGAAAAGTCGAACTCTATAAGTTGCAACCTCCTTCAGGCTTTGTAGAAATAGAAAAACCCTCCGGTTGGGAGGGTAATTCAAAAATTTGAATACTTATTTATCGTATGCCCCTTCAGGTGCTGGTGCCCACATTCCTAAAATCAACATTAGGGCAATAATACCCCAAAAAATCATTGTCGGCACATCTGGTGAACCAGCTGAGTATGGCTCTATTGGGCTCCCCATCTCATTTATCCAGTCATTACTTGCTGCAGAAATAGAAATACCTTTATTTTTTAATTCTCCTAAAGTGACTGCCATATTTATTTGCATGGACCTTAAAAATGCTCCAACAGTCCAACCAAAATAAACAGTCATTAATCCAAAAATAGTTACTAATGCTTTTCCATAACTTGGCATACTAGTTTCTCTTGCTCTTCTTATTAAATAAAAATTGAGACAAACTAATATTGTAACTACTAAAAGGTAGGAAGCGTTTTGTTGAAAACCGCTTTGAAAATACTGTAATACTTCAAATTCATTCATTTTAATTGATTTATGGTTAATAATAATTTTAAATGTATAGATAATGGGGTTTATTTCAAAACACATTACAAACTTTCCCCTAATGAATACCCACTAATGCCTTTTATAGAACTCAGGTTAAGGCAATAATATCAATAGATTAAAAGGGATTTGGATTGTATCCATTGGGTTAAAAAAACCCTCCGCTTGGGAGGGTTGAGTTAGCACTAATTATTAAAGGCAAAATATTGAAGTTCCATTTCAAAATGAGGCCACATTTTTCTGGTCTTTTGACCATTTTCACTCATCATTCTTTCTGTGAAAGTCGGTTCAGGACTCTCTATTTTACCCCACATCGGACCTGGAGCTTCAAAAAGGATGTGTGTCATCTCTTTTAATGCATTGTCACTTGAGTTTATTATTTCATTTAATTCCCACCAGCCCCTTTCTTTTGTCTCAATCTGTTTATCGTGTCCTTTTTTGAAAAACTCTAATTCATAGTTAACATAATTTTCATCCAATTGCTGAATAGGTGCACCATACATTTTTAAACCCTTTTTGAATTCTCCTAAACCCCAATCAGTATTTGAAATTCTTTTATAAGTATAATTTCTTGTTTCTTGCCTTGGCGACGACCAACTTGAAAGCATCTTTTTAATTACTTTCTTTTTGGTTTTTCCCTTATGGGCCATATTTGTTATACTATTGATATCGACACTCTGTTCCATTTGTTCTTTAGAGTCATATAGATTAAACACCATGTAGTCTGGATAAGTTAATCCTTCAATTTTATTTTGGTCATTTGGAATATTTTTGAATACTGCCCATCCGGATTGGAGCCCTTTTTTAACAGCAAGTTTTTTCACCTCGCTAAAAAACTCCTCAATTTTTAAATATTCATCTTCTTGACCACTTTTAAGAGTAATTACCTCCATTTGAATATAACTTTGGGCATTTATTGAAAATGCTGAAATTAAAAATAATAGTGCTAGTGTTTTTTTCATTTTATTTGATTTATGATTAATAATACTTCTAAGATATAGAGAATGAATTACATATCAAATCCCATCCTATGAAATACAATTTATTCAAAGATAGCTTGACAGTATTACTTAATTTCAAAATGGTATTTACCCGAGAGTAGTTTTGCTTGAAAAGCTTCTCTTCTTTGATCCTCGGAACTCAGAAAATTCAAATTACTTGATATAGTTTTTCCCTTTCTAAGGTTAAAAATATTCTGTAAAAAAGTGTTTCTTTGTTATAATATAATTTCAAAATGGTATATGCCTGAAAGCAGTTGAGCCTGAAAAGCACCTTTTTTGTTTTTAGAAAATTTTACTCCGTCTTTTTTGTGTATTTTTCCACGATTGATGATCAAGGTCGCACTGCTGTTGGGGGGTACCACTATATTGTAAAAAACTTTTCCATTCTTTTTTTCCCAGTTACTGTGAATTTGTCCATGGGGTCCATTGTGTTGGGCTTCGAATCTTTCAAGGCCCTTTACAAAGTGAGGTTCTAGCAAAATGTTTTTAAAACCGGGATGTTTGGGATCGGGTTTGATGCCTCCCAAGGCTTTGTAAAACCAAGCGCCAATTTCCCCAAACATGATATGGTTTCTTGACATGGCTCCTTTTCTTTCTTCGTTCACTTTCCAATCCTCAAAAAGGGTAGTGGCACCCTCCTTGATCCAGGCGCCCCAAGAAGGAAAATCCTCTTGTGTAGCCACTTCATAGGCCAAGTCGGGATGGCCGTTTTCACTCAAAGCATTGAGAATGGCTTTACTGCCCAGCAGTCCAACATCAATATGACGATTGTCTGAAACTACTTTTTTGGCCAAGTTGAGGGCGACTTTTTCAGTATAGTCTTTCGGAACAATCCCCCAAAACAAAGCTGTGCTTAACTCCGTCTGAAAACCACTCCCGTAAATCGCTGTTTTTGGATCGAAAAAACGGGAATTGATGGCTTCTTTTATGCTTTCCGCCAGTTGGGAATATTTTTGGTAATCTTTTTCTTTTTCCAATAATTTTGCTGCATTTGCCAGAATGCTTGCGTCTACATAATAGTAGATCGAGGAAGTGAACTGCTTGGGTGTTTTGGATTTTACCGGCACCCAGTCGCCCAATCCCCAGTGTGTGATGTATCCGGGGCTGATTTCGGTGATGTGGTCTACATACCTTTTGATGTTGTCATAACAATCTGCCAAAAGCTTCTGATCTCCATAAAACAGGTAGATATTCCAGGGAATGATGGCCAAACTGCTGGTCCAATCCGGGCCATTGCCCCAGGCATATCCCCATCCGCTGGATGGAATAATGGAAGGAAGCACCCCATTGGATTGTTGTTCATCCCTATGATCGGCCAACCATTTTTCATAAACGGTGATTCCTTCAAAATTGTAAAGCCCCATTTCTATTGCGATGTGGGCATCTCCTGTCCAGCCATTTTTTTCGCGTTGCGGGCAATCGGTAGGGTATCCGTATAAGTTGGACAGATAGGCATTGTTGGTCGCCGACCAAAGTTTATTGATCAGTTGGTTGGAACTCTTTACTTTTCCAACTGAGGGTACAGCGCTGTGCATAAAAATTCCCGTCACACTTTGCTCGGTTAATTCTATGGGCTTACTGCTCAGTATTTCTATGTATTGGAAACCTTTGTAGTTAAACTTGGGGGCAAAAGTTTCTGTCCCTTCCCCGCTGAGTGTATAAATATCAGTTTGAAAAGGATCACTCTCGTCGGTAGGACGATAATGGATGATAATGTTGGAGATGTCGATCTCACCTTGCTCATCCAACAATTCCGAATGTGTGACCTTCAATACTGTTCCGGCTTCCCCTTTTACTTTTATTCTTGAAATTCCTGCAATATTTCTACCCAGATCAAAAATGTATTTTTGAGGATTGATCTTTCGCATTTTTATTGGTTGTATTTCGAGGGTCTGTTTTATGGGATGCAAAGCCTGAGCTACAATATTATTGGAGGGGGCCGAGGTAACGATGCTTTTTTCCCATTTGAGGTCATCAAAACCAAAGCTGTTCCAACCTTTTTGTTCGAGTTGAGCGTTGTGGTGTTCAGCGGTATAAATGCTGTTGAAGATCAGCGACCCTGAGGAGGTTTTCCAATCGGTGTCGGAGGAGAAAGTTTGCTCAGAGCCATCCTCATATATGACTTTCAAATCCAGGCAAAACATGGGTCTCGCCCTCCAGGGGACTTCATGGAAATACCAAACAGCTGTCGATTGGTGGTTGAACCAACCATTGCCAAGCAGAACACCAATGGCATTGTTTTGCTGTAAATGGGCGGTTACATCATGGGTCACATATAAATTTCTACGATCAAAACGGGTGTAGGTAGGATCCAGTTGGTGATCCCCTATCTTTTTTCCGTTCAAATACAACTCGAATAGTCCCGCAGCAGCAATGTATACTCTTGCCTTTTTTATTTTTTTTTGGATATTAAATTCTTTTCTGAAATAGGGGCTTTCTTTTTTGTTTATATCACGACTGTCAGAGATCCAAGAACCCTTCCAGTTTCTGACTTCCATCATACCCATTTCAAAACTGGCCAAACGTTCGGATTGAACCTTTTGATTGTTTTTGTCCCAAACAGTTAAAGACCAATAATACTTTTGGAAAGCTTGCAATGCCTTTCCAACATACACTACCATTTGAAGGTCAGCGTTGACTTTTCCTGTATTCCAGTGGGAACCATTTCCGGCGGCGACTTTGGCAGAATCAGTACCCACAGAGATTTTATAAGCTTTTTGAATGGCTCCTCGCCTTTGATCCTTGATCTTCCATGTAAAGCGGGGGGTTTTGACATCCAGTCCAATGGGATTGACCAAATATTCACTTTTAAGGTCATACACCCTTAGCAGATCATTTTGTGAATGAGTATTCCATACGAACCCCATAAAAACGAGTGTAATAAGCTTTTTTAATCTTGTCAATTTCAAATTCAAGATATTTTGCAGGAAAAATATTGAATTTTTTTGAATATAATTTTCATCAATAATTGTTTTTTATTTGTTTTCAAAAAGGCGAAATTTTTTTGACTGCGAGTATGCTCAGTTTAGACCATAAATAATTTATCTACATGCTTTTATAAGTTTATAGTAATGTTTATCACCATATCAAAGGGGTTATAATACGACAAGCAGGGTTAAAAATTTGAATGATCTGGCTTTGTTCCATATGTTACAGAGTATGCGTTTTTTCTTTTGTTATATAAACCCAAAATAATGTGCTAAAACAGATTGTCATAAACGCTCCTCCAATATAGGCTAAATTATTTGCCAACTGAAAACCTTCGGGAAATAAAGAGTAGAATCGAGTTTGAGTTACATGATAAACAGATAATAATAGGTTCCTGTTGCGTCTGGAGTCCATGCTACGTGCTTTTCAGATGTTAACATCCCAAACTCATATAAACTCGAGTTAGGCACGAAAGAATTCTCTACATTTAGCGTTCAAAGCAAATTATGAGTAAAAACAAAGTTTCTTTTCGCTGGGCCTTTAAAGAGTTTATCTGGCCTAGAAGAAAAATTGTATCCCTAGGTCTTTTCCTAATCTTAGTTCGCAGTTTATCTGGTTTAGTTCTTCCTTATGCGAGTAAAACCTTAATTGATGAGGTAATTCCTTCCAAAGATACCTATGCGCTTACCTATCTCTTGGTTGTTGTATGTGCTGCTTTACTTTTTCAATCTGTAAGTTCCTTCTCTTTAACGCGTTTGTTAAGTGTAGAGGCACAACATTTAATTTCAATCCTTAGAACGAAGGTTCAGCAAAAATTACTAAGGCTCCCCATTAGTTTTTTTGATAATAATAAATCAGGAGCCCTAGTTTCTAGAGTGATGACTGATGTCGAGGGGGTTCGAAATCTTGTAGGAACAGGCTTAGTTCAGCTTATAGGCGGAAGTATTACTGCCATTATCTCTTTGGTGATCCTCATTAAAATTAACGGGCAAATGACCTTATTTGTCCTTTTTCCAGTTCTCCTTTTTGCAGGCATTGCCCTGAAAGCGTTTAAATATATACGTCCCATTTTTAGAACTCGTGGAAAAATCAATGCCGAAGTAACTGGAAGACTAACAGAAACATTAAATGGAATTAGAGTCATTAAGGGGTTTAATGCAGAAAATCAAGAAAAAGCAGTCTTTGAAAAAGGTGTTGACGAACTTTATCAAAATGTCAAAAAAAGTTTGACCGCTACGGCATTCATGACCAGTTCTTCTACTTTTTTATTAGGACTTGCCTCCGCAGGAATTATGGGAATGGGAGGGTATTTTATCATGAATAACACCATGACATATGGGGAGTTTGTATCCTTTACACTCTTCTTAGGATTTATGATTGCACCAATTGTTCAAATGAGTAATATAGGAAGTCAACTCACAGAAGCCTTTGCGGGTTTGGATCGAACTCAAGAATTGATGGGACTCCAAGAAGAGAATGATCCCGAAATCCGAACGATTAACCTAGATCAAGTCGAAGGGAATGTTTCCTTTAAAAACATTTCTTTTAGCTATGACGATAAAACAGAAGTACTCCACGATATTTCTTTTGAAGCTCCAAAAGGAAGTGTCACCGCCTTGGTCGGTTCTTCGGGATCTGGAAAATCAACAATAGTTGGTCTTGCAACTGCTTTTTTGAATCCAAATTCAGGACAGGTTTTGATTGATGGAGTTGATTTATCAAAAGTTAATCTCAAAAGTTTTAGAAGTCAATTAGGAGTTGTGCTTCAAGACGACTTTTTATATGAAGGAACCATAAGGGAAAATATTCTTTTTCCACGTCCAAATGCCACCGAAGATGAGCTTTTACTAGCAGTAGAAGGAGCCTATGTCAATGAATTTACTGACCGTTTTGATGATGGCTTAGACACCTTAATAGGAGAAAGAGGGGTAAAGCTTTCGGGTGGACAAAGACAGCGAATTTCAATTGCTCGTGCTTTATTGGCTCGACCTAAGATCGTTATTTTGGACGAAGCTACATCTAACTTAGACACGCAAAGTGAAGCCTTTATTCAAAAAAGTTTAAATGTTTTAATACAAAATAGAACGACCTTTGTTATTGCTCACCGCTTAAGCACTATTCAAAAGGCCGATCAAATTCTGGTCATTGAAGAGGGAGATATAGTAGAAAGTGGAAAGCATGACGAACTCATCAAAGCAAAAGGAAGGTATTATGAGCTCTATACCTATCAAACCAGAATGTAAATTAAAGAATCTCTAAAAGAGTACTTGAACGTGCGTTGAATTCAATCTGATCTCTTACTTTTTTACCTAATAAACGGACCCCTATGGGGCTTTGTGGTGAGATACAATAATATTTTTTTCCTTCAAGCTCACAAAAATCCGCAGCTATAGCAATAAAGTAATTTGCTTGGTCTGTAAGAACAATAGATCCTAATGTTACACTTTCGGTACTTTTATGGTTTTGTATTGTATTGAGTTTTTGTTGGTTTTGTTCTACTTTTACAATTTGATTTCCTAATTTTTCCCTTTCTAATTGAATTATTGCTCTTCCTGTTTCATGCTTATCTCCAGCAGAACTTTTGCTTTCTGAAGTCAAGGCCAATTGTAAGGCATCTTTCTGCTTTTCTAAAAGAATTTGTTTGGCTTCAATATAGTGTTGACAATGAGCAAAAAGTAGATCTTTGATTTCATTCCAGCTAAGAGCCATTGATAATTAGGTTTAGTTGAAATTTATAAATAAAACCGAATATATATCTCTTACAACTGAAAAAAATGAGAATATTAATGAAAACAGGTCACGTAATTTTAGATGACAAAAATAAATTTTGGGTTAACAAAATGTCTAGTTTTATTTTTAGTGCTTTGATGCATCTAAGTGGTAAATGTTTAGGCTTGTACTTATAGCGTGACATTCCTGTCGAGTTGGCTATACCAATCTGCGAGATTTAAATAATGGTATTTTTTGAGGATTTGGGGGTTTATGCCATTTGTGTAAAAGAAAAACCCTCCACATGGGAGGGTCGTCTATGAAGTACTAAATATTATTTAAGATTAAATTAATTTTAGTTAAAAGTACTTGCCACCTCAGACCACATTTCAAACTTTCCTCCTATTTGAGCAGTATTCCATTTGTTTTTTTGTGAATTTTCCCACCATTTTTGAACCAATGGGTCCATTGTTTCGTTGTAAAGTGAACTCTCAAGCATTTGTTCCATTGTTGCGTAACCATCAAAAGAAATTCCATTATACATTTGAGGCTTTCCATCAAATCCCTCTCCATTTGATATTAATGTTGCAAATCCCCAATTCATCCCATCTTCTTTCTTTTGAGTTTTTTTAACAACCATTTCACCCCAAGATTTGTTATGATTGATGTAATTAGACATATTATTGAATTTATGGTAGTTTATTTTCCAATATTTTGAGGGCTCTTTGTCATTTACTACCATATGAGCTTGATAAATATAAATAGGATTTGTAGTTTTTACTGTAAATGAATTTCCTTCTGGGCTTTTTAAGCCTAATTTTTTTACATTTTCTTCAGTCCAAATTTGTGGATCAACTCTTTGTTCAATACTATTGAAGTGATGAAGAAAAATAAATTTATTCCCTGATGTTACAGATCTTAGACATTGCCAACCTGCCCATTCATTATTTTCTACACCTAATACCGCCAATTTTTTATGGTATTCCTTTTGCAGCTTTATGAAGTCATTAACATTCCCTGAAACTTCCATTTCATGAATTTGAAATAACCAAACATCATTTTCTTGAGCAGAAATTATTGAGATGTTTAATAGAAATAGTAATATAATTTTTTTCATTTTAATTGATTTATGATTAATGATACCTCTAAGGTATAAAGAATGGGATTTATTTCAAAACACACTACAAACTTTCCCCAAACAACTCACCCCTAAAACCACTACACAGGAATCTTATCTTAAGGCAATGATATCAATGGATTAGATAGAATTTGGGTTGTATCCATTGGTGTAAAAGAAAAACCCTCCACTTGGGAGGGCTTTATTTCTTATCCTAAATTATTTAAGTTTGATTCTATAAACTTTTGGGTTTGATAAAAATCCTGTGGCATAAAGATATTTTTCATCTTTATCAAAAGCACAATTTGTAATATGTCCAAAATCAATTTTTGCTTTCAGCTTCCCCGATGGAGAAATAACGAGTAAGCCTCCTGGACCTGATGTAAAAACATGTCCGCTTGAATGAACTTTCATGCCATCAAAGTTTCCTTCCGCTTTGCCGAAAAGATCTTTACCATCAAAAAAAGTTTTTACTTCATTGGTCTCTAAATTAATTTTTTTAATAGCTGGACTATTATCTAAAATCCCCATTTTATTTACATATAATGATTTTTCGTCTTCTGAAAGAGCAATGCCATTTGGAACATCAATATCTTTAGTTATTAGTGTTGTGGTATTATCATCTGGATTATATTTAAATACGCCATTAAAGTTTAACTTTCTCATTTCTGTTTCTACAAAAGAAAAAGTTGCTGCATCGAAAAAAGCAAAAGGAGGATCAGTAAAATACATGGTCCCATCTTTTGATAAAGTTATATCATTGGGACTGTTTAGTGTTTTCCCTTCAAAATTATCAACTATTGTTTCAAACTTAGGGACGTCAGATTCCATATTTTTTAACATAGCTATTCTTCTATCTCCATGTTGACACAAAATGAGATTCCCATCAATATCTAAAGCAAGACCATTAGCTCCTAAAATTCCCTCACCTAAGTTTGGTGCGTATCCAGTATTTCCACTTGGAACAATAAATTCGGAAGTTCCATTTACTTCATTCCATCTGAAAATTTTGTTGCTTATTACATCACTAAAATAAAGTGAATTTGATTTTTCATCCCAGACAGGTCCTTCGGGTAACGCAACTGAATCAGCAATGATCTCAATTTCAGCTGAAATATCAATTATTGATTCTATTGAATTATCATAGATTTTGATTTTGGAATTTGGCTCTTTTTTTTCAGAGTTACAGAAAGTGAAAACCAAAAAACTAAAAGCCAAAAATAATTTTTTCATTTTAATTGATTTATGGTTAATAATACCTCTAAGATATAGAGAACGGATTACATATCAAATCCCATCTCCTTGTTTCAATAGAAAAACCGTTTTCTAAAACCCATGCCCCTGTGTTTGGGTTAG
>Ga0228630_1000174_pt1 | contig 27805 bp, 24 predicted proteins | sample 37DmetaG_FD_183038 | JGI IMG/M metagenome (GOLD analysis project Ga0228630, IMG submission 183038) | Seawater microbial communities from Monterey Bay, California, United States - 37D | ecosystem: Environmental > Aquatic > Marine > Coastal | place: USA: California | collected 2016-10-25 | reverse complement strand
CTTTATTCTTATTTAATTGACTAACACCGTCTCTTATTCTGTAAATAGGTATAAGATTTAAAGAATTTAGGAACCATCTCACTAATGGCTTTTTGAAACTAGCTGCCCGAGTTAGAAAGTAATTAGTTCTTGGATTGTTTGTTGTAACTATTAAAGGATCTAAAAGCCCGTTAGGATGGTTTACCATGAATAAAACAGCCCCTTTTTTTGGTATATTTTCTTTTCCATTAACTATTATTTTTTTTGTCATAAAAAATAAAGAAGTCTTTAAAAGAATTTTAAAAAAATAATACCATAATTGTCTCAAATTTGTAGTGATTTTAGAATCCTTCGGCAATTTGTTGCAGCTTATTAGAATTTAAAATAAATATGTCTTTTCCTTTTAGGTCAATTAATTTTTCTTTTTTAAATAATGATAGTAATCGAATTGCAGATTCTGTTGCTGTACCAACTATATTAGCAATATCCTCTCTAGATAATTCTATGTTAAGAGGTTCTTCCGTATTACTTGACCCGTAAGATTTTTTTAAAAATAAGAGTGTTTCAGCCAATCTCTGTTTTACAGTCTTTTGTGCCATATCTACAATAATATTATCTGCTTCCTTTAAAGAGTCTGCCATTTCTTTAAGAACACTCATCGTAAAACTTGTATTACTTTTTAAATCTCTTATAATTTCCTCTTTTGGGATAAAGCAAACTTCCATGTCATTAATTGCTGTTGCCTTCAAATTAGCAACTTCTTCACTAATAAGACTTCTTTCTCCTAACAAATCTCCTCTTTTTACTAGCTTAACAATTTGATCTCGTCCATTAGTACTCATTTTAGTCACCTTGCATACTCCTTCTTTAATACAAAAAACACCGTTGATGTATTTGCCTTCGTCAAAAAGAACTTCACCACGTTTTATAAAAAAGGAGGTTTTACATCCAGAGACGCGAATTAATTCCTCTTTGGTTAATTCTCCCAATGAATTTAATTGTCTAGTTATGCATTGTTCACATTTTGAAACTTTGTCATTTTTCATTTTATCATTTATCATTTATCATCTCTTTTTGATCCTAAATTAGTTAAAAAAGCTGACAATTGTCATATTTTTTTTTAAAATGATAGAACATCTTTGTAATGGGCATATAGTAAATAATTATGAAGAAAAAATCTTGTTACCATTGTGGAAGCTTGTGTGACTCTTTGATTGTAAAAAGTCATGAAAAATATTTCTGTTGTAATGGTTGTAAAACTGTTTTTGAAATATTTTCCGAAAACAATATGACTTGTTATTATGATTTTCAAGATAATCCAGGGGCTATACCTATCGAAATACAAGGGAAATTTGATTATTTATCAAATGAAAGTATTTTAACAAAACTTCTAGATTTTAATGATAATGATAGACAGATTGTTTCTCTTTACATTCCACATATCCATTGTAGTTCTTGTATTTGGGTATTAGAAAACTTACATAAACTAAGACAAGAAATTATTTCTTCACAAGTTAATTTCTCGAAGAAAAAAGTAAGAATTACGTTTAATTCTTATAAGATATCCTTAAAAGAGGTCGTGATATTACTTAGCTCTATAGGGTATGAACCCTATATTAGTTTAGAAGATTCAGATGTTAAAAAAAATACACTAGAAAAAAGTCTAATTTATAAGCTAGGTATTGCGGGTTTTGCTTTCGGAAATATCATGTTTTTATCTTTTCCTGAGTACTTTGAAGTATCTGAATTTTGGTTAGAAAAGTATAAATACATTTTCAGATGGTTAATGTTTGCATTTTCTCTGCCTGTAGTTTTTTATTCTGCAAATGATTATTTTATATCTGCTTACAAGGGCTTAAAATCAAAAATTTTAAATATAGATATTCCTATTGCATTGGGAATTAGTGTATTATTTTCAAGAAGTTTTTTTGAAGTTTTATTAGATATTGGAGCAGGTTTTTTTGATAGTTTATCAGGATTAGTTTTTTTCTTGCTTTTGGGAAAATTTTTTCAACAAAAAACTTATAATTTTTTATCTTTTGAAAGAGATTATAAATCATATTTTCCAATAGCAATCACAAAAATTTTAAATAATTCTGAGGAAAATATTGAGATTTATGATGTTGTAAAAGGAGATAGATTGTTGATTAGAAATCAAGAAATCATTCCTTCAGATGGAATTTTAATAAGTCCAAAAGCTCAAATAGATTATAGTTTTGTAACCGGTGAGTCGAAGCCAATTTTTAAAAAATCTGGAGACAAAATATTTGCTGGAGGTAAACAAATTTCTGGTGTTATAGAAATGGAAGTTTTAAATTCTATTTCGCAAAGTTATTTAACCCAACTATGGAGTAATGATGTTTTTAGCGAGAATAATAAATCGTCTTTTACATCTTTAACAGATAATATCAGTAAATATTTTACTTTAACCATTTTATCTATAGCCGTAGGCGCTTCTTTATTTTGGGTTTTTTATGAACCTTCAAAGATCTTGAATGTATTTACTTCTGTTTTAATAATTGCATGTCCTTGCGCTATAGCACTAGCAGCACCTTTTACTTTGGGGAATATGTTGAGAATTTTTGGAAGACACAAGTTTTATGTGAAAAATGCACAAATTATTGAAAAGTTAGGATTAATTACCACCACTATTTTTGATAAAACAGGAACTATTACATCTCATAAAAATAATAAAGTTTGTTATGACGGCTCTGAACTAACCTCCCTTCAAAAAACAAAATTGAGAAGTATTTTAAGAGCTTCTAACCACACCCTAAGTAGAAGGATTTACAACGAACTAGAAGAAGATAATATTATTTCAATATCTAATTTTAAAGAATTTGTTGGTAAAGGAATTGAAGCCAATGTTGGAGACGATTTTATAAGAGTTGGTTCTGAATCTTTTGTTAAATTAAAAGACTTACAGACTAATTTCGATACTACAGTTCATATTAGTTTCAATAATAAATATTCAGGAAAATTTACTTTTAGAAATAAATATAGGAAAGGCTTTAAAACAGTGTTCAAGAAGCTTTCTAAAGATTATATGTTAGGTATTTTATCTGGAGATAATAGTGGAGAGTATCAATATTTAAAGAAAAATTTACCTATTAAAACCAATTTATTATTTCAGCAAAAACCAGAAGATAAATTATATTATATAAAGAAGTTACAGTCAAAAGATCAAAATGTTTTAATGGTAGGTGATGGATTAAATGACTCAGGCGCCTTAGCTCAAAGCAATGTAGGTATTGCTTTGTCTGAAGATATAAATGTTTTCTCTCCTGCTTGTGATGCCATTCTAGATGCAGAGAAATTTCAATACATACCAGTATTTATTCAGTTAGCTAAAAAATCAATTAAAATAATTCACTATGCTTTTATTTTATCATTATTCTATAATATAATTGGCTTGTATTTTGCCGTGACCGGTCAGTTATCACCTATAATAGCTGCGATATTAATGCCACTTAGCTCGATAAGTATCGTTGTTTTCACCACTTTAGCTACCAATTTTATATCTAATAAAATCATAACTAATGAAGTTAAATAAGTTTATTGATCATACTTTATTAAAAGCTAATGCTACAAAAAATGATATTTTAAATTTATGTAACGAGGCTAAACAATATAATTTTTTTGCTGTATGTGTCAATGGTTCTTATGTTTCTTTGGCAAAAAAATATTTAGAGGGTTCAAACGTAAAAATTGCCTCAGTTGTTGGATTTCCATTAGGATCTATGGATACAGAATCTAAAAAACAAGAAACTATTAATTGTTTAAAAAATGGAGCAGATGAAATTGATTTAGTCATTAATATAGGTCTTTTAAAATCTGGTTGTTATGAATCTCTCATAAACGAAATTGCAGACATAAAAAAAATTGTTGGAAATAAAATCCTTAAGATGATTTTAGAGACTTGTTTTTTAACTAAACAAGAAATTATTATTGCATCTCAAATTGCTATAAATTTAAAAGTTGATTATGTAAAAACATCTACTGGTTTTGGAACTTTTGGAGCTGTAATTGAGGATGTTGAGCTTATGAAAGAAGTAGTTAGTGACTTAGTCAAGATAAAAGCTTCAGGAGGTATAAGAGATCGAGATACAGCAATAAAGTTTATAAATGCAGGAGCAAGTAGAATAGGAACCTCTTCTGGGGTGTGTATTATAAATAATGATTTATCAAATAAGAAATAATTATGAGTATTCATATTAACGCAAAACCAGGTCAGATCGCAGAAACTGTTCTTTTACCTGGAGATCCTTTAAGAGCTAAATGGATTGCAGATACTTTTTTGGATGACATTATTTGCTATAACGAAGTTAGGGGAATGTTTGGCTTCACTGGTTTTTATAAAGGTAAAAAAGTTTCAGTTCAGGGAACAGGAATGGGAATTCCTTCCACTTTAATTTACTGTAAAGAATTAATTACAGAATATGGTGTAAAGAATTTGATACGAGTTGGTTCTGCGGGTTCTTATCAAAAAGAGTTGAAAATAAGAGATATTATAATAGCTATAGCAGCCTCTACCACATCAGGAATTAATTCACAACGATTTATGGGTGCAAGTTACGCTCCTACTGTTAATTTTGATCTACTCAAAAAAGCATTGAAGGAATCAGATAATTTAGGAATCCCAATAAAAGCAGGTAATGTATTGAGCTCTGATGAATTTTATACTGATGATTTCAATGATTATAAACATTGGGCAGAATATGGAGTTCTTTGTGTTGAAATGGAAACTTCAGGCTTATATACTATCGCTGCAAAATACAATGTAAAAGCACTCTCAATTTTAACAATCTCTGATAGCCTTGTTACTCGAGAGAGAACAAGTGCAAAAGAAAGAGAAATGACTTTTTCTGACATGACAAAAATAGCATTATCACTAGCCTAAAAATGAAAAACTTAACTCAAAAATACAATGTTCCTGGTCCAAGATACACCAGTTATCCAACAGTCCCTTTCTGGAATGATCAAGAATTTAGCAAAGAAAAATGGATTACTTCATTTAAAGAAACGTTTCATCTCAGTAATCAAAAAGAGGGGATTAGTATTTATATTCATCTTCCGTTTTGCGAAAGTTTATGTACGTTTTGTGCTTGCCACAAACACATTACAAAGCAACACGATAAAGAATCACCCTATATTCAAGCTGTTTTAAAAGAATGGTTGCTCTACAAATCACACATGAATGAAACTCCAATAATTAAGGAAATTCATTTAGGTGGAGGAACACCTACGTTTTTTTCTCCGGAGAGTCTAGAAATTTTAATGAAGGGAATTCTTTCAAATTCAATTCTTCACAGTGAGTATGATTTTAGTTTTGAGGGCCATCCTAATAATACTAGTAAAGAACATTTAATTACCTTGTTTAATCTTGGCTTTACTAGGGTAAGTTTTGGAGTTCAAGATTATAATGAGAATGTTCAAAATGCTATTCACAGAGTTCAGTCATTTGAGCAAGTTAAGAAAGTAACAGAACTTGCTCGAAATATTGGATATAGTTCAATTAGTCATGATATTATTTTTGGATTACCACACCAAAATTTAGATTGTGTAACTAAGACTATTACAAAGACTAAAGGGTTATTGCCAGATAGAATTTCATTTTATAGTTATGCACACGTTCCATGGATAAAAGGAGTTGGACAGAGAGGATTTGATAACAATGATTTACCCTCTGGGAAAGAAAAGAGAATTTTATACGAAGTAGGTAAAAAATTACTTTTAGAATTAGGTTATGTAGAGGTAGGGATGGATCACTTTTCATTGCCTACAGATACTCTATTCAAGGCATCTAAAAATAAAAAATTACATAGAAATTTTATGGGATATACATCACAAAAAACTGACTTGATGATAGGTTTAGGGATGTCTGCAATTTCAGATTCTTGGTCTGCATTTGCACAAAATGTAAAAACTGTAAAAGAGTATGAAATGTTAGTTAACAAGGGTGATATCCCTATTTTTCGCGGACACATTTTATCTGATATAGATTTAGAGGTACGTCAGCATATTTTAAATTTAATGTGTCAATTTGAAACTAAATGGATTCAAAACCAAGAAATTCAAATAAATAAATTATTGCTTCGAGAAATTGAACAAGATGGGTTGATTAAATCAGATGCTCTAGGTATACAAATATATGAGGAAGGAAAACCCTTTGTAAGGAATGTTTGTATGGCTTTAGATCAGTATTTATTGAGCAAAGAAAAAGAACAGCAACTTTTTTCAATGACTGTATAATTTACTTTTCAAAATATGATAAATGTCATTTTTCTTAAAAGATTACTAAGGTAATTTTACATCGATTTTATCAGGCATTTTATGAGCGTAATTTATCTTCTTCTAGCAATAAGCATAGCGGTCGCATTAATTTTTTTTGTAGCATTTATCCTATCTGTTAAGAATGGTCAGTATGATGATTCTTATACTCCCTCTGTAAGAATATTGTTTGATGATGAAATTGTCAAAGAAGAAGATTATTAACTAACTACTATATATAAAAAATCAAATTATGAAAATGGAGCAGTTTTATTATGATAACAAAATCGTAAAAAAATTCATCTATGCAACTTTATTATGGGGAATAGTAGGATTCTCAATTGGTTTACTTTTAGCACTGATGTTTTTATTTCCAAATATTACAGATGGAATTTCTTGGTTAAGTTTTGGGCGATTAAGACCATTACATACAAATGCTGTAATTTTTGCTTTTGTAGGTAATGCAATTTACACAGGAGTTTATTATTCTTTACAACGATTGTTAAAAACTAGAATGGCAAGTGATTTTCTAAGTAATTTTAATTTTTGGGGATGGCAGGCTATCATTGTAGCGGCAGCAATAACATTACCTTTAGGATACACTACATCAAAAGAATATGCAGAATTAGAATGGCCCATAGATATAGCCATAGCATTAGTTTGGGTAGCTTTTGGTGTAAATATGATTTGGACAATTCTAAAAAGACGACAAAGACACTTATACGTTGCAGTTTGGTTTTATTTAGGAACCTTTGTTACGGTAGCAGTTCTTCATATATTTAATAGTTTAGAATTGCCGGTTAGCTTCTTAAAAAGTTACTCTGTTTATGCTGGTGTTCAAGACGCTTTGGTGCAATGGTGGTATGGACATAATGCTGTAGCTTTTTTCTTAACCACACCTTTCCTTGGATTAATGTATTATTTTGTTCCAAAAGCGGCTAATAGACCAGTATATTCTTACAAGCTTTCTATAGTTCATTTTTGGTCGTTAATATTTATTTATATCTGGGCAGGACCTCATCATTTACTATATTCTTCTTTACCAGATTGGGCTCAAAATTTAGGAGTTGCTTTTTCTATAATGTTAATTGCGCCCTCTTGGGGAGGAATGATTAACGGATTGCTAACGCTGCGTGGAGCATGGGATAAAGTTAGAACAGATCCTGTTTTAAAATTTATGGTTGTAGCTATCACTGGTTATGGTATGGCAACTTTTGAGGGACCTATGTTATCTCTTAAAAATGTAAATGCCATAGCTCATTTTAGTGATTGGATTATTGCCCATGTACATGTAGGTGCTTTGGCATGGAATGGTTTCTTAACCTTTGGTATGTTGTATTGGTTAATACCTAAGATATTTAAAACAAAATTATTTTCAACAGGCTTAGCAAATTTTCATTTTTGGATTGGAACTTTAGGGATAGTAATGTATGCGCTGCCTATGTATGTTGCAGGATTTGTTCAAGCATCTATGTGGAAGCAATTTAATCCTGATGGAACTTTAACCTACGAAACTTTTATGTCTACAGTAAATGAAATAATGCCTATGTATTGGATGAGAGCTATTGGTGGAAGTTTATTTATTGTTGGAGCAATTGTAATGTTGTACAATGTAATTAAGACTGTTCGTAACGGCGCTAAAGTAACTGATGAATTGGCTGAAGCTCCCTCTTTATTAAAGGTTTCAAAATACAGACAAAAAGGGGAGGGGTATCATACTTGGTTAGAAAGAAAGCCTGTGAAACTAACAATATTTGCAACAATAGCTATTTTAATTGGTGGTATAGTTCAAATTATACCAACCTTATTGATAGACTCTAATATTCCAACAATAACAAGTGTTAAGCCCTATACACCACTAGAGCTGGAGGGGAGAGATTTATATATTAGAGAGGGTTGTGTTGGTTGTCATTCCCAAATGATTAGACCTTTTAGAAGTGAGGTAGCTAGGTATGGAGAGTATTCCAAGGCTGGTGAATTTGTATATGATCATCCATTTTTATGGGGAAGTAAGCGTACAGGTCCAGATCTCTTAAGAGTAGGAGGTAAATATCCAGATAGTTGGCACTTTAATCATATGTATGATCCTCAAAGCACCTCTACAGGTTCTATTATGCCAAGATATCAATGGCTAATTAAAGACAAACATGATTTATCAGACACAGAATCAAAAATGAGAGCGATGATCTCTCTAGGAGTTCCATACACAGAATTAGATATAAAAAATGCCAGAGAAAGTATGGATGAGCAATCTATAAAAATTGCAAATAATATTTTAGATATTCCTGACATCAGTAATTATTTTGAAGAGGAAAAGAATTATTTAGGTACAGATTTTATTCCACTTGAAGAAAGAGAAATTATTGCTCTGATAGCATATTTACAACGATTAGGTACAGATATAAAGGTAATAGATGCCAAAGATTAATTAAGTATAAATAACTAAGATCATGTTAAAATTTGTAAAAAGTCATATGGAGACTATCACTGGGGTTGAAATTTACCCTCTTATTTCACTTGTTATATTCTTTACTTTTTTTGTAATCCTTTTTTGGTGGGTATTTACAGCTAAAAAAGAATACATAAATACCGTTAGTCAAATTCCCCTAAATGATAATTATAAAAACGAAAAGCTATGAAAAAATATATTCAATCGTTAATTTATATAATTTTTTTAATTCTATCTTTTATAGGCTTAACTACAGCATTGGCTAGCTACAAAAATCCGTTTGACTTATACGAAAATCCTTTAGTTTGGATAGCCTTAATAGGTCTTGTTCTGGTTGTTGTTCTAAAAGAGTTACTGATTATTGTATCTACCAGTAAATTAGAAAAATTTGAATTAGAAAAACAAGGAATAGATGTATCTAAAATTGATAAGTTTTTATGGTATAAGAAATTCATTAAAAAATGGACTAAATCAAAAGATATTGAAGATGAAAGTGATATCATAATAGATCATAATTATGACGGCATAAGAGAATTGGATAATTCATTACCACCGTGGTGGGTTTATATGTTTTATGCTACTATTTTATTTGCGGCTGTATATTTGGTTAGATTTCATGTGTTAGACGGAGATAGTCAAGAAATGGAATATAACAAGGAAGTGGCAGAGGCAAGATTAGAATTAGATAAATACAAAAAACAATCACCTAAAGCTTTTGATATAACCAAGGCTACTTTACTTACTGATGAATCAAATTTAAAAAGAGGTAAGGCGGTTTACAATCTAAATTGTGCTAGTTGTCATTCAAAAGATGGTGGAGGCGGAATAGGTCCAAACTTAACTGATGAAAATTGGATTTTAGGAGGTAGTTTCACTAATGTTTTTTCAACAATTTATGATGGAGGTAGACCTGGAAGAGGAATGATATCATGGGGTAAAACATTAAAAGGAGAAGATATTCAAAAAGTAGCGAGTTATGTGATATCATTAAAAGGATCATCACCTGAAAATCCAAAGAAACCAGAGGGAGAAATTTGGAAGGAAGAATAATGATCTATTCTTATACTAATAATGGAAATAAACGAAAATGAAAATTTTAGAGATAGTATTGCCACTATAAATGAAGAAGGAAAACGTTCTTGGATTTATCCCAAAAAACCTTCAGGGACACTTTATAAATATAGATCTTGGATTAGCTATCTATTATTAGCATTTTTATTGATTGCACCTTTTGTTAAAATTAATGGGAATCAGTTTTTCATGTTTAACGTTTTAGAAAGACGTTTTAATATTTTCAGTTTTCCTTTCTGGCCACAAGATTTCCATTTATTTGTGATTTCCATGATTATTGGGGTTGTATTTGTGACTTTATTTACTGTTGTTTTTGGTCGTTTATTTTGTGGTTGGATTTGTCCTCAGACTATTTTTATGGAGATGGTTTTTAGAAGAATCGAATATGCAATTGAGGGAGACAGAGGAAAACAAATTCGTTTAGACAAACAAATATGGAATGCAGAAAAAATTAAAAAAAGAGTATTAAAATGGTCTATTTTTTTTATTATTTCATTTATAGTAGCTAATGTGTTTCTTGCTTATTTAATTGGGAGTGATAGATTATTAGAATATGTATTTTCTTCACCTTTAGATCATTTAAGTACTTTAATCTCATTATTAATTTTTACCTCAGTATTTTATTTTGTTTTTACTTGGTTTAGAGAGCAGGTATGTATTATTGCTTGTCCTTATGGAAGATTACAAGGAGTATTATTAGATAACCAATCTGTTGTAGTTGCTTATGATTATAAGAGAGGTGAAAAAACATCAGGCAGAGCAAAATTTAAAAAGAATGAAAACAGAGATATACTTGATAAAGGAGATTGTATAGACTGCAAACAATGTGTTCATGTTTGTCCAACAGGAATAGATATTAGAAACGGAACGCAATTAGAATGTATTAACTGTACTGCTTGTATCGATGAATGTGACGATATAATGATTAAAGTAGGTTTACCAAAAGGCTTAATTAGGTATGCTAGTATTGATAATATTGAAAATAAAACTCCTTTTTTATTTACTACAAGAATGAAAGGTTATTCTATAGTATTAGGCATTTTAATGGTTGTTTTTGTTGGAATGCTTTTTCTTAGAAATGATGTTGAAGCTACGATATTAAGATTACCTGGTCAGTTATACGAGGCTAAAAATAATAATATTATTAGAAATGTATATACCTATAAGATGATTAATAAAACTTCTAAAGACATAGAGGGTATTCGTTTTAAATTATTGTCTCATGAGGGGAGTATAGAATTAGTTCCTAATTTAAAATTCTCAATTGATAAACAAGGTTTGGCAGAAGGTAGTTTATTTATTGATTTGCCAAAATCAGTAATTAAAAAAGATAAAGTAATTTTAAAAATAGGGGTCTTCAGTAACAAAAAATTGATAGAAACAACCATCACAAATTTTTTAGGTCCTAGAGGTTATAAATAAAAAAGTATGAAAGTTAATTGGGGAACAGGTATTGTAATTTCAATCATAGCGTTTATTAGTTTTATAATGTATTTCGTTATAAGTATGAGTACTAATAAAAAATTTAGTCATGATTTAGTTACTGATAACTACTACAAGAAAGAGTTAGGATTTCAAAATCAAATTGATGCCACAAAAAACGCAAAATTATTAAATGAAGACATTCAGATAGTTAAATTTGATAAAGGCTTAAAAATTTATTTCCCAAAAATATTCAAGAATAACATAAAAGGAAAAGTGTTTCTATACAGACCATCTAACAAACAATTGGATTTCGAAATACCAATTTCGATAACTGATAATTATTTGCTCGTGCCTGAGAAAAGTTTGTTGGATGGTCGTTGGAACATTAGTTGTACACTTAAACACAACAAAAAATCATATTATTTTTTTAAAGAAATTACTTTTTAATGATTATTACAGCTTTTCTTTTTGGTTTGTTGGGGAGTTTTCATTGTGTTGGAATGTGCGGGCCAATTGCTTTTATGCTCCCTGTAGATAGAAGTTCCAAAATAAAAAGTATACTACAAACTGTAATATATCATCTGGGGAGAATTTTTTCATATGCTATTATAGGTGCTATTTTTGGTTTATTGGGGAAAGGGTTTTATTTTTTTGATTTACAACAACAATTGTCTATATCAGTTGGGATTTTAATGATTTTAACGATACTAGTTCCTAAATTATTTCAAAAAACACCTTTACTAAAGCCAATTTTAATATTTACTAATTCTGTAAAAAAGAATTTGGGAATTTCACTTAAAAAAAAGGAAACATCTACATTTTTCACCATCGGGTTCCTCAACGGACTTTTACCATGTGGTCTAGTTTATATGGCAATTTTTGGAGCTTTAACAAGTACTACCTTTTATGAGGGAGCTTTGTATATGTCATTTTTTGGATTAGGCACAGTTCCTTTGATGACTGCAGTAGTTTTAGTCGGAAATTTTACCAATTTAATTAACAGAAGAGTAATTGAACAATTAATTCCTATAGTAGTTGTAGTTATTGGAATAATTTTTATTCTTAGAGGGTTAGGGTTAGGAATTCCTTATATCTCTCCAAAACCTTTAGTAAATCTTGTTGTCGCTTCAGGTTGCCATTAGTAGTTTTACTTTCTCCCCCAATATAATGCGAGTAATAATCCAGACAAAATATCCCAGATACTCCAAAAAGCAGCTAATAAAGCCATCCCTCCTAAACCATCAAAAAATTGAAAGATTAGTAACAATCCTAATCCACCATTTTGAATTCCAGTTTCCATAGAAATAGTTTTTCTATCTCTTTTCTCTAGTCCAAATGTTTTTGCTGTGTAGAAACCAATACAATAGGCTCCAATATTATGAAAAATTACCAATCCGGCAACCAAATGAATATAATTTAAAAAAACATCTATATTATCATAGAATGCAATAACAATCAATGCTAAAAAAACAATAATTGAAAAGGGCTTTAGTAGTACTTCAATTTTTTTTGAAATTTCCTCAAAGTAATGGTTTAACAACATTCCCAGCACAATAGGTATCCCTAGTATTAATAAAACTAATTTAAATAATTCAATAGGATCTAATTGAACTGTTTTAATGATTTCGTTAGTAGGTTCGTATAATCCACTATAAAACTGTAAATTTAAAGGGGTCATTAGTAAACATATTACTGTTGCAAATGCAGTTAAACTTACAGATAAGGCTGAATTACCTTTAGCCATCTTACTAAAAAAATTAGAAATATTACCACCGGGGCAGGCGGCTATCATCATCATTCCTAAAGCAAAACTTGGATGAGGTTTTATGATTAGAATAGCTACAAATGTGAGTGCTGGTAATAAGAAAAATTGAGAAAAAACTCCTACAAGTAGAATTTTAGGTTTCTTAATAAGAAGTTTAAAATCATCAATTTTTATACTCAGGGCTACGCCAAACATAATAACAGCCAACGCTATATTTAATATCCAAAGCCCCTCTGTATCAAAGTTAATTTTAATACTATCAATAAGGATATCACCATTAGTTTTTAAAAGCATATTCTATAATATTTGAACCCATTTTTAAAGCTTTTAATCTAATATTTTGAGGGTTGTTATGAATAGAACTGTCTTCCCATCCGTCACTTAAATCAGATTCGTGATCATAAAAACATACCAATCTACCTTCAAAAAATAATCCAAAACCTTTTGGTTTTTTTTTATCATGTTCGTGAATTTTAGGGATTCCATTTTTAAAAATAAATGTTTGATTATAAATGGGGTGATTACTAGGAATTTCCTGGAATTTCAATTCAGGAAAAACTTTGTCCATTTCTCTTCTAATATATTTATCTAATCCATAATTATCAGACACATGAAGAAACCCACCAGATGTTAAGTAATTACGTAAATTTTGTGCTTCTTGCTCTGTGAAAAATACATTTCCATGACCAGTCATGAAAACAATAGGAAAGTTAAAAAGATCTATACTTCCTACGGCTACAGTACCTTGATTTAATTTAATTTTTGTGTTTGAGTTTTTATTTGCAAACTTAATTAAGTTGGGAACAGCAGTTTGATTGGAATACCAATCTCCGCCACCGTTATATTTTAAAACTGCTACTTCTTGTGAGGAAATCTTCACAGAAAAACTTACAATAACCAAAAGAAAAATTTTTGTAAACTTCAATTTAAGTGTAATTTTAAACTAAGATAGCAATTCTTATTGATTGATGAATGAAACATTCATGACAGACACCAAAGCTGCTGTTTCGGTTCTTAATCTAGCCTCACCAAGTGTTATTGGAGTATATCCTTTCTGCAAGCTTTTCTCTATTTCTGAAAATGAAAAATCTCCTTCAGGTCCAATTAAAATAGTAGAAGATTCTTGAGGTAGGAGTACATCTTTCATTAATGGTTTCTCATTTTCTACACAATGTGCAATATATTTTCCTTGTGTCTGATTATGTTTTAAAAATTCTGATATGGTAACCACCTCATTTAGTTTTGGTAAGTGAAATTTTAATGATTGTTTCATTGCAGAAATTATAATTTTTTTTAGCCTTTCCGGTTTAATAAATTTTCTCTCAGAATTGTCACAAATAATTGGTGTAATTTCATCTATCCCTATTTCAGTTGCTTTTTCTAGAAACCATTCTAGTCTGTCATTATTTTTTGTTGGTGCAATAGCTAGATGTAAATAATATTTTCTTTGTTGTTTCTTATGCTCTATATCAACTACATTTATTAAACATTTTTTGTCATTAGCGACAGAAATTTTACAGTGAAATAGATCTCCTTTTCCATTTGTTAGATAAATATAATCTCCCTCTTTTTTTCGAAGTACTTTTACTACATGTCTACTTTCAATTTTATCAAAAGTAATTTCATTGGTATTCTTATCTATAGATGGATTGTAAAATAATTGCATGTATTCTATTTAACAGGATAGTCTTTAATGTTCATTTTGTAAGTTCTTCTTTTTTTATGGGTTTGGGGATCAAAATTTTTCCATAATTGATGTATGGCGTTATTATCTTCTAGCTCGGGAGTTCTAATCACTGTTTCAACTCCGATAGCATTAAAACTGGTTGTAAAATCACTAAAAATAATAGCAGTTAACCCTTTGTTTTGATATTCTGGGTCTACACCAATTAAATAAGAGGTAACGGTTTTTGGATTTTTTTTCGCTTTTAAAAGGTGAAATATCCCAAAGGGAAATAATTTACCTTTTGCTTTTTGAAGAGCCTCCGAGAAAGAAGGCATCATAATTCCAAATGCAACTAGTTTCCCATTTTCATCTACAACAAACTTTATGAAATCTGGATTTATGAAATTGATATATTTTTTTTTAAAATAATCTATTTGATTTTGGGATATAGGTACATAAGATGAAAGGGTTACATATGTTTTATTAAAAAGATCAAACATTTCATTCACATAAGGCATAATCTCTTTAGTATTTGAAAAATTTAAAGACTTTAGTTTAAACCTTCGTTTTATTAAATTTGAGATCCTTTCATAGTAAGGACCATCTACTTTTGATAGTTTAAATTTATTCTCTAAATATTCTTTTTCTTTTATGAATCCAAGTTGTTCTAAATGTTCTTTGTAATAAGCATTAGAATACCATGTTACCATAGTTCCAATATGATCAAAACCATCTGTGAGAACACCTACCTTATCAAGATTAGAAAATCCAACAGGGCCTTCCATATATGTTAATTTATTTTTTTTGCCAATTTCTTGCACTTTTTGAATGAGAAGTTTGGTAACATCTATATTATCTATCACATCAAACCAACCAAAACGCATTTTTTTAATTTGTTGGTTTTTCACTTCATACCAATTAATTATAGCAGCAATTCTACCTACTATTTTATTGTTTTGGATAGCTACATAGAAGAATGCTTCAGCATTTTCAAATGCAGGATTAATCTCTTTATTTAAAACATCTAACTCTTCTTTGATAATAGGAGGAACCCAGTAAGGATTATTTTTGTAGATAGAAAAAGGAAATTGAACAAATTGTTTCATCTCCTTTTTTGTAGTCATTTCCTTAAGTGTAATCATGGCACAAGTTTAGTTGCAGTCTGTAATTTTATATGATAGTTAGATTTTTATCTTCTTTATTTTTTTTCTTTTTCTCTTTTTTTTCTTTCTCTTTTTTTAATCTCTTACTTTCTTTTTTTTCTTTTTTACTACTTTTAGCTTTATCTTTTTTTACTTCCCGCTCCAATTTTTTAATTTCTTTTTCAAGCTCTCTAGTCCCTTTATCCTCGTCTTTTATTGGAGTTTCATTCTCATCAGAATTTCTTTTAAAGATATTTAAAATTCCTTTTTTGGACTTATCTTTTTTACCCTTAATGTTACTTGGTTTCACTCTAGTTCTTTTTGGTTTCACTCTAAGAGGGGGATCTGATAACTCATCAGACTTTTTGTTGATATTATTAGAAGTATTATTTCTAATAGATTGCTCTGTCTCTTTGTTAAGTTTTTTTGATCTAGAAGCCTGTCTTTTACTTTTCTTAGAAAAAATATTACGCACCTTTCCAAATAATCGATTAAAAAACTTTCTTTTTTTAACATCTAAACCTTTATCATTTTTTAAAGGGTTACCATTCTCGTCTAGTTTGGTTATTTTATCGACATGTCTGTCAAACCTGTAGGACACACCAACAGAGGAGTAAAATCCCGATGTAGAGGAATCTGCTAAAAGACGTACAGAACTATTTATTTGTATATTTCTATTATATAAGAAAGCAATACCTGATCCTATGTTAGATTGGTATTTGTATTTATCGAATAGGGTTTGATTTTCAATAAAAATAGACCATCTTGGGCTAAAGCTGTAAGTAGCAGTTACGATGTAGGAAAATTCTGGAAGCTCAGTTCCAATTCTATCATAATATAAATTGGTAATAATGTTAAAATTATCAGAAAGATCATTTTGTAATAAAACCCCAGCTTTAGGAGAAAAATCGTTTGTTACAAAAACATCATCTGGTACACCAGTATTTATCCCAACATAAGCCGCTACTGTGGGAATCAATCTCTTAAAATCAAATCTATTTCTTTCTACCCAACTTCTAATCTCTTTTGATTTATCTTTATATTTTTGTTCGTAAATTAAATATTTTGCACCTATGGTAAGTTTTCTTATTCCATTTTTATAATAACTGGAGTTAAAAATATTTTGAAAGCTAATTTGTTCATTTTGATAAGCTAAATTCAAATTAAACTCTAATTTTTCCTTAAAAAAACTTGTTCTAAATAGAAAATCTATACCATATGATTGAGATTTAGAAAATGTAGGATGAATATCTGTACTTTCATAAAGAAGACTAGTTTCTAATTGATATACTTTTGTTCCAACACTATATGGACTTTCTGAAAATCCTGGTCTATTTGAATTTATAATATTTGTATATTGAGCAAAAAGTGTTTGACTTAAGAGGACGAATAATACAATCCAAAATTTTTTAAGTTTAGTAACAAAATAAGTATTGATGAAAAATGTCAATTTTTTACGGTTTTACACAAACATACTGTAAATATAGGACTCATCAAATGCAATAAATACTTTTTTAAGTCTGTTCAAATTTTGTATTCTATTAACGTATCAATTATCATCAAATTGTTATTTTTGAATTTAATTTAATTTAAACATGCAAGAAGCAGAATTAATGGGTTTGCTAAGAACACTTTTTATTTTCGTAATTGTTTATTACTTCTTCCGTTTTGCGGCTAGAGTATTTGGGCCACTTTTAATAAAGAAAGCGGTTCATAAAATGCAACAAAAAGCTCAAAAACAATATAACACCAATCATCAACAAAAAGAAACATCAGCTACCAAAGAAGGTGAAACTATTATAGATAAAAAGCCAAACTCTTCAAACCAAGGCAATAATTCTGTTGGTGAATATGTAGATTTTGAAGAAATTGATTGATATGAATTTTAAACAAATTATACCTCACATAGTCTCTTTATCACTATTTGTAGTTGTAGCTTTAATGTACTTTAATCCAGTATTAAATGGAAAGAAAATCTCACAATCTGATATTACACAACATATTGGAATGGCTAAAGAAGTTAATGACTTTAGAAAAGCAACAAGTGAAGAACCCTATTGGGCTGAAAGTGCTTTTAGTGGAATGCCAACTTATCCAATTGGGACTTATTTTCCTAATGATTACATTACTAGTCTAGATCGGTTCATACGTTTTCTACCTAGGCCAGCTGATTATTTATTTCTTTATTTTTTAAGTTTTTATATTCTATTACTTGCTTTCAAGGTTGATTGGAAAATAGCTATAGTAGGTTCTTTAGCATTTGGTTTTTCTACATATCTTATAATTATTTTTGGTGCAGGACACAATTCAAAAGCACATGCTATTGCCTACATGCCATTAGTTTTAGCGGGTATTGTATTTATTTTCAAAAAAAGATATCTCCTTGGCTTTATTGTAACAAGTATTGCTACAGCTTTAGAAATTAAAGCAAATCATCCGCAGATGACGTACTACTTATTATTTGCCATTCTAATTTTAGGTGTAGTTGAATTGATAGATGCTATTAAAAAAAATAAAACTAAACAGTTTGTTACTCAATCATCTATCATTATTGTTGCTATGTTATTGGCCGTTGGTGTAAACTCTTCAAGACTTTTAGCCACAAAAGAATATGCAGATGTTAGTACTCGAGGTAAAACTGCTTTAACGATAAACCCAGATGGCACCAAAAAAGAGGTTACAACTGGCCTATCAAAAGAATACATTACACAATTTAGTTATGGCAAAGCTGAGACATTTAACCTATTTGTTCCTAGATATATGGGAGGTGGTACAGTAGAAAGCTTAGATGAAAAATCTAACACGTATCAATATGTATCATCTATAGCAGGTTCTAAACAAGCTGATGGTTTTACAAAACAAGTATACACTTACTGGGGAGATCAATTAATAGTTGAAGCTCCTGCCTATATTGGAGCTGTGATGTTATTTCTTTTTTTTCTAGGTGTTTTTATACTTAAAGGCAAGTATAAATATTGGCTGGTAGCTTCTTCCGTTTTTGCAATCTTAATGAGTTGGGGTAAGAATTTTCAATTCTTAACTAACTTTTTTATTGATTACGTTCCATTATATAATAAATTTAGAGCAGTTTCATCATTTCAAGTAATTGCAGAATTATGTATCCCCCTTTTGGGATTTTTGGCTGTAAGAGAATTTTTCTTTTCAAAAATTGAAAAAAAACAAAAACAAATTGCATTAAAAAAAGCATTGTATAGTAGTGTGGGGTTAATTGTTGTTGGATTATTATATGCGCTAGGGTTTTCAACCTTTGAAGGTATAAGAGATGCAAGCTATTCTGAGTATGAGGGATTATTAGATGCTGTAAAGGCAGATAGGTTGTCTATGTTGTATTCAGATAGTTTTAGATCTATAATTTTAATAGGAGTAGGGTTTGTAGTTCTTTGGTTATTTTTAAAACAACAACTTAAATACACTACATCTATCATAGCTTTTGCAGTTTTAATTCTTTTTGATTTAGTTCAGGTAAATTTAAGGTACGTAAATGGGGATGATTTTAAAGAAGCTAGAGCTATTGATAAACCTTTTAAAGCTTCTACTGCAGATCTTCAAATACTAAAAGATAAAAGCCATTATAGAGTAGCAAACTTTTCAACTGATCCGTTTCAGGACGGTAGAACATCATATTTTCATAAATCTATAGGTGGTTATCATGCTGCTAAAATGGGAAGATATCAAGACTTGATAGAATTTCAATTATCAAAACAGAATATGCAAGTTTACAATATGTTAAATACAAAGTACTTTATTATTCCTGGAGATAATGGGGAAGTGATAGCTCAGCAGAACCCTGATGCAAATGGGAACGCATGGTTTGTAAAAAACATTAATTATGTTCAAACAGCAGACCAAGAAATTAGAGCATTAGATAGTACACAGACTAAAAACATTGCTATAGTGAATGAAAATAATATTTATAAAAAAATTAACTTTTCATTAGAGGTAGATTCTCTTGCATACATTAAACTAACAGAATATTCTTTAAATTCCCTAACATATGAAACATCCTCTAAGTTTGATGAATTTTCTGTTTTTTCAGAAATCTACTACAAAAACGGTTGGAAATCCTATATAGACGGAGAATTACAACCTTACACCAATGTTAATTATGTTTTGAGAGGAATGGAGATTCCTAAAGGAGAACACATCATAAAATTTAAATTTGAACCATCTGTTATAAAAACAGGGAGTATAATTTCTTTAATTTCTTATGCATTAATGGTATTAATTCCTATAAGTTGGTTTTTTTATTACAAGAAGAAATAATAACTTATGATTAGCTATGCTGTTTGTAAATAGCTATTTAAATATTAGAGTAATTCAATACTTTTTCTAAATAGCACAATACTATTCTTTTTACAAACCCATAATTTGTTTAATTTTATAATATTATTTTGTTTGTGAAAGAGAGCTATATGTATTTTGGATTAATTCCTACTACATACAATCAAAAATAAAAGTTGGCTATTAATTTAGCCAACTTTTTTATTTCAATTTTTTATGGTTTTATTTAAAAATATATTAAAGAAATAAAAACTTTAAGTAACACCATTATTTAATGAATTCAGATATTCAGAAGGAGATAGTCCAGTAAAATTTTTAAAAGACCTCGAGAAAGAAGACGCATTGGTGTAACCAATTTTATTTCCTAACGCTTCTATGGTATATTTTCTATATTTAGGTTCTTTATTAATTAAGTTTAATAAATAATTCATTCTTAACTCAGCAATATACTGTTTGTAGGTTTTCCCTTTTTTTTCATTAACAATTGATGAAAGATATGATGTGTTAGTATTTAATTGTTTAGCCAATTTGTTAATATTAAATGTGCTATCAAGGTAAATTTCTGATATTTCAAAATTTTCAAGTTCCCTGAGTACCATTTCTTCTAACTCTAAATTAATTGAATAATCTTTTTTTGGGGTAGTTAAGTTTTCTGAGGATCTCTTTTTTTCTTTTTTTAATAAGTATAATCCTATTGTAATTATTAAAAATGTAATTATTAAAAATGTAATAATTAGATTAATTTTAGTTTTAATTTCTTTATTAATAATAGAATCGTTTACTTTTTTTATCTGATCAAAATCATATATATAATGATTTTTATTTGCCTCTGTTTTGCTTTTATTTAATATTTTCAACTTATCTAGTGCTAATTTTGAATATTTAAAAGCACTATCTATTTTATTACTACTGTTATACAAATCTGCTAGAATATTAAATATTGCTATTTTATTTTTTTCAGTACTTGGGCTTGTATTTTTGAAATTTAAAAATTTATATGAATGATAATATGAGGAATCATTTATTTTTAAATTCTTGAATATTATAGATTTTAAAAAATGATAACTTTGAGAATCATGATCTAATTCATAATTGTTAACTTTTTCAAGAGCTTTTTTAAATTCCTTTCTTTTGATTAAAACATTAGCTACTCTAAAATTATATAAACTCAAAGAGTTTTTGTGTTTAGGGTTAAATTCTTCTGACGCAAGAAAGGCTTTCTTGTAATATATTAGAGTAGAGTCTAAATATTTATCGTTGTTCTTACTAATAGCAAAATAAGTATCTCCTAGAGTGTTAAAAGAGCTAGCGATAGCAATTTTTAAAGTATAGTTATGTAAATTTTTATTATCTGGTTTTATTTTAGTAAGTTTTTCCAATACTTGTTTTGACAAAGAAATGGCTTCTTGATGAAAACCTAAATTACTTTTTAATAATGCTAATCTTTTTTTTATAAATATTTTCCTCCACTTAGTATTATTGTCTTTCTCTGGATATTTAGTAAGATATTGTGTTTGTTTCTTTAAATAATTAAAAGCTTCATCAAATTTTCTTTGGTTGTTTTTTATCCAAAATAAACGTGTTAATGATCTAAATTTTATATTTAAATTACAATTTTCAATGGTAGTGTCTGAGAGAATCGTTAATGCGATTTCTTCAGATTTTTTAAAGTTTCCAGATTTATAATAAGCAGAGGCAATATTATTTTTAGCTTTACTTATAATACATGGATCATTAGACTTAAGTATTTTCTTAGAATAATAAAAAACGCTGTCTAAGTTAATAGTAGAATAATAACGTACTTTATTTTGATATTCTTCGTATTGATCAATATTTTGGCTAACTGCAAAAGATGAGAATAATAAAATAGTTAATTGTAAGATATTTTTAATAACGATATTTTTATGTAAAAATAAAAAAGGTTGACATACAGTATATGTTTTGTGAAAGTAGATAAAAATTAATTAGGAAGTTTTATTTTTAAAGAGTAATATGCTTTTTTTTTACATATTACATAAAATTGGTTTTAGATTTGCATCTATGAAGCAACAAATTTATTTTTTAATCATAAATTCATTTATGTTTTGAGAATTGGAATGATCTTGGATGATGTTTTTCCTCCCGATCCAAGGGTGGAAAATGAGGCTATTACGTTAATTAATGGCGGATATGAAGTTTTTTTATTTTGTTTAAATAATGGTAATCAAAAAACAAATGAATTAATTAACGGTATAAAAATAAGACGATATAAATTTAGTAAACTAACGTACAAACTTTCAGCCCTTTCCTATGACCTTCCATTTTATAAAATGATAATGAGACCAAAAATCAATCATTTTATAAAAAAAAATAATATTGATTTTCTTCATATTCATGATATTAGAATAGCTGAATCTGTCTTTCAAGTAAATAAAAAGTATAAATTAAAAGTAGTTTTAGATCTTCATGATAATATTCCAGAAAATATGAGGTTTTATCCTCATTTAAGAAAATTTCCCGGTAAGTACATTATTTCACCAAAAAAATGGAAAATAAAAGAAAGTGAATTCATCATAAAGGCGGATAAAATAATAACAGTTTCACCGAATTTTGCTAAAGATATTATTGAAGAAAATAATATTGAAAAAGAAAAAATGATACTAGTACCCAATACAGTTAGAAAATCGTTTTTTAAAGAAGCTATTTATTCTAAAGTAATTGATGAAAAGTATTCCAATAAATTTGTAGTCCTTTATTTAGGTGACACTAATATAAGAAGAGGATTGCTCACTGCTATAAGAGCTACCCAGTTACTTTCTAAAAGGATAGTAAATTTTAAATTAGTTATTGTTGGTCAAAACACAACAGATTCAATTTTAAAAGAAGAAACAAAAAAATTAAATCTAGAATCATTTATAGATTTTGAGGGTTGGCAAGATGTTTCTCTATTTCCGTCGTATATTGTTGCAAGTAATATATGTATATCTCCTCTTTATAGGAGTATTCAACATGATGTTGCATATGCAAATAAAATTTTTCAATACATGAGTTTTGGTAAACCCATTCTAGTTAGTAATGCAACTGCTCAAAAAGAGATCGTTGAAAGAATTAACAGTGGATTAGTTCATCAAGAAAAAAATAAAGATGATTTTTCTTCTAAAGTATTAGAATTATATCAAAATGAAGAGAAAGCAGAAGAATTAGGTAATAATGGTAAGCAATTTATAGAAAATGAATTCTCTTGGGAGGTTACCTCTCAAGCCCTGGTTAAATTATACAATGAGCTCTAAGAAAAAAGTTTTAATTATAACGTACTATTGGCCACCTTCCGGAGGTTCTGGTGTTCAGCGGTGGTTAAAGTTTTCTAAATACCTAAGAGACTTTAATATTGAACCAGTTATTTATACTGTAGATAATCCCTCATATCCAATAAAAGATACAAGTTTAGAAAGTGAAATACCGTTAGGGTTAGAAGTTTTAAAACAACCTATTTTTGAACCAAATTCTTTTCTATCTATTTTCGGAAACAATAAAAAGAAAGAGAGTGCTGGTTTTTTAAATCCAAATCCAACTTTATTGGGAAGATTTTTTCAGTATGTTAGGGCCAATTATTTTATTCCAGATGCTAGAAAGTTTTGGATAAAACCATCTGTTAAATTTTTAAGTAATTATTTAAAGAATAATGAAATTGAAGTTGTAATTACTACTGGTCCCCCTCATAGTATGCACATTATTGGATTAGCACTAAGAGATAAATTTAAAATCAAATGGATTTCAGATTTTAGAGACCCTTGGACCGAAATTGACTATTTCCAACAGTTACCATTAACAAAAAAAGCTAATAAAAAGCACCATCAATTAGAGCAAGAAGTTTTAGAAAAATCAGATATGGTTATAGTTGTTGGCGAGACTATGAAAAAAAAGTTTCTGAAACATAATCACAATATTGAGGTATTAACAAATGGTTTTGATTCATATGAAAATTCATTAACTATAGAATTAGACTCTAATTTTTCTATAACACATGTTGGTTTAATGAATGCTGATAGAAACCCAACAATTTTATGGGAAGTCTTACATGAGATTAGTTCTGAAAATATTGATTTTAAAAATAATTTAAGAATTAAATTCATTGGTAAAATTGATGATACTGTTATTCAAGATATCCAAGTTTTTAATCCTAAAAACATTGTAAGAATACCCTATTTAGATCATGAAGAGGTTCGTAAATATCAAGCTTCTTCTCAAGTATTGTTATTAAGTATTAATCATGTGCCAAGTGCGAAAGGAATTATTACTGGAAAAATTTTTGAGTACTTACAAGCCAAGCGACCTATCCTGGGTATTGGTCCAGAGGACGGAGATGCAGCAGCTATTCTCAAGAAAACAAATGCTGGTAACATTGTAGGTTTTAATAATAAAGTTGAGTTAAAAGCTGCGGTATTAAAATTATATAAAGATTTTAAAGAAGAGAAATTATTTGTAAAATCTATCAATATAGAACAATTTCATAGAAAAAATATAACAAGGCAATTAGCACAAGTAATTAAAAAGGTAGTATCTTAAGAAGTAAAAAATTAATATTATATGGTACTTTAATTATTACCAAAGTTTAGATAAATGAAAAAAATAGTTACTGTTATTGGAGCAAGACCACAGTTTATTAAAGCAGCTGTATTGAGTAGAATAATTAAAGAAAACGGTGCTGTAGAAGAAGTAATCATTCATACAGGGCAGCACTTTGATACCAATATGAGTAAAATATTTTTTGATGAGATGATGATTCCGGAGCCTACCTATAATTTAGAGATAAATAGTATGAGTCATGCAGCTATGACTGGGCAGATGATGGAAAAGATAGAAAAAGTATTAGAAATTGAGAAGCCAGATGCTCTTATTGTATATGGTGACACTAATTCTACTATTGCAGGAGCTTTAGCGGCAAAAAAAATGAATATTAAAGTGGTTCATATAGAAGCCGGATTACGATCTTTTAATATGAAAATGCCGGAGGAAATAAATAGAATTTTAACTGACAGAATTTCTGATTTATTGAGTTGTCCTTCTAAGGGTGCTATCAATAACTTACATAATGAGGGCTTTCAGAATTTACCTGTTTTGATTGAGAACCACGGAGATATTATGAAGGATGCTGTTAATTATTATAGTCAGTTTTCAGCAAATAAATCATCCATCATAAAAGATCAAAAATTACAGAAAAATGAATTTGTTTTAGCTACTATCCATCGTCAAGAAAATACTGATGATGAGAAAAAGTTAAGATCAATTTTTCTTGGATTAGAAGAAATTCATAAAACTCATACTGTAATTCTACCAATGCATCCCAGAACAAAATCGGTATTAAATAAATTATCAATACATCCAAAAATACAAGTGATAGAGCCTGTTGGTTATTATGATATGTTAGAATTATTAAAAAACTGCTCAATAGTTATTACAGACAGTGGAGGATTACAAAAAGAAGCCTTTTTTAATAGAAAACAAACTATTGTAGTGAGAGATGAAACAGAATGGGTAGAGCTTGTATCTCACGGATTTGCAAAAGTAGTAGGTAGTAATACCAAAATGATTTTACAAACGTTTGATACTTTTAAGGCAACAAATAAAGAGTTTACCGTTGATTTGTACGGCAATAATGTTGGGGAAAAAATATATCAATCTATTTATCAATTAATACATTAAATTTTGGGAATTGTACTTAAGCAATCTTTTATAAATACATTAATTATTTACCTAAGTTTTGCTCTTGGTGGAATTAATGTTCTTATACTATATCCTCAAGTTTTAGAGGGTAAATATCATGGGATTGTTGTTTATTTACTATCAGTATCAAATATTATAATGCCATTAGCTGCTTTAGGTGTTCATCATACTATTGTTAAGTATTTTTCTTCTTATAATAATAAAATAGAAAAAGATAAATTTTTATCAAGTATTGTTTTTTTACCCCTTCTAATAGCAATACCACTTGGTTTTTTTGTTTCGGAGTTTTATAATCAAATTGGGAATCGTATTTCTCAGCAAAATCCTATTTTAAAGGATTACACCTTTGTTATTTTTATTGTAGCCATATCAACAACTTATTTTGAGGTTTTTTATTCATGGGCGAAAGTTCAAATGCAATCTATCTTTGGTAATATTTTAAAGGAGTTTTGGAATAGAGCTGTTGTTTTAATATTATTGATTTCAGTCTTTTTTGATTTTTTAACCAAACCTCAATTTATTTATTGTCTAACAGGCGCTTATGTTATTAGGGCTATTATCATGATGTTCTATGCATTTTGGTTGTATTTTCCAAAATTTAGTTTTCATCTTCCAAAAAATTTTAAAGAAGTTTTAAGGTATTCTTTATACATGGTTCTTGCAGGGAGTGCAGGTGCCATACTTCTTGATATTGATAAGGTAATGATACCTGATAAAGAAACTGTTGAAATAGCAGCTTATTATGCAGTTGCGGTATTTATAGGTTCTTTAATAGAAGCACCAGGAAGAGCTATGGCACAGATTTTACAACCTATTACTTCTAAAACTATTAATGATAATAATGCTGTGGAGATTGAAAGTTTGTATAAGAAAAGTTCTATAAACTTATTATTAGTAAGTGGGCTTCTTTTTTTATTGGTTAATTGTGGAGTTCATGAATTATTTAAACTAATACCTGATAAAGGATATGCTGGTGGAGAATTGGTTGTTTTAATGATTTCAGGAGCTAAAATGTTTACCATGTTTTTAGGAAATAATGGTGCAATTATCAATAATTCTGTATTCTATAAAATTACACTTCCATTAAACTTAGGTATGGCTTTTTCTGTATATTATTTAAATATTTGGTTATTTGATCTTTATGGAACTAATGGTTTAGCATTGGCAACACTCATTGTTATTTTTGTTTTTAATACCATAAAACTTATTGTTTTAAAGTTTAATTTGAATATCACACCAATAACTAATAAAACGTTTATATCACTATTTTTAATAGTTGGTTTATTTTTTGCTTTCTATTTTTGGAATTTTAAATATCATCCAATTATTAATATAGCTTTGAAGACCATTATTATCTCAGTTGTCTACCTTTTAGCAGCGGTAAAATTGAAGATATCTTCTGAGATAAACCATTTATTGACTAAAATTTTAAAACTTTAGAGGTAGCAATCTAAATAATCTGTAAACAGGTGAAGTAGGAATGCTATTCCCAGTATTCTACTTTTTTTTGGAATGACCATAAGGATATATGCTCCAGCTGCATAATAAGTATGTAAAGGGTGAAAATTGATGCTACATCTGTTAGGATCAAATATTGGATCAGCTAGTAAGTGATCTAAATCTACAAGCATTGATCCTAAAAATAGTAAATACACTTGCTTCCATTTTTTTTTATAAAAGCACAAAGAAATAACTAATGGCAACAAAAAATGAAATCCATAGTGCATAATGAATTTTAGAGACATATTTAATTGGTTAACTATTTTTTAAATCTCTTCTGATTCTGCTTAACTGAACTGGGGTAATATTTAAATAAGAAGCGATATGGTTTAGTGGTATAGATTTTAAAATTTGTGGTTTTTCTTCTAGTAATTTTAAATATAATTGTTTTGCATCTAATGAGGATAACTCACGATTTCTTTTATCCATCATAATAAATCCATTTTCAAGGAGTGACCAATATAAATTTGATATTTCTAAGTTAGTGGAGGCAAGCTTTTTAAATTCTCTATAATCGCCTTTTAAAACGATAC
>Ga0228630_1000169_pt1 | contig 28114 bp, 34 predicted proteins | sample 37DmetaG_FD_183038 | JGI IMG/M metagenome (GOLD analysis project Ga0228630, IMG submission 183038) | Seawater microbial communities from Monterey Bay, California, United States - 37D | ecosystem: Environmental > Aquatic > Marine > Coastal | place: USA: California | collected 2016-10-25 | reverse complement strand
CAAGGGGCGATGTGGTAGGTGTCTTCATGGTGTTGCTTCCTTTCTTGGTTTGAGCGCCCCGAGCCTACGGCTCAGGGGAAGCAACGCCACCCTAATTCAAAGTTTCAACATCACCCGGGACATTCCCTCATCGTCTCCTTTCATCGTTTATCCTGGTATCCAAGGTCTGTTACAGAAGATTGCAACCATCTTAAGGTCCGCTTCAAAGAGGGAGCACATTTTGCCTTGCACCTGCAGCGAAGGTCCGCATTCCGCCAATACTTACGAAATTCTGTCATGTGGCGAAAGTCGGCTTTGGTGGTGACTGCACTAATTCAAAAGAACCGCCGCACCTTTGACGAGTAACTCTCGAAGGTACTGCCGTATTGATCTTTGAGCCAAGGTTCCTCGGAAAAAGGCGCGGCAATAAGCACTGCTATTCCAGCCAATCCGACAACCATTGCCCAAGGCGCTGCTGACAAGATCATCCAGCCACTGACGATGCAAATATCAGCCATATACTGCGGGTTCCGAGAGTAGCGGTACATACCCTCGGTGCGCAGGGTGCCTTTGGCTCCACCTGTCTGCGGAACTCCAAAGTGTGAGACTTCGATCCATACGACGATGTTGCCGATTAGAATAAGCGGAAGGCCGATGCCAAACCGCACCCAATTTGGCATCGCCAGATCACCCCATCCCCATACACCGAGTAGAATAATGGCCCCAAAAAGAGTGAATGTCGGCACCCAGACAAGCAACGGCGTAAGTGCCGTGTAGCGTTTGGGCGGCCATATCCGCTGATCAGGAAAGGCAATCGACCAGAGGATGGCGGCCAGGGTCATCGCGGCAACCCCAAGACCCATAAAAATGAGAAAGCTCTGCATCATGCCTCCGCGTGCTCGTGGTCGATTATTTCCCGTCGTTCTGCGAGGACTTGCCGCACAATTTGCAAAGCCGACGACAGAAACAGCCCCGCCATGATTGTTGCAACGATCAGGTCAGGCCAACCCGTTGCAGTGCCCCATACGCCAAAGGCTGCAAACATGACGGCGACATTGCCGATGGCGTCATTGCGCGAGCATAGCCAGACTGAACGCACGTTGGCATCACCGTCTTTGTAGCGCACCAGCAAGAACACACTGGCAAGGTTGGAGAGCAATGCCAGAAAACCAACTGCACCCATGATCTCGGCAGTGGGAACCCCTACATAAAAGACGCGGTAGACGGTCGATCCGAATACCCAAAGTCCCATCAGCAACAGGCTAAAACCCTTGAAAAGTGCGGCATTCGTGCGGGCGCGTAGTGATGCCCCGATAACGGCCAGTGAGATGCCATAGGTCATTGCATCACCCGCGAAGTCGAGAGCGTCTGCTTGCAACGCCTGTGACTTCGCCACGTGACCCGCAGTCATTTCGACCGCGAACATCGTCGCGTTTAGGGCAATGACGATCCAAAGCCGTCGTTTGTAGTCGTCTGATATGCCGTCAAATTTGGCGTCATGCCCGCAGCAACCTGCCATCAGATCGCCTCCCGCGTTTGAAAGTTTGATTGAACCGGAACAAGGTTCGCCTCGCCCCCGGGGATCGTTGGGACATGGCCTATCCGCATTTTCTTGACGCGGTGGTTCATCCAGTGACGCACGATCAGGCGATACAAAACTCCTTTCACACCCGACAACTGCCTGTGATTTTCATAGAACGCGTCAGGATCATCGAACGTGCCGAAGTCATGATTGATTCCGGTCTTTTGAATGTAGGTGCTTGCGCCGCGCCAAGCGACGTCAGGGTTTTGGAGGCAATTTGTCCCTGCGCCGTAAGCGCATAGCGAGTTGCGATCTGGAAAAGCACCTTGCAGCGCAGCAAGGACAGGCGCGTCCAGAATGAAGCCCTCCAGCTCGAGCCATTGTCCTTCGTGTTGGATTTCGACCCACGAATGGATGATGTTTGCGGGGGCGAGCGGGTAGACCAACTCCGGCACCACCCCGCGTTGCAGCCGTTTGTCGATGGTGAATCCATGGAAACGGCACGGGACACCCAAACCACGCAAGAGGGCCATGAGCAGTGTGCCTTTGGTGTTGCACTGTCCATAACCGTCCGCGAGCACTTTGGACGCTGGGAGCGCATCATCAGAATTGTAGCCGAACAGAATTTCGTTGCGGACAAAGTCATAGGCTGCGCCGATCCGGTCGGCTGGTGAAAGGGTCATCCAGCCCCTATCAGCGATGACGTGCTGAATAAGGTCACTTTGGAAGTCGAGAAGGGGCGTGGGGGACAGGTATTGTTGTGTCATGGCGCTCTCTTGAGGCTGTGTCCCATCTTATCTACACTCTCTAGTAACTAGAGGTTCAAGAGGTTTCTTCATGTTTTCTATCGGGGAGCTATCAAAGCGCACCAAGGTCAAGGTTCCTACCATCCGGTACTATGAGGAAATGGGCCTTTTGGCGGAGGCCGAGCGTACAAGTGGTAACCAAAGACGCTATGACAAGACCGGATTGGAACGGCTGAGTTTCATCCGCCATGCGCGTGATCTGGGCTTTTCGATTGAGGCTATCTCATCACTGATCGAATTGCAGGAACACCCGGACCGATCCTGCGAGGCAGCAACCGACATCGCTGTTTCGCAGCTTGCAGATGTGCGTGAGAAGTTAAAACGGCTCAAGTTATTGGAAAAGGAACTTACCCGAATTTCCAAGGGATGCGATGGCCACGGAACATCCGAAGACTGCTATGTACTGGCGTCATTAGCAGACCATGAACTTTGTGAAAGAGATCATTGAAACGTTGATAGCAGCCATTGGCGCAGCCGCAGCGAATTCACACTTCGTCCCGCATTGCCGACTTTCACTCTCGAAAATGCTGCGCGATGCACGAAGGTCCGTTTTGCGCTGGAAACGGCCAGACGGAACATGAAAGTGATATTTCTGAATTGCGCAGCGGTGACGTTATCGCTTTGCGGCTACAAAACATGACGTCGATAATCTTTATTATGTTAAATAAGTCAGTAGCATTGACCTAAATTGCGTAGAGTTTGATCGTTCGAAAACTCCGCCAGAGTGAGACAAGTTGGCCCGAAAAATTGGTAGAGTGCCGAAGCCCCCTGCCCCGCATCAACAACAGCGTGCGAGCCAACTTGAATGACAGCCATGTCCCGAGGCATACAACGGTTATAGGTATGGCATGGCCCGTGAAGCTTCCCACTTCTGTCATGCGTTTGTCGGCATCAATACTCTGGAGCATCGGCCCAGACGCCACTACATGCGTATATCCGTCATTTTTGAGCAATTGACGGCAACTCAACAGTTCCCGAGCGTATCGTGCTTTGCCGCCACGGCTAAGCTGCATTCGAAATGGCATCCAGATATTTAGATGGGTGCTGGCTACTCTTGTACGGGATGGCAGCGATGAGCTAACCTTCTGGGCGTAAGTCGTCACATCTCTGTACTGAACTACACTTCGGCCAAGTTTTTGAAGCTGAAAGCCGCCGAGTATGTGAAATGTTTTAACCAGCGGTAGGGACGGATTAAAATCGTTCACAAGAAGCCCCTGCCCTGCCTTCAATCGCTTGGCTCTTCCACGTGCTCACCTGCGTAGGGTACAGCTGGCGCTTGGCTGCAATCTCCTGCAGCGTCTTATTACCGCGCAGCGCCTCAAGCGCTACAGCAGCCTTAAACTTGTCTGAAAAGTTCCGTCGCATCGTCATTCTCGTAGCCATTCATTCGTGTCGGATACACCTTAGCACACTGTACGAATTTGCCGGACCACTTCACGTTCAGAATGCTGGGCGAGGCGTCGATGATGACACCCCCCTATTCAAGCCGAGAAACTAACTGTTCAAATAGTTCCCTATACGACTTACCGCTCTTTTCAGCATAATCAATAAATTTATTGATATCTTCAATGTGGGCGCGTAAGTTGAATTGATCCGTCGGTTTACTCACACCTTTTCTCTTTCGTCGAATAATTTGTTTTTCACGCGTTTCAAACCCCAGATTTTCAGCCACCGCATCTACTTCTTCAATATTTATGATAGAGCCACTCTTGCTATCAGCCGTCTTTGGCTTGAAATCGGATAAGTCTGTAAAACCGAAGCTTGGAATATTAGTCATTTGTTTTCACCATCACTGTTCTAAGAAAACCTACCAGGTCCGTAGCTAGGGCGTCCGCATTTATAACCGCCTGCCCTACCCCGTTCACCAAGTTTTCATCAAGTTCAGTCAAGTCTAGCCCATAGGTGAACATAGATTGAAAGGCTACTCGCTGATTAAGCTGAGTACTAAGAACTGGGACACCATTCTCCCTTAGCTCGGCAACTATTAATTTCTCATTACGCGTCTTTATCTGTGGGGAAGTGCGCGTAAAAAGTAAACAATGCGGGATACTTCGACGCAGCACTTTCTCTTCCTCTTTCACTAGCGTAATTGCCCGAGCTGCCTGCTTAGCATCAACCGCTGATGCTTGAAGTGGAATTACTACCAAGTCTGACCTTGAAAACGCACGGGAAACCATTCGTGACGCAGTGCCCTCCAGATCAACCAACACGAACTGTTTGGAAATAGCGGCCGCGTCAATCACATCGATAATTTTGTCTTCACTAACAGCACCATAAATTTCCACTGGGTTTTTTGACTCGCCTCGCGACCAAGACACTAGTGGCTGATTTGGATCAGCATCAATCAGACAAACGCTTGCTCCTTTGTGTGCAAGCGTGGTCCCCAAGACCAAGGAACTGGTAGATTTACCTGATCCACCCTTTGGGTTTGCTACAGAAATGACCGGCATTAAGATTTCCTATCATAATAAACGCATATATACGATACTACATAATAGACTACTATACAACATGATAAAATACAATATATAATGATATCACGTAATATAATATCATTATATATATTATCATCCCACCCGCCCCGTCTCCCTCAGCTGACGCATCATCGCTGGCGAAATCATGGTCTGAGGGATGTAGCCGCCCTTGTTTACAACGGCTGCGTAATAATCGAGGACCTCTTCACGGCTATGCTGCGAGGTGTTTTGACCGGTGATTGTTACGGCCTCTGGATAAGCCTCCCCTGCCCTGCAAGCCTTTTTTGTATAGGTATTTATAACAGAACCACCCTGCCCGCCTCGAATGCGGCTCTGTGATGAGCGATAAGATTGGGGCGCGTCGGCTATCCAGCCTCTGATAAAGGCGCGCAGAGCCGCAATCGGTAGAATTTGCTTATCCCGCTTAAGATTGTAACGCCTGAAGCGCGCCCAGATATGCTGAGGATCAAGGTCTTTGCAAGCAGTTCCCTGCTTCTCAAGTTTGATATCCGCTAATATGTCTTGGTTCTTGTGAATGTCAGTGATGCTTGCCAAATCAATGAGGGCATTACGTGGCAATCGCTGGGCTGATTGATTTGAGTTGTCTGCACTGGGCTTTTCTAAGCTTAGCGTACAGCCGTCAGCTTTGGCATCAGACGTGCCACAGGCAGCTTCCGCCTTACTGGCATAGCTCTGCCGCTTTGGTACATTGCAGCCGTTCATGTTTTCTTGTGAAAGCCCGTCTTTGCAATTTTCTTCTTCATTGCCTTCATGGCAAGCGTTTAAACGTTTTTGTTTATATTCTAGGTTATATTGGCAGCGGACATCAGCGTCCGCCGCATCGGACATTTTCGTTGCAGTATTGTTGATTTTGGGCCGGGTAGGGCAGGGGGCACTGTGAGCCTTTGTGCCCGATTGTGTTTCAGAGTCTTGAAGAGTCATTGTGCTGAGGTGTTCCAGCTTCAAGCACGGTTCTTTCCGAGCGCGTAAGTGCTCTTCCAGTTCCTTTAGTTGGGACAGATAAGGCTCTAAAGCGCCCAGCGACGCATAGCCTAGGCGGGCAGGGCGGCTCATTTCCTCTATTGTAGTCCAGCGGGAGGCATCTGCATCAGACAGCGGATCAAAGCTGGCAAGAGCCTTCAAGCGCTTGCGGGTGGCCCTGATTTTCCCAAGGCATAGCTTGCGCGCTTGTTCTTCTTGTTCTGGGCGCTTGGAGAGATCCAAGAGCTGCGCAAAATTACGAATGGCGGGTTCAAGGCTAAGGCCGAAGGTCAAAGCCCCACCGCCAGCCTTTCCCCTAAACCCGTTGTCTGTGGTCGCGCGTGCGATCAATCCATGCTCTTCGAGCTGAACTTCAATGCGCCGCCATTGGCGGTCACTAACACCAAGCTCACATGCGAGATCACGCACTTTGCGGAAGTTGATGGGGGTTTTTGCCCTTGAATGCCAGGCACTGAGTTCTGTTGTGTCTGCAATCAATCGCCATGCGGCCAGTGTCGTTGAGGCAAGGCCCATAGCGGCCAGTGCCTTCGCACCGATCTGAATTGCCTGTGCCTTGGTATACTCAGCTGGAAGGGCTGAATGCTCGTTTGGCCGCGGCACAAAGCTGCGCGGCGTCGTTGCGGGCTCTTTTAGCCACGTCTTTTGGTTCGGGTGATGTGTCACCTCGTCCTCCTGCTCTAATTAAAGCGGGGTCATTCCACTAGGGTGCAAAAAACTGTTCGCTCAGGAGCGGTTTTTGCTTGTCATTCGGAGCGGGAGAAGGTAGACCAAATATAGCAATTCTGATCTGAGCCTAGCTCACAGCGCTCCCCTGGTAGGTAACCCTGCTGGGGGTTCTGCTTTTTAAGGGTCTGGGATGTGTGTTCTCCTTTGATTCTATGTCGCAATTAGTGCGATACTATAGACAAGATAACCTTGCAGCAAATCTTGTGCTTATCCACAGGCATTACACTAGGGATACGCTGTCAGGCAAGAGGGTGTGTAAGCTACGCTTAAAAAATAGCCATAAAAAAGCTCCTCATATTTAATCATTTGAAGCTAAAAATGAATCAAAATCAGTGACTTATGCTTTAGTTTTATTCCCCAAACGGGGGATATTACGTGTCTGATAGAGTTGCGGAAAGTGCAGAGCAAATAGGGAGGGGAATCCGTAAATTACGCAAGCAGCGACGATGGAAGCAAGATGTTCTCGCCCAGGAAAGCGGCATAAGCAGAGTTACAATAAGTTTGGCGGAAAATGCTAAAACGAATTTGTCACTTTTTGATTTGGAAAGAGTTGCAATGGCTCTCAATACAAGCGTTACTGGCTTGATTGTTGCTGGACGCGACTCTTTGCGAATATCCGATGAAGAGCTAAAATCCATAGTGGCAAATAACCTCAAGCGTAGAAGGCTTCATCTTGGGCTTAGCCGTGCTCAACTTGCTGATAAGGCTGGGTTTTTGCAACAGTATATATCAACAACTGAGAATGCTCGCCGCCTTCCGACAATTAGAAATCTTATTCGCATTGCAGAAGCACTGGAAATTTCAACTACCGCCTTGTTCAGCCCTACTTTTAGTCCAGATAAATCGTATGGTTCCTTAGTCAGTATTGACGTTGATGTTATTGGGATAAGGCTAAAAGAGGCACGAGAAAGTAGGTCACTCAATAAGCAGATAGTTGCGAGAATATCAGGTTTCGCACCGCAACAAATTGGACGTTTTGAATCGGGGCGTGTGATTCCAACGCTGCCGACTCTCTTTGAATTATGTAGAGCTATAGGGGTTACTCCTGATGTGATTTTGGAATAGTTATTGACTTGCAATGAATCAGACAGTATATACCAAAGAATGCATCATTTAGCTTCATCATATTCATGTACAGAACTGCGCCGCGCCCGAGAGGGGATGCGGCTTGTTAGTTTGTGCAGTACAAATCTTGCGTGTGGGACCAAAGCCCCGCGTGACGTTGGCGGCTGGATGATGCAAAATTCTAATAGTCAACGCGGGCATTTCACTTTGGGGAATGCCCGGATTATTCTGGGGCGAGCGCGCACATCTGTGATGGCAGTTGTCGCCGCGCTCGCCCTCTCTTCCTCACTGTCAGCGCAACAGCTGATCCAATGCCCCGACTGGAAATCTCTCGTTGAGACCAGCCAGAGCTTTGCGATGCGCAAGGGTGCGCCAAAATCATCATTTGAGCAGGTTGTTCTGGCGAGTGCGTCTTCCCAGAGGGATGCTGATGTGCAATCCTCTGGAAAGCCGCGCGCGGGTTCCGCCCGAACTCCTCATCCGTTGAGCGCCCTTAAAGCATCATCGACACCTCCGCGCGCGGCTTGTCAAACATATACGGTTCAGAAGGGCGACAGCCTGTCCAAGATTGCCAAGGCGCAGCTTGGGGATGCAAAGCGCTATCCAGAGCTTGCACGCGCCAATGGCCTCAAAATTTCTGCTCCATTGCGTATTGGTCAGATGCTTACTGTTCCTTGTGCACAGGCAACTGTTGAGCCTGCGAAAGCGGCTTCTGCCAAGAAGGCAAAGTCAGCTGCGGTCGTTGTGCCGGCGCCCAAGCCAGTCCCGCTGCCAGTCTGGAGTGCAAAATCTGGTGAGTATCTCACCGACACGATCACACGCTGGGGCAAGACCGCTGGCTATAAGGTGATCAAGGACGGTGTGGACGACTGGCGTTTGTCAGTGAACGTCACTGTTGAGGGTACGTTTGAAGAAGCGCTCCAGCAGCTTGTGCGCGGCTTTGAGGGCACAGGCCGCCCGCCGGGTGTCAGCATCTATAGCAACAAAGTTGTGAAAGTAGGCACCCCATGAACATTTCAGCGATTCAGTCCACGCTGGCTCAAGGTCTCGCCAGCCATTCGTATTCCCTTCGTTGTTTATTTTGCACTTACAGCATAAGGGAAGGCAGAGCCGCCGTGCGCGCGCAGGCGTCTCTGCCACAAAATTCAGGTCTGGCAGGGGAGGGCGCGCTATGAGCCTGCGCCGTCCACTCACCAGCGCCATTGCGCTCTGTGCAGTATTTGGTCTTTCCGCTTGCAATGGTATTCGCGCAGCGAATGGATCAATCGAAACTGTTTCTCGCCTTACAGCCGATCAAAAAGCGCGCCAATCCGCCGCCCTGCGGGGGGATGTGCACCGCGTTGATCGCCCATACTTTGGTGAGGCTGTGACTGTTGAGCGCGGCGCCACAAAAGGCAAGCCGCTGCCAAAAGCCGCTGAAGGCCCGCGCAGCTTTAGCCTGAGCGGCAAGAAGATCGGCATCAAGGAGCTGGCGGATGAAGTCAGCAAGCAAACCGGACTGATCACACAGGTGCGCACACGCTACATCACGCCTGATGGGGCCTCACTCACGGTACCAATTGGCGGGCAGGTGGCGCTCAAGTATGAGGGCAGCCTGTCCAAAGCGCTCGATAAGATCACAGCCATGATGGATATCGACTGGTCCTATGATGGTGAGGTGATTGCCTTCAATCGTATGGTCACGCGTGACTATCGGGTTTCATTGCCGACAGGCACCTCTTCAATGCAGACCTCTATCGGTGGCGTGAACGGGGGATCGCGTTCGGTCACCATGAGCCGCACGATTGCAGAATATTCCCCTTGGGACGATCTGGAAAAACGCCTCACGCGCGCAGCGCCGCCGCCTGCGGATGTAACCATCAGCCGTTCCGCTGGCCGCATCTCTGTATTTGGTCCGCCCTCTGTGCAAGCGCAGGCTTTGGCCGTTGTCTCAGATTTCGAGAACACCTTCGCGGCGCGCATTGGCCTTGAGGTTGCGGTCTTTTTTGTCGACTCCAGCAAAGCAGATGACTTCGGGGTGGGGGTGAACATTGCTGGTACGTCGGGGACTTTCTCAGGGACGCTGAACGGGGCCGCAGGCCTCTTGTCTGGTAACGGCGTCACCACGCTCAGCCGAGGTGCAAGCTCTATCAATTTCAAAGCGCTCGCCTCTGATAGCGCTGTTGTGGACTATCGCATCGGCTCAACCATCGCGCAAAGCGGTGTCATCAGCCCGATCATCCTGACCCGCTCTCAAAACTACGTGGCCAAGTCCACAACCACGAGCGACAATGGCGTCACATCGACAGCCATAGAAACAGCCACCGTTGATACGGGCGTGAGTATTCACGCGCTGCCGCGTTTGGTGGGCAAGAATAAAATCCAACTGTCCCTGACGCTCTTGCAGAACGACCTGACCGAGCTGGCCTCTTTTGACAGTGGCAACAGCACGGTGCAGCTACCCACGATTGATCAGCGCGCCATTCAAAACGACAGTGTTCTTGCACCGGGGGAGACTTTGGTGCTTTCAGGCTATGAGCAAGAAAGCTCAAGCCGCGCAAACAACGGCACGGGCGTGTCTGGCTTCTTGGGGCTTGGGGGGTCGGCCAAAGGCTCAAAGCGCAAGATCAAGATGGTCGTGATGGTGCGTCCTGCAATTATCCCGCCGGGGCGCGAATGAGCTATGGCGGTAAGATTTGTTTCATATCAGGGAGCTACCGCACTGGCGGGGCTCGCTTGGGAGAGGAGTCCAGAGCGGCTCTCTGAGGCGCGTCTTGGGGTGCGGTGGGGCAAAGCCTTTGCTGCGCTCTCTGATCCAGATCAACTTGGAGCGCCTTCGCTTCTCTCGGCCTTATACGGATGCCTGCCCGCGCCTCTAAAACAGCAAACGGTTCTCACAGCCTATAGTGACACAGCCTCAGAGACCTTCTTTGGGGCCTTGCTGTCCGATGGGGAGCCGGTTCTTGAGCCAGAGCGTGTCTTTGAGAACCGTGAGGCTCTTCTGACGTGGATCGCAAGGGAAAGCACACAAAACGGCCTACAGGCGATTGTGGTCAGCCAAGAGCTTAAGGGGCGTGTTACAAGCGCAATCCCTGTTCACGCGTTTGGTGCTCCCGCTGAAGAGTACAGCCCTCTTGTGGCCACAGGCCGAAGCCATCGGTTTACTCTTGGCAGCTTTGAAGCCAAGCGAAGCACCGTGTTTCTCGGCGCGCTTGGCGTGTTCACTGTTGGCGCGCTGTGCCTTGCGGGCTGGCATTACTTTGCGCCACAGCAACTTGCCCTTGAAGCAAAGAAGCCTGCGCCTGTCACTGTTTATACGAGCCGCGATGAGGCTGCGTTTTTGCGCAATTGCGCAGAGGCCTTTGAAGAGGCTTGGCCGATGGGTCCAGGTTGGAGCCGCGCTGTTTCTGGCTGCACGGGTCCTGGCATGAAGGATGTGGCTGGTTTGCCTGCATCATCCGAGCCGCGCGCGTTTCAGATATATCGCCTACGTCCGGGGTGGGATGTGACGATCGCGCGCAAAGCCGCGCGGGTTGTGCTTGATGCGGGGCAAGACCGCGTAAGCGGCACAGATGATACGTTGATTGTCAGTCGCGCGATTGAGGGACCTCTTGTGGAAAGCCTCACACCACCCACGATGGGGCAGGGCAGCCAGCAAACTGCGCAATCGGTGTTAGAGGGTGCCTTTCTGGGAAAGGCGCGTTCTGTTCGCCCCGTAGGGGAGAGCTATGAGATCACCCAATGGGGCTTGATTGAAGACATGACCAAAACCCTTGAGACGCTGGAGTGGCTGGAAGTCGCAAGCCTTGAGCGTCGGGATGGTCTTGTGACGGCAGTGGTGCGACCCAAACAGGCGATTGCTGTGATCAAGGATCACGCCAACCCGCTGAGTGAATAGGAGCTCCCCTTTGAAACAGATTTTACTCACCTCAGCCTCGGTTCTCGCTCTGTCTCTCTACCCGACGAGCAATCTGGCCCAAACGGTGGTTCAGGATAAGCTGCGCTTTGATCGTTATGACGCGCGCGTTGATGTTGCTGCGGCCTATACGGCAGTGCTGCTTGAGGCCAACGGGCATGTGCGCAATTTCTTGAACAATACAGCACGGGCTATATTCACAGGCAGCCGTGCAGGTGATCCAAGCGCACAAGAAGCCTATGTTTTGGCGATTGCACGCTCGCTTGAGCAAACAGGCCAGCCGCCCGCCCAAGGTGGCGCTTATGCGCTGCCAACGTACCCTTATGCACAAATGGCAAGCTTTGATGTTGCCCATCGCTATTGCGGGGGCCAGCTTGTGAGCTTCTTTGACACGACTAATTTTAAGAGCGGGCTAACACCGGAGCAAATTCAACAAGCGCCACGCTTGCAGTATATCCGTGAGGGGCGGCAAGGCAGCCCTGCGACGCTCTATTTGGTGAAGAAGGCATCTGACGGATCACGGTATCTACTGAGCGCCACGGGTCAAACGCTGCCCTATAACAGCTGCGTGGACAGTTTGAACGGCGCACCTGCTCGGCTGGCGGATGACACTTTGGTCACGCTGCGCCGTGTGGCGGTGCCTTTTGAAGAGGCCAACCGTCGCGTGATCCGTGCTGAGCACGAGCGCCGCGCTTGCCCGGCAGGCAAGGTCGGTGCGGGTGTGCGCTACCGCCGTGAGACGTATCAAGCCTATGATGCTGCGCAAAAGCGCATTGGCGATCCGGTTTTGGGGGAGTGGGTCTATCAGGATCAGTCCTGCCGCGATCCAAAGCACATAATGCGCTACAAGGTAGCCCACTGCTCCAACGGCACGGGTCTGGCGCGCTATAAATATTATCTTCTGGAAACGCAGCATCCAGATAATTTTGGCAAGATCGCAATGGCGCCTGCCAATGAAGCAGGCGAGCAAGTTGCGGCAGTGCAGCTTTATCGTGATCTGGGGGGCGGGGTATGTGACGATGAATACCCAGAGAGTATTACAGTTGACCCTGTCTCGGATGTCACCACTGAAGAGACCCGCGCGCTTGCGTGTAATTCTGTGTATCCGGGTTGGAACAATCGCCTTGAGGGGAATTACTTTGAGGCGCGATCGCGTCGTGAGCGCAAGTTTAGTTTCGCGGGGCAATTCGGTCTCGATGACATCCATCAGGTGATCTACACGCCGTGGGTTGCCTTTGAAGACAGCTGTAAGATGATCACCACGTCTCAGTTTGACGAGTATCGCGATCTAGGATGTCTGACGGGGTTTCAGGGGGAGCACCGTCAAAAGCGCACGATGCGCACGGTCACGACAAATTTTGTTAATTCCGCAACGCAGGATACGCAAGTGACGAGCGTCTATAGCGGATGGGAGTCGGTCACCTTTACCTGCGAGCTGATACCCGCTCCGCCGCCGACGAAAATTTACTGCGGATTGGCGGATGGTGACAAGGCGATTTACGCATACCCTGGCCAATGTCCTACCATCTTTGGGTACACAGGCGGAACTATGGGCAACACCGGTGGCTCCAGTGGTGGTTCTGGCGGCGGTGGAGGTGGTGGCGCGGGCTCAGTGGACGTCAACAATGACGGAGTTGGTGATTTCCGTCCCGGTGATAGCCGAGGTATTGGCGGCACGCCTGTTGATGGCGGCTGCGGCGCCTGCAATGGGCCGACTGGGGGGACCAGTGGCAGGGGTGAGGGGTCAAGTGGCAACAAAATCATCTGCACAGCCATGAATGCCGCTTATGGCTTTGGCAGCTATCGCCAAGCGATTTGGCTGGCCCATGCCGCGAAGAACATGAGTGTCTATCACCAAACGGGTTATCACATTTTGTTCATGCCTTTGGTTCGAATTGCCTACGGATCAAAAACCATGAATGCGATCTTAGTGCGTAAAAGTCTTGAGCACATTGCACGTGAACGGACAGCTGATATCCGAGCAGAGATGCGAGGTAGCAAACGCCGCAAGCTCGGACGGATCTATCGCAATATATTGGAACCACTCTGCTATGCAAGGGGATGGATTGCCAAGGGCCGTACCGTTGAAGAAATCAAAGAGGTGCCTGTGATTGCATCCTACATTCGAAAAGAACGTCAGAACACGAAAGGACAGATACATGTCTAAGATCAAATCAATCGCCACGCTCGCCACTGTTATGGCCCTCGGCGCAAGTGCCGCAAGCGCTGGCACCCGCGACATTCACAAATACGGCGAGTTCTTCCAGAACGTCAAAGCGGAGCATGTCCAGCCTCTGCTTGGTGGGTCGGCATATGTTGCTCATATCGATTATGATGGCATTGGTGCAAAAAACACATCGGGAGGTGAAGTTGCAATTCTTTGGCATTCGAAGGATGGCAAAAGAATTACCTGTATTGGGACTCCAAGCATGGGCAACCCGTATGGCGTGGGGACGGTAAACTATCAGGGTGCCGATCATGCCAGCAAATATTTGCGCACCATGTTCCCTCGGACAGAAATGTATAGGGGTGGAGAAAAGACTGGCCAAGAACACATCAGTTATGACGCCTCTACAGGCGGGTTAACAGTCTACTGGTACCAAAAGCTCCGCCTCTGGGAGATGGATACCGGTCACCTGCAGACCGAGCTGCCGGCTGTCACATGGGAACTCTGCCCCGATTTTCCCTCGGCCAAGAGTCTTGGCGCGCGGGTGAACAAGAAGCAAACGGCGAAGTATTACCTTGATCTTATCAAGCAAGATCCGGGTACGCGGGTTATGAAGCCTGAGTATGAGGCCAAAGAGCCCCCGATCGTGCGGCTTGATCTCGACTTTCAGCCCATGCCTGCTCAGGATCGCTGATCGATGCGCGCGCTTCTGAGGTCCTCAGCCCTTTCTCTTTGCCTTGCTTGGTCTCTCCCCCAGGCGGGGCAGGCGGAGACCGTGGCGCAATTGCTTGCAGGCGCAAGTGAGCGCCACGGTGAGCTCTTTCGTGCCGACGATTTCGAAGGCCAACTTCTATTCGTGGACGGGCTGAACGAGATCTGGCGTCTCACAGACGATGGAACGCTGGCTGCGCGCGCAACGGCTATGGTTGATCAGGATGTGTTGCACCTGCTCTGGCAAAATGGTGATGGGAATAGCGTCGAGTTTAGCCATGAAGTGAATGTTACCTTCACAGGTGAACTATACCCACTGGCCCAGCAGATCAAAACCATCATAACGGATCAACTTGCCTCTGCGACGGACAATCTGCCTGCTGGGCTACGATTTGATCCAGACGGAACGATTTTTACTGCTGCAAATAGGGTATTCGGCAATTGGTCACTTCAAAAAGAAAACATCGTTGTTTCGCCGTCTGACGGTGATCCCTTTCACATTCCCGCTGCGCAGCTTGCTGCTGCAATGACGCCGGGGGCGAACCCCAATGAATAACCTCTTCTGTGCCACAGCCGTGGCGACGCTTATACTGCCCAGTAGCGCATTGATAGCCCAATCATTTGGGGCAGATCGCACAACCCCGACTGGGGTTGTGGCTCCTACGAATACCGAGGCAAACACCACCCCGAGCTTTGATATTCTCTCTTGCCCCTTTGGTGTGTTCAAAGAAGCCTATATCGGAGCCTTCACAGCGGCGGATCGCCTTGGCATCATGGCGCTTGAACATGAAGCCATCGCGGCCTGCGCCAAGCGCCAACAGCGCGTGAACCTCATTCTCAATCAAGAGCGTGAGCTGCGCGCATTGCTCACAGCTTCCCAAGATGAAGACGCCCTTGATGCCGCGCAGCGGCAGCGCGCCAATACAACGTCACCAGACACAGGCACACCACCACCCGCCACGACTGTGGCGGGCACAGAGACTGCCGAAGACGCAGCTGAGCAAGCGACTGAGCTTGCCCAAACGCCAGCCAGCCCTCAGCCCGTCACGCCAACGATGGATCTGCTTGAGGTCGTCTCAGGCACCGATGTCTGCGCGCGTGAGTATATGGTAGAGCTCTCAGGCCATCAGCGGGGTGGCGATGGCGCGTTTCACTGGGCAACCCTGCGCTCGGGCCTTGGTGAGGAATATGTGGTCAAGGCAGGCGATAGCCTTCCCGGCAACTGGCGCATCAGCTCCGTCAGCCCAGAGGTTGTCCTGGCCGTTGATCCACAAGGCCAAACCATTCCCTTGCCCGTGGCCCCAACCGAGCCCGGCTCAGCGATTGATGTCAATTTTAAATACACAATCCAGCCAAACACCGCGCTGACCACGCAAATGGCCGCTGAGCCTGAGACCCTCAACAATGAGGGCGATGAGTGATGCTGCCGAAGTTCTCAGACCTCTTGGGTCGCCCGAAGCTGGCGACAGTGCTGAGCAACGGGATTTTTGACATGCGCGCCTATCCCGATTTTGCGGGTAAGGCCGCGCTGCATAAGAACGGTATTTGCTATGTGGCGCGCGGCTATCGCCACAACAGCGATTTTCTGGGGGCTTTGCGCAAGTATCAAAAGATGGGCGTCATCCCGAGCGAGGCCCCACGCTATGAAGAGCGCGACCTGCCTGCCATCAGCGAGTTTTACTCCATAACAAGCCGTAGCAATAGCCAGGATACAAAGCGCGCCAGCAAAGAAGAGCTTACAGCCGGCCACCGCCGCTTTCTGCGCCTGATTGAACATGCTGGCGATGTCCAGGCGAGTGATTTACGTGTGATCAAACACGACACCTACACGGCCGTGCGCCTGCGCGTGGCGGGGCGTGAGATCAGCTATGGCTACAATTGGACAGCTGAAGAAGGGATGCACGCCATTCTTGCGGCCTTTAATGCCCAAGACGGCGGCGCAGGAGAAATCACCTACTCGGACTATGAGTTTCAGTCGTTTTCAATATCGGCCTCTGAGAAAGTGCCTCTGCCTGCCAATGTGGTCAAACTGAGGATACAATCAAGCTACCACGAGAGTGATGTCAGCATGGGCGCAAGCATCACGGCGCGCTTGTTTTACAAAGACACCTCCGAGACCGGCGCGTTTGAAGATCTTGGTCTTGATGAAGAAGTCCTCAGCGCGCTTGAACGTGCGCGCCAAAACCTCAAAGGCGCTGTGATCATTGGGGGAGAGACAGGAGACGGCAAATCCACCACCTTGGTGCGCGCCCTTGAGCGGGTCTATGACGAGTACAACGGCAGCCTGTCCTTGGTGACACTGGAAGATCCAGTGGAGTATCGCATTCGCCGCGATGGGGTGATGCAAATTCCCCTCAAAAGCGCCGGGGGAGAGACTGAGCGCAGCGCCAACTACCGCAAGGCGCTTCGCAATTTTGTGCGCATCAATCCCGATATTGGGATGCTCTCTGAGATCCGTGACGGGGCAGGGGGGCGTGAGCTCTTGCAGTTCGTTCAATCGGGCCATGCAATATATTCCACGCTGCACGTGGCCAATGCGGTTCAGATTCCGTTCCGCATGATTGCCCTTGGGGTGCCGCCTGAAGAGATCAGCCAGACAGGCATCATTCGCATTTACATGAAGCAGACCTTGGTGCCGATCCTATGTGATCACTGCAAGCTCGCGCTTTCAGAGCAAAGCTTCAGCGAGGCACAGGCGCGCGCGCTTAAACCATTGGAAGGCGCGTTTGCGACTGTCTTCGTGCGCAACAGCGAGGGCTGTGAGCACTGCCAAAAGGATATGTCTGAGGCTGGTGTCAAAGCTTGGGCAGGCTATCAGCGTCTTATGGCTGTGGGGGAAGTGATTGAACCGGATGATGCGTTCAATGCCTACGTGCGCGCCAATGACGCCAATGGCGCAAAACTGCATTGGCTGCGCCCAAAGAATGAAGGCGGCATGGGGGGCATCGAGATTGAAGCCAAAATAACAGAGCTTGTGCTGCAAGGTAAGCTCGATCCCTTTGATGCTTTGGCCAAGAAGGGTGATCTCAGCAAGCGGCTGAACCCAAGCCAGCGCCTCAAATTGCGCACGGGGAGTAATGGCAATGTTGAGTGATGCAATACATCATTCAAAGACCGCCATGCGCTTTTGTGCTCTCCTGTGGCGCAGGCGGGCCTTCTCAGCGCAGGTGCGCGAGCAGGTCTGGCGCTTGGTGGCGGATTTGCTGGCTGCGGATATTGCCCTAAGCACGGCGCTGCAAACGGCTGCCAGTACGGCGCGCGGGCAAGGGCAGCGCGCTGTGGCGGTCATTTTGAGTGATATTGAAGCGGGTATTGTGCGTCGTGATGTTGGCGCGCGGGTGGCGCGCTATGTCAAAGGGCCTGAGGCTTTGGTCTTCAATGCGCTTGGTAAGGCGGATTCTGAGCGGATGTTTCGCGCAGCCTCCCGACTGGCAGCCCAGCAACATAAAATTCGCAGCGCGATTGTCTCGGCTCTGGCCTTGCCGATCCTTCTGACGGCACTCATGTGCGTGACCTTCTTTGTGATGGGGGTGCAGTTGTTTCCAGCCCTTGAGAGCCTTGGGCGCGATATTCAGATGAATTGGTTTGTCTCCCTCTTGAGCACGGCGTCTCAATGGTTTGCAAGCCATGTTGCTTGGGTTTTAATCCCGCTTGCTGGCCTCGGAACTGTAATCTGGATCAGCGTGCCAAGATGGAGCTGGAAGGGGCGCAACGGGTTGGACCTGATACCGCCATATTCGCTTTACAAATTGGCTCAAGGGGCAGGCTTCATTTATACGGTGATCGAGCTTGGCCGCATGGGCCAGACTTTGAGTGCTTCACTGTTGGAAGAGCTTGGGCGTTCGGCCTCGCCCTATACGCGCAGCCGCATCGCAGCAATCTCAAACCATCTCACCTCAGGTCGCTGGGGCGAAGCCATGGCGCGGGCGGGGCATCAGTTTCCAGCGCGCGATTTGATCACTGTAACTCAAGCTTTGGATGGCACGGCTGGCTGGATGGATAAATTCGCATCCTACCTCGACCGCTGGCTTGAGCTTTTGGAAGAGCGCGTCAAAGCGCAGGTGCGCGTTTTGAACACAATTCTTTTGTTCGCGATTGCGGCCCAGATGGGAGCTGTCGCAACGGCCATCATGTCAATTTTCTCAATGTTGTAAGGATAAACCCCATGACCTCTCAAACATCCAAACTTGCGTTAAAGACACCACACATCAGGCCTGCCAAGAAGCGCCTCGCGCGCCGTGAGCGTCGCGGTGCTGGTATGCTGGATTCCGGACTTGTGTTGTTGCTTTTTGTGGTTGTCGTGGCGGGTCTGCTTATGACCTTCAACAGCCTCATGAACTCATGGCGCGCAGCAAGCCTGCAAACACAATTGACCCGCGCTCAGGCTGTGATCGAAACCGCCCACGGATATTCGGGGATCTATGCAAACCAATCGCTCTTGGTTTTTTTGAGTGGGGAAGGGTTCTCGGACAAAGAATTACAGCGCGTGAGTCAAGGCAACTATGTCTTTACCTCACCGTTTGATACGGCCATTACAATTGTCGGCAACGGCGCGCGTGACTTTACAATCACCGTTGCAGATCTTCCTCAGAATGGTTGTGAAGCAGCTGTCATGGCCTTCCGCGACAGCGGGGCGGGCTTGGATAGTGCATCGGTTGGCACAACGGCTCTGACGCTCCCACTGAGCGAAGCGGCGGTGGCTGCGGCCTGTGATAATACGACCAATACCGTGGCGCTGACGTTCTAATGAACTTTGCGCAGATCATATCCTCTCACTGGCTTATTGCGGGCAGAGCACTCGGGCAGAGACTTCTGCCCGAGAGCCAGCGCTGTTGTGAGCTGTGCTCACTCGGCACATCCCTTGTCTTGGGTCATAGGGGTAAGGATAGGTCTGCGCGCGCGGGTCTGCACAAAACTCAACCACGCACACCGCGTCGCGGCTCCTTGCTGCTTGGCAGCGGGCTCATGCTTCTTCTTGGGATTTTGGTTCTGGCACAAACGCTCACGCTTCTGGCCGAGCAAGATCGGCGCGCCCGCTCGGCCTCTCTTGCCACGGCCTTGGGGGATTTGGCTGCGGATTACGATTTCTACGTGGCGCAAAACTCCATCAACCTCAGGGCGATCCTTGGGGGTCTAAGCCATGAGGCGGCTCTTCTCCCAGCTGGGCATAGCAGCACCTTCTTAGCGAGCGGATGGCGCGCCCCGATTGCAGATCAAAGCGTGAGCACCTCACCTTATTTGATCTCGATGGCGGGTGTTGATGTTGCGCTTGGGGTGTCCACGGCGGATAGCATTGATGGGGTGACGGGGTTTATGATCTTGTCGTTGCAGCCGGGCGTTGAGGATCGCCTTATTCGGGATGTAGAGGCGGCGTTGGTTCAAAAGTCGGCTGATCAGGGCCGTCTTGGGTTGAACTCAGCGAGTGCGGCAGGTGAGCTTGTGCTTGGCGCAAGCCTTACGGCGCGCCAATTGGTTGTGGCCAGTCCTGCCTTAGCCGAGCTTAAGCAAGATTATGTGCTGCGCAGCGCGAGAGTAGGCCATGAGCATCTAAACCAGTTTCAGACGAGCCTGTCTTTTGGCAGCGATGCTTTTGGATCCCCCACGTATAGGCTGTCAGAAGTGGATCATATGGCAGCGACGAGCGCAAAAGCCACGCGCGCGGGCTGTCTTGGAGCGCCGCATCTCTGCCCCTCAGAGGCCTATTTGCGTTTTACCGATATGGACCCCACAGGGGTTGTGACGGTTACGGGAACGGCCTTGGTGGTTGGAGCTTCAAATGTGGGCGCACTGAGTGCACCTGCCAGCCTTGCAGCTGAAACTCTCACTGCGGCATCGGGCATAGTTGCTTCTGGTCAAGTGAGCCTATCTGCGGGGGGCACAGTCAACAGCCTGTCAACTGCATCCGCCACGACGGCAGATTTGGTTGCACAACGATTGGATGCGGCTCAAGCCACTTTGGCAGAAGGCGCAACAGTGAGCCCGGCTGTGCGTACAGATCAGCTCATCGCAAACACGGCCAGTTTTTCTCAGATTACAACCGGGAGCTGTGTGGGATGCTGAAGCTACTGACAGATCGGGTAAAGCCCATCGTGAGACAGGCAATTGCGCCCAGACAAGGCGCGCTCCTGCGTGAGCGTGCAAGGCAGCGGGGCGGGTTTTCCTTGATTGAGACAGCCCTTGTTTTGATGCTGGCCATTGTGGTGAGCACACAGCTGATCCAGATCAGCTCGGCCTATGCGCGTCAGCGTGCGGCTGAGCTTGATGCGCGCTATTTGAGTGATCTTGCGCAGGCGGGCCGCAATCTGGTTCTGGGTCAAGCTCAAAGCCTGACCATAGGTCAGGCGCTGGTTCTAACGCCAACCCAACTTGAAGCCTTTGGGGTTCTGGATGCCGGGGTTTCTGCTCAAAGCGCAACAGGGCGCAACTATTCGGTGGCGGCACTGCGCCGCTCGGATAATGAAGTGGTGATCCTTGCGCGCGGCGCTCTGCCTGCGGGTGAGACGGCGTTCATGACCATCCCAAAAGGTGGCGAAGGTGTTGAGCGTGTTGGTCTGATCCACAGCCAAGCTCCAGGGTTTTTGCGCGGCATTTCTTTGAACTACGACCTCAGCTGGATGACAGGCGGCTTTGCGACGGCAAAGCCTGCCGTTGGGGATTTGGTGGCGTTGGATGTTGTGCGCCGCGATCAAAGCATTCTGCCTTACCTGCACCGCACGGAGAACGTGCTCTTTCCTGAGCTTAATCGCATGGAGACAGATTTGGATATGGGTGGCCATAATGTGGATAATATTGCCAGTCTGGATGCCGTGCAGATCAACATCGCTCAAGGTCTTGAGGCGACGACGTTAACAGGTGCGAGCGAGATTACAGGCGCCTTGCAAGCAGGGGGGCTATCTGTTTCTGGAACTGCGCAATTCATCGGGGATGTTGCGGTTGTGGGTGGGATGTCGGCTGGCAGCGCCAATATCGCGGGTGATGTGAGCGCTTCCTCACTTGAAGCAAACACTGCTCAGATCACGGGCGATATAACGAGCTCCATTGTCAGCGCGAATACCATCACGGCGGCTACGGCTGGCCTGCGCCATCTTGAATCTGATCTGATCACAGCGCGCCAAATTACCTCCTCTGGCCGGGGTGATTTCCAAAGCCTTTCAACAGGGAGCTGCACGGGATGTTAAAAGCGATAACATGCACTATGAGCGCGACTTGGGCTGGCCTCAAAACAGGCGGAGCTGCACTGCTTTGCGCGGTCGTTTTTTCGGCGGGCGGTGTTGCGAAGGCCCAAGACGGGCAGGGCACGGATGCGCGTCGTGCGGTAGCTCTTGAGGCGCTTGGTTTGATCAATGCTGATATTGTCGAGCTCAACCGCATTGCAGACTATCAATCTGAGCTGCTCGGCCTTGCCAAGGCTGATAAGGCGGCGGCCTCTTTGGCACGTCGGGGTAGGGGCTCTTGTGCCGAGCGTAGCTTGGTTCGTGAGCTCTGCGCAGCACTCCCTGTCAGTTTCCCTGCGCGTCCCCAAACTGAGGGGCAGGAGTAATGCTGATCTGTGCAGCCCTTTTGGTGATTGGTATTTGTCTTGGCATTTTATGGTGTGAAGACATTGCCCGCTTTGAGATCAAGCTTGAGGTTTTGCCTGTTGTGGCTCTCTGTGGTGCAGGCCTTGCGCTGGCCTGGGGATCATCATGGCTCAGTCTTCTGCTGGGTGGGCTTGTGTGGTTTATACCCTCGCTGATTGTGCAGCGCCTGCGCCCTTCAGGCTTGGGCATGGGCGACATCTGGCTGTTCGGTACGGCGGGCCTTGTGTTTGGCATTGAGTATAGCGTCTTTGCTGGCCTGCTGCTTGGCGCGCTCGCTGTGGTTACAGCATGGATTTATGCCCGCGCGCGCGGCAAAGCCTTTGGTCGTTCGATGTTCCCGGCGGCTGTCCCTATGGTGATTGCCATAGTCGTGGTTCTTCAGTGGCGGGTGTTTGGCGCGCTTACAACGAGCTTCACCGAGGATCCGCTTGCCTATGCAGTGCTCATGGTTTTGCCAGCGGGCCTCTTGATGGGGGCGATGTTTTACATGGCAGCTCGCAGTCTGAACGTGGGAGCAAAGTCATGAGCCTTGCTGTTGCGCACCATATTGCCCCTGCGGAGCTTGCCGCTCTTGAAGCGCGCCTTGAAGCTGCTGTTGAGGCCAATCCTCATTGCCCGTCGACTGTGTTTCTGCGCCGCCGTGCGCTTGCCGTTGCACATGGCGCATCAGGTGGCGCTGAAGTGTTTGTAATCCTTCGAAGCTCAACATGGCCGAAGACGCCAAGCGGGCCGATCTTTTTACATGGAAAGCTTCTTCACAAAGATGGCGGCGCTGAAGCGACATGGGCGCAATTTGAAAGCCGTCGTCATATCATCGGCGGTACAATTGAGCAGTTCTTAGCCAGCTTGGAAGATTGCCGTGTTCAGGGCTTTATCGTTGAAAAGCACGTTTGGCAGGCAACGTTACTTGAGACGGCAGGGCAGGCATTTGAAGCACTTTCTCACGCATTGGTTGGTGCCGTTGAGGCATTTGTAAGTGACTCTGATCTGAACAGTCCAGTGGCGCGTGAGATGTATCTGCCTTCCCTCGATATTGGGATGTCACACGCCGATATTGCCGATCGGCTGTCTCAAGCGAGTGTAGAACACCTCAAGCACAAGAAGGACTATCTCTCTGGGTATTTAGACAAGGCGACAGTTTCTGAGTTGACGCATGCCTTGGGCTATTTTTGCGCGGACACGGTGGCCACACGCGTGCCTGATGGCGCATCAGACCTGTCAGGAATTGAGCGTGATGCGGAAGGCTTCAGTTGTGTTGTTGCAGCAATTGTTGATGCTGAATTGTTCGGTTCAGTTGAATACGTCTTCATCGGATATTGTGGCACAAGCCAACGCTATGTCAGTGGTTTGGTTTACATTGGTTTTGTGATCGAAGCCTCAAACCCATCCAGCGCATTACGCACTTTGACTGACATCATGCGTAATGGAGATGCGGCTTATACTGGAATTTCTCTGAGCGAGAGTTTCGAGGGGGCATTGGAAGACCTGTGCCTGCTGATCCGTGAGCATGCCAACTTTTACAACGAGCCAGACTATCCCCCAATGTTGAGGGGCTCAAATATTCAGGATGCGCTCGCAGCCGCGCATGATTTTTACGCGTGCGGGGGGGTGAAGTCATGATGTTGCCTCAAACTCCCAGAGCATCTCTCAGCAGGGCATTGGCGCGGGTCTGCCAGCCTTTGCCATCGGCCTTGAGGCGCTCGATGACATCTGGATCGAGCATCATTGTGACACGCTTTTTGCGCAGCTCACTGGGGAGCGGGGGGCGGCCCAAGCGTGCAAAGTGCTTGAGGTCGTCCATGGTGATTTCCCGAACTTCGCCGTCCTCATCAATCATTGGTTTGGGTGATGAAGCTGTCATAGACTTTCCTTTCTCTTGCATTGGCTTTGCGCATCGAGATGACGCGCAAAGCGTGAGGGCGCATTGTGTAAACCAGACAGATGAGGCGGTTGTCGATCGTGCCAAAAGCAATGGTTCTGGTTTCGCCGTAGTCGGTGCGCAAATCTTTGGACACCATGGCGGTCTCCCAATCAAAGCGCTCAAGATGGGCAAAATCAAGGCCGCGTTCTTGAAGCGTTGTTTGCCGTTTGGCCTCATCCCATTCGAGTTTCATGGTGATAGTATATGTATATTAAAGAGCGTTGGCAATAGATGTCTGCGTCTTGTTACATCCCACCAAACTTGGGAAACGCCACATGCATGATCCCTTTGACATAGGGGGCTATACGCCTGTGAGCAGCCCTTCGCATCTTGGGGTGGAGCTTCAGTTTGAAGGAACTGAAGGGCGCGCTTGCACGATCTTGGCGAGTGAGCTTGTGCGTGCCTTCCTGGAGATGTGCAGTGGTGGGCTTCTTCCAGAGGTCACGCCTGAATGGATTGAGCGTGTTGTCGGGCCAGAGGCTGTGCGCGCTGAAGGCGCTGTGGAGCACGTAGCGTCCTACGGTGGGCTGCGGCGGGTGGTGCAAGCGATGTGTGAGTGCTGTGGTGCGGAATGCCACGCAATCTTTGTAAAGGATGGCTTGGAATACCCGATAGAGCGCTGGAGCGTCATGAGCGCCGTCTTGGCTTTGGTTGCCGAAAACTGCCTGCCTGACTTACCATTTCAATGGCATGTTGAAATGGAGCGCAATTATGAGCGAATTTGTGAGACTGGGCGGCGGCACTGGCAGGGTCGTACGTGTGGAGCTGAAGATGTTTGAGCGTTTGACGCACAATCAAGCACCTTGGGTTCAGCAAAGCCGAGGCGGGAAAGGCAAGCAGCGCTTTGGGCAATGCCCTGAGTGCGATGGGGCCATGCTTCTTGTGAACATCACAAATTCCGCGCCTCAGCAAACCCCGCACGGTCGGCATCGATTAACGCCAGTAAAAGGATTTGCCTTCAATCTCGAGAGAATTCTAGGCTGTGAATTGCTTGATCCCTCGCGCTTATCTCAGGTTGTTGCGAGCCAGATGGAACTTACGGCTGAGGCTGTCGCGCGCCGGAGTTTCCTTGTAGAGCATTTCAACTTGGCTGTTGGGATACTGCAAGAAGACATTGGCCTTCAGATTAGCCGCCCCTTGGCGGGTAAGATTTTGGCAGGGTATTTTGCAGAACACTGGTATCGGTGGAGCACTGCGACGCTTGGCAACCTCCCTTGGTTGTTTATGCGCACAGCCACTGCGTTCAACCCCTATGGGCAGCGGTTTCGCGCTGAGAGTGATGTAACGCGCTCCATTTTGACGGCTGTTCCAGAGGCAATGTTGGGGCCCTACAATCGGTTGATGGCCCGTCCAGGGCACAGGCTTAATCTTGTGTTTGGTTTGCGTGATCATGAGATCAGGTCACAAGGTTCGGGCTCTACGCTTGAGACCATCAACTTCTTTGTCGCGCGAAGTGCAGGACCAGATGGCTCCGCTGGGGAGCTTGTTTTTGAACAAACTATAACGATGCGCCCTAAAGATTTCCTTGAGCGTGTGGCGCATAAAACGCCTCCAAGTGGATATGGGTTGCAGCTCGTAGAAACCGCGCGCGCGGCTCTTGAGAGCTACCTGCGCGAGAATGTGCATGCCGTTGATCCAAAGGAGACGCCTGATGCCTGATAAGTTCAAAGCAGGGGCGCGCCAGCGCCTGCCGGATCGCCGCCGATCTGAAGCGCGTCGGATCGTCTGGCAGCCGCCTCACAATCCTGATGCCCCCGAGACGCGGATATTTGTCACCATTGGTTTTGGTGAGGATGGGCTGCGCCCGGTCGAAATCTTCTATGACGGCGGCTATCGGGCAGGCTCAGAGCTTGAAGCGCTCGTAAAAGAGCTCTGCATCGTGCTGTCGGTCATCATCCAGCATGAGGATGTTGAGATCGCAAGACTGGCACATTCGCTTGGGCGTGAGCAAAGCCTGCGCAGTGATCGTGAGGATTTTATCAGCCTGGTAGGTGTTTTGATTGGCGAGCTTCTTAAGCCGCCGATGTGGTCTGACGCGCTCATGGCCTTAAAAAAAGAGGGAGATAAAGGATGACGTTTCCGGAGACTCTAAACCACAGTCCATTTACGCCCGCTCAAGGGCGTAAATGGACTGCTATCTTCATCGATATATGCCGCGCGGCGCATCTCCAGATCGCACTGCTTAAAGATCAGCTCACGTGCATCGAAATCGATGCGGCGCGCCAGTATAGCCTTGGATTTTCTAGGCATTTTCATTTCGAATTCCTCTTTGTTAGTTTTTGTTGTGATTACAGCATAGAGGAAGGCGAGGCGGTTTCTAATAGGCAATCGCCTCGCCACTATTTCCCCCTGTGCAAACATCGGGCGAGCGCAGCTCAGGCAATCTATGCAGGGGGTAGCTGCGCATGAATTCCCTGATATCAGCCCTAAAGGCCGCGATTGGCAAAATCTTGCCTGCGCGGCCCCGCACTGAAGAGCGTCAGATCATTTGGTCTCGTGAACATGCTTCAGATGCGGCCGGCGAGGTGGTCTCTATTGAAATCAGCTATGGTGAGGACAGCCTGCGCCCTATTCGCATTTCCTACAAAGAGGGCTTTCGTGCTGACTCAGCACTTGAGACGATGGCGCAAGAAATCTGTCATGTGACCACTGTCCTTCTCAGCCAAGAGGGTGTTGAGCTTGAGGCGATTGAGGGGTTGCTCGCAAAAGAGCAGAGCCTGCACAGGGGTCGCGTAGACTTTGTTGTCTTGACTGAGCATTTCACAAGAGAGCTTCTTAAGCCGCCGATGTGGTCAGGCGCGCTCATGGCCAATGGGGGAGAGGCCGATGCTTAAGCTGGCTTTTCCAGAAATAGCGCTGAACCTGCGCGCAGGCTTCGCAAGCCACTCAATCTTCGCACGTAGCTCTTGCCTTGGGGTGATAGCTCGACTAGAGGCAAGCTTCCTCTGCGTTTTTTGTGGCATTCTTTGGGACGCAGAGGTCGGCGGGGCGTTTTGGGCAGCGAAACTGCCTCGCCACCCTCATCTGATGGGGGGCGCGGCATGAACATGCATAGCTCACAAGACTATCTGCACCCCATCGAAAACCCAGCCGTGCGCATAGCTCAGAGTGATGCGGTGGCGCGCGTTGCATGGCACAGAACGGATCCGTCAGGGCAGGCGGAGCTTGCCCTCTGGCAGAATGTTCTTTTGAGCGTGGTTGTGGATCTCTGTGCTCAAGGCGGTCGTCATAAGGCTGCGCGCATTACGGCCGAGCGTTGGATTGGGGATTACCCAAGCCGAGATTTCAGAATGGTTTGCACAATGGCGGGCTTTGAGCCTGAGGCTGTCTGGCCAATGCTGCGCAGGCTTGCAAAGCTGCATGTTGAAGAGCGGCTGCGCAAGGGCGGGGTTCTGACACAGAGATTTTTGACGGGCGTCCCTGCGACCATGCGGGAGATCGTGTGATGGTTGAAACCGTGATCATTGCAGGCGCACGTCACGATCCGGCCTCAGAGGCGGGTCAAGAGGCCTTGGTACGTGCTCAGGCTGCGCGCACGCCGGTTTACTGCGCTTGCTCATCTCTTGAGCCGGCCATGTATATCGCGCGCATTACAGATCGGCTGATTGTGAAGCGGATGCCAGGGACGGGATTTGAGCACGCCCCTGAGTGTGGCTCCTTTGAGGCCCCAGAGCATCTTTCGGGCCTGTCTGAACTTCAGGGCAGTGCGATTCAGGAAGACCCTGAGCAGGATATGACGCTCCTAAAACTTGATTTTGCTCTCTCCAAGCGCGCAGCGCGGGGCGCCATGCCTGAGATGGGAGCAGGCACTGCGACCGAAGCGGTGGGCAATCCCAAGAAGCTCGGCCTGACGGGGCTTTTGCACTACCTTTGGCAAGAGGCTGATCTGACCAAATGGGTGCCAGCTATGGAAGGTAAGCGTTGGTGGGCTGTGGTGGCCTCAAGCCTGCGCGGCGCGGCCCATGGCAAGAGCGCCAAGGGTTTTGCCCTCAGTGAGGCGCTGCTCATTCCAGAGGCCTTTAAGCTTGAGCGCAAGGAAGAGATCACGGCGCGGCGCAGCCATAAGCTCGAGAGCATTGCCAACCGTGGCGGTAAGGGCGCAGCTCTTGGGCTTTTGATTGCAGAGTATAAGTCACATGCGCCTACGCGTCTTGGCGCGCGCTTTGTGTTTAAGCATATGTCTGATCTGTCCTTCTTTGCGGATGCGGACTTAACAGCACGCTTTGAGCGGGTCTTTAAGGGCCAACTTGAACTGGCGGATATGGT
>Ga0228630_1000157_pt1 | contig 30257 bp, 50 predicted proteins | sample 37DmetaG_FD_183038 | JGI IMG/M metagenome (GOLD analysis project Ga0228630, IMG submission 183038) | Seawater microbial communities from Monterey Bay, California, United States - 37D | ecosystem: Environmental > Aquatic > Marine > Coastal | place: USA: California | collected 2016-10-25 | reverse complement strand
CTGGCGGTACAATTTGTTTTGCTGATGGAACGTCTGGAGGGGCGCAATATGCTGGGTTTATAGATTATCAGCATAATGGCGATTACATGCGTTTTGGTACTAATCTTGGCGTAGAACGCCTCCGCATAGACTCATCAGGCAATGTGGAAGTAAAAGGCGGTCAAGAGTTAAGAGTCTATCGTGGAGACAACGCCACATACGGCTCAATGAAGTATCTTACTGGCTCTGGTGGTTTGCAGCTTAACGACAAGAATGGCGATGGTATATCTTTCGTTAAGGCTGATGGTGCTACTGAGTATGGCAGGTTTGATGCCAGCGGTAATCTTTTGGTCAACCGTACTTCGGTGTTCACTACTGCAAAGATGGAGATACAAAGTGACGCTGGTGATGCTTCAACTTTAGCTCTGAACAGTATTAATACTGACGGTAGTATCCTTGAGTTTTATAAAGCAGGTAATGCCGTAGGTAGTATTGGTAGTGTCACGCAGTCAGGCGCTACTAATCTAGTTCTTGATTCTACAAGTGCTGTTTACTTTGATACAAACGCAAGACCCAAAACCGATAACACGTATGATGTAGGCTCTGGTACTTATCGCTTCAAAGACCTCTACTTGTCAGGCGGTGTATACCTAGGCGGTACAGGTTCAGCCAACAAGCTGGAAGACTATGAGGAGGGTACTTGGACTCCTACGCTTTCTGGGTCAACAACAAATCCAACACCTACAGCCGTAACAGTGACTAACGCAAATTACACAAAAATAGGTAACACTGTATTTATAAGAGCTTACATAAACGTTAATTTAAGTAATGTTGGTTCAGGAGCGGCGCAAATAGAAGGATTACCGTTTGCAGTTAAAGTAGGAACTTATGCCCCTGCTTTGTTTACTCATGGGTCATTAATACACTCAAGTGGTGGTTATTTTGCTTCTGGAGCTACTAGAATTGTAGCAATAGACGATAACAGCGTTGCTGGTACTCCTTTTGCAGGTACTGGAACAGTGAGGTATTTAATGATTACAGGTCAATACGAAACAGCATAACTCAACCATACGCCTAGTGGATGCTAGGCGCGGACAGGAGAAAAACAATGGCATTATCAGAAGCAACAGTACAAGACAAGATTGAAGTAGTAGACTGCGGAGGCTGGAAAGCTATCCAAATCCGTACAGCTACTATCATCAGCAGAGACGGTGAAGAGATCAGCAGATCCTTTCATCGCCACACAGTATCACCCACTGACGATTGGTCAGGTGAAAGCACAGAGGTTCAAGCCATGTGCAACACGTTCCACACTTCAACAGCAATAGCAGCCTATGAAGCTGCACAGACGGAGACACCCTAATGGCTACATGGACTATTGGAACACTTGAACGAGACTTACAGGGCGACCTAGCGGGAGGCGTTGTCGTAGCCCACTGGCGTGTCACTCAAGAAGAAACTGTGGGGGAGGATACATACAGTGCTTCATCCTACGGAACCTGTGGCTTCACCCCAGACCCCTCCTCTGAAGGCTACATCGCCTATGATGACCTAACTGAAGCCGACGTGATTGGCTGGTGTCAGGGTGAGTTGGACGTTGATGCCATTGAATCCTCCCTCACTGCCAGCATTGAAGAGCAGAAGAACCCAACAACCGCTGACGGAGTGCCGTGGTGAGTGATAGAGCAGAACAAGCCTTAGAGAAGATCGCCAAGCACGAGCAAGAATGCGCCCAACGATGGGGGGAGGCTCTAGTGGAGCTTCGAGAGCTACGCAAGGCTACTGATGCTCACGCTCTGCGGTGGGAGAAGCTGGCGTGGCTTGTTGTCGCCTCTGCTGTGACTGGTGTTGTCACTGTTGTAGTTAGTAATCTCCAGTGATTATCGAGGCTGTTGCAGCGGTAACGACTGCCTGCAAAGCCTTAGAGATGGCGGCGGGAGCGGCCAACAACATAGAGTCACTAGGCGTCTTCATAGGGCGCATGGGGGCCGCAGAATTCGACCTACAGCGAGCCAAGAACCAAACCAGAAGCATGAACGAGGCCGAGGCTGCGAAAGCCGTGATGGCCGAAGAGATGGTTCGCCAGTCCAAGGAAAATATCTACAACGTGTTCCTCGCTACAAATCGGCTGGATTTGTGGAACGACATGCAAAGGAAGATGGCTGAAGCTAGAAAGGCGCGGCAGGAAGAACTCAAGCGGCAAGAATTAGCTGCCAAGAAGCGCAAAAAGCAGATGATCGAGGTTCTGATAGTTCTGGCTATCGCCCTTGGATTAGTCCCCGTCGCCATTGCACTGGTGGTCTGGTGGGCTACGTCTTAACTATGATCGTCGGGATAGTGCTAGCCGTCTGGCTGGCTTACACAATTTGAGGCAACCATGTATCAATACCATCAGCAAAGACCCACCCCCCATTATCTATTTGACGTTGCACAAGGAAAAATGTGGGATCAGTCAGCCGTCAACATCTTTGGCTTCAACACCCTTGTGGGCACATCCTTTGAGACGCTCTGGAACGACGGCGGCGCGTATGTATTCCCTTCCTCAGCTGTTACCATGGATCTAGTTTCAACGAGCGCTATCGACACCATGGACGTTCTGGTGGCGGGGTTGGACGCAAGCTACAACCAGATCACAGAGACTGTAACTCTCACCGGCACATCAGCAGTCACAACTTCTGCGAGCTTTCTTCGGGTTAACTCTGCCATCATCCTGTCAGGGCAGAACGCTGGTGAAATCTCTATCAGCAATGGCGGCACAACCTACGCTTTCATCGGCACCAACCTGGGAACCACGCAGGCTTGCATATACACGGTGCCAGCAGGGTATTCGCTCTACATCTTCCGCATCGACTTCAACAGTGCGACAGCTAACCCAAACAAGTATTTAACGGTCAGAAACAAGCTATCCACCCACACGGGGAGAGTGCTACACGTTGCAGAGGCGACATTTTCTACCAGTCAGGTAAGCTATGACCGTCAGGTGCCGTTCAAAATAGCGGAAAAGACTGACTTTGAGTTCCAAGCGAAGTCCAGCAGCGGTGACAATGAAGTTGCTGTCTTCGTGGAGTGTGTGCTGATTAAAAACTAGGAGAATCAAATGATCACAATTGACGGCGTTGAATACACGGAAGAAGAGCTAAGCGGAGATTCTAAGATCCGAGCTAACAGGATCATGGAGCTACGAGCGGAGGTCGTGAGGTTGATACTGGCCCAGCAAGAAGCCGAACAGAACATTCGGTTTCACGCTCAACAGATCAAAGAAGAGATGGAACCATCCGAGGAAGACGAATAGTTCCACGTGGAACACTAAGAAAGGTTAGAGGGAGAGGGCCAAGAAGTCCGTTTGGTTAGCAGCATCACTTTGTGTCGTGTGACACCTAGCTTGTCCGCCATGGACCGAGTGGTCATCCCCTCTCTCTGCCATTCGTAAATTTGGCGCTTGGTTTCTTCGCTGAACGGCGCGATCACTGAAGCCAAAACCTCAGATATGTACCGCTCCCGCAGTTTTTCTTGGCACACAATGGCTTGATAGAACATGTCTACCGGCGCTCCTTGTAGGTCGTATGCCTTTGGTGGCACTTCTGGCATCGTCTCGTTATCCCCTTGGTCAGTTCCTTTGTCTCAAACAACCCTTTGCAGTTCATACACACTTGCATGTCGCGTGGTACGCCAAACGGAATTTGAGTGATCTGGCCACCTTCTTCAAGAAATTTCTTGACGGCTTCGTTCATCGTTCCCCCTGCGCTACTGCTAAACCGACTCGAGCAAGCCTGACATTGATTGGGCAATCATCGGGCAGTTGATTGTTTACGCTCTCCACTAATTCGCTGACCCAGTTCGGGACTCCTTCTGGGCGCTTCACAGCTTTCCCGTTGTACTCGACCCCTTGGATGTGCTCCAGCAGCCGGGTAGCTAAGGTTTCGTTCTGAGACGTGACGTTGGTTTTCCCCTCTCCACCTTCCGTCTTGTTGTTCGACAGTTGATGCAGCTTGGCCCGGATCTGTTTGGGTGAGGGGAAATTGTCTATCTCCTCAGTCAATTGCCCCAACGCTTCAGTCATCAAGGCCACGCTCTCTCTGGAGAACGCTTGATAGTGTACTTTCCCTAATTCCACCCAGTCCCGTTTCTTAAACGGATGCAGTGCAAACCATTGCTCATAAAGTGCTGTGAAGTCGTGTTTATCCATATTTTTCCCCTGATTGGTAGGATATTTGGAGCCGTGAAATATCCTATTTGAGTGCGGCAGTTGATCGCTTTGGCGGTGAATGTTGCGGGCCGCAAGCAAGCGACCTGTCTCTCATGCCCCGAGGGGAGGCTGACGCTGCCGCTCGCCTGCCTGAATCACCCGCTCGGCAATGTTACATCAAAAGGGGATGTCTTCCTTCCAGTCCTCTTCTTGTGGAAGCGCAGCCTTGAACGCTGGCTGACCACCGGCTTGGGGTCGAGATTGTGGCAGCTGCAGTTTCCCATTGAGCGTGGGTGCTCTAGGGTTGTCGCTGTCGTTCTTCCATAGGGCCACGTCGTATTCGGTGCCGTTGATGGTCGCTTTGCCTTTCAGGATCGGAGCTTTGGCGTTGGTGCCGTCACTCTTCCACAGGCTTATCTTCAGTTCGTTGTCGTAGCTCATGCTTTTTTCCTCATTACACGTTGATTTCTGCCGCTTCTACCTTTCCGCTTTTCGCCGGTATATTCTATAAATCCTTTTTCGTGAAGCGCCTTGAACCTAGCCGTCACAGTGCTGTAGGCATACATCGGAAGGGTTCGCAAAACATCGTCTTGTATGCACCCGTTTTTTCCAAGCGTGTTTATCGTTTCCAAAACTATAGATTCCATTTCAGTTGCTTTTACGGCATGTGCTGCCTCGACAGACGTATCTGGCGAATCTTTACGATGCAACTTATATGCTGGAGTGTCATTCATTTTTCGCTCTCCACTTTTCTAATTGCTGAACGGATGTTGCTAGGAAGCTCTGCCCACACCGCTAGTTTCATGTCACTGTCTTGGCGCAGTTCGTTGAGCAGTTCTTTCATGCCTGCGTGATCTTCGGCGGAAGTGGCTTCGGTTAGAAGGGAAATGTAACTGGTTCGTTTTCCCTCATCGACCTTGATGCCTTCTTCCTGCAAGACAGTCTTAGTGACTGACTGGGGTTTGCGTCCCGTTGAATGCTTTGCAGCGGCGTTGCCATCGTCGTCTTCGTCTGCGGCGATCCCTAGTGCCATGGAAAGCGAATACCTTTTTGCGTAGGTCATCCCACTGCCGAAGCCTTGCGCGTTTTGCTTGTCGGCTACAACAGGCACAGGCCCAGTTCGCAGCATGTCGTTATATCCATAGAACACCGTTTCGATATGAGTCACGCCGTCGATTTGCACAGCTTCTTGTAAGAATGCGATGCCGTTCGCGTTGAGCGCGGGTTTAACCGCGTCGATCACACTCTTGAGCGAAGCAAACTTGCTTTTGAAGTGTGGGTTAGTTTGGTCAAATGCCGCATGGGACATTTGTGATTGCGCCTTCACAAGTGCGCTAATCAAGGTGGGTTTTGATTCCATCCATTAATTCCTTTAGTTGGGTTTTAAGGTACTCGTGACGCTGAACCGAGTTTCTTGGTAAATCACAGTTGCGGATGTTGTCCACAACCTGCGAAATGGGGGTGGGTACCAGTTCATCGTCTGGTCCTAGGTCATCTTCAAGCATGTCTGACTTAACGCGACCCATTGGAAACCTCCGTCAAACATCCGATCTGATTGCCGCGCCACCAGATGAAATACTGACCGGCGGGGTTGCCATCGCGCACATCGGCAAGTTCATGAATGTCGTTTACAATTTTTGAGAGTTTCCAGTGCAGGTTTTCTTCCCACCACATCTGTAGATCAAACATTTCAGAGCGGGAGTGCTCAACGATGCCGTTCTCAAACGACTGGCATTCGGTCATGCCGTAGAAGTGCAGGTTAAACAACACGTCGTTGTCTTTGGGTTCACCCAGATCGCAGACTGGGCAGACTAGGTAGGCGTGGCCCGCATCGCGTAGGTTGTGCAGTTCAGTCTCACACTTTGGGCAAGTGTCAGGATCACCCCACATTTCTTGGAAGCGTGGATCAGATTCGATTGGTCTATCAGGTACGATCATGATTCCTCCAAGCCGCTTACGCGGCCACCTCTCGGTTTCGTTTTTCTTGGCCTAGCCGGTTTCGAAGTACCATGCACTGACCCGCTTGCTTTAATCGGAAACGCCGCATTTTGTTGTTTGTCTGGATTTCTGCTGAGTGATCAAAACCATTTTCAGCAAACCATGCCAGTTTGATAATGACCTCAACTTGCTCGTCGGTCAGGTTGCTTAAATCCATTTCAGCGATTGTGTTGCGTGGTTCCATATCCGTTCTCCGTTGTTGTTGAAGCCAATTAAAAACTATTTTTTAACAGAAAGAAAGGTTTTATTTAAGAAAGTTTTAAGGCATAATCCTGCGATCAGGAGCTAAAACGTATGCAGAACGAAATTTACCAGAAGGTCATCCAGCAGGCAGCGAACGGGAACCAGTCTCAGTTTGCTAGGCTGGTCGGAGTTTCTCCACAGCTACTGACTCATTGGCGGAAGACTAGAATTCCAGCGGATAAGGTCGTTCCAATTTGCAGGCTTGCGGGGGGAGGGATCAACCCGCATGATATAAGGCCTGACATATTTTTGCCTAACTGGACAGTTTAGTGGTCAGTCCCTCCTTCCCTCCTCCATCCCCTGTTGTTGTGAGGGGCTGGCCCTTTTTATTTGCTCCACTTCGGTGGCAGAGGCTCGTACGGAAAAGCGTACGGGTGCGGGTGGTTGACCCGTTGAGCAAAACGACCAAAAGACAATTTGTTTGAAGCTGGGCGCTGTAGTAGGGAGCGCCAAATGGAACACTCGTTAATGGTGGCATAAAAACCCTCTCCCTCGTTTTAATATGGGCAGAGAGGTGGGCAGCGTTTGAGCCAGCGCAGAAATGGTTGAGTGGAAATACAGCCTTACGATACAAACAAATCAAGTATGGGCCACCAAACCCCTACTAAATGTCATCTGTGGGAGAGTGAAAATGGATAGAATGGATCTGATCCTTGACCGGCTCAGTCAACGTATAACCGAGTGGGAGGGGGCGAGTAGGGAAGCAATTGAAGCAGAAACCAATTTTAAGAGCTTTGAAGCTAGCAGCCAGAAGGCGCACATGGATGCAGGGGCAAGCGCTGCTAAGGCGCAAACAGAAACCAGATCAAGCGGAGAGTGGGCCAACCACTACCGAACAGTCCAGCAAGCCAGTCTGAAGGCTGAGACACTCAAGAAGAAGATCATGCTTGGGCAACTGGCGTTTGATGCTGAACGAACCAAGCAAGCCAATCAGCGCCGGATTGTCTGATGGCTAAGAAACAAACTTCAGCAACGCTTCGCGCTAAGGCATTGAAGACGCTGCAAAAACTTGCAAGAATCAGCGCGGCTGACGACAATGGATACTGCAAGTGCGTTTCATGTGGCCGCTTAGACCATTACAAGAACATGGACGGCGGACACTTTATCCCGAAGGGTTCATCGAGTAGATGGGCGCTAGAGGAGCAAAATGTGCACGCCCAATGTAAGGGCTGCAACGGCTTCGGTATGAAGCATGGCAGCGCAGAAGCGCAGTACACGATCTGGATGTTAGACTGGTACGGGAAGGAAGCAGTGGAGTACATGCTGGCGACCAAGAAAGACCCCGTGAAATATTACGCTGCCGACTATCGTGAAATGATAGAAGACTGGGGCCACCAGATTATGGCCCATGAAAGACGCTTGGGGGAACGTGGCAGATGAGATCCCCAAGGGTTGTAGCGCAAGACATGGTTAAGGCTATGGACGCAGCAGCCAAACAGGTCTGGGACTCTGAACCAAAGAATGAATCGGATGAAAAGCTGAAGGCATTGGTTTTTGCCCATGTCTGCAATTCGTATTCAAGAAGAGGGGGCTATGGCAAGACCGATCCTACCTGATCCAGAGGTGTTCGCAGTAGAGTTTGAGGCATTGGGCGCGACCAATATGGCGGCCAAGTACAACGTCTCGGTCAGAAACGTGTTTGCCAAGCGCAAGCGGGTTGAAGGGATGTTGGGCAGGACTCTCAACGTCCCTGCGCACCTATCCAAGACTAACGGGCCGAGGAAGGCAGTTCGTCAGACGCTCACCATCAAGAAAGACAAAACGTTCTTGATCGGTTCAGATGCCCACTACGAGGCCAACACCGTAACCACTGCCCACCTTGCCTTTGTTGAGTTAGCCAAGCAACTCCAGCCAGATGTCATCGTCTTGAATGGTGATCTGATGGATGGCGCTAGTATCAGCCGCCACGCTCCACTGGGGTGGGAGGAAAAGCCCACAGTGGAACAAGAGCTAAACACCGTGACGCAAAGGCTTTCAGAGATTGAGAAGGCTGCGCCCAACGCGGAGCGGTTCTGGACGATGGGCAACCACGACCAGCGCTTTGATATGTCACTGGCGCAGAATGCGGCGATGTTCCAAGGTGTGATGGGGTTCAGCCTAAAAGACCATTTTCCTAGCTGGACGTTCTGCATGTCCCTATGGGTAGAGGGCGCAGAGAAGCCCATAATGATAAAGCATAGATTCAATGGCGGAATCCACGCTGGATACAATAATGCCCTGAAATCTGGTATTCACATAATAACGGGCCATACACACCAAATGGAGTGTAAGAGTTGGAGTGATTACAACGCGCATCGCTATGGGGTGCAATGCGGGACGATGGCAGACCCACATCAGCCGAGCTTTGATTATGCCGAAGACACTCCAAAGAATTGGGTGTCAGGCTTTGTTGTCCTTACCGTCCGTGATAACTTCTTGCTAACGCCAGAGTTCGTGAAGGTTCACAAGCCAGCTGAATACGAGTGGCGCGGCGAGATCCACCGAGTAGATTACGAATGATGCGTGACATAGACGCCACCGAGTACATCATTGCCAACCAACTCAACTACCTGAGTGGGCGGGTGGTTCACTTGATTACGGAATACGGGGTCACCAAAGACATACAAGTTTTAGAGGAAGCCTGCCGCGATCTTGCTACACTTGTTCAACGAGAACGGTTCATCGAGGAGAGGTTTGGTGCCGACAGTTCTGATTGAGGATCTACCCAACAACTGTCAGGTGACAGTCATCGTCTCAGACCTCTACGAAGAGGAGCCAGACCCTAACCCTCCAGCAGAGATGCCAGAGAGTCAGGATAGGGAGAATATCTGGCTGCTTAGCAAGAAGGCTGTAGATTGAGATAGTCCTTGTGGACTTCATCGCAGACGCGCTCGATGTACAGTTGTTCCTCCATCACTTCGTTTTCATAGTCGTTCTGACCGGCAGCAAAGAAGCCGACGATCAAGAGCAGGGCGAGTGGGTAGCGAAGCTTCATTCTCCAACCTCCTCTGCATCTGCTCGAGAGCAAATTACGTTTTTGATGGCATGGCAGGCTATTAGACACGCGAATTCGTTATAGGTCAGCGTATTGGAAGATTCCCCGAGCTGTTCTAACTCCCATTCAGTTTCTGCCTGTTGCGAGTAAGACATCTCGTCAACGATAAGGCGCTGAGCGTAATAGGGATAAATAGCGTATTTACTATTGTCTACCACCTCGTGCATCGCATCAAAGAAAGAAACGTCGTCGTTGTAGTCGTTACGGATAGACTCAAGCATATCCATTGCGATTCGGTAAAATTTCGGCGTGATACTCATATGATCTCCTTGATCCGCTTACGCGGCCCCCGTGTATGGCGCTTGCCACAAAAAATCATGCTCAAGAGTTAACATGAGCCAATCTGCAATGCAGTTTTTGCCGTCGATTGCTGATTTAGGAAACCAAGCCTCGCTCGCATTACCTGTTAGCAAAACCGCCTTTGCAGTTTCGCGCACCACTTTGACGGTGGTTTCACCAAAGTGATGGTGGTTAATAGTGATTATGTCGTTTTCCATGTCCGTTCTCCGTTGTTGATGAATACATCTTAAAGGAAAGTTTTATAAATAAAAAGGATATTTTTACACAAATTGAGAAAAAGACGGGTATAATTCCCACCTAGCACATAATGAACACCGAAACAAGGATCGCAAATGGGTTTATTAAAGCGCTTTGCATACCTAGACAGCGGAACGCTTGGAAAGCTAAGTATTGGCGACTGGTCGTGCTACACGATTGAAAGACCGTGGAAGGATAACCAGCCAAACGTATCCTGTATTCCCGAAGGGACCTATGCCTGCCAGCCATTCAGCGGTAACAAGTTCAAAGACGTGATTCAGGTGATGGATGTGCCAGACCGCACGTTTATCCTCCTTCATATAGCAAATTTTCCACACGACGTGGAGGGCTGTATAGGCGTAGGGGATCGCTTTGTGTCAGATGCGCTAGAGCCTGCTGTTTACAACTCCAAGAAGACGCTGCAAAAGCTGATGGAGATATTCAACGGACACGAAGAGCGAATGACCCTGAAGATCACGGGTGTGAGGGCTGAAGTATGAAGTGGGACGCTATCAAAGGTTTAGTGGGCGCAGTAGCACCGACCATAGGAAGTGCCATAGGAGGCCCAGTAGGGGCCGGAGCGGGGAAAATACTGGCACAGGTACTTGGGGTACCAGCAGAGCCACAAGCCGTTCAGAAGGCGCTCAGTGAAGCCTCACCCGAACAACTAGCCGAGATCAAGAAAGCCGACCTTGCCTACAAAACCCGTCTTGCAGAGTTAGAAGTAGATATCTTCGAACTTGAAAACGCGGATAGATCCAGTGCGCGGGAGATGGGGCGCGGGGATTGGACGCCCAAAGTATTAGCTATGCTGGCGTTTTTGTTCTTTGGTGGTTATGTGAGCATGGTTACGCTGATGCCGGAACAGAACGAGGCTATTGTCAATTTGGTCTTGGGTTACTTGGGCGGCATTGTTTCCGCTGTTGTCAGTTTCTACTTCGGCGCAAGCCACAAGGCAGACAAGTGAGGGGGGTTCTGCTGTTTAACAAGGATGGCACGATCTACGCAGGCCAAGTCCATACGATGTCCGATGGCGTGGTTCATACTGGAGCCTTGCACAACCCGACAAGCCGAAAACTTTTTTACTATCACCAGCTATCGCCACAAGCCAAGATCCGCGCTCTTGAGGGGATGGTGGAGCGATTCGATAGTCCTGACCGAACCAAGACGAGCTTTAACAACTAATGAATCAGAATTTAGAGGTGGCATACATAGCCACAACGGACGTTATTCCATACGCAAACAATCCACGCACTCACAGCGATCAGCAAGTTGCGCAGGTAGCGGCGAGCATTAAGGAGTTTGGGTTTAACAACCCGATCCTGCTGGATGAGCATAATGGAATCATCGCAGGCCACGGCAGGTTAGCAGCGGCGCAAAAGCTGGGTATGGGGTTGGTGCCCACGATAACCCTTGGAGGGCTGACGGAAGCGCAGCGCAAGGCGTATGTGATAGCAGACAACAAACTGACCGAAAACGGAGGGTGGGATTACGACCTGTTAGCGGTAGAGATTGAGCGTCTGGCAGAATTGGATATTGATTTAACGCTGACAGGGATGGATGAAATAGAACTTGCCAAGATGTTCGATGAGCCACAAGAGCATGTCGTTCAAGAGGTTGATTACGCTGAGTCTTTTTCCGTTGTTGTTGAATGTAGCAACGAATCGGAGCAGGAAAAAATCTTTAATCGTTTGGATTCGGAGGGGTATAAGTGCCGAGTTCAAAGTTTGTAATCGAATCGGAAACCAGTGGCACGTTTCGAGCCAATAAAATCAAGTCGATGTTTGACTGCGACATGGACGTCGTTACCAAAACGTTTGATGTAAGCATTCCGATAGAAGATGTTGACTGGAACATTGGATTAATTGTTGGAGCAAGCGGGACGGGCAAAACAACAATAGCCAAGCGCATGTTTCAGGATTATGAGCTTTTTAGCGGGTATGAATGGTCGGGCGATAGCTTTGTTGATGATTTCAGTGAAATGTTAACCGCAAAACAGATAACAGAAGCGCTGTCCAAGGTTGGATTTTCGTCGCCTCCAGATTGGTTGAAGCCGTTTGGCGTGTTGTCCAATGGCCAAAAAATGCGAGCAGAGCTTGCAAGGTTGATCCTTGAAGCAGACAAGCCATTCATTTACGACGAGTTCACGTCTGTGGTCGATAGATTGGTGGCGCGTTTGGGATCCTCTGCGATTCAGAAGTTTATCCGCAAGCAAGGTCGTAAGTTCGTTGCCGTTAGCTGTCATTATGACATCGAAGAATGGCTGGAGCCTGACTGGGTGTTTAACTGCGATGATATGCAGTTTAGCCGGAGGCGTCTTAGGCGACCCGAAATTAGAGCAACAATCAGAAAAGCAAAGCAAAGAGAGTGGGCCGAGTTCATGGAGCATCACTATTTGACGCATTCACACAACAATGCGGCTCACAAATACATCTGCGAGATTGATGGTCGGTCAGTTGCTTGGTGTTCGGTAATCCATTTCCCACACCCCATTGTCAAAGACATGAAGCGGATTCATCGAATTGTGGTTAAGCCAGATTATCAAGGGATTGGTGTTGGAGCTGCGTTTATGGATGCAATAGCCGATTCGTACAAGCAAAAAGGGTACCGAATGAGTTTGGTTACCAGTTCGCCCGCTTTCGTTCTTGGATTGCAAAAAAATCCCACATGGGCGATGACTCGTAAGCCGTCAAGGTTGGCGCAACCTAAAACAGGCGATTTGAAAGCATCTGCATCATCGGCTCGGTTAACAGCCAGTTTTGAATATGTTGGAGCGCGACATGGCTAGACCATTGGCACAAATAGACTGGGATCAAGTAGATAAGATGTGCGCTATTCACTGTACGGGAGAGGAGCAGGCTGCAATCTTGGGTGTGAGCTACGACACATTAAACCGAGCATGTCAGCGTGAATACGACTGTAGTTTTGCGGAGTATTTCAGGCAAAAGGCCAGCCACGGGAGAATGAGCCTGCGTCGCAAGCAATATACGGCTGCGATGGATGGCAATACGACCATGCTTGTGTGGCTTGGAAAGAACTGGTTGGGGCAAGCAGATCAGCCAGAGACAGAGGCCCAAGACCTGCCGCCGATCATTATCGAGAGGGCGGGTGAAGCTAACTAGGCCACAAGATGATATCTTCTTCAGTGACTCACGGTTCAGGGCGGTGGTCGCTGGTAGACGATTTGGGAAGACGTTTCTGTCTACCCATGAGCTTCTTCGTGCTGCCTTAGAAGGCAAGAACAGGAACTGCTGGTATGTAGCGCCGACCTATAAGGCTGCAAAAGAGATAGCGTGGGACATGCTGAACGAGGCTTTGCCTGATGGGTACGTTAGCAAAAGGAACGAAACTGCACTATCGCTGACGCTAAAGAATGGTTCTACCATATCCCTCAAAGGGGCAGAGAAGCCTGACAACCTCAGAGGGAGGGCGTTGGACTTTGTTGTTCTGGACGAGTTCGCAGATATGCGGAAAGAAGCGTGGTACGAAGTGCTACGGCCTAGTCTGTCGGATCGTCATTCTGGAGATAATCCGACACGGGCACTGTTCATTGGAACACCAAAGGGGCGCAACCATTTCTATGACATCTGGACGCGAGGCGTCGATGAGGAGGAGGGCTGGGAAGCCTTCCAGTATACGACCATCGAGGGCGGCAATGTTGATGAGGCTGAGATCGAGGCAGCGCGGAATGACCTAGACGAAAGGACATTTAGCCAAGAGTATCAAGCCAAGTTCGTTAACTACTCCGGCATCATCTACTACGCATTCAGCCGAGAGGAGAGCGTGCGGAAGGGCTACATGAACGATCAGCTACATATCGGCATGGACTTTAACCTTGACCCTATGAGCGCAGCCGTATGCGTTAGAGAGGCGGATACGATCCAAGTGATCGACGAGATCGTTATTTATGGGTCAAACACCGATGAGATGGTGGACGAGATAAAGCAAAGGTATGGTGACAGGCAAATCACTATCTACCCTGACCCAGCTAGCAAACAGAGAAAGACTAGCGCGGGAGGGAGGACAGACCTATCAATCCTCCAGAACGCAGGGTTTGCGGTGAAGGTGCGGAACAGTCACCCCGCAATCAGGGACAGAATCAACAGCGTGAACAGCAGGCTACGCTCCACCAGTGGGGTGCGGTCTTTGTTTATTGACCCCAAGTGCAAGCAGACCATCGCTTCGCTTGAACGACAGACCTACAAGGAAGGCACTAGCCAACCCAACAAAGATGACGGCTATGACCACATGAATGACGCGCTAGGGTATCTGGTCGAGTACCTGTACCCGATTCGGAAGCAAAGAGAAATTGAACAACCAGTGAGGTGGAGCTAGTGGCCAGCAATATCGAGTATCAACATCCCGACTATGATGCCAACGAGAATAGGTGGGAGCTTTATGTTCGCTCATACCTTGGGGGTGAGGAGTACCAGGCAGGCAACTACCTGACCGGCTACTTGAACGAGTCAGAGAACGAGTATGCCCGACGCATACAGTTGACTCCGATTGATAACCACTGCCGCAACGTGGTGCACATATACAGTTCGTTCCTGTGGCGCACTCCCCCTGTTCGCGTGTTCAACTCTCTAGCCAATAACCCAGCGCTAGAGGCGATGATAAACGATTCCGACTTGGACGGCGCAAGCCTCAACAGTTTTATGAAGCAGGCCCAGATATGGTCATCGGTTTATGGGCACGTCTGGATTCTTGTGGACAAGCCAGAGTCCAACGCGCAGACGAGAGCGGAGGAGCTAGATCAAGACATCCGGCCCTATCTGTCTCTGTTTACCCCTGAAAACGTCTTCGACTGGAAGTGGGAGCGCACGCCTTCAGGACGCTTTGAACTCACCTACCTGAAGCTGAGGGAAGCGGTAGACCGTGAGAACGCCACAACCAAGGTGAGTTACTACCGCATCTGGCGCAAAGACACGATCCAGCAATGGAAGTCTGACGGCGACAAGGAACAGATGGTTAGCGAGATAGACAACCCACTGGGTAAGATTCCAGCGGTCTATCTACCGGCCCAACGCAGTGTGACCCGTGGTGTGGGGGTGAGTGACCTGTCGGACATCGCCTACATGCAGAAGGCTATCTATAGTGAGCTTTCAGAGATCGAGCAGCTAATCAGGATCAGCAACCACCCCTCTCTGGTTAAGACCTACGACACAGATGCAAGTGCGGGAGCGGGTTCTGTTATCAACGTGCCCGATGACGCAGCCGAAACCATGAAGCCGTTTCTGCTACAACCCTCTGGTCAAAACATCAACAGCATCAGGGAGTCCATCAAGGACAAGGTGGAATCTATCAACCGCATGGCCCAGATGGGCGCTGTACGCGGAACAGATGCAAAGACGATGTCAGGCATTGCCATGCAGACCGAGTTCCAGATGCTCAATGCTAAACTTTCGGAGAAAGCCGACCTGCTGGAGTTAGCCGAGGAACACTTGTGGACGTATTTCTGCAACTGGCTAGACGTAACGCCAGACGTGGAGGTGTTCTATCCTGACTCCTTCGACATCCGAGACTACGACAAAGAGCTTGAGTTCTTGCAGAAGATGAAAGCCAGCGGCGTGAGGTCAGTGACATTAGCGCAAGAGCTAGACAAGCAGATAGCCGACCTCGCCCTTGATGATGACAAGTTGGCGCAATCTCATGTGGAGATTGAAGGATCAGCGCAGGTTCTAGGGCAGTTCCCAGTGGTGGATAACAACCAGTAATGGCGGCACCTGATGACTACGCAGAGTTCCTAGAGCGCCTAGCTTTACAGCATCAGCGTCGATTAGCCGATGCTCTGCAAACGCTAGAAGGCCGTCTTGCTGGTTATATGCAAACCGCGCCTGCTACGGATGGCGAATTGTTTGATATGGAGTGGGCTTTATCCGCTCGCTCAGAGATCAGGCAGGCGATGGAGGAGGAGTATCTAGCGGAGGTGCAAGATATCCTTGGTGACTATCAAGAGGTGGCTCAACAGCAATTGGATATGCTCAACACCTTTGGGCAGTTCACAAGAGTCCCGCCAGAAGTTATCTCGGGGCTACAACGGCAGTCCTTTCAAGGGTTCGAGGCGCTAGCCTCACAGCAGCTAGATGTCCTATCCAATGGAGTTTATCAGGCATCACTCACCGGCAGAGGCAAAGCCGACTTCATCGAGCAACTGAGAGGGAGTATCAATGGAATCTATCAAGCAAGTGATCAAGCGGAAATTCAAGAGTTGGTGGAAGTGGCTCAAAACGCAACTGGAGCCAGACAACAGGCGGCGATTGATCGACTCCATAGAGTTTATGCTGCTGACCGCTTGGGCAATAACCTTCGGCGTTATGCGTCACTTTATGCAGTGGATTCGCTCAATCAATTTTCCTCGACGTTAACTATCACAACCGCTAATGAGCAAGGCATTGACCGCTTTGAATACTACGGTGACCTCATACTAGATAGCCGTCAGTTCTGCCGAGATCACATAGACAAGGTCTATAACAGAGCGCAGATCAAGAAGATCTGGAAGGGAGAGTGGGCAGGCAAGGCTCCAGGTGATCCGTTCATCGTGAGGGGTGGTTACAACTGCCGCCATCAATGGTTACCAATCGTAGAGGAATAACATGTCCAAAGAATTAGACCGCGCCAAGAATCTGGTCGCTAGACGGCCAATCCCACCAGCTATCCGCGAACTGTTGGAGCCGTTAGCAGCGGCGGCACCAGAGGAAGAGAAGCTGGAGTTTGAAGACCTCTATGGAATCGTGAACGTGCTGCTCCCCCTCCCCAAGAAGACTAGGAAGAAAAAAGATGCCGAGCCATTACGGACACAGCAAAACGAAGAAGAAAAAGAAGAAGCCAATGAGCAGCCGAAAGAGGACTAATAGAAATTAACCGCCAGCTATTGACATCCCTGTGAAGCTGGTATAATGCCCCCACTCGTAAGAGGTTCGTACATGAGCGAAGAAGTCATGGTTGAAAGCACTGAAACTGAACCAGTGCAGGATACGGAAGTTCAGGAAAGCAAAACGTTTACCCAAGAGGAGCTTGATCGCATTGTTGCTGATCGAATCCAGAGGGAGAGGCGCAAGCTAGACAAGAAGCTGGAAGGTATCGACATCGAGGAAGCTCGCCAACTCATGCTTGAGCGTGAACAGGCGCAGATTGAACGCCAAAAGGAAAAAGGCGAGTTCGAGCAGGTACTGAAGCAGACTGTCGAAAAGAAGGATCTGGAGCTTGCCGCTATGCGGGCCGCGTTAGAAACCACCAAGATAGACGGTGCGTTACTGACGGCAGCTAGCAAGCACAACGCTGTAGACTCTCAACAGGTATCGCAGTTGCTGCGGAATCGTGTAAAACTCTCCGACGATGGCTCGGTTGAAGTCTTAGACGATAACGGAACAGTCCGATACAACGACAAAGCCGACCCCCTCTCAGTTGATGAGTTGGTGGGTGACTTTCTTACGGCTAACCCGCATTTTGTCAGAGCCTCCCAAGGTGGCGCTGGCACTCAGGGAATGGCTGGTGGCTCCACGCAGAAGCCTATATCTGTGGCTGACATGGTAGAAAACTGGAACGACGGAGGGCGAGAAGCCTTTGCCGCGTTAAAGAAGAAAGCCAAATAAACCACTTTTGATATAGGACTACTAATATGGCTGCTACAACTAGCACAACCCTTGACGACCTGTTTGCGAACATCATCGCTCAGGCACGATTCACCGCTGAAGAAGAATCCCTAATGATGGGATTGGTGACGCAGTACAACATCGGCGACGAAGCCGGCAAGACGATTCAGGTGCCAAAGTACCCTGCAATCACTGCCGCTGACCTAACCGAAGGCACCGACCTGACCAGCACGACTGTTTCTACTTCCTCCGTTGACATCACTGTTGGTGAAGTTGGCGCTCAGGTAGTATTGACCGACTTGGCTGCTATGGGTGCTGGCAACCCTGCTGAAGAGTTGGGTACGGTACTGGGTAACGCTATCGCCACCAAGATGGACGCAGACCTGATCGCTTTGTTCGATGGGTTCAGCACTTCCTTCGGCGCTGCCGCTCAAGAGATCACTGTTGCTGATCTGTTCAAGGCTGCTGCTACCTTGCGTAACAACAAGGCACAAGGCGACATCTTCGCGGTTGTTAACCCTTTCCAAGCGTATCAACTGAAAGCCAACCTAACCAATACCTTCGCTAACCCCAACGGTGGTGACGCGCAGAACACGGCTATGGTTAACGCTTACGTTGGAACCATCGCTGGAATCGACATCTACGAGTCATCTAATGTGACGGTAGACGGTTCTGGTGACGCGAAAGGCGCTGTCTTCTCACGCGAGGCTTTGGCTATCGCTATGAAGCGCGACTTCCAGATCGAAGCGCAACGCGACGCATCGCTACGGGCTTTCGAGCTTAACGCTACCGCCATTTATGGTGTGGGCGAGCTTGATGACACCTACGGCTGCGAGATGTTGTTCGACGCTAGCATCTAGAGCGTTTGGATGGCCCTGCCCCTATCTCTCCTTTGGGGTGGGGCCGTCCCTTTTTTGGAGGTTCTATTGGCTATAACTTACCGAGGCGAGCGGTTCGAGGGTTACAACAAACCCAAGCGCACACCTAAGCACCCAGAGAAAAGCCATGCAGTATTGGCAAAGGAAGGCGACAAGGTTCGTTTGATCCGCTTTGGGCTACAAGGTGCAGACAATAAGCCCCCTCGCAAGGGTGAGAGTGAGGCAGACAAAGCCAAGCGTAGATCGTTCAAGGCTAGGTTCGCCAAGCAGATAGCAGCAGGGCGCAAAGACAAAACAGCATCAGCCGCGTATTGGGCTGACAAGGTGAAGTGGTAATGGCATTTTCTCAAGACTCCGATCTGGTAGCCCTTGTCCCTGACATCTTGGACTTCGGCATCACATCCTTTGCGACTGAACACGCGAAAGCGCAAACAGACCTGACCCGTACTATCCGGAATGAGTGGTGGTACAAGAAACAGATTCCAGGGGAGATGAACCCCGCCTATCTGACAGATTCCCAGTGGACTCGCTGCAATGCCTACCTGGTGTTGTGGAAGTTCGCCCTCCCCCAGCTAACCAACTGGGTTCAAGATGACCGCTTTCTCAACATGATTAACTTCTACCAGCAGCGCTACCAAGAAGAACTGGTGGCGGTGTTTGCTGATGGTGTTGAGTATGACGATGACGCAAGCGGCACCATTGAAGATGATGAGAAGGGCATTGTCGCTTATGGGCGACTCACACGATGAGCATTGGCCTGAAGATCAGCATAAACCCCAAAGATCTAAAGGGATTGACTGAGAAAAAGCGCCAAGAGATTCAGCGCAGGATCTCCCCTGCCATTGATAAGACGGCAACCCTAGGCGAGCAGATAATTCTGGGGCGTACCAAGAAAGGAGTCGGCATTGATGGCCCCTTCAAGCCGTACTCCCCTGCCTATGTTGAGTTCCGGCGCACAAAGCTCCGCAAAGGGAACCCCAACGTGGTCAACCTTAATGCAACTGGGGACATGTTGCGCTCTGTACAGGTTGAGGGCAGCAAAGGCGGCAGGGTGGCTAGTATCTACCTTGTTGGTCAATTCAACGCTCAGAAGGCTTACTGGACGGACAGACAGCGCCCTTGGTGGGGCTTCAACAACCAAGAAGAGTCACGCATGGCTAAGTTATTCCGTAAGGAGCTTCTGCGATGAGTGTTAGAGAGAACATAGCCGCAAACTTGGTGACAGCGCTACAAGCCGTAACTACCCCAGTTACCATCAAGTTTGTTACTCGTGAGCCATTCGACTTTGACAAGTTAAGCAATGCCCAATATCCCGCGGTCTTGGTTAGAACTACCAGCGAGGACAGAGGTGACTCCACATTGGGCGGAGCGGCAGCACAACGCTTGGCAACGATTGACTATCAACTTGTCTGCTATGTGAAGGGGACAGGCTTAGACCAAGCAAGGAATAACATCGTCGAGGCTATAGAAGAAAAGCTAGACGAGGACAGATCGCGTGGTGGCAATGCTATTGATACACAGATCATTAGCGTAGACACCGATGACGGCAGTATTGCCCCAGTTGGTGGGGTGATTATAACGGTACGCATCGAGTACCAATACACTAGAGGCACAACCTAAGAGGTGAAGCATGGCAACGACTAAAGGCTCAAGCGGCGTAGTCAAATTGGCGGTAAGCGGCGGCAGTGTCGCTGCTATGGGTGAGATTCGTAGTTTCACCTTGGATGAAACGGCAGACACAATTGAAGATTCTGTGATGGGCGATAGCGCACGCACTTATGTTTCTTCGTTGACCACTGCCACTCTCTCCGTGGACGTTTACTGGGACGATGCGGATGCAGTCCAACTGGTAATGGATGCGGCGGCAGACCTTGATTGGGAACTGTACCCAACGGGAACGGGCACTGGTGAGAAGTATTACAGTGGCTCTGGAATCCTGACGAGCAAGTCATTGACTGCCTCGTTTGATGGTATGGTTGAGGGTAGTTTCGCTCTGCAAGTATCTGGAGCGGTTACCGAAGCCACTGCATAAAGGAATCCCCTGATGGGTTTAGCTAAAGACTTACGAAACAGAAGAAAAGTGAATGCTCGAAAGATCGAGGTAGAGGCATGGGCTGATCCAGATGGACAGCCTTTTGCCATTTACTGCTTCCCGATCACTTGTTTTGACATGAACGAGATGCAGAAAAAGCACCCGAAGTTCATGGAAGGTATGACCATCGCATCAATGGTTGATTTGATTGTCTTGAAAGCCTGTGACGAGTCTGGAGACAGACTGTTTTCCTCGGGTGATGACAAGCACGACCTGATGGGTGAGGAGAGTTCAATCATCACAGACATAGCGGCAAGAATGTTCTCTGCCGTTCAGACTGTAGAGGATCACGAAAAAAACTAAGAGCCGGTTCGTTGAGGTTTAACCTAGTTGCCTTGGCGGATCGGCTGCATATGAGCATCGGAGAGGCCGAGCAGATGCCGTTGTCAGAGTTCAACGAGTGGATGGCCTACTTTAACTTGATAGGTACAGACGATGGCAAATGAAGCGGTAAGAATCCCGATAGAGGCGGTGGATAACACCAAGGCCGCTTTCAACTCTGTCAACGCTAACCTTAACAAGACCGCAAAGAATGCCAAGGTAGTCACCGGCTCCTTCGGCAAATTCCGCGGCGCATCTCAGCAACTTGGTTTCCAGATACAGGACGTTGCCGTCCAACTTCAAAGTGGTACAGCTGCGTCTACAGTTTTCGCACAACAAGGCTCGCAGATTGCCTCCATCTTCGGGCCTGCCGGTGCCGTAGTGGGTGCTCTGATCGCTGTTGGCGCTGCGGTTGCTGGGCCTCTGATCCAGTCATTGTTAGGCGGAACCAACGCTCTAGAAGAGATGGGCGAGGCTGCTGATAACGTAGCGACATCACTAGCAAACATGACTGCCACGCAGCTGATTCAAGCACAAAGGCAGAATGCTCAGGCAGTGGTTGATGCGCAGAACGTTATAACCGAAGCAACAGAGAGGCTTGCACAAGCAGAAGCAAAAAGGGCCGCTGCTCAGTCGAGCGTGTTCTCCAATCTTCGGTCATATCAACAAAGCATTGAAGACCAGAACCAAGCAATAGAAGAAGAAAAGGCGATAATTGAAGAAGCCACAATCGTCATTGAGAAGGTCGAGAAGGCAAATAACAAGTTCGCGGAGTCTCAGGAAAAGGTAGCCAACAAGACCAAAGAAACAGAAGACCCGTTGGTAGCGTTCAATGAACGTATGCGCGACCAGCTAGCAACCATGTCGATGAACAATGAGCAGACTGCAACCTACAACGCCTTGAAAGATGGGACGATCACGGCTTTGGAGCGGGAGGCGATTCAGTTAGGCGCAGCAAAGGATGCTCTCACTTCATACAACGAAGAAAAGAAACGAGCAGAACAGCTAGACAGAGAAATACTGAGCGGCGAACAGGCTGCTAGCGCAATGTTTGGGGCGATGGATATTGACCGCCTAAAAGCTATTAAGAAAGAGCGCAAAGAAAAAGAGGACGCCAAGAATGCTGTTCTTGGAAATTTAGATCAGCAGTTAGAGGCATCTGCCCAGAACAGTAAGAAGATGTTTGCTGTTAACAAGGCGTTCCGCATCGCTCAAGCCACCATGCAGACCTACGAGGCGGCCACTAAAGCCTTGGCGGCATTCCCTCCCCCTTTTGGTCAGTTAGCGGCTGTAGCTACAGTCGGATTCGGTCTAAGCCAAGTGGCGGCTATTAAGTCCCAGAGTTTTGAGGGTGGGGGATTCACTGGAAGAGGTGCCAGGGCTGGCGGTTTAGATGGTAAGGGTGGCCGAATGGCTATGATCCACCCTAACGAAACGGTGATTGACCACACAAAGGGCGGTGCTAGTGGCATCACGATTATCAACAACGTAGACGCTAGAGGATCAGGCGCTGACGTAGACCAAAGAATCAAATCTGCTATGGCCCAGACATCACAACAGACTATAATGACCATCCAAGATCTCATGAGAAGGGGTAGATTTGCCTAATGACTACTTTCGCCTTCCCAAGTATCACCCCAACGACTAACACGTTTGAGCTTGTTTCTAACACTCGCACGTTCCAGTCGCCCTTAACCAACGCTGTCCAGACCACCTCTCGCAAAGGTTCGCTTTGGCGAGCCAGTTTGCAGTTTAGAAACCTCTCAGGTGATGACCGCCAAGAGATGCAGGCGTTTCTGGTTAAGCTAAACGGGCAGCAGCATCGGTTCACCTTGCACGACCACTCTTTCACGCGGAGGGGTGCGGGTGGCGGCACGCTGGTTGTGAACGGTGGTAGCCAATCGGGTACCAGTCTGGTCTGTGATGGGGCGACTGCTAACGTCTCAAACTACCTGCGAGCCGGTGATTACATCTCGTTCAACAACGAGCTTCACATGGTCGTGGCAGATGCCAATAGTGATGCCGGTGGAAACGTCACCCTTTCAATCGCTCCTCCCATTCGCAAGACGCCAGCAGATGACACAATAATTGCTTACACGTCACCAGTAAGTGGGGTCTTCATGTTGGCAGGCCCAGCGTCATGGGATACCCAAGTGGATATAACTTCCACGTTCAACATTGAAGCGGTGGAGGACGTTCTGGCATGAGTCGAGGCTTTCCATCCAATGTCCTCACGGCATTATCGGCACAGCATGTCGCATTGGTTACGTTTGCCAAGTTGGAGTTCCCTAGCGGGAATTTGTACCTTCATAACTCAATCGGCACCTATACTTGGGGTGGTGAGGACTGGCTAGGTACTGGTGATCTGGGAGAGATCAGCGAGATTGAGGAGGGCGCTGATGTCAGCCCTTACAAAATCACTCTCTCCCTTAGTGGATTAGACCCAGACATCTCTGCCGCAGCTTTGACTGAGGACTACTACCTCCAGCCGGTCACGGTTTACCTTGGCGTTTTAGATTCTAGCGATGACCTGATTGCTGACCCCACGATTGTGTGGGAAGGCGCAATGGATCAGATGACTGTATCGGTGGGAGCAGAGAGCGGGGATGTCATCTCGCTGACCGCTGAGTCAGAGCTTGCCAGATTCAACAAAGCATCAAATCTCAAATACACCAACGCTCAGCTACAGAAGGACTTTTCTGGCGATTTAGGCTTTGACCTAATGGCTGACATTGACGGGGCGAAGCTGAGATGGGGCGATGCCGCATCTAACGCGATCATCGGAACGCCTAGACCTGGCACCTTCACGGGTGGATTTGACGGAACTGTAGACCCCAGCGATTTCGGCAACAACTTCAGATTTTGATGAGAGTCCACAACGCACTCAACAAGTGGAAGCGCCGAGAGTTCAATTATGGCGATGCTGACTGCTGCCAGTTCGCGGCTTTCATCGTCAAAGAGCTTACCGGCAAGGATTACTCTGAGCGGTTCAAATACGATTCAGAGGCTCAGGCTGAAGTTTTAGTGGGTAGAGAGGGTGAGTTAGTCGACTTCATTGGCAGCATCTTGGGTGATGTCAGTTCTGACATAAAGGACGGCGACCCTTGCATTGTTGACGTGCCGGTAGTTGGTCAAATTTGTGGAATCAAGCTATCAGACAAGGTGGTTTGTTTAACGGAGAAAGGCATGGCTCGGATTCCAGACAGGTACTTGATTGCAGGATGGAGCGTCTAGAATGCCAGCAGCAGCAGTTTTTATAGGGGGAGCTTTAACGGCTGTAGGGACAGCGGTTACGCTCGGCGTTGCTACCGGCGGCATTGCTTTGGCGATTGGCGCTGTCACGGTTGTTGGCGGCGCTGTTGCCTTGCGCGGCTTAGTTCCTGATCTATCAATACCGCAAGCAGATAACGACAAAACTAGACAGCAGACAGTCAAAGGCACAATTGAAAGCCAGAAGATGGTCTATGGCGAGGCTCTGGTATCTGGGCCTATCTTCTTTGTTGGTTTGGGTGGGACTGAGAACAAAGACCTATATCACGCCATCGCTCTCACTGGGCATGAAGTGGAGGACATCACAGACGTTCACTTCGACCTAGAGGTTATAACAGACGCCCAGATTAGCTTCACCAACGTAACCTCTGGAACCTACGGCCCAACCTCTGATGATCCATTAGTCACCATAACCCAGATCAATCGACGGCTAGGCGCAAGCGACCAGACCTATGACACCCTTCTACAGCCTTTCGTTGGATTCAACTGGAGCACCGCCCACAGGACGCGTGGGATTGCCACGATCTCAACGAAGTGGACGCTGACCGACTCATCTCAGCAAGTGTGGGATAGAAAAAAGCCACAGAACATCAAAGCCTTGGTCAAAGGCAAGAAAGACATATACGACCCTCGACTTGATACGAGTGCGGGGGCCAATCCTACTAATGCAACTTATCAGCAGTGGTCTGACAATCCCGCCTTGTGTGTGGCTAATTACCTGACCGACACCAAGTTTGGTCTGTCCATTCCAGTTAGTAAGATTGACTGGGCTGCGGTAGAGACTGCGGCGGATGCTTGTGATGTTACGGTAACGGTGCCCAACTCAGGGACGCAAAAGCGGTTTACTGCGAACGGCGTTTTGTTCGCAACAGACACTCACCGAGCGAACATCAACAAGCTGCTGTCTTCCATGAACGGCAGCCTTGTTTACTCCAACGGCATTTACACCATCAGGGCGGGAATCTATGAAGCCCCCACAGAAAGCCTCACGGAAGATGACCTTGCAGGGCCAATCACGGTTAATACTTCGGTGGAACGCGGTCAGCGTTTTAATACAATCCGCCCGATTTTTATTGATCCCGCCCAGCACCACAAATCTGTCGAAGCGCCAGCGGTATCTATTACAGCGGCAGTTAGCAGAGATAACAACGAGGTTCTCACCAAAGACATAGAGCTACCGTTTACCAATAGCTCGTTCATGGCGCAGAGGCTCGCGCACAAACAAGTTCAGATGACAGACCAGCAAAAGGTACTGACATTCCCTGCCAACCTCACAGGTCTGCGGATCGACGTTGGGGACAGAGTGTCTGTGACCGTTGAGGAACTGAACTACAGCAACAAGGTCTTCCGCTGCGCTAGCTGGTCGTTCTCGGATACTCAGGATGGGGTGGTTAACCTCACTCTCCTGGAAGATGACTCTGGGTCATATGCCGACCCCACAGCAGGCGAATACAGCACCATCGAGGCCACTGGCGTTATCACTGAGGCATTCCGTGGAGTCCCTGACCCACAGAACCTATCGGCTACGGCAGGACTCAAGAACATCGAACTCAACTGGACTAACCCAGCAAACTCGAAGCTCTTTGAGACTATCGCGGTTTATGCCTCTGCGGATTCTTCTTGGGATAATAGCCAGGTCATTGGTGAGACTCGCGGCACTCAGTTTATACACGACGCATCCAACGCCACAGACCCAATAAACGTAGGAGACACCCGCTATTATTGGGTGCGAGCTTTGGCTTATGGAGGTGGAAGTGATGACCCCTTTGTTCGCTCAGATCGCCAGCCAGATAACAATATATCCAATATCGTCGCCCAGGTAGGGCCGAATAACCCTGACTATTCAGACATTGTTGACGATACGCCAGCGCAAGCAGGCCCAACGGCTCTCACCCTCACAGAAACTACTGTTTTGGGTAATGATGGCTCTGTTCTCCCTGCTGTTCGTGTGTCGTGGACTGCGCCCACTGCCAACACCTACGTTTCATTCTATGAGGTTGAGTTTAAGCAAACCTCACAAGGCGAAATCGACTACGGGCAGGTTGCAGATTCCTACAATCAGACCATCAACTACGGTTCTGTTGCTGACGCCACGACCCTAGAGCTTAACTATGGCGGGGTGAACGAGGCGATCAGTGGAGCCGGTACAGACTTCTCTTCCATAAACGTCTACGGCACCAGCACTGTGATCGCTGGCATGAAGGAGTTGGAAGAGTTCACCTTCAGGGTGAGGGCGGTCACACTGACTGGCAAGACATCTGGTTTTGTCACCGAAGCTCTGACGTTGCAGGGCGACCAGACTGCTCCGGCTATCCCATCCAGCATCGTAGCTACCGGCGGCATCCAGCAGATTAAGCTGGATTTTGAACTGCCCAGCGACAGCGACCTTGCTTATGTGGAAATCTTCGAGAACACGGTTAACAACCTTTCATCCGCCAGCCTGATTGTTCGCACGAAGTCTGACCAGCACACAGTGACGGGATTGGGCAATGATGTCACCCGCTACTATTGGTTAAGAAGTGCTGACCGCTCTGGCAACCTGTCGGGCTATAGCGCGTCATTCTCAGCTACCACACAAAAGATTGTTCTCGATGACTTCGCCCAAGATGTCTTGGATGAGTTCGCTGCCGGCGATGCCTTTGGTATTGAGCCTGTTAGCACCCTCTCAGGCGTTACAGGGGCGCATGTGGGGCAGATTAAACTCCTGACGACCACAGATACCCTGTATGTATGGACTGGCTCTGCGTGGTCTACAGACCTTTTCACGGCCTCTAATGTTGACCCCGGTTCTATCACTGCGGCTTCGTTTGCTAGTGGTGTTGAGCCAATCTCTGCGGTTACAAGCCTGCCCTCTCCCACGGGATACACCGGAACGTCTTTGGTCTTCTTGACCACTGACTCCAAGGTTTACCGCTACGATTCGTCGGTTCCTGAGTTCACCACATTGGTTGACACCACAGACCTGTCAGGCACGTTAGCCGAGGATCTGTTCAGCGACACCATTAGACCGATTGAGCGGGTGGGTACTTTACCGACTACAAGTTTGAGCACTGGGCGAGTGGTGATGCTTACCACTGATGGCAAGCTGTATCGGTACAATGGCACCTCTTGGACTTCTGCCATTTCAGCAGCAGACCTAGATGACCAAGTAAATCTCCAGACGCAGGTATTCGGTCAGGTTCAGGCTTCCAGCCTTACGACAGGACAAGTCCGGACTGCGGCCCTAGACGCTAACGCTGTGACGGCTGCCAAGTTAAACGTGAGTGAGGTCTTTGCTGATACTGCGGTGATCGGCGCGATCCAAGCATCGTCTATCACGGCGGCGGCTGTTGATGCTGCGGTGGCTAACTTTGAGTTCGTGGAGAGTGTGAACATCGCCTCAGACGCGGTGACTGCTGGCAAGATTGACGTTTCCAGTCTGTCGGCTATCTCCGCGAACCTGGGAACGGTGAACGCGGGTAACATCAACGCCTCGCAGGTTTCCGTCTACAACTTGAACGGCGGCAACATTTCTTCAGGAACAGTGCCCACCGCTCGCTTGGATGTTGCAGGGATTATCACGGCTGGTTCTATCATCGTCTCAAACGATGACATCTCCAACCTGAACAATAACGCTGGCTATGTTGATTCATCTGGCGCGGCATCTGCGGCCCCAGTGCAGTCTGTCGCGGGTTCTACGGGCAATGTAAGCGCCCAGACGATCATTACTGCTGGTGGCATTGCTATCACCTCAGACATTCCAACGGCGGTTTCTGAGCTAACAAACGACAGCGCCTATGTGAACGCTGCGGGCGCTGCTAGTGCGGCACCTGTTCAAAGTGTGGCTGGGGCCACTGGTACGGTCTCGGTTTCTACCATCATCTCTGCTGGCAGTATCGTCGTGCAGGGCGACAACGTCTCTGACCTAACCAATGACTCCGCATTCATCAACGGTGGGCAGGTTAACTCAAACGTCACCAGTATCTCGGGTGGGGTGATAACCACTGGCACCATCAACGCCAACAGAATAAACATTGATAACGTCACCCTAGACACCGATGGCTCTGGGCAGTTAATCATTCACGCCTCTGGTGTTGACTCGCCACAGATTAAATCCAATGCCTTGGGAACCATCAAAAGCGATTACCTAGCTGGAGTTAGCGCAACTCAGTTCCCCGTAACCTTTAATAACTTCCTCGCTAGTACGCCCTATCACAAGTATTCAAGCTACACGCTGCAAGAGCTTGCCAGCATCACATTCACGACCCCTCTGACAACGTCAGACACATTGGAATATGTGATAAACCTAGAAGCCTTCGCCTCTGGTACTTATTCAAATTTCAACGCGGCGTCAATGATTACGGGGCATATCCAGCGCACCAATTCGCTTGGTGACTCATACGATATAAATGGAACGCGATCAGGCGATGACAACAACTACCCAGTCATCTACGGCACTAGCGCAAACTCACTGGGATTGTTCAGGATGCCTAACTCCATAAGCCTAAGGGGCGGGAGTACCGTGTACGTCAAACTATACGGATACCAGTATTTGATGGGCGGCACACCCGTTTGGGGCAATAACTTCATATCAGCGGAGGCTCTAGCCCGATGATGGTAACCATTGGTTTGAATGAACCTATAATCATTCCCCATGAAGAGATAAACCGCTCCAAGAGAGACGAGGAGTTGCAGAGAACAGACTGGACGCAGGCAAATGACTCGCCCCTCTCTGAGTCGGATCAGCTAAAATACCGCACATATCGGCAAGCCCTACGCGACCTAACAACGCACGAAAACTGGCCCGAGCTTCAAGAGGAAGACTGGCCCACACTGGAGAACTAGATGGCTACTCAATTACAGATTAGACGCGGAACCAGCGCACAGGTAGCCGCTTTCACAGGTGCCGAGGGTGAGGTGGTAGTAAACACTACCAACGACTCTATCCACGTTAATGACGGCAGTACAGCGGGTGGGTTCGAGCTTGCGCGGGTGGATGGTTCCAACTGGGCTATCACCAATGCTATCTCCACCACGGCCAACATATCCTTTGGCGACAATGACAAGGCTATCTTTGGTGCTGGCTCTGACCTACAGCTATATCACTCAGGTAGCCACAGTTACATTATTGATAACGGAACTGGCGACTTAAAAATATACGGTGCGAACATAGAAATAGGAAACGCATCTGGCGTAAAAAACCTGTTTGCAACAAGTGGTGGGGCCACAACACTATATTTTAACAACGCTGCCAAACTAGCCACAACCTCCACAGGCATAGACGTTACTGGCACAGCCACGATGGATGAGCTTACTGTTGACAGCACCACAGGCTTTTCATGGTTACCAGTTTCTACAGCAGGGGCAAAGGTAGGCGCAATAGGAACTGGAACTGGTCTAATTATAAATACTCCTAGTGTCAACGCTAGCTTTGGCTCTGGATTAGCTATTGATGGCAGTTATGCCAGTGACCTATCGTCAGTAAATGTAAAAGCATTTGGCCCAAAGTTTTCGTCATATGGTAGTGAGTTAAACTTATTTACATCAGACGATACTTCATTACTTAAAAGACAGACTATAGCCTCCAACGGAGACATCAGCTTCTACAATTCCAGCGGAACCAGTCAATCTTTGTTCTGGGATGCTTCTGCGGAGTCTTTGGGTATTGGTACTAGTTCGCCTAGTGCTAAGTTAACATCTTCAGGAGTAACAGGCACAACCCTAATACAAGCAGTAGGCGTTGATTCTAATGGCTTTGCTGATGTGGAAATTAAGTCCACAGGTACGGCAGGTGCTTCTCGTCTTTACTTCTCTGATACTGCGGCACAGTCAGGTTTTATAAAATATAGCCACAGTGACAATTCTATGCAGTTTGCTACAGCAGCAGCAGAACGCCTACGCATAGACTCATCAGGCAATGTTGGTATTTCTAGTAGTTCGCCTAGTAGCTACCACGCTCCAGCAGACAATTTAGTAATTGGCTCTACTGGTGACAATGGTCTAACAATCGCAAGCGGTACTTCCTCTGGCGGTACAATTTGTTTTGCTGATGGAACGTCTGGAGGGGCGCAATATGCTGGGTTTATAGATTATCAGCATAATGGCGATTACATGCGTTTTGGTACTAATCTTGGCGTAGAACGCC
>Ga0228630_1000128_pt1 | contig 33124 bp, 31 predicted proteins | sample 37DmetaG_FD_183038 | JGI IMG/M metagenome (GOLD analysis project Ga0228630, IMG submission 183038) | Seawater microbial communities from Monterey Bay, California, United States - 37D | ecosystem: Environmental > Aquatic > Marine > Coastal | place: USA: California | collected 2016-10-25 | reverse complement strand
CCCCAACCAGTCATTGAAGTGATGCACGTGAGTATAGCGAATCTTCTGGAGCAGGCACTTACAACTAAAATCCCGGGCATGTTATGATGAATTTTAACTTCAATGTTTCAGAGCTAATGTTTTTGATGCCAGAACTATTTTTGTTGGCAGCAATCTCATGTATTCTTTTGTTTGATTTATATGTAAAGAAAGAGCTCAAAAAGTTTACTTACCATCTCTCGCAACTAGCCCTTTTAATAACTGGCTTGTTGGCATTTAACTTAATTGGAGAGAGTGCAACCATATTCTCAGGAACCTTCGTGCTAGACACCTTGGGGTCTACCTTTAAAGTCTTTATAGCAGGTTTTTCAATTATTGCACTGGTTTATTCGAGGTACTATCTGAGTGTACATGGCCTTCTAAGAAACGAGTATTTTATTCTTGCGCTGATGTCCATTTTAGGGATGCTTGTCATGGTATCTGGGCACAGCCTTCTGACTTTATACCTTGGGCTAGAGATTATGTCCTTATCCCTGTATGCGCTTATAGCAACTGCAAGAGACAGAGCTTTTGCGATAGAGGCCGCACTTAAATATTTTGTGCTTGGTGCGATAGCATCTGGCCTATTGCTCTATGGCATGTCAATGATTTATGGAATAACCGGTAACCTTGATATTGCTCAGATAGCTAGCTTTGCAAGTCTTGCTTCTCTAGAGCCTCAAGAGACACTGATTCTCAATTTTGGTCTCGTTTTCCTAGTCATTGGAGTGGCATTCAAGCTTGGTGCGGTGCCTTTTCATATGTGGGTTCCAGATGTCTATCAAGGTTCACCAACCTCGGTCACTATGTTTTTATCAACGGTTCCAAAGATAGCTGCTGTAGCTCTATTAGTTCGTCTCTTGATTGATGGCTTGAGTGATTTCCAGCACTACTGGGCGGACCTATTTATGATTCTAGCTGTTCTCTCAATTGCAGTTGGCTCGTTAGTTGCGCTGACGCAAGTGAATATAAAGAGAATGCTCGCGTATTCAACGATATCCCACATTGGATTTGTGCTTCTTGGATTTGTCACTGGCGTTTTAGAGGGCTATGGGTCAGCTATTTTTTATGTATTCGCTTATATATTGATGAGTTTGGCTGCCTTTGGATCGATCATTGTATTAAATCGAAGCGGCTTTGAAGCAGACCAAATTTCAGACTTTAGAGGGCTCAGTAAACATTCGCCTTGGTTTGCTTTAATCATGCTTGCTGTGATGCTCTCAATGGCTGGAGTGCCCCCATTTATTGGTTTTTATTCAAAACTATTTATTCTTCAGCAAGTGGTTTCCGAGGGTTACGTCATTCTTGCTATCATCGCGGTTATTTTTGCAGTCATCAGTGCCTACTACTATTTGCAAATTATTAAAACAATGTACTTTGATGATGCAGATAAAGACATTGTTGTTTCAGCGCCAATAGATCTAAAAGTCGTCTTATCTATCAACGGTGCACTCATTTTAATAATCGGTTTGATGCCTAGCTATTGGATGAATCTGTCTGTTTCACTGTTTTAAGTGGGCTAGGTTTTTATTACATTTTCTGTAGAATGGCTTTATGATTATTGCGCATCGCGGAGTCTCATTTACATTCCCTGAAAACTCGCTGCCAGCCTTTGAGGCGTCTTGGCAGCTTGGTGTAGATGGAATCGAAGGCGACTTCCATCTAACTAAAGATGGTGAAATTGTTTGTATTCATGATGATGATACTGAAAGAGTCTGCAAGACCAAGGCAATCATCCATCACTCCACTCTTAAAGATTTAAAAGCATTAGAGCTGAGCTATAAAGGAGACTCTAATCTCAATCTAAAAATTCCGACATTATCTGAGGTAGTAGAAACTGTTCCAAAAGGACAGAAAATTTTCATTGAAATCAAGTGTGGCCCTGAAATTATCTCTCCGCTATTGAGTCAGCTATCTAAATCCAAAATGAATGCTGATCAAATAGTAATTATTTCATTTAATTCTGAAGTCATAAAAACGGTAAAGGATTTAGAGCCAGTTTATAAAGCATTTTTTCTCTATACTTGCGAGGATGGTCGAGATTTTGATGAGTTGATCGACGAGGCTTTAGAGATAAATGCGAATGGAATCTCAACTGACAATGAATCTTCAAAATTATTTGTCGATAAAGTGATTGATGCAGGCTTAGAGTATCACTCCTGGACGATAGATGATGCTGATGTCGCTTTACGATTAATCGAGTGGGGGTCAATTTCAATTACTACCAATGATCCTGAATCAATAATAAGAAGGATTCAGGGCTAAATTAAATTTATTCCTTGACGGACTCTCTTTAAGAGACTTAAAATGCAGGCTCTTATCATTTTTGATTCTTAACTGACTGTGTCCAATAATCTATCGGCAAGCGTTGTCACGGCAATATTAGCAGCATTCTTTTTCTCTCTTGCTGCTACTGTAGTCCCTTACTTTTATGGAGTCGGAGGAACTGTATTCCTTCTTCTCTCTGTTCGTTATGTCAGCACCTTTATTTTTGCAAGCATCCTAAATAAGTCTCCCAAGAAAGCTAAAAGTAGATCAGCTCATACTAGACTCATCTTAATAAGTCTGTTCCAGGCCCTCTTTATTTCTTCTTACATGTACTCAATTAAGTTGATACCGTTGAGTCTTGCTGTAGTGGTGATTTATACGTTTCCTATCATTACCTTTTTTGTAAATTCGTTAATCAAAAGTCGATCCATCGATCTTTTATCTGTTGCGGCGCTCCTGGTTTCTCTCTTTGGAATTTGGGTTCTGGTTCAGGGTGATTCAAGTGATTGGAATTTATGGGGTGTTTTTTGGGGGCTTGTGGCCTCCTGTGCTCAGGTCACAGTCAACATTCTATCTAGGCATGAAAGCGTTGAATCGGGATGGGGACTTGTAAAATACATTACTGTTTTGCCAGCACTTATATTTGTGTCTGTCTATTTTATTTTGACTTCAGATCCAATTTCTTCAGTATCCTCAGAGATGCTCATGTGGAGTATTCTTTCGGCAATGGGTATGAGTGGGGGATTCTATTTTTTCTTTAAATCAATCTCTCTCATTGGACCTGTTAGAACATCAAACGTAATGTATTTAGAGCCAGTATTTACCATACTGTTAGGTGTTATGCTTCTCCAGGATGCTCTTGGAATGAGTCAATGGGTCGGTATGTTTATCATCTTCATTGCAACCATTTCTCTAGAGCGCTGGGGTAAAAAGTATAATTAGAACATCTGTCGGTATTGTTTGAGGAGGAATGATTGAGTACACCAATCTGGAAGCCAAATGAGTCGCAAATTCTAAACGCGAATGTCACAAAATTTATAAGTTTTGTGAACCAGGAACGAGGCTTAAAGCTATCAAACTATTGGGATTTGCATCAGTTTTCTATTGACCACTCAGATAATTTTTGGCGATTGTGTGCAGATTATTGCGGCGCAGTTGGTGACTTTTCTGGGCCTGAGCGAGTGGGAGAATCGATGGTTGATACCCAGTGGTTTCCTGAAGCGAAATTAAATTTCGCTGAAACTATGTTATCGCGTCGAGATGAGAAAGACGCAATCGTCTTTCGTGGAGAGAATAAGATTGAATTACGCCTTTCTTTTTCTGATCTTTATTTGCAGGTTGCTAAAGTTCAATCTCACATGAGAAGCTGTGGTGTTGGGCCAGGTGATCGAGTTGCAGCTTTTCTTCCTAATCACCCGGCGGCAATCATTGGGATGCTCGCGACAACTTCAATTGGAGCGATTTGGTCGAGCTGCTCCCCCGATTTTGGTAGGCAAGGAGTCTTGGATCGTTTTGGACAGATTGAGCCTAAGATGATCTTCGTTGTTGATGGCTATTATTACAATGGAAAGGCACATGACACAATTGAGAGAGTTAAGTCATTTCTAGATGATTTGCCTTCGGTAGAGAAGGTCGTTATGGTTGAATATATTCAAACATACACAGGAGATATAGAAAACTGCTCAACTCTTTTAGAGATAACATCAAATCTTCCCGATAAGGAAGTTGAGTTTAAACAAGTCCCTTTTGATCACCCTCTTTACATCCTCTACTCCTCTGGGACAACTGGAGCGCCAAAGTGCATAGTTCATGGCCATGGAGGTACACTTTTACAGCATCTAAAAGAGCAACAGCTTCATGCAGATATTCGTAAAGATGATCGCGTATTTTATTTCACGACCTGTTCATGGATGATGTGGAACTGGTTGGTTTCAGCTTTAGCGAGTAAGGCTACGGTAATGCTTTATGATGGATCACCTTTTTATCCAGGAGCAAAAGCACTTTGGGACTTTGCAGAGGCTGAAAAATTTACATTATTTGGAACTTCAGCAAAATATATTGAGGCACTCCAAAAAGTAGGCTTCTCTCCTAAGTCTGGACGCAATCTTGAAGCGCTGCGAGGTATGGCCTCGACGGGGTCTCCGCTTTCTGCAGAAGGTTATGATTTTGTGTATTCTGAGATTAAAGATGATCTTCATCTCGCATCGATTTCTGGAGGCACAGATATTGTCTCATGCTTTGTTTTGGGCGTTCCGACGCTCCCGGTCTATCGAGGTGAAATACAAGCGCCAGGGCTTGGCATGGATGTGCAAGTTTGGAATGATGAAGGCGAATCCGTTCGTCAACAGCGTGGTGAACTCATTTGCGCACAATCATTTCCATCTCGTCCGGTCTTTTTTTGGAGAGATGAAGGAGGCCAGAAGTATTATTCAGCCTACTATGAGCATTTTGAAGGTGTATGGGCTCACGGAGATTTTGCGGAAATTACTAAGCATGGCGGCGTTGTGATTTATGGGCGTTCGGATGCGGTTCTAAACCCTGGAGGTGTTCGCATCGGTACTGCCGAGATTTACCGTCAAGTAGATAAAATTGAGGCGGTACTTGAGAGTATTGTGATTGGGCAGGAATGGAAAAATGATGTTCGTGTTGTACTTTTTGTGAAGATGCGAGAGGGGCAAGAGCTGACGGATAGTCTCATTCAGGAGATTAAGTTGGTTATCCGCACAGAGTGCACACCAAGACATGTTCCAGCAAAGATTTTAGAAGTGGGTGATATTCCAAGAACAAAGTCCGGAAAAATCGTAGAGATTTCGGTTCGTGATATAGTGCATGGGCTTGAAATTAAAAACAAGGAGTCGCTTGCAAACCCTGAGGCTTTAGAGTTTTTTAAAAACCGTGAAGAGCTCCTATCAATTTGAGCTAACTAAATTATTTCTCCATTATGAAAATAGTTATAGCTCCTGATTCTTTTAAAGAAACGCTCACAGCGTTTGAGGTTGCCAGTGCTATTGAGTCAGGCTTTCAAAATGTTTTTCCAGAGGCTGAAATCATTAAGATTCCAATCGCAGATGGAGGCGAAGGCACCGTTGATGCTATGGTAAGTGCTACTCATGGGAGTTTTGAGTTTTCAGAGGTCGAAGGGCCAATGGGTGATACAACAAGAGCGAAGTGGGGGATGCTTGGAAACTCAAAAACAGCTGTGATCGAGGTTGCAGAAGCATGTGGCCTACATTTAGTGTCTGAAAACAAAAGAAACCCAATGGCTGCCTCCAGTTTTGGAGTCGGACAGCTAGTCATCGCAGCGCTAGATAAAGGAGCAAAAAAAATCATTATTGGTCTTGGAGGAAGCGCTACGAATGATGGTGGATATGGATTTTTAAGGGCAATAGGTGTTCAGTTTTTGGACTCTGAAGGAAATGAATTGAATGGTCATTTTGAAACTCTAAGTTTGTTATCTGATATCAATCTCAGTCATATAGATACGCGTATAAAGAACACATCTATCGAGATAGCCTGTGATGTAGATAACCCCCTTCTTGGAGAAAAAGGTGCCTCTAAAGTTTTTGCAGCGCAAAAGGGGGCGAGCAGTAAAATGATTGAAGAGCTAGAGTCAATTATGGCTCACTATTACAGAATCATCTCAATTCAGTTAGGCAGTCAGTTGCAGGATCAGCCTGGTTTTGGTGCTGCTGGTGGGCTAGGTTTTGGCATTTCAGCTTTCATAAATTCAGAGCTCAAGAGTGGAATTAATATTGTGCTCGAGGCGCTCAACTTTAATCAATATTTATTGGATGCAGATCTTGTCATTACTGGAGAGGGCCGGATTGATTCTCAAAGCGAAAGAGGCAAGGCTCCAATTGGCGTTATTAATTATGCAAACCAATTGAACCGCAGAGTTTTTGTCATTGCAGGCTCAGTTGATGATCCAAAAACTTTTAATCAAAAGTTCAATGTAACTAATTCATACGGCATTGTTAATGAAAAGTTTTCAATTGAAAAGGCTTTCGAGGACCCGTATGGCTCCCTTAAAGGTATTTCTCAAAAGGCCGCAGAGGATTTCAGAGAACTAGTAACCTAGCTCAGGGTTCACTAGATTGTTTAGGCCCTCGTTCGCAATGTATCTGCGCATATTCATCATCACCAAATCGAGCGTCAATGGGATATAGGTGTCACCGTCATCAGCTGAGATGTGAGGCATAACCATAAGGTTAGGCGTAGTCCACAGCTTAGAATCTGATGGCAATGGCTCAGGATCAAAAACGTCAATGATTGCCGCCTTAATGTGGCCAGAGTTCAAGTTGTCAACAAGCGCATCATAGTCCATTGTTGCCGCTCTACCAACATTAATGATTCCTACGCCAGGCTTCATTAATGATTGACGTCTTTTGTCAAGAAGGTTATAAGTCTCCTGTGTGTTTGGTGTTGACATAAATATATAGTCAGCGAGGGGAAGTACTTCATCGAGCTCATCTTGAGAGACCATTCGGTCAACATCATCAAGATTCTTTCCGTGACGACTCACACCAATCACATTCATTCCAAGTAGCTTGCACTTTTGAGCTGCCGCATAACCAATGTTTCCAACCCCAATAACAAGCAGAGTTTTTCCCATGATTGGAGAGGAGTATAAAGACTCCCAGTGATTGCTCTGTTGGTTTCTGACTATTTCAGGAATATGAGTGTGCAGCATCAAGACGCTCATCAGCCCAAACTCTCCAGCCTTCGCCGAATGAACTCCTCTATTGTTTACAACAGAGACATTTTCAGGAACCCAATCCATCGGGCATAAATGCTCAACACCAGCACCAATGATATGTATCCACTTTAAATTAGGGGCAATTTCAGATAGATTTTCAGTCGGAAAATCCCAGCATACTAAAACCTCTGCAGTTTTCATAGATTCATAAAAGTTGTCAAGATCCCAATCAAAAACGGGATCAATCTTATCTTTTAGATCTGGATAGCTCTCAATTGCAGCTTGATATCTTTCTTGGGTTATTGCAAATACACTTTCACCCTCTATGGTTGGAGGGAATGAATCAGGATCAGCATGATTACTCTTAAAGTGGACTCTAATTTTTTTATTACCCTGCATAGCTTATTGACCTACGAGCTCTCTCTTGATTGAATTTCAATTAGTTTATCAGAGACAATTTTAATTCTCTCTTCCTCAGTTTTGCTATCAACCTCAAACTGAATTTTAATGAACTCCTTGGCAAGTTTACTGAAGAAACTGTCCTCATTATCATCATTTTTTGGAATGTTAAGAACAGAATCACCTCCATAAGTTGGTATTGGCGATTCTTTTAGATCGGTCACTTTGTAGGGTTCTTTGCCATCAGCAAGGCTTCTGATTTGTTCTCTTATTCTTTGACGCATCATTGCAACTCCCTGGTCACTGGCAACCAGGTTTTCGTTTTTATGGATGTTAATTGGACCCATCCCCTCGCACGCTTCTCTATCTGCAGGGAATCTTTGACGCTCCTCATAAGGTCTATCAAATATCTCTCCCTGCTCAATGAGCTCAGGCCCTTCTGGCGTATTGTATTTATGAGGATCACCACGTTCACCAAAATTTGCCCAGGCATAGCAAATCGTTGTCTCATCATCAATTGGGACTACCCACCTTGTAAAGGAACTTCGACCATAAAGCAGTTGTTTGGTTCCATCAGCAGCAAATGCCGCTCCTGCTTGAGTAAAGTTAGGGAGGATAACTTCATTAATTCTGAACCAAACATTGTCACCAACCCTTCTAGTATTGCATCCAAGAATCCAGCTATCTCTCTCAACAAATTCAATCTGTCCAACTTCACCAAATCCCTCAGAGAACTGTTGTCGACTCATATTAGAGTGAAGAAAAGCAGTATGAATAGGGTCGACAATGGCATCGAGAACTTGAAGCCAATTACAATCAAACGGGGCTTTGTATGGAACCATTTCCATGTCATCAAAATTTAGACTATCGTACATTGGAAACTCAGGCCTCTTTTCTTTTGGACCCAAGTAGGCAAAAATAAGTCCCTTGAATTCATGCGTCGGATACGCGCCGAGCTGAACCTTCTCTTTAATGATTTCTTGAGTGTGTTCAGACTGGCCTGGAACATCTAAAATTGTTCCATCAACATCAAAGTGCCAGCCGTGATAGCAGCAACTGATTCCATGAGTTTGACAAATTCCAAACTCAAGAGAGGCTTGGCGATGTGGACACTGTTTGTGAACTAGGCCAAGTCGCTTACTTTTGTCACGAAATAAAACTAATTCCTCACCCAAGATTTTGATTGCTACAGGAAGGTCTGTAAGTTCTGATGAGATATAAATTGGGTGCCAATATCTTCTTAAATATTCTCCAGCTTTTGTACCTGGACCAATGCGTGTAATTTCATCATCGACCTCTTTAGAGTGCTTTAATTCATAACCAGAAAAGCCATTAAATTCAATCTCTATATTGTTTTTTTCATTATCCAAATGCGAAAGCCTTTTTAAAAAAAGTTAAATTTTTCTGCACAAATAATACCAAACATAATTACATATTAATGAATTATTATTAAAAAATTGCATTTATTGGTAATTTATTGTTAATTATTTACTTAATAAGTAATAATTAGGTCTATAATCTCAAAACTAAAATATTTAAATTTAAGGTATGGATACAACAATTATCAAAAATAATTTGTCTGCATTTAATAAGAAGAGCGACCTAAAACATGGTCTTCCTAGTTGGGCGTATACGAGTGATGAGTTTTTTGATGCAGAGAGTAAAACCGTCTTTACAAATAATTGGGTTTTTGCTGGTTTTGTTCATGAATTTAAAGATCCAGGAGATGCTATCCCAATTACCGTTGCAGGACAGCCGATTATTCTGCTTCAAAATATGGATGGGAAAATAAATGCCTTCCACAATGCCTGTTCTCACCGATGCCTAAAACTGATTGATGAGTCGTGTAATGTTGGGGCCATGCTTTCATGTCCCTACCATTCATGGACCTATAATTTGGATGGTGATCTATGTGCCACTCCATTTTTTGGAGGTAGAGAGCATCAACCTGAAGGCTTTAACATGTCTGAGCATGGACTTCAGGCTGTAAGAACAGCAATCTGGAACGATTGGATTTTTATTAATTTGAGTGGCGAGGCGCAAGATTTTGAAGAGTATGCCAAACCGTTAATTAATAATTTTAAAGATATTGATTTCCAAATAGTAGAGCCCATTGCGACTCTTGATTTTGGAGAAATAGACACGAATTGGAAGTTCCTAATGGAAAACTTTATTGAGCCATACCATGTTCAATTTGTCCATAGAACGACAACAAACCAGCCACTCGAAGACCACTACACTATTGTAGATGGCGTTTGCGTAGGCAGTGCAATTGACTTAGATGATAAGGACAAGGTTGAAGGCAGTCTTTCGGTCAGCTCCAGATACTTGACATTATTTCCTAATTTTATCATTGGTAGATATTTCCCAGATCAGATTGGGGTCTACCTTAATGTTCCAGTCGATTCAGGCCACACCCTTCAGAAAAGGGTAATTTACACAACTGATGGCAATCCTGTTTCAGATCAAAGTATTGAAGAGATTAAGAAGTTATGGTGGGATGTTCACAAGGAAGATCATACAATCTGTGAAAGGATGCAGCTTGGAAGACTGTCCCCAGTTTCAAAGGATGGAGGATTGTTATCCCCTTTTTGGGAAGACAGCGTCAGAGCTTTTCAGCAAATGATTGCTGATTCAGTAACAAAATAATATTAATTTATGAGGAGTAATTATGGCAAATGAAAGTTTCAATAGTGACTACAGATTAGCGCATACAATGATGAGGGTCTTGGATCTAGATAAATCAATCGCATTTTATTGCGACATATTGGGTATGCAGGTTTTAAGAAAAACTGATTATCCAGGGGGGCGATATACAAATGCTTTTGTAGGTTATGGCCCTGAAAGGGAATTTCCAGCCTTAGAGCTAACCCACAATTGGGATCAGGAAGTGCACTATGACAAAGGGAATGGCTGGGGCCATATTTGTATAGAAACACCCGATGTTTACAAAGCTGTCGAAGACCTTGAGGCGAGCGGTGCAAAGATTCTTAGTCCAGCAAAGCCAATGAATGCGGGAACAAGAATCCTAGCCTTTATTGAAGATCCCGATGGCTATGTCGTTGAACTAAATGAAAAACTTGAATTAACTGAATAAGGAATGATGATGAAAGATAAAACACCAAAGCTCTATAAATTTAGCGAAATTGAGCATCGCCTCCATACACTTGAGCCGGGTAAAAGTTATATCAAGCCTTTCGTTACTAGTGCAGTCAGCGATACGATGTGTGGCGGACTTAATTTTTTGAATGAAGTTTCTGTTCCATGGGAGTTAACCTGTGACGAGATTATTTATTGCATGGAAGGGACGTTCAGACTAACCTGTGATGGCGTTGCCTATGAGTGCAATCCGGGTGATGTTTTGTATATCCCTAAAGACAATTCAATTGCCTATGAGTGTGATGAGAAATGTATTATTTTCTATGCAGCTTACCCGCATGATTGGAAGCAACAGGCAGGCATTACATTTGTTCCTGGAATCGATCCAGAAGATATGCCACAAAACTAGAAAGCGATGAGTAGCTCAAGCAGTCGTTTAATAAATCTCAGTCAAAACACTGAGATGAATCCTGATGCAAACGCTCGTATACCAACCAGAGATACGCTAAAGGATAAATTAAATCAGCAAATTATTGACTTGTTGGAGTTAGATGGCAGGTTACCTTTTAAGGAAATTGCAAATACTCTAGACATCTCAGAAGGCACAGTCAGAAATAGAGTCAACCGTATGAAAGATGCTGGAGTTTTGCAAATCAAAGCGCTAGTTGATCGCTCTGCAATAAACTACTCAACTGATTCAATGCTCGGAATAAAAGTTGCCTCAAGTTCAAGTCCAAGTTTGGTTGCTAAGAGGTTAGAAGGCTGCAATGAGATTGTATTTATTATGTGGGTTACCGGTCGATATGATTTGCTAGTTGAGATTGCATCAGAGAGTGACGATACATTGAGTAATTTTCTCGAAGAGCATTGCTTTAATAACGAAGATATTAAGGATGTTGAGGTTATGAAAGGACTCTCAACATTTAAAAATCAGTTCTTATTGAAGTCTCAAGAGAAAATTTAATATTATTAGAGAAAATAGAAGGAGATAAAATGAATAGAATTTACCATACCAAGATGGAAGATGCACTTCCCTCTAAAAAACGTGTTGCAGAAGAAAAAGCAAGGCTCGAAAAGGCAGGCATAAAATATATACTTTCTTGTTGGATTGATATGCTTGGTCTTCCAAAAACAAAGCCAATCCCTTTTGCCGAATTCGAGGCACTATGTGCTGGAAAAGGACCACAATTTGCTGTCCATTCAGTCTCCTTTGTTCCAGAGCTAGGACCCAATGACTCAGATCAAATTCCTGTCCCTGATCTAGACAGCTTAGTTATTTGTCCTTGGGATAAAACTTGTGTTTGGGTTTTTTCTGATTTGTGGTGGGAGGGTGAACCATATAATTTATGCCCTCGTCAGACCCTTAAAAGAGCTGTTCAAAATGCAGATGATGCAGGCTATAAAGCTTTTTGTGGAATTGAGCCAGAGTTTATAGCAATGCGCTATGAAGATGGTCAACCTGTTAAGGCTATCGATGATGATCCATTGCCTGGAGAGGGTCTTCGTCCTAGAAGGCAAGCCTTTGGATATGACGTTGAGTACTCGATCGATTCTATGGAGTTTCTCAAAGAACTAATAGATATCGTCAATGACCTTGGTTGGGAAATGAAGGATGTTGTCTGTGAGGGTGCGTATTCACAATTTGAATTAGACTTTACCTATACCAACATTCTGCAGATGGCGGATCGATTAGTTTTCTTGAGAGTTTTGCTCAAAGAAGTGGCTAAAAAATACGGGATGTTTATTACCTTTATGCCAAAGCCAACCATTGGTGATTGGAGATCCGGTGCCCATATTAACTTTAGTATGACGAGCAATAAAGACAATAAAAATATCTTTGAAGGAAAAGATGGTAAGTTTTCTGACTTAGCCTACCATGCTGTTGGAGGCTTGATTAAGCACGGCACTTCAATTACAGCAGTTGCCTGCTCAACGGTCAACTCATACAATGGACTAGTTCCAATCGTGGGAGGATTTGAGGGAGGAGTTTATACATGGGCGCCGACCACAATGGCCTACGGAGACAACAATCGCTCTTGCATGATTCGTCTTCCTCAGAACCGTTTCTGTATTGAAAATCGTGCAGCAGATATGTGCATGAATCCATACCTGTCTCTTGCGCTAACAACTGCGGCAGCTTTAGATGGAATTAAAAATAAAATTGACCCTGGTCAACCCTTAAATCTAAATCTTTATACTTTGAGCCCTGAAGAAATGGAGGCATCAAATATTAAATCACTCCCTCGAAACCTCTTAGAGGCGATTGAGGCTCTGAACGAAGATGATTTTGCAAGGGAAGTCTTGGGTGATTCAATGCTACTCCAATTTTTCTCATATAAAAAAGATGAGTGGGATAGATACCACCAGGCAGTTACTGACTGGGAAGTTCAAGAATTTTTGAGGCTTTACTAGATAATAAAGTTATTACCAAAAATAAGAGTTCTTTTTAATTTAAACTATCTTTTTTTTGAGTTGCTTTTGATTCAAAAATTGGTTTTATAATTGGAGTAAATATGTGTGGAATTGTTGGACTTTTTATTAAAAATCCAGAGCTTGAATCGCAATTGGGAGCTCTCGTAGCTCCTATGCTGAGTGAGATGACAGAGCGTGGTCCAGATAGTGCTGGTATGGCTGTCTACAGAGACCCCAATGAGAAGGGTTGTAAAGTTACTGTGCTTGCCCAGGATGCTGATTTTGATTGGACAGACTTTGAAAATGCTGTCAGTTCTAATTTTTCAGTGATTAAGTTCTATGTCAACCAGAATCATGCAGTTCTTTCACTTGGAGCGTCACTTAATGAAGTAGAAGCATGGCTCCATGACAACTGGAATGCGTTAAGTGTAACCAGCGCTGGTAGTAATATTGAAATCTTTAAGGGAAAGGGAAATCCTTCTGATTTTATAGAGCAATTTGATATCAAGAATATGACAGGTACTCACGCCCTAGGGCATACACGTATGGCAACTGAAAGCGCCATTACAACTGAGCACTCTCACCCATTTTCTACTGGTCAGGATTTGTGTCTAGTGCATAATGGCTCTCTCTCAAATCATAACCGTCTTCGTGAAACCCTTAAACGTGCAGGCGTCCAATTCAAAACTGATAATGATAGTGAGGTAGCTGCAGGTTACTTGAGTTGGCGTTTGAGTGAGGGTGATGACTTGGATCAGGCATTGAATCATGCAATAGAGGATTTGGATGGTTTCTACACTTTTGCCATCGGCACTAAGGATGGATTTGCTGTGATGCGAGATCCGATTGGATGTAAGCCTGCAATCATGGCTGAAACCGATGACTGGGCAGCTATGTCATCAGAGTATCGCGCTATTGCAACACTTCCAGGTGCTGAAAATGCTCGCATTTGGGAGCCTGAACCGACTCAGATTTATAGCTGGAAAAGGAGTTAAATATGGCCACAATAGATTTGAATCAGAGCAGTATTAGAGAGTTAAATGAGAAGTTACAAGTTGGCTCTTCGGGCGATAATTTTACAGTTAATAATACTGTTGGTAAGCATGCACTATCTGTAGGACTCACAAAAGATATCAATGTAGAGATCAATGGCCATGTCGGTTATTACTGTGCAGGAATGAATCAAGAGGCATCTATAAAAATTAATGGAAATGCTGGGCCTGGACTTGCAGAGAATATGATGTCTGGTCAAGTCCGTGTTACTGGTAATGCCTCTCAGTATGCGGGCGCTACTGCCCATGGCGGCTTGCTAGTTATTGAGGGGGATGCCAGTTCGCGATGCGGCATATCAATGAAGGGTGTCAATATAGTAGTGGGCGGTAATATCGGCCACATGAGTGCCTTTATGGCTCAGTCAGGGACTCTTGTTGTATGCGGAGACGCTGGTGATGCAATGGGAGACTCTATTTACGAAACAAAAATCTACGTCCGAGGAAAGGTCAAAAGCTTAGGAACAGATTGCGAAGAAAAAGAAATGAAAAAAGAACACAAGGAAGAGTTAGCAACTCTGTTAGAAATGGCGCAAATGAATTACAGTGTAGATGAGTTCCGTCGATATGGTTCAGCACGTAAATTATATAACTTCGATATCGACCAAGTCGACGACTATTAAGGAGAAAAGATTTATGAGTAAAGACAATCCAACATTAATTGAGTCAGCAACTTTTCCTAGGCACGTCATTGCTGAAATTCAACGCGCTGCAAAAACGGGTATTTATGATATTCGAGGTTTTGGCGCTAAGAGAGAGATACCTACCTTCGATGACCTGGTTTTTTTAGGTGCTTCAACTTCACGTTACCCCTTAGAAGGTTATAGAGAAAAATGCACGACTGAAGTTGTCCTTGGAAATCGATTTGCAAAGAAACCTATCCATTTGAAGACCCCTATAACGATTGCTGGAATGAGTTTTGGTTCCCTCTCTGCTCAGGCTAAAGAGTCCTTGGGGCGAGGTGCAACAATTGCTGGAACAAGTACTACAACAGGCGATGGAGGAATGACTCCTGAAGAAAGAGGTCATTCAAAGACTCTTGTTTATCAATATCTGCCCTCAAGATATGGAATGAATCCTGACGACTTAAGAAGAGCAGATGCAATTGAAATAGTTCTTGGTCAGGGTGCAAAGCCTGGGGGCGGTGGCATGCTTTTGGGTCAAAAAATTTCTCCTCGAGTAGCACAAATGAGAAATTTGCCTGAGGGTATTGATCAGAGATCAGCCTGTCGCCATCCAGACTGGACTGGCCCTGATGATCTTGAAATCAAGATTCAAGAGCTCAGAGAAATTACTAATTGGGAAAAACCGATTTATGTCAAAGTTGGGGCAACCCGCGTATTTTATGATGTTACTCTTGCCGTTAAAGCAGGGGCAGATGTTGTTGTTGTTGACGGAATGCAGGGCGGTACTGCTGCAACTCAGGATGTCTTTATTGAGCATGTAGGGATTCCAACATTGCCAGCAGTTAGAATGGCAGTAGAAGCATTGCAGGAAATGGATATGCATCGCAAAGTCCAGCTGATTGTTTCTGGTGGTATCAGGAGTGGTGCTGATGTTGCAAAAGCACTTGCGCTTGGAGCTGATGCAGTTGCAATAGGAACAGCTGCACTAATAGCCTTGGGTGACCAGAGTCCTGAGTTTGATGAAGACTATAAAGCGATCGGATCTGCAGCAGGCTTTTGGGATGATTACCAACAAGGCAATGATCCAGCTGGAATTACAACGCAGGATCCCGAGCTAGCAAAGCGCTTAGATCCTAAATTGGGAGGCCGTCGTCTGGCTAACTATCTTAATGTGTTGACTCTGGAACTTCAAACTTTGGCGAGAGCGTGTGGCAAAAGCCACGTCCATAATTTAGAGCCAGAAGATATGGTAGCATTAACAATGGAGGCGGCTGCAATGGCCGGTGTTCCATTGGCTGGGACCGGATGGATTCCTGGAAAGAATGGAGTATAGGCATTAATTTTTTGAGACAGTAAAGATAGGAGTATTTATGGCAACTAAACTTAGTAAAGTAGCTAAAGAAAGAGGGATTGAATATTTTCTGATAAGTTTTGTGGATTTATTTGGAAGCTTGCGCTCCAAATTAGTGCCTGCTAGAGCGATTGATGGTATGCAAGAAGAAGGCGCTGGTTTTGCTGGTTTTGCAGCATGGCTTGATATGACTCCTGCACACCCAGATATGTTTGCTATTCCTGATCCAGACAGTTTGATTCAATTGCCATGGAAGCCAGAAGTTGCTTGGCTAGCCTCTGACTTATGGATGGATGGAAAGCCAGTTGAGGCATCACCAAGAGTTGCATTAAAGAGGCAGCTTGCTGAAGCTGAAAAGCAAGGCTTTAGAATGAAGACCGGTGTTGAATGCGAATACCATCTAATTAATGATGATGGAACAGACATCGCAGATGACAAAGATCAACAGAGTAAGCCTTGCTATGATCAGCAAGCGTTGATGCGTCAATATCCAGTCATTAAACAAATATGCGACAGCATGATCGAGCTCGGTTGGGGTCCCTATCAAAATGATCACGAGGATGCTAATGGTCAATTTGAGATGAACTGGGATTTTGATGATGCGTTGACCACTGCTGATCGTCAAGTATTTTTTAAATTTATGGTGAAATCGATAGCAGAACTTCATGGAATGCGTGCTACATTTATGCCAAAACCATTCAGCCACTTGACGGGCAATGGTTGTCACTCTCACCTCTCTATCTGGAGCCTGGATGGCTCTAAAAATCTCTTTAATGGAGATGATGATAGCAGGGGACTAGGACTATCTTCTTTGGCATATCAGTTCTTAGGCGGCATTATGCATAGTGCAGATAGATTGACAGCAATCTTTAATCCAACCGTGAACAGTTATAAACGAATAAATGCTCCAAGAACTCTCTCTGGTGCAACATGGTCTCCAAGTTCAATTACTTATGGAGGGAATAATCGCACTCATATGATTCGAGTCCCAGACTCTGGTAGATTTGAATTGAGACTCATGGATGGCGCTGCAAATGCTTACCTTATGCAGGCTGCTATTCTCGCATGCGGACTAGATGGAATAGCTGCAAACCGAGATCCTGGTAATCCATTAGATATTAATATGTATGAACTTGGTAAAGATATTGAGGGTTACAAGCAACTTCCAAAAAATCTACTAGATGCCTTAAGACTTCTTGAGGGGAGTGATGTCTTGAGAGAAAGGCTTGGAGATGAATTAATTGATGCTTATATCAAGCTTAAGCAAAGTCAATGGAATGACTATTCATCACATCTCAGTCAATGGGAGAGAGATAATACTCTAGACTGTTGATAAAAATTTGCTGAAATGGGCTATGATAAATTTGAACTAGGCGATGTAACTCTTCTCTCTGGAGAGGTATTAAGTTCTGCGTTCTTGGCCTATAAAACCTACGGCAAATTGGATGCCAATAAAAGTAATGTTGTCGTCTTGCCTACCTTTTATACTGGATCACATCAAAGAAATGAAGGATTCTTCGGTCCTGGAAGAGCCATAGATCCTGATAGGCACTTCATTGTTTCAATTAATATGTTTGGTAATGGAATCTCTTCCTCTCCAAGCAATACTGAGTCTCCTCAGGATGGCCCAAGGTTCCCTCATGTTTCACTCTGGGATAATATTGCATGCCAGTATCGACTTCTGACTGAGGCGTTAGGAGTAAAGAGAATTGCTCTGGTGACAGGATGGTCAATGGCTGGCTGCCAAGCTTATCAGTGGGCTGCCCAGTACCCTGATTTTGTTGATGCTATTTTGCCCTTCTGCGCCTCTGCAAAAACTTCACCACACAACTTTGTATTTCTTGAAGGCGTAAGGGCGGCACTTTGCGCAGACCAACACTGGAATAATGGAGACTATAGCTCACCTCCTGTTGATGGACTCAAAGCATTTGCAAGGGTTTATGCGGGATGGGCTTTTTCCCAAACTTTTTATCGAGACGCACTCTATAAAACACTAGGTTATGAGTCATTTGAAGATTTATTGGTTGATTGGGAGGAGGACCACGCTAAAAATTGGGATGCCAATAACCTTATTTCTAAGCTAAGGACTTGGCAGACTAGTGACATCAGTATTGGGCCAATTTATAATGGCAATTTTGAGATGGCACTTAAATCAATAAAGGCTAAAACCATTTTGATGCCCTGTTCTCAAGATTTATATTTTCCTCCTGAAGATAATGCCATTGAAGCTAGCTTTATAGCAAATGTTGAATTCAGACCCTTTGATTCACCATTTGGTCATTGCGCTGCCAATCCAGGGAATGATAAAGGTTTTACTTTAGCATTAGAAAATGGATTAAATCAACTACTTGGAGAGCAATAATGGGAGATGATGTGACCATTACATGGCAAGATTTTGAAAAAGTTGATATAAGAATTGGAACGATAATTAAAGTTGAGGATTTTCCAGAGGCCAGAAAGCCTGCTTACATTCTCCATGTTGATTTTGGCTCTGAAATTGGAATAAAAAAATCAAGTTCGCAAATTACAGATCTATATAACAAGGAACAACTTCAAGATAAGCAAGTTATGGGCGTCGTAAATTTTGCACCCAAACAGGTTGGCCCAATTATGAGTGAGTGCTTGGTTCTGGGATTTTATCGTCCAGATAATTCTGTGGTGTTAGCAACTAACGATTTGCCTATTGATAATGGCTCACGACTGTTATAGTTTCATCTCAGCTTTTTATAATTAAAAGATTAAGAAGTTACTATTGCCTAGTTTAGCTCCTTGAGCAATGGATAAAGCTTGCGAAAATGCTTATATTCTTCATCATAATCATTTTTATATTTAATATTGGGTGTTATTTCTTTAGCAAAAACAGGCGGCGTCATAATCTCAACTGGATTGGCTCCTGTAGTTGCACAGAAAGCTAGCCTTGCAGCTCCCAAAGCAGCTCCAAAATCACCATTCTCTGGTAATAAAAGTGGCACTCCTAAAACAGTAGCAATGAGTTCACACCAATAATGCGAATCTGTCCCGCCACCAATTGCTATGAGCTTATCAAATTTAACACCTGCAACTTGCAGCTCTTCAAAGCTATCACGCAGACCAAAAGCAACACCACTGAGCACAGCATGGGTTATTTCTTCAGTACTGGTGTTAGCACTAAGACCTAAAAAACCACCACGAACAGCAGCATCGTTATGCGGGGTACGTTCACCGCTTAGATAAGGAATAAATTGGATTTCTCCAGGGGCTTTTAACTTCAAACCCAAAGACTTAGTGAGTTCCGTTGGTTCTTTACCTGTAAGCTGTGATAGCCAATTCAGACTCCCTGTGGCAGAAAGCATTACTCCCATTTGATACCAATGATGAGGGATGGCATGACAAAAAGTATGCACAGCAGTTTTAAAGGCTGGGACATAGTCATTTCGTGCTGCCAAAATTACGCCAGAGGTGCCCAGTGACACAAAACTTTGCCCTTCCTGCAATACGCCAATACCACAAGCGGCAGCGGCATTATCCCCAGCACCACCAGCTACATAAACAGGTGTTGATAAACCCCATTTTTTTATTAGCTCTTTACGAAGTTCACCAGCCTTAGCATTGCCTTCGATTAAGCGTGGCATTTGATCAAGCCGCATATTCGACACTTTAAGCAAATAATCAGACCATTGCCGCCTCCCAGTATCAAGCCAAGCAGTACCAGAGCTGTCAGACATATCTGACACATAATCACCCGTCAAATAATAATTAAGGTAAGCCGCAGGCAACAAAACTTTAGCAATTCGCTTGAAATTACTAGATTCGTTTTTTTGAAGCCATGCAAGCTTTGGTGCGGTAAACCCTGAAAAAACAATATTACCCGACAGCTGTCGAACTTTATCTATTTGGTCTAATTTCAATGCCTCCTTTGCTGACCTGGTGTCATTCCATAATATGCATGGACGAATAACTGCTCCTGTCCCATCAAGCAGAGTGGCACCATGCATATGACCTGTTACTCCAATTCCACGAACATAAGCAAAGTTTGGATACTTTAGACTGAGTTCCAACATTGCACTTTCTAAAGCTGTTATCCAATCAGCTGGATTTTGCTCAAACCAACCTGTTTTTGGTTGAGATAGTGGATAATTGTAACTGGTTGAGCCAATTGACTGGCCATTGTCGTCAATCAGCAATGCTCGTAGCCCGGATGTTCCTAGATCAATGCCGATAAAAGCCATAATTTAAACCCTGAATTATATAAATTTACACCTTTGATAAATAATATTTAATCGTTGCGCTCAATCCATCAGACCAAATCATTAAAAGCCACCGGTCAAAAGCCACTAAAAAATCACTATTAGTTGAAATTTTTTTATCATATATTCTTTGCTCAATCCATCGCTTTGGGTTTGTTTTTGCCTCTTTAGCAACTGATTTAAGATTATCCCAATTAGGATCATTTGATTCAATAAGACTCCCATCCTCGCGCGTTCCATAACACATCCTCGCCCAAATCGCCTCAATTAAAGCCAAGCCTTGAATAGACATATTTTTAGATAAACATTGTCTCACTATTGGCAAAACAAAGCCTGGGTGACGAGCAGATCCATCAAATGAGACCCGACGGACAGTATCTACAATGGCAGGGTTGGAAAACCTCTCAGCAATAAAATCTACATATTGTCGAGGCGACACATTAGGAACAGAGCTAACATGCGGAATAACCTCTTCAATATGAACCTTATATAATAATTTCTTAATGAGTGTATTGTCCATACAGCCTGAAATAGTTTTAATTGACAACAATTCACCAGCATTTGCAACAAATTGATGTCCTGCATTTAAAATTCTAATTTTCATTACCTCATATGAATGTACGTCAGAGGTAAAAGTTACTCCCACATTCTCTAGATGAGGACGACCAGCACAAAAGTCATCCTCAATAACCCACTGCCTGAAGTTTTCATGAGTAACAGGAACTTTATCGTCAATACCAAATTGCTGCACCAATTCAAGCTCTTTATCTCCAGTAGCAGGCACAATACAATCAACCATAGAGTTTGGAAAACTACAATTTTCATCAATCCAGGTCGCCAGTAATGGGTCAGACATGGTTGCCAAGGACACAATCGTATTACGTAAAATATTGCCGTTTCCTTGGAGATTGTCGCAACTCAATCCGGTAAACGGACCAATACCACTCTCATATCTTTGTTTTAAGGCAGCAATAATAGCACCAAAGGCTGTGCGCGGAGTATTTGGATTTTGTGCGTCATGCAAAATATCGGCGTGAGTATTGTCAAATTCGTTTGTCACAGGGTCTAAATAATAGCCACTTTCGGTCACTGTTAAAGATACAATCCTGATTGATGGATCAGTCATACGTTCAATAAGAGAATTGTTATTACTATCGATTTGCTCATAGTCAATCATAGAGCCTACAATTTCTACTGATTTAGTGTCTGGCTTAAGTTCTATTAAAGTCGTTAAGCAATCTTGCTTGATTAGTCTCTCTCTTTGAATGACGTCAAACTCTCTAACTCCAGCACCTACGATTGCCCAATTGTAGTCAATTCCTGTTTCAAAAAGTCTATGCAAATACCAAGATTGGTGTGCACGATGAAAATTACCTACGCCAATATGAATAATGCCTGGCGATAGCTTTTTACGATTATATTTGGGTTTTTTTATGTTCTTGGGAAGTGAGGACAGTGAGTAGTTAGATAGTTCCATTGATTTTTATAAAGTATGATTAATTTAGTTTCCTAGATATCCTGAAATTCAATCACAGAGATTGATTACTTTATCCGCATTAAAAAAAGATTCTTTTGCAATTAGTTTTGCATTTATATCGTCGTTCTGCCTAACTCTTTCCAATGCTTGAGATTCTGTCATACCCGTTGATATATGTCTTTTGACAACACGATCATTGCTAACTTCTGATGGTATATCCAATAACCATGTTTCATCAAAAAGTTTTCTAATTGAACACCAAGGTTCTGAATTCAGGAGTAAATAATTACCTTCAACCAGTACTATTTTATGATCAGTCGATAACTGTATTGCTTTTTCAATTGGGTCTTTTAAATGATGATCAAAACTGGGAAAAATTCCTATCCGAGATTTGCGTGCTTTAGCAAGATCACTATAAAACTTTTGAGAATTAAAAGTAAAAGGGGACCCTCTTCGAAGATATGCTTGAGAGGAATTTTTCATTTGACCTAATTCACTCCTGTAATAGTGGTAGCCATCAAGTGGTATGATGACAAATAACTCTTTTAGATGAGTTTTTAGTGTACTTGCAAGTGTGCTTTTACCACTTCCCGGTGCGCCAGCCAAACCAATCCAAAGCTGTGATCCATTAGCAATGCTTTTGGATTTTTCATACAATTCATCTGCAAGTTGTTTATATATATCCAAGGATTATTCTTATTTATTATCCCAAACAGCTTGAATTTTAAGGCTGTCTTTTGGCACGCCATCTTGCATGTATGTTGCAATATCTTCGGCATTTAGTTTATGTGTTACGATTTTTTCAAGTTCTGGAATGCAGTTCTGAATAGTTGCCAGTGCTTCAATGATATTATCATGATTTAATGAATGAGAACCGGCAATAGTGAGCTGTCTGCGAAATATTTCAAAAGGAGAAATTTCCATTTTTGCATCTGAGGGACAAACACCTAGATGCATAATTTTTCCGCCATCACATACGAATTTAATTAGCTTTTCTGCAACTTTTATAAGTCCTGTTGCGTCAACTACTAAATCAAATTTTTTATATAAATTTTCAAGATTTTCATCAGAAGAATACACAACACTAAATCCCATACTTTCAGCAAGTGTCAGTCGATCTGGATTGACATCTACAAAGGTAATCTTTTTTGCGCCTTTATCTTTTGCTGCTAAAGCAAATAATAACCCCATAGGTCCAGCGCCAAAAATAAGTGCGTTATTAGATGTGCCAGCATTAATAGCTCCAACACCATTTAACGCACAACCTAATGGTTCAGCAAGTGCTGCAATATGAAATGGCAGGTCACCAATATCGTGTAGCGCATTTTGATGGACTAAAGAGTAACGTGCAAATCCACCATTAACAGTTACGCCATACGCACCTAGAGTTTCACATAAATGTGCATTATTATTTTGACAAGACAAACAATAGCCACATTCAATATTAGGGTCGACAACTACATTATCGCCAACTTTAAACTTAGTTACTTCGTCACCAATTTGTTCTACAGTGCCTGCATATTCATGTCCAGGAACTAATGGAAATGCAGATGAGCCATAGTTTCCTTGTAATACCTCCAAGTCTGTATGGCACAAACCACTTGCACGTACTGCAATAAGAACTTGTTCTTTTTCTAACAAAGGAGTTTTAATCTCCTGATAAGATATTTTATTTTTTTCTGTAAAAACAATTGCTTTCATTAGATAACCTCAGATTAATTTTTTTTTAAGAGTGTACTTTGTGATAATCCATATAAATTATTAAATGGTATTATTGCGCTTCCTATAGCTCTAGCATTTATTCCAATTGTGCCCTTTTCAAGACTTACAGGTTCCGTACCTTCCCATTTCAAATCTTTCAGCAAATTCTTTAACTTCAAATTGATTTCATTTAAAAGATTTTCACTTAAATGTCCATCAAAAATAACTAAATTAGTGTTTATAACAGAATTGATTGAGAGTATAGACCACTTTATTCCTTCAAGAGCTTGCTCTGCCCAAGAGTCGAACATTCGTTGAACTTCTGTCGGCAATTCTTTCTCCATGATAAGGAGTTTTGAGTCATATCCATTTTTTTTCAAATCTTGTTCTAGAGAATTTAATGAGGCTATTTCTAATAATTGCTTATAGCCACTACCAAGATTTATTGGGATAGTTCCAATGGATGATGTGTATTTCAGATCGGGGTTAAATAGTTGCCCATTTAAAACTATGGCGCCACCAATAAAAGCACCGAAATAGATGTAGAGAAAATTAGGATGATTATTACCATTCCCTATAAACATTTCAGCTAAACATGCTGCAGGAACATCATTCATTCTTGATACTTCATATTGGGGAGCAATTACCTTTATTTCATCAATTATATTAATATCATCCCACTTGCTAAGAATATTAGTATCAACTCCAAAAACCTCTGCCCATTTGCTTAGTTTATCTGGTTGTGCAATACCAATTCCAACTAGTCTCTGTTTCTGTTCAGATGACATATAATCAAATATTTTTTCTAGTGATTGAGTAATTTTTTTTAGAACAACTGGAACATTAGGGTATTCGTATCTCAATGAATATTGTTTGAGATTCTTGCAATTAAAGTCTATCAATGATATGTCTAATTGATGTCTTCCAATACTTATTCCAACTGAAAATGCCGCTTCAGGATTAAGACTGAAAGGCGCAGAAGGTTGCCCCATCTTTCCATATATATACTCTTCTTGTATGACTACATTATTACTTATAAAGCGCTTAAAAATCAAAGATACAGTTTGCGGCGTTAAGTGAGTTATGCGGGCTATTTCAGCCTTAGATAGAGGCCCTTGTTGTCGCAATAAACCTATAATTGTATTTTCGTTATATTGCTTTAAACCACCCTGATTACTCCCAAGGTGAGACTGTAATGCTGCATCCATATTATTAAGTTATTCCCCGAGTATTTTATAAAAATTATTTTCGTAAACTATTATCCCTAATGATTAAAAACTTTTCTCATTTTTGTCATTCATAAACTGGCACCATTAAATGTTTCAAACCGCTATAGTTTTTATTGGAATTTTTAAATACGCTGAAAGTGACCTGTTTGTTCATATTTTTAACTTAAATTCGAAATTTTTTAAAAAATAGTGGACTAATGTTTAATTCTCATTATAATCGACTTCTACTAAATCAATTTGATTTAGTTAGTATTTTTTTTAAAATTATCAAAATAAAGGAGATGTATTAAATGAATATACAAAAAACACTATGCTTCGCAGCAGCTTTAGCATTCAGTAATGCGGCATTATCTGCCGAAATTACTGTCGCAAATGTTAATAATGCTGACATGATTACATTGCAGGAGCTTTCAACAGAATGGGAAGATAAAACAGGCCACAAAGTCAACTGGGTAACCCTAGAAGAAAATGTTCTTCGTCAACGCGTAACAACAGATATCGCTACAGGTGGCGGTTCTTTTGATATTATGTTGATTGGTGCGTATGAAACGCCAATGTGGGGTGCAAAAGGCTGGTTGGAGCCATTAGATGATTTTGCTAATGATGCAAATTATGATCTAGAGGATATATTCCCGTTAGTAAGAGATGGATTATCTGCAAATGGAAGTCTTTATGCTGTCCCTTTGTACTCTGAAACATCGTTTACTTTTTATCGAACAGATTTATTCAGATTAGCTGGCATTCCAGTTCCAACTGAACAAATCACATACACTGAGTTTGCTGAAATGGTTGCAAAATTGCATGATCCAGAAAATGGTGTATATGGAACATGTCAACGTGGTAAAGCAGGTTGGGGTGAAAATATGGCATTTGTTGGTACTGTTGCTAATGCATTTGGTGCCCGTTGGTTTGATGAAGGTTGGAATCCGCAACTTGATTCACCAGAATGGCATGCTGCAGTGAACTACTATGTTAACCTGATGCAAAACTATGGCCCTCCAGGCGCTTCTGCAAATGGACACAATGAAAATCGTGCTTTATTTGCTGATGCTAAATGTGCAACTTGGGTAGATGCGACATCAGCGGCAGGTTATCAGCGTAACAAAGATACTTCTAATGTTTCAAGTGTAACTGACTTCTTCCAGGCACCTAAACAGGCTACCGATAAAGGTACTGGTTGGTTCTGGTCTTGGGCAATGGCTATTCCATCAAGCTCACAGGAAGTTGATGTTGCTAAAGACTTCTTGAAATGGGCTACTTCTAAAGATTATTTCAAAAAAGTTGGTGCCACCAAGGGTTGGGTTGCCGTTCCTTCAGGCGCACGTAAGTCTATTGAAGAAGATCCTCGTCGCCTAGCTGCTGCTCCTTTTGCTAAGGGAATTGTAGAGGCTATTATGTCAGTGGACCCTACAGATCCATCACTACTTCCAGTTCCTTATACGGGTGTGCAATTCGTTGCTATTCCTGAGTTCCAAGGTATTGGTAACTATGTCGGTCAACAAGTTGCTGCGGCACTTGCAGGTCAACAATCAGTTGATGAAGCTCTAGAAAACTCACAGCAATTTGCTGAGAGAGAAATGAAGAAAGCTGGATACAACTAAGAGTTCTTCTTTTTAATGACACGCGAATCAATGAATTGGTTCGCGTGTTTTTTATTAAAATTAAATTCTTTAACAAGGTAAAACACCTTTTCAAACTATAGGGCCGTAAAGAAGTGGTAACAAATCATTTAAGATTCAGAGCGAGATTGATGATGTCTCCTTCTGTTTTATTATTGCTGGGTTGGATGTTGGTTCCACTAACCATGACGATTTATTTTTCGTTCTTAAGATACAACCTTTTAAATCCAGGTACTGAATCTTTTACAGGCTGGACTAATTATTATTATTTTGTAACTGACCCAAGTTTTACAGATGCCTTAGTTAATACTATTTCTATTTTTGGCGGTGTTTTATTTATTACAACTATTGGTGGGATTGCATTTTCATTATTACTAGATCAACCCATGTGGAAGTCAGGTTTGATAAGAATGCTAGTAATAGCCCCCTTTTTTGTTATGCCGACAGTTTCAGCACTTGTGTGGAAAAATATGTTTATGAATCCAGTGAATGGGTTTTTTGGGCAAATCGCTTCTTTCTTAGGGCTTCAGCCCTTTGATTTCTTTGGTCAAGCCCCGCTCTTATCTGTAATTTGGATTATTAGTTGGCAGTGGTTGCCTTTCGCAACTTTAATTTTATTAACGGCATTGCAATCTCTTGATCGAGAACAGTTAGAAGCATCTGAAATGGATGGGGCTAATTCGTTTTCTAGGTTTATATTTATTATATTGCCGCACCTTGCAAGACCAATTACCGTTGCAATTCTCATTCAAACTATTTTTTTATTATCTATTTTTGCTGAAATTCTTGTTACTACCAATGGTGGCCCAGGAACAGCTACAACAAACTTAACCTACCTAATATATGTTCAATCATTACTCCAGTTTGATGTTGGCGCTGGTTCTGCTGGCGGAGTAATAGCTATCATTCTCGCAAATATTGTGGCGATCTTCCTGATGAGAATGATTGGTAAAAATTTGGAGTAGACTATGCGCGCAATATCAAATAACCGTAAAGCTCTCAATACAGCAATAGCGCTTACACTTGGGTTATTTATGTCTTTCCCAATTATTTGGATTTTGATACTATCGTTTAAGTCTGAACTTGATGCAATAGGTAATCCATTACAAGTCTTACTCTCGAGTTGGACCCTAGATAGTTTTAGTACCGTTCAAGGCAGGTCTGACTATCTTAAACATTTTAGCAATTCCGTTATTATTTCCTTGGGGTCAACATTTTTAGCACTACTTGTGGCTATTCCTTCAGCGTGGGCGATGGCATTTGTTCCAGGTAAGCAAACTAAAAATATTTTGATGTGGATGTTATCAACCAAGATGTTGCCCCCAGTTGGAGTGCTTATACCGATATATTTGTTATTTCGTGACTATGGTCTTTTAGACACCAGAGTAGGTCTTGTTATTATCTTAACGCTAATAAATTTGCCTATCATTATTTGGATGTTATACACCTATTTCAAAGAAATACCAGTTGATATTTTAGAGGCTGCACGCATGGACGGCGCTGGGTTGAAGCAAGAAATTCTTTATGTTTTAACACCTATGGCAATTCCGGGCATTGCTTCAACACTTATTTTGAATATTATTTTGGCATGGAATGAAGCTTTTTGGACAATTAACCTTACGGCTTCAAATGCTGCCCCTTTAACAGCATTTATTGCTAGTTACTCAAGTCCAGAGGGGTTGTTTTATGCCAAACTTAGTGCAGCGAGTATTATGGCGATAGCACCCATTTTAATTATGGGTTGGTTTAGTCAAAAACAACTGGTACGTGGCCTCACCTTTGGTGCAGTCAAATAGGAGAATTTTATGGGAAGTATAACTTTAAAAAATGTAACAAAATCTTTCGATGATGTGGAAGTGATTCCACAAGTAAATATTGAGATAAGGGATGGCGAATTTGTTGTTTTTGTCGGTCCCTCCGGTTGTGGAAAATCTACGTTATTAAGAATAATTGCAGGTCTTGAGGACGTGACTAGTGGTGTTGTTGAAATAAATAATCAGGATGCTACCACATTGCCACCTGCAGATAGAAGTTTGGCGATGGTGTTTCAGTCCTATGCTTTATATCCGCATATGTCGGTTCGAAAAAATATCGCATTTCCATTAAGAATGGCAAAAATTGATAAGGTTGAGCAAGATAAACGTATCGAAACTGTAGCGAAGGTATTAAACCTTACAGATTATTTAGAGCGTCGTCCTGCACAACTATCTGGTGGGCAAAGACAGAGAGTTGCTATCGGACGCGCTATTGTTCGTGAACCTTCTGCATTTTTGTTTGATGAGCCATTATCTAACCTTGATGCAGCACTTAGGGTTGAAATGCGTTTGGAGATAAGCGAGCTCCACAAAAAATTAGGAACAACCATGATTTATGTAACGCATGACCAGATTGAAGCAATGACAATGGCCGATAAAATAGTAGTGCTTCAAGCTGGAGTTATAGAGCAAATTGGCAGTCCCATGGAGTTATATGATAAACCATGTAATAAATTTGTTGCAGGATTCATTGGCTCTCCAAAAATGAATTTCCTAGAAGGTAGCGAGGCTGACAAATATAATGCACATACTATTGGGGTGCGACCAGAACATATTAGCATTTCAAAAACAAAAGGCCAATTGGTAGGCACTGTTGGTGTTGTGGAGCATTTGGGTTCGGATACATATTTACATGTAAGTTGTGAGAACAGTAATGAACAAATGATAGTGCGTGCTGATGCAAATAATGGCTTTAAGTATGGTGATAAGATTCATCTAACTCTTGATATAAAAAATATCCATCGTTTTAATAATCATGGAGTTTGTATATATGAAACGCCTTGATAAAAAAGTCGCGCTTATAACGGGCGCGGCTCGTGGAATTGGTTTTGTTATTGCCAAAGCTTATAAAGGAGAAGGTGCAATTGTAGTTATTGCTGATATTAATCTAGAAGCGGCACAAAAAGCAGCTGTTGAAATTAGTGATAATACATTTGCAATCCAAATGGATGTAACAAGTCAAGAGAGTATTGACAATGCTATTAATGAAGTGGTTGCTAAAGTTGGCAAAATTGATATTTTAATAAATAATGCAGCTCTTTTTGATGCTGCTAAAACGGTTGACATATCCAGAGATTCGTATGAAAAATTATACGCTGTTAATGTTGCGGGGACCTTGTTCACCCTGCAAGCAGTGGCCAAACAGATGATTAAGCAGGGCAATGGCGGCAAAATTATTAATATGGCTAGTCAAGCAGGAAGAAGAGGTGAGGCACTTGTTGCCGTTTATTGTTCAACTAAAGCTGCAGTAATATCTTTAACCCAATCATTTGGTTTGGATTTAATTAAGCATAACATTAATGTAAATGCAATTGCACCGGGCGTGGTTGATGGTGAACATTGGAAGCATGTAGATTCTTTATTTGCAAAACTTGAAAATAAAAAGATTGGACAGAAAAAAGCAGAGGTTGAAGCCAATGTGCCTGCTGGACGTTTTGGAGTGCCAGAAGATTTAACAGGTATGGCCATTTTTCTTGCATCAAAAGATGCAGATTATATAGTTTCACAAACCTATAACGTAGATGGTGGTCAGTGGATGAGTTAATGAATCAACTAACCTAATGAAAAACTTAAAGATGAATCTGAAAGAGAAAATTTCCATAATAACGAAATGTATTGCCCAATTTATTGGAGATAGAATTTTGTTTATGTTAAATATTAAAGATCCAAAAAAAATACTATGGTTATAACATTAGGAGAATTAATTGTTGAATTCGCCTCAAATGAAATAGATTGTGGACTTAAAAAAATCACAACATTTTCTGGACCCTATCCTAGTGGAGCTCCTGCAATATTTATTGATCAAGCTTCTAAAGTGGGCGCTAAAACTAAAATTTATGGGTCAGTCGGTAATGACATGTTTGGTGAGTCCTTAGTTAATAGACTTAGAAATGATGGGGTTGATACAACAGAAATACAAATACTAGAGGGCATACCAACAGGAACAGCCCATGTTTCATATTTTTCTGATAAAAGCAGAGTGTTTGTTTTTCATATAGAAGGCTCAGCTGCAGATCAAGTTACTCTTAGCAATCTACCAAAAGAACCCTTTATTCTTCATATATCTGGTGCATCACTAGGTATTGATAATGTTAGAAAAAATTTATTAGACTTGTGCAGTTATACAATCAGAAATGGTGGAAAAATTTGTTGTGATCCTAATATTCGTAAAGAGCTTTCAATTGCTAGAAAAGAGATTGAAAAAATACTAATAAAAGTATTAGATCAAAGCGAAATAATCATGCCTAGTGTGGAAGACCTTGAATTACTTTACCCAAATTTAACAACTGAGCAATCCTGTTATGCGTTATTAGATAACGAAAAAACTAACATGATTGTCTTAAAAATGGGAGAAAAAGGTGTTAAGTTAATAACCAAAAATGAGGAAATTAAATTCCCCGCATATGTTGTAAAGGAAATTGATCCAACAGGTGCTGGAGATTGCTTCTGTGGAACCTTTTTAGGAATGATGGATATAGGTTACGATACTCAAACTGCAGTAGAGTACGCAAATGCAGCTGGGGCAATACACGTCACCAATCAAGGAGGAATGGAAAATAACCCAGCTATAGAAGAGATTGAACAATTCATCAAAAATAACTAATTTTCTATGATAATCCGAGATATCCTTCATAAAAATAAATCTGGAGCTGCGATTGGTTTGCCGAGTTTTTGCTCTTCTAATATGTTTGTAATTGATGCTGCGTTGGATTATGTTCTTCAAAAAGATGTGCCTATTGTTATTGAAGCAACATGTAATCAAATAAATCAATTTGGAGGATACACAGGCATACTTCCAAAAGATTTTTCAAAAAAAGTTAGGTCTTTAGCTACAGAAAAAGGAATTGAGCATTCTAAGTTAATCCTTGGTGGTGATCATCTTGGTCCGAACCCATGGAAGCATCTATCTGCAAGTAAAGCAATGCAAAATGCTCAAGTTATGGTTAAGGATTATGTCCAAGCAGGATTTACTAAAATTCATCTGGATGCAAGTATGGCTTGTAAAGGAGAAAATACGCTAAGTTTTGAAGAAGTTGCAAGACGTACTTCCGAATTATGCATGGTTGCTGAAAAATATGCACCTGATTTAGACTCTATTTGTTATGTTATTGGCACTGAAGTGCCTATTCCTGGAGGTGAGACCGAAACAATAGATTCATTACAAGTTACCAGCCCAGAAAGACTAGATCGCACTATAGAAACACACATGCAAGCATTTAAAGAGAAAAATCTTCAAGCGGCACTATCTCGAATTGTATCTGTTGTTGTACAACCAGGCGTTGATTTTTCACATACTGCTGTGACGCAATATTCAAAATCTAGTGCAAAAAAGCTTATAGACCAATTGTCTAAATACAAAGATATTACGTTTGAAGCGCATTCAACGGACTATCAGCAAACTACTGGACTTGCAAATCTTGTGGCAGATCATCACCTTTTCCTGAAGGTGGGGCCAGAACTAACATTTGCTCTAAGAGAGGCGTTATTTTTGTTGGCAAAAATTGAGGATGAGTTGTTTAAAGATAAAGCCTCAAACCTTATCCAAGTAGTTTTTAAAACAATGGACAAAAATCCAAAAGATTGGATAAATTATTACCACGGCAGTAGTGATGAACAACAATTTCTTAAACATTATAGTTATAGCGATAGAATAAGATACTATTGGGACCATCCAGATGTTAATAGTGCAATCATTAAAATGATTGAAAATCTAGACAACGTAGATATACCAGCGTTTGTTATTTCTCAATTTTTTGGTATCGCGCCAAACGAGCAAAATAACGAAACAGCACGTTCTCTAATTAAATCGAGAATTCAGTATGTAGTTGATAGATATTACAATGCTTGTGGATTTGATAAATGGTAAGGCGATGCTAATATTCAAAACAATCCATTAATTAATCTTAGTAATATGAAAATCAATAATATTGAAGGTGAAGTCGTTAAAGATAATGATGTTTATATTCTTAAAGACAACACTGATTTAAAGAGTCTTGTTCTAAGCTCAACTTTACTCCACCCTGGAAAGTCTACTCGAGGCCATAGTCATCCTGGACAAGAAGAAATTTATATGATTATGGATGGTCAAGGAAAAATGCAGCTCGATGATAAGACAGTATTAGTTAAGGAAGGAGAGGTCATCCTCATAGAGGATGGGGTTTTTCATCGAGTCCATAATACAGGAGACAAGCCTTTGTATATGGTATGCGTATTTAATGGCAATCGAAATCATTAAATTTTATTCCTCATCCAATATCTAAATGCGCAAGAGAGCATATTGTAAAATTGAGATTTGTTATTCTAAAAATAAGTTAAAACTCTAAATGATTGTCTGCGCTGGCGAATCCCTAATCGATATGGTTTCTTTCAAAGGAGAACCTGAATATACCCCTCATGTTGGAGGCAGTAATTTCAACTCATCAATTGCAATGGGTCGCCTAGGAGCTGATAGCTATTATTTTGGCGCCATATCCAATGACAGTTATGGGGAACTTATAGAGAACACATTAAGGCATTCTAAAGTGAAGGAAGATTTTGTCATTAAGACTAATAGGCCCACCACCCTTGCCTATGCAGACGTTGTTAATGGCATAGCAGAGTACACCTTTGTTGATGAGCACTCAGCTGGACGACTATTAGATCAAAAGAGCTTAAACCCATTTATCAAAAGAGTAAAGAAGGCAAAGGCATTACTGGTTGGAGGAATCAGTCTTCAAGCGGAACCCTGCGGGTCGAGTTGGCAGTGGTTTATTGAGCAGGTATCAAGCTACTTACCGATTTATTTTGATGCAAACGTGCGTCCTGACTTTATTGAAAACAAACAGAACTATATAGCTCGCTTTATTGAGCTTACCTACAAGGTTGATATTATTAAAATTTCAGATGAAGACTATCGCTACCTATATGGTGCGCAAGATTT
>Ga0228630_1000121_pt1 | contig 34265 bp, 52 predicted proteins | sample 37DmetaG_FD_183038 | JGI IMG/M metagenome (GOLD analysis project Ga0228630, IMG submission 183038) | Seawater microbial communities from Monterey Bay, California, United States - 37D | ecosystem: Environmental > Aquatic > Marine > Coastal | place: USA: California | collected 2016-10-25 | reverse complement strand
GAAAACTATATACGCTCAGGCGCGTAGACGTAAAGCCTTCTTCTGGAACACTGTGCAGATTATAGGCATAGGCGTACTAGGTTACGGTATATACGCAATAGTTTCTTTCTTAATGAGTCAATAGAAGGAATAATTTAATGGAATACTTACTCGACTTATATGTGCTTGCAACATCATTGGTTACAATAGCCAGCGTAATATGCAATTACACTGAAACACCAAAAGACGATGAATTTGTTGCAAAAGCCTATAAGGTTTTGGAGCAGTTCGCATTCCTTGGCAATAAAGCCAAACAATAACCTGGAAGGAGCACGACATGGGCGAGAAAAAAACAACTCCCATAGTGATAAACGAAGTAGAGTACATTTTTGAAGACATGACTGAGCAGCAGCAGGTGATGGTAAATCACTGCAATGACCTGGATAGAAAGATCAGGTCCACTCAGTTTAACCTTGATCAACTTTCAGTAGGCAAAGACGCATTTATCAACATGCTAGTTGCTGACCTGGAGAAAGAAGAGCCAGGAGAGTAATAAGACATGCCAACGGTAAAAGAAGCCATCCAGCGCCTAGACGCTCATGAACGTGAATGCTTGACTCGATACCAAAACATTGAGAAGCAACTGGACGCTGGAACAAAGCGGTTTGATGATATAGACAAGCGTCTATGGTTTCTTTACCCGCTGGTCATTGCATCACCTTTGCTTGAAAGGCTTATTCAGTGAGTATATTTACGGCGTTAATCGGTCCGGTTGCTGATATTGGCAAGACGTTCCTGGCTAACAAGGCTGCGGAAAAGCAGGCCAAGCATGACGCCAAGATGAATGTTATCCAGAACAGTGCTGACTGGGAGAGCAAGATGGCAGATGCCTCTAGCAGCTCCTGGAAGGATGAATTTTGGACCATTGTGTTAGCTATCCCAGTGTTTATGGTTGGCTACGCAATAGCCGCCAATGACGTGTCGGTAATTGACCGGGTGGCTGAGGGATTTGAGGCGCTAGACAAGCTGCCTGAGTGGTATCAGTATTTATTATTCATCGCGATCAGTTCCAGTTTTGGTATTCGCGGTGCCGGAAAAATTATGGAGATGCGCGGTAAGTAGCCGCCTCCGTCGCTCTGCAAAGGAAGTATAAATGGCATATGTTAGCGTAGACATTCCAGCAGGTATCTTTAAGCATGGTACTGACCTGGATTCTGTAGGCCGGTGGCGAGATGCTAACCTCATAAGGTGGCAAAATGGCTCTGTGCGGCCTGTTGGCGGCTGGACCACCCGTAAGGCCAGTGCATTCACTTACGCCCCCAGAGGCGCTATTACATGGACTGACAACAGTGCAGACGCCCACATTGCGGCAGGAACATACGAAAAGCTGTACCACGTTAATAAAGTGGGTACGGTTTCTGACATTACCCCTACTAGCTTTACCACTGGCGACCTTAACGCAGACCAGAATCTTGGCTACGGCGGTTCATTCTATGGCACCTCTTACTACAGCACAGAACGTCCTAGTGACGGCGTGCCAGAAGAGGCCACATCCTGGTCCATGGATACCTGGGGTCAATATTTGGTCGCCTGTTCATCAAAGGACGGCAAGATATACGAGTGGCAGTTGAATACCGGCACCCCCGCTGCAGCAATTACAAATGCCCCGGTAGGTAATGGCGCTATTGTCGTTACTGAGGAGCGCTTTATTTTTGCTCTAGGCGCAGGCAGTAATCCGCGCCTTGTAAAGTGGTGTGACAGAGAAGACAACACGGATTGGACGCCTACAGCGATTAACCAGGCTGGTGATCTTGAGCTGCAGACCTCTGGCGAGATCATGTGCGGTATCCGAGTGAGAGGCCGTACACTTATCCTGACCTCCCTGGACGCGCACGTCGCCACATACAATGGGCCGCCAACTGTTTACGGTTTTGAGAGGGTTGGCACATCTTGCGGCACCATATCTCGCATGGCTGCAGTTGCGGTGGACGAGGGGGCCTTCTGGATGGGCTCTAAGAGCTTTTTTACTTACAACGGATCATCCGTACAGGAAATGCCCTGCGATGTCTCAGATCACGTTTTTAAAGACATAAACCACGCCCAGAAAAGCAAGGCGTTTGCAGTCAACAACTCTCAGTTTGGTGAGGTGTGGTGGTTCTATCCCAGCGCCGACTCTCTGGAGAACGACCGATACGTTGTGTTCGACTATAAAGAAGGTCACTGGAACATTGGTGAGCTATCTCGCAGCTCTGCAGTTGATGCTGGTGTATTCTCTAACCCAATTATGTTTGATACCTCTGGTAACGTTCTAAACCACGAGACCGGGTACTCACACAATGGTAGTGAGACATTCCTGGAGAGTGGACCTATATCGATTGCTCAGGGCGATCAGATCGCCAAAGTAAATGAGATTATCCCGGACGAGCTTAACCAGGGCGAAGTCACTTTGACCTTTAAGACCAGGTTCTACCCTAATGACTCAGAAGTTAGCCACGGGCCGTTCGCTCTTGCTAACCCAACAGGCGCCAGGTTTAGTGGTCGCCAGGTCAGGATGCGTATTAATGGCACAGATCTTAAAGATTGGCGTGCAGGCAAGATGCGGCTTAATGTAATCCCAGGCGGCAAGCGATGAGCCTGGCTGAGAACCCGCCACCCCCGTTAGGTCCAGAATGGAAACCCTGGGGAGAGCGACTTGTTAGCTTTCTAGCCAGGACTAAAACAAAGCTGGCTTACTACATAGCTGGCGACACGGCGGCAGAAGATGGCGTCGTATTGTGGGACCGAACTGGTTACCCGGTAGTGTCCAAGAATGGTGAGTTTAGGCAGATTGTATTAGCTGACGGTTATGGTGAGTTTTCAGCCACCAGCAGCATTACTGCGGCGTCGGTAGACACTGCGTACAATATATCGTTTACGTCGGTAAGCGCTAATGGTGGATTGAGCATTGATCCCAGCGATAATACAAAAATTAGGTTTGCTGAAGCGGGGGTGTATTCTATTGCGGGACACCTGCAGCTTAAATCGTCAAGCGCATCAACGAAGACAGCGTATTATTGGATGGCTGTTAATGGCACAAACCAAGATCACTCAGAAAGGGTTACGGTGCATGCTAACGATCAATTTATTGTCTTGGCTGTTAGTGATCAAATTGAGGTAACTGCAGGCTCTTATATGCAGGCAAGGTTTGCTGTTAGTGATACCGATTTATGGCTTGATGGGGCTGCTGCAACATCTTTTGCGCCAGCATCTAAGCCAATTGACCTTACAATAACCAGAAGCCGTCAATAAATGCTATAATCGGCCAATTATTTAGGGGGATATATGGCAGATTTACAAGAAGAGCTAGATCGTTGCGAGAAGTGGATAAAGGCAGCCTTGGAGTACAGTGGCGGGACGCACGAGTACGAGGACATTGTTGAGGCCATAAAGAACGGATACATGCAGTTTTGGCCAGCAGAACACGGCTGCGCTGTTACAGAGATAATATCGTTTCCCAGGAAGAAAGTGTTGCACATTTTTTTGGCGGGTGGCGAAAAGAATCAGATAGTTGACATGGACGAGTCGGCGGTAGAGTTTGCAAGACAGCAGGGATGCACGGGCATGACTGTTGCTGGCCGTAGAGGTTGGGCAAGGGTCTTATTAAGCAAAGGGTGGACCGAGGCGTTCACGACACTTAGCAAGGATATATGATATGAGCGGTGGCAAGGGCGGTGGTCAATCCACAAAAACAGAAATACCAGCGTGGGCAGAGGCCGCAACAAAGCGGAATCTAGCGCGAGCTGAAGAGGTCCAAAAGATCGGCTACATGCCATACTATGGCCCAGACGTTGCTGGATTTACGCCTAGCCAGCAAGACGCAATGGCAAATAACCTAGCCGCTGCATCTGCATTTGGAATGGCCGCGCCAAGCGATCCTATGGCTGGCATGCCGCAAGCTCAACCTTTTGGTGGCGGTATATCAGGATACAGCTCTGGTGGATTGTTCGACCAGGCTGTTGCTGACTTTGAGGCAAGAGAGCCTGCCTACGCAAAAGAATACAATGAGCTGTTTGCTGGCAATACTTATACATCCCCTTTCCCCGGGCCTGGAAATGACTTTTTCATCCGTGGGAGTGGCGTTGACTATGATCCTGGTCGCGGCGCAAGGGCGGCTACCCCAATGCCTACTACAAGAGGCGGCCCTGCCCCCTCAATTCCAAGTGCTCCGACTCCTCCAGTTGTCGCTAGTGGCGGCCCATTTGTCGTGCCTGACCCAGTATCCCCAACAATGCCATCGTTTGATATGCAGCCCGCTGCACGGCCAACATACACTGAGCTGCCTACATACACTGTCGATTATGATCGCCCAGTTGAGCGCAAAGAGGCGTCTCGCAATTTGCCTCCCAGGTTTACGCAACCGCCTTTGGTAGACATCCCGCTTCCAACAGCCCCAGCAATGAATATTCCTGCAGCACCAAAGAAAGGCATTGACGAGCTAATGCTAGATATGCGCAACTCAGGAAGAAACATTAAAAACACAAGAAATGGACGAGGTGCTCAATAATGGCTTCAGGTAACGGTGTACCACAACAAGTAGGCATGGCTGGACCGCAAAGAATGCAGCCTGGCCCTACATCCCCATCTCAGGTTAACTATGGCCCGTCAGTAACGGAACCGCCAGGACAGCGACCAGTACCGCAAGATGAGCTTGCAATGCGTGTATCAGGCCCTGTAAGGCCGCCAAGCCATCTGTTGGATAAAAGGGCTCCTGCGCCACAGTCTGGACCTAAGCTGGCGCCTCCCGCTGGTGGTGGCGGTAAAGCTGGCGGTCGCGTACAGCAGCAGCAACAGCAGCAGCAACAGCAAGCTCCGCAAGCTCCAAACATTAATCAAAGTGCCGCGCAGGGTATTCAGGGCGCTATGGCTGGTGCTGCTAGAGAGATGCAGTATCAGCCCATGAATGTACGAGCTCCTGGCTATCAGGCGGCTCAGTCTGGCGCAACAGGCTATGGCGCAGCTCAGGCTGGCGCTAGAGGGTTCCAGGGTGCTGATGTAGGCGCAACAGGCTATGGTGCAGAGCGTGCAGGCGCTACTGGCTTCCAGGCTGCTGGATTAGACGCTCAGGGTTATGACGCTGCTCGCACCGGGGCAACTGGATTTGGCGCAGAAAGATTAGGTGCAGCACCGACAGTAACGTCCAGAGATGTGACGGCTGGCCAATTAGCTGGCACTGACCTAAGTCAGTATTACAACCCTTATGAAAGCCAAGTTGTGCAGTCTACACTGTCTGACCTAGATCGCGCCCGACAGATATCAATGGGCCAGGCTGGAGCTCAAGCAAGCGCAGCAGGTGCTTTTGGTGGTTCTCGACAGGCTTTGATGGAGGCCGAGACTAATCGAGCATTTGCCGAACAAGCCGCACGATCTGCAGGTCAGTTACGCCAGGCTGGATTTACTCAAGCCCAGGGCATGGCGCAACAAGACATTGCTGGAAGAATGCAGGCTAGCCTTGCTAACCAGCAGGCAGGTCTACAGGCTGGCACTACTAGCGCTAACCTGGCACAACAAGCAGCCCTGGCCAATCAGGCGGCTGGTATGCGTGCAGGTGAGTTTAGTGCATCCGCTGCTAACCAAGCAGCTCTTGCCAACCAGGCTGCGCAGAACCAGGCTCGACAGTTTAGCGCACAAGCTGCTAACGTCGCTGGAGCGCAAGCATCTGCTCAACAACAGGCTGCAAGTCAATTTGGCGCATCTGCTGCCAATCAGGCTGCTCTTGCTAATCAAGCCGCAGCGAATCAAGCGGCACAGTTTGGCGCAGGGGCTCAGAACCAAGCCGCTGCACAGGCATCTGCACAACAGCAGGCGGCTTCTCAGTTTGGGGCATCTGCCGCGAACCAAGCAGCTCTGGCTAATCAAGCAGCGCTTAACCAGGCGTCGCAGTTTGGCGCAGGCGCAGCTAATCAGGCGGCTTTGGCGAATCAGGCAGCACTTAACCAGGCTGGACAGTTTAACGCCTCACAGTCTCTTCAGGCACAGCTTGCTAACCAGGCAGCAGGTCTTACTGGGTCATCGCAGCGTCTTGGCGCGGCAGGTCAACTGGGCTCACTGTCTAACCTTGGCTTCGGCATGGGGCAGACTGTTAACCAGAACCTACAGCAGCAGGGTATGTTGCAGCAGGCTCTACAACAGCAGCTTATTGAGGCAGCTAAGGCGCAGTTCCAGGGCTATCAACAGGCTCCGTACACATCTATCGGATTGTTGTCACAGGCTCTCGGCGCAGCTCCAATACCGCAGACTCAAACCACGCAGAGGAACCCTGGTTTCTTTGACTACTTAACACTGGGCGCAGGAATGTTCTCTTAAAAAGGTTTATTATGTTTGGATATCAAAAAAAGAACGATCAAGAAGAAATGCTGCGCAAGGCTCTTATGAGCTCTAACATGGTAGACCCGTCAATGATGGCGGGTATGACTGCTAACCAGGGCGCGATCAATAACTTTGCTGCCCCGGCGGCTCCATCTGACAGCATGTTAGGCATGCAGGCTCAGACCGGCGCAATCGACAACACTGCGGCTGCTATGGAATCTTTAAGCCAGGCTCAGACGTTAGACCCTGCGTTCCTACAAGCACAGCAGAATGCTGAGTCAGAGATAGCTAGAGAGCAGATGATGAAAGAGCTTGCAGGCGCCTCTGCAGGTATGGCCTACCAGCCTACCTCTGCAGAAATGATACCCTTGCAGCGCGGAGGTGGAATGATGGCAATACAAGAGCCGCCAATGATGATGGGCCAGACCTCTGCATCGCAGGGCCAAGATATAATGGGCCTATTAAATAGATTTAAGTAACGGGAGCTCGATAATGACACCAGAAGAAATGCAGGCTGAGATGGAGCGCTTGAAGACAATGGGCACATTTGGCCCACAGCAGCTTCCACAAATGCCACAGATGCCTGGGGCTAATTATCAGCCAGGCGCTGTCAATAACATACAGAGCGCTGTAAATCAGAGCATGATGCCTGCTGCCACAATACCGCAGGCAATGCAGCCAATGCAGCCCCTACAGATGCCACAAGCCCCACAAGCTCCCCAGGAGAAGCCAGGGCTATTGTCTCGTATCGGCTCTGGTATTCAGGACTTTGTGCAGGATAAGGACCGCATGATGGACCTTCAGGCTGCATTTAACAGCATGCGCTTTGCTCCAGATGCAGGCATACAGCAGGCTTATGCTGACCGTCAGAAGATGCGCACAGTATCCGCGCAGGCTAACCAAACTGCTGCTTATTTAAGACAGCAGGGACAGCCTGAGCTTGCCGCCATGGTTGAAGCTAATCCAGCCCTTGCAAAAGATGCTCTTGCTGAGTTTACAAAGAAGAAGATGGGCACCAGCTACGCCACTAAAAACATCGGATCAATCCAAGTTGCAGAAGAAGACATGACGGTCGGCGATACGCAGCTCAAGGCTGGCGATCAGTACGTTATTACTTACGATCCCAATGCAGAAGACGGATACTCTGTTACTAAGCTAGGCACGCGAGGATTGACTTCTGAGGCAAAAGCGCAATTTGAAAGTGAATCTCAATACAAGATTGCTGACATCGAAGCCGCAAGAGAGAGAGGCGAGAAAGTATTTGATCAGTCGCAACAGGTTAATCGATCTATCGATATTATGAAGCAAGCCAGGGATTTAGCTGCGTCCCCAGAAGGCGTTAGAACTGGGGTCATTGCGCGGTTTTTGCCTGCGTTTGAAGAAAACACTGCAATGTTTAACTCGCTTAGAACCACCCTTGGTATTGATGTAATTAACAGCGCCACGTTTGGTGCACTAAGCGTGCGAGAGCTAGACCTAGCTTTGAGCAGGGACATCCCTAACACTTTAAGCGGCCAGGCATTAGTTGACTATTTAGACGACAAGATAGCTGCGCAGAACAAGCTGTATAGAGAGATGACAAAGATGGGCAGGAAGCTGCAGAGCGGCATTGGTCTCAGCCAATTTATGAGTGATATGCAGGCCGAGATAGATGCTGCAACAGCTATCACTGCATCGTACCCGGTTGGCGACCCTGGCATGACGTATGCTTTATGGGGTGAAATGTCCAACCAGGACAGAAAAGATTACTTAGAGGCTTCTCAATAATGGCTAGAACCAAAGAAGAGATACTAGCGAAGTACAGGCCGCAAGCGATATCACAAGGCCCTGTTGAAAGCCAAAAACTTAGAACTGTTGCCCAGGGCGCATCTTTTGGTTTTGCAGATGAGGTTGAAGCTGCGGTGAAATCACTTGTTCCTGAGTCAATGGGCGGTAGGGACTATGAGGTCATCAGGGATGAATTGAGGGGCAAGCTGACAGAATATAAGACAGCAAACCCTGGCGAAGCTATAACCCTAGAAGTGGCTGGCGCTTTCCTTCCGTCTGTTATGATGTCCATGACTGGCGTTGGAGCTCCAGCCGCAGGGACTAACTTAGCTCGAATTGCAAAAGTGGCTGCAGGAGAATCTGCATTAACCGCAATAGGCTCATCTGAAGCTGACATGTTTAGCGGTCAGGGAGTGCAAGACGTTGGTCTAGGAACTGCTATAGGTACTGCTGCTGGAACAGCCGCAGAAGTTGCTATGAGCAAGCTGGGAGGGCTAGGAAGAGCCGTTATTGACTATGCAAGGCGCAAAATGAAAGGCGCCGACACTGCAGTACAGAAAGAGCTTTTGCGTCTAGCTGAGGCGACCGGGTTGACTGTTGATGAGATAGTTCAAGACGTTGCCAACGGCAGGGTTATGGCAGATAACGCCACGCTAACTGCTGCGATTAAAGGCATGGTTACAGAGGGTGGTGAAGTTAAGCCAACAATACTAAGCGCAAGCGAGAAAAGAAGACAAGCCACAACCCAGCAAGCCAAGGAGTCTATGTCTGGGGCATTATCTCCAGATGTCTCTGATCCAAATATACTTAGGGCAAGGGCTGCAACTGAAGCAGAGCTGAAAGAAGCTAGAAGCGGGGCATACGGTGAAGTGTTTGCGCGGCCAGAAAGCCAAACTGTAACTTTAGAGGTTGCGGATGAGATGCTTAATGTGTTGCAAACCGTTCCTACAAGCCGCCAAGCATTAAAAGAAATCTACGAAGCAAGAAGCATTGTTCCGTTATTTAGAGAAATGGACGACGGGTCAATACAGTTTACGCGAGCGCCAACTTTAGAAGATGCTGAAATACTCCGGCGTAATGTTAAAGAGCAGACTGGAGCTAGGTACAGAGCCGGTGAAGGCACTATGGGTGAGACGCTGGGAGAAAAAGAAAAGTCTTTAAGGGGCGTAATTGATCAAACCAGCCCAGATTTAGGTCAAGCCAGGTCTCAATATGCTGGCATGATGTCTCAGAATGAGCAGTTTCAGGCTGGCCGCAAGGCTTTAAGCATGAACGCTGATGAGCTTGAAATTTTAGTTGGCAGACTAAATCCAGCCGAGCTAGAAGCGTTTAGAGCTGGCGCAATGGCCAACATTAACGATAAGGCTCGTAGGTCAGGAACCACAATTGAAAATCTTGCTAAAGAAGATATGCAGCTTGGCACCGTCCTAAGAATTCTATTGCCAGAAAAGCAAGCGGCGGGAGTGGTGCAAGATGTGTCCAGAGCGGCTGAGGCTACCTCAATGGACAAGTTAATACAGCCAAGAGCGCAGTCAATGACGCAGGCGCTGCAAAGAGAAGCCCAGTTGCGCGGTGGCGGCATTGCGATGGATGATGTTGCCAGAGGCATGGGTGGCGATCCTCTAGCTATGATTAAGCTTGCTGTTAACATGGTCCCATCTGGTGAGGGATTGTCTGACCGACAAATGGTCGAAGTTGCCAAAATATTGTATAGTGAGTCGCCAGAGCTGGTAGAGCGAGCATTGAAGGATAATACTGTATTTGGCGAATTGTTGAAAAAAGTAGATAAAGCTGCGGCAACAATTGCTCAAGCAGGCAGGACGGCAGGTGCGCAGCAAGGCGCAAAAGTGCCAAGTGGCTCTAACTCAAATGTGCCAAATTTTTTCCAGGAGTAAGACGTGGAACTAAAACCATTAGAAGCAGATGACGTAGAAAACATTGCCCGCGAGGCTATCCTGGACGCTGTTGACTTTGTTGAGAGTGAAGTGGCTGAGGACCGTATTAAGGCCCAGCGCTACTACAACGGCGAGGTAGATATCGGTGAGGAAGAGGGCCGATCTAGCGTCGTATCTACAAAGGTGCGTGACGCTATACGATCTATCAAGCCCAGCTTGCTGCGTGTATTCCTGTCTACTGATCGCCCGGTTGAGTTTGTACCTACCGGACCAGAAGACATTAAGTTTGCCGAGCAGGCCACTAAGTACATCCAGTACAAGTTCCAGGAGCTGAATGGCTACGACGTATTGAATGATGTATTCCATGATGCCCTGCTAAAGAAGACAGGCATTGTTAAGGTCTACTGGGATACATACGACGAGAGCGAGACTTACACCTTTAACAACCTGAACGACATGGAGTTTTCGACCATTGTTAACGAGCAGGACGTTGAGGTTATCGAGCACACCACAAAGATAGAGATTGAGCTGGATGAGTTTGGTGCAGAGGTAGAGATGCCACGTCACGACCTCAAGGTCAGCAAGATCAGAGAGATGGGTGACTTGTGTGTTGAGGCTGTACCGCCAGAAGAGTTTTTTATAGATCGTAACGCAAAGAGCATCGAGACCGCTTACGTTGTTGGCCACAGAACTGAGGTCCGAGTAAGTGACCTAGTCGCTATGGGGTATGACTACGATGTTGTATCTGAGATGTCTGGCCTGGGGCACTCTGATACATTCTCTGAGGTTGAGGACTACGAGCGCCGAGGCTATGAGCAGGACTATCAGTCAGAAAACCCTATGGACCCATCTATGCGTGTTGTAGCTCTGACCGAGCTGTACATGAAGATAGACACTAACGGTACTGGCGTTGCAGAAATGCAGAAAGTCGTATTAGGCGGCAGCGAGTATCAGTTGCTAGGCTATGAGCCCTGGGGTGACCAGCCCTTTGCTGCGTTTGAGATAGACCCTGAGCCGCATACGTTCTATGGCAAGTCTATTGCTGACCTGCTGTTTGAGGACCAGGACGCAGCCACCATGATGATCCGTGGCGTGCTGGACAACGTGGCGCTGACTAACCACCCCCGCACCGAGGTTATTGATGGCGCGGTGAACATGGACGACATGCTGAACAATGAGATCGGCGGTATCGTTCGGGTACGTCAGGGAGGGGCAATACAGCCCCTTTCAGTGCCATTTGTAGCTAATCAAACGCTAGCGGCTATCGAATACTATGACACGACTATTGAGCAGAAAGTAGGCATCTCAAAGGCCAGTTTAGGGCTTAATCCAGATGCATTGCAGGCAACTACTGCAACTGCGGTCCAGGCTACTATGCAGGGAGCTGCAGGTCAGATTGAAGTCATGGCTCGCAACCTGGCAGAAGGCGGTGTTCGGCACATGTTTAAGCTGATGCTGAAGCTGGTGATCGAGAACTGCGATGAAGAAAAGATTATGCGCATTAGTGGCGAGGACTATATCCCCGTCGATCCGCGATCCTGGAACAAGAAGATGGATACCTCTGTCAATGTTGGCCTGGGTACTGGCCGGGAAGATCAGCGTAACGCTGCCCTGACTCAAGCCCTGCAAATGCAGATGCAGATATTCCAGGCATACGGCCCAGGGAATGGCCTTGTGACGATGACACAGATACGCAATACCCTGGCAGACATGCTAGCGCTAAATGGCGTTAGAAACGCTGACAGGTACTTTACGCCGATGAATCCAGAGCAAGAGCAGGCGCTACTAGCACAGCAGCAGCAAGGCCAGGAGCAGCAGCCACAAATGGACCAGGCAACCGCTTACCTCCAGGCAGAGCAGATGAAGGCCGAGGCTAAGTCTCAGACCGACATGGCGAAGCTGCAGATTGATGCGCAAAAGGCTATTGCTGCAGATGACCGAGAACGTGATAAGATGGACCAAGACCTCCTGGTTAACGCTGCGGAGATACTTGGCAAGTACGGTACAGCCGTAGACGTTGCCCAAATTAAGCAAATGCAGAACGTGCCACGATACCCGGCAGAGTCACCTGCACAAGCTGTAACTGGCGGTAGATTTTGAATATAAAAGACAAAGCGGCCAAGATACGGACGCTGAGTAATGACGACACCTATCAGGAAGTCATAAAAGAGATTCGGAATGCACAAGTAAGTGTATTTCTGAACGGCCAGTCTCAATTAGAGGCTATTAACGATGCGCATGATATAATCAGGGCGCTAGACAAGATCGAAGATTACTTCAACACTGTATTTGCAGACGAGGCAATATTCGATAAGAAAGAAAGAGGAACAGCACCGTGGAAACGACTGATACCGAAGTAGTAGAACTAGATGGCACCATTGAGGGTGCTTTAGCCAGCATTATGGAGCCTGAGGAGGAGTTGGAGGTGCAGCAAGAGCTGCCTGAAGAGGAATCTGAAGAGCCCAGTGAAGATGAGGCTCCTGACGAACCTGAAGAGGACGAGTCAGATGAGGAAACGGAAGATTCCGAGGACGACGAAGATACTGAAGATGCCGCCCAGGAGGGCCAGTCATTCACTGTTAAGGTAGACGGACAGGAAGTGGCTGTAACCCTAGATGAGCTCAAGCAAGGATACAGTGGTCAGAAGTACGTCCAGAAGGGTATGCAAGAAGCTGCAGCGCAGCGTAAGCAGGCCGAAGAGGTTTACAATGCCCTTTTACACGAGCGCCAGAACATTGCTCAGATGTATCAGCAGATACAAGCTGGTGGAGTTCAGCAAGCGCCACAGCCGCCATCGCGTGAATTGTTTGACACCGACCCTATTGGGTACATGGATGCCAAGCTGAAATACGATGACGACGTGGCCGCATATAACGGTCAGATGCAACAGTTTGAGGCTGTGTCACAACAACAGTCACAGGCGCAGCAGGCCGCTATGCAGGCTTACCTCCAGCAAGAAATGGAAACCCTGAAACAGCAGATTCCAGAGTTTTCGGACGACAAGAAGGCATCCGCAGTACGCGAAAAGATGCTGACTATTGGTTCCGAGGTTTATGGATATCAGCCGGAAGAGATCGGTCAGATCATGGACCACCGCGCAATCAGAGTATTGCATGATGCCATGAAGTACCGTGAAATTATGAATGGGAAGAAAGCTGCTGAGGACAAAGCCAACCCTGCAAACCGCAGATCGCGGACAGTGAAGGCTGGATCTAAACCTACACCGAGCAAGAAGAAGGCGCTGGAAAAGCGACGAACAAAACTTAAATCCACCGGGAGTATCGATGATGCTCTTGGATTAATCTTAAATACTTGAGGTAATACATCATGGCACAGCCATCAAACACTTTTGACACCTACGATAGCGTAGGCATCCGGGAAGACCTGCAGGACGTTATTTATTCAATTAGCCCTGAAGAGACTCCTTTCTACTCAGCTTGTAAGAAAGTAAAAGCCAGCAACACTCTGCACGAGTGGCAGACTGATACTCTCCGTTCAAGCGCTGACAACAAGCACATCGAAGGCGACGACACTACTTCTGAAGCCCGTTCTGCTACTACTCGCCTGGGTAACTACACTCAGATCTTCAAGAACTCAGTATCTATACCTGACACTGATGAAGGCGTTAAGAAGGCAGGCCGCGCAGCAGAAATGGCGTACCAGACCCTGAAGATCGCAAAAGAGCAGAAGCTCGACATCGAAGCAGCTCTGTTTGCTAACAACGCTCGCGTTGCCGGTAACAGCACTACTGCTCGTGAGCTTGCTGGTGCTCCAGCTTGGTTGGTAACTAACACTACTAACGAAACTGGCAACTCTGGCGCTGATCCCACCGGCGACGGCACTGACGCTCGTACCGATGACGGCACTCCAGTTGCATTCTCTCAGGCGCGTTTCGACGCTACTATGCAGAGCATCTGGGCAGAGGGCGGCAAGCCTGACTCAGTTTACCTGTCTGCTTTCCAGATGAATGTTGCTCTGGGCTTTGCAGGTAACAACAACCAGCGTTCACAGGTCCAGGCCGGTGACGAGAAGGTCGTTAAGTCTCTGGCTGTATACGTTACTCCTTGGGGAACTGTTGAGTTTGTTCCTACTCGTGAGAACCGTAGCCGTGACGTGTTCATCATGCAGAACGACATGTGGGCAGTTGGTATGCTCCGTCCTACTAAGAATACTGCTCTGGCCAAGACTGGCGACTCAAGCCGTCGTCAGGTTCTGACTGAGCTGACTCTTATTTGTAAAAACGAGAAGGCGTCTGGTATCATTGCTGATAACACGACTTCCTAATCGATGTAGTACAGAAGGGGGGCTCCGGCCCCCTTTTTTTGGAGATTTTTATGGCAAAGCCAGCAAAAGGCAAAGCGAAGGTAAAAGTAACCGCATCTGGCAAGAAGGTATCCTATGGCCAGGCAGGTAAGGCTAAGTCAGGCGGCGCTAGGGTAAAGCCTGGAACTAGCAAGGGTGATAGTTATTGCGCCAGGTCATTAGGCATCAAAAAGGGTCTGCCCAAATCTAAGCAGAACGACCCCAACACCCCCAATAATTTAAGCCGCAAGAGATGGAAGTGCTCTGGGGCTAAGTCGAGGAAGTGATATGAGTTTATACGCCAACATTCATAAGAAGCGAGCTCGCATAAAGAAACAGAAGGCTGCCGGCAAGAAGGTAGAGAAGATGCGCAAGCCCGGTACAAAGGGTGCGCCAACAGCCAAGGCTTTTAAGAAGGCCGCTAAAACTGCAAAGAGGAAATAGATATGCCAATGGTCAACGGTAAGAAGTACGCATACACAAAGTCAGGTATGGCCGCTGCAGCGAAAGCTAAGTCAGCCGCTAAAAAGAAGAAAGCGCCAGCTAAGAAGAGAGGCAAGAAGTAATGTTACTCAAGGAATCTGTAAAAGCTACCGACTCCGGGATCATCGTACAGAAGACGTATGACAACGATGTCCATATTGAAAAGGCTAGAATGCTGCGTGAGGCGGGTGTAGGCCAGACTGGTGAGAGCCGCCTGGTAGGCACCATACCTATGCACATTGTTGCAGAGTGGATGAAGGAAGCTGGGCTATCCTGGGATGATAACGAGGCCAAAAAAGACGTTATTAAGCGCAAGATGCTGTCTGGCGACTTTGATAAGTTTAGGGTCTGGAAGGGAACATACTGATGCGCTATTTTAAGCTGTCAGACTTTGATTGCCAGGAGACCGGCAACAACGAGATGTCCGAGGAATTTCTTTGGGCTCTTGACTCTCTGCGCCATGCTTGCGGGTTCCCGTTTATCATTACTAGTGGCTACCGCGATCCAGAAGGCCACAGCATTGAAAAAGCGAAGGCCAAGCCAGGCACCCACGCACGCGGAATTGCCGCAGACATTAAGATCAACAATGGCAACGAGGCATACCAGATCATTAAGCACGCCCAGGAGATGGGGTTTAATGGCATAGGGGTCGCCAAGACGTTTATCCATGTAGACATAAGGGACTCAATGCCTGTCGTCTGGTCATACTGAGGCTCCACATAGAACATGCCCTGCCTAGTGCGGGGCTTTTTTTTGCCTGTTTGTTACTGAAAGTGTTGACGGAGTAGTCGTAAAGCTTTACAATAGCACCTCACTCAATAAAACAAGGTAACAAATTATGTATCAAGTTAATCAAATCGTTAAAGGCATCAAGGCAGGTACTTTTGTAGTTTTAGGATTTAGAAGCATAGATGGTCAGGATTACGCGCAGGTTAAAAGTGTAAATCCAGCAAACTACGCGCAAACTTCTGGAGGCGAATTTGCACTACCACTAACAGCTATCAAATCAATCTAAATAAATCGCCCCTTCGGGGGCATTTGCTGTAGGAGGCAATTATGGGAATAAACGATTTAAACGATCTGGAGCGCGGTGAGTACGACTGCGTTGTAGGTTATCAGGCCCTGGAAGGGCAATCAGAGGCTTATTATGTTGGTTATGGTGAGCGGTACGCAAAAGAACAGGCTGTAGGAGGTCAACATGAAATCAAGTGAATCAATTAACGAGTTAGCCAGCGCACTATGTGCTGCACAATCTCAGATGGGGGGTGCTGTTAAGGATAGCGCCAACCCTTTCTTTAAGTCTAGCTATGCCGATCTAACGTCGGTCATTAAAGCGATCAAGCAGCCCTTTGCTGATAACGGCCTAAGCTATACCCAGTTCCCGGTAAGCAATGAAAACGGTGTTGGCGTATCTACGCGCCTGATGCACATATCAGGTCAGTGGCTAGAGATGGAATACACCCTGCCAACTGTTAAGAAAGACCCCCAGGCTTCAGGTTCAGCTATCACCTACGCAAGACGGTACGCCCTGCAGTCTATCGCTGGCATCCCAACTGCAGACGATGATGCAGAATCGGCAATGCTGCGCGGTGATGACAAGAAGGTTGTGTCTGACGATCAGATCATAGCCATCAAGAAATTACTTGATGAGACTGGTGCCGACAGCGAGAAGTTTTGCAAGTGGCTGAAGGTTCGCTCTGTTGATCAGATACTGGCTATGCACTATGACCGCGCTGTTGCCGCGCTAGAGGCTAAGAAGTGATCATCCTGGACCATGAGCAGGGTTCACCAGAGTGGCTTGCTGCAAGACTGGGCAAGCCATCCGCTAGCATGTTTTCCAAGCTAATTACTCAGACTGGGAAGCCTAGCACCTCTGCTGATGGGTACATCAATGAATTGATCGCAGAACGCCTTACAGGGCACTCTGAGCCCTTCCATGTTACTGAGTGGATGCTGCGCGGCAATGAGATTGAGCCAGAGGCTAGGGAGTCCTACGAATTCATTTCTGGCAATGATGTAATCGAGACTGGCTTTATTCTCGACACTAGCTGGGAGTTTGGCTGCTCGCCTGACGGTTTGATCAAAGAAGAGGGCGGCTTAGAAATAAAAGCGCCTGCCCCTAAAACGATGGTCAGCTATCTCAGAGACCCGCAGGTTGGTGTTAAGAAATACTGGCAGCAAATCCAAGGCTGTATGTGGATAACTAAACGTGATTGGTGGGACTTTTTTGCCTACCATCCTGAAATGCCGCACGTTCTAGTGCGTGTAGAACGCGATGATGACTATATCGCAAAACTGTCTGCCGAGGTCGATAAGGCCGTGGCGGAAATTTTAAACCAAGTGGAGAAGTTAAAATGAAAGTAGGATTATCTGTACGAATCGATGTTACCAAGATCGACAAGTCACGACTGTACAAGGGCGCCAAGGGCACGTACCTGGACCTGACTACCTTTGTGGATACCGATCAGCAAGACCAGTACGAGAACAATGGATTTATATCTCAATCGGTCACCAAAGAAGAGCGCGACGCTAAGGTTCAGACGCCAATCTTGGGTAATGTGAAGGTGATTTACACTGACGGCCAGGCAGCAGCACCTGCAAAGCAGGCCGATATGAGCATTGAACAGCTCGATGAAGACATCCCGTTCTAGGTAAAAAAGCCCCCTTACGGCACAAGTGCTTTCAGGGGGCAAACTACCATAGGAGAATGCAGGACCGGGGGAACAGCCCTACGTCCCAAGGATAACACAGGAATACTGATTATGACTAATGCAGGACAGTGCTTAATAACCGCCCAGGAGCTAAACAACATCAATTCTAGCCGCCTGGCAACTTTAATGAACGTAAGCCGCCAGAGAGTGTTTCAGTGGCGTAAACAGGAAAACATGAAGCTGCACACTGTGCAGGGATTGTGCAAGATATTTGACTTGACGCTGGATCAGTTTTGCCAGCTAAAAGGAGAATAAAATAAAACCCCCATTGCGGGGGCTTTACAGTAAGCCGGGGAAAGGCTTATACTTGTTGTGCGAAGAACAAGAAAGGCAAGTTTACCATACTGTCCGATACAGTACACTAGGTCTCCCTTTCTTTTTCTCTCAAGTGTTCGGGTGTGTGGCGTGGGAATTAATAACCCATGATCGAGAGTGACCCCTCTATTAGCACCTCCTAATCGGTTTGACTGCCGAGCAGGAAATAACGACGGCCAGGATGGCGTGATTCTAAATACGAGCATAAATTAGTCACTGAGTCGCCAAGCCCTCAGATTTAAAAATCTACTTTGCTAAGTAGAAAGGGTTATATCGTCTTGCAAATTATGAGAAATAAAGTAAATATAAAGAAACATTTATTAAATACTGGGCGAGGCTTGCCGAGCCATGGGAGTGAGAGATGAGCGGTAAAGGAAGTAAACAGCGGCCGACTAATAAAGTTGAGTTTGATAAAAACTTTGACAATATTTTCGGAAACAAAGATACTAAGGTTTCAAAACCAACGGGGAAGTGCGATGAAAGAGCTAAGCGAAAAGCAGTTATTAAAGGAAATTAAGGAAAAATTTGAGTACCGCGATGGTAACTTGTACTGGCGCGAAGGGAATGGCCGAAAGTCTGGCAGGCTAATAGGCGGCGGCAAAGGGTTATACAAAATTTGCGGCGTAAATAGAGTCCCATATTATCAACACAGACTTATTTTTTTATATCACCACGGGTACATGCCTAAGTACCTGGACCACATCAACAACGACCGGCATGATAACCGGATCGAAAATTTGCGTGCTGTGTCTGCGCGGCAAAACCAGCACAACAGGTCGATCAATAAAAACAGCACCAGTGGCGTGAAGGGCGTATGCTGGCATAAGCCTGCGGGTAAGTGGATAGCTAAGATGCGCTGTGATTCTAAAATGCATTACGGCGGGCTGCACAATAATCTAAAAGATGCGGAGCAGGCCATCAAGGATTTGCGGGAAAAGCTTCACGGCAAATTTGCTAACCACGGATAAGGGGAAAACATGCTATTAAATACTAAAGAAGACTGGCAGCCAGATGAAGCTGACACTATCGCCTGGCAGAGAGCCTATCCTGCCGTCAATGTTCACCAAGAGCTCATGGCAATGGAGTCTTGGTGCGACGCGAATCCAACCAAACGCAAAACGAAGCAGGGCATCAAGCGCTTTGTTAACTCTTGGCTAGCTAGGGCGCAGAACCAGGGCGGCTCTCCGATGGCTAAGAAGGCTGGCAAGAACGAAAGCATTAGGGCCAAGTCTATAGACATGCAGATGACTGACATCAGTTGGCTGAATACAGATGCGCAATTGGCGATGAAGCAGTATTATCTTGATAAGTTTGGATTCTATTACGACGGGGAGCTGAAGAATGCCTGACAGAAGATTCGACAGCAGGACTAGCGGTAAGCAGCCAAAAAAGTACAAATTTGTTGGAAGCCACGAAAACCTAGTGACAGGCTGTTTTTACACGCTGAGAGAGATTGCCGCCAAGGCAGGCATAAAAAACAAAACGATGCATAGTAGGATGGTAGGTAAAGCTGAGGTTGGCGACAAGCAGGTAAGAGCAACCGAGGATGCGTTCGGCGGTATAGGCAAGTCAAAAGCCAGCCTATATGATCGTCTGGAAACGTCAGAAATGAAGCAAAGTGACAAGTGGCTGAGGATGCGTCTATGAGCCAGGGCGATTATGTAAAGATATCGCACGCTGTTGAGGTCGATAAAAAAGTGCAGTATCTAATTAAGAGGCTGCAGGATTGGGATTACGCTGTCCCGCTTGCTGTTAAATTGGAGCCCTGGGTAGATTCTCGCTCACTGGACCAAAACGCTTTATTTCACAAGTGGTGCAGACAACTATCTGAAAAGTTTATCAAAGACATTCCTGACGCGACACCAGAGGGTGTTAAGTGGATGATGAAGCATAAGTTTTTGCAGACTAAAACAATTAAGGTCGGGCAAACTGTTTTGAAGGACCAGATACAAAGTACAGCGAAGCTAAAAAAAGGCGAGATGTGCCATTTTATGGACGAGGTATACGCCTGGGCGGCTGACAGGGGTGTATATTTAGTAACGCCAGAGTACAATGAGTGGACTGAACTAAAACGCAAGCAGGATAATTAGTATGCCAAATATAGACCCAGCACTTTTAATGGATTATGCAAATACTGCGAGGCAAGCAGAGATATGCCAGGCAGTCATAACAAATGGCAGCAACAACAAGGCAGCAAAAGCCCTGGGGGTGGATCGCCGCAGTGTTGATAAAGTGATGAGGGCTATGGAGAGCAGGGCTGCTAGCAAGGCAGTGGCACCGCACCGCAATGTAGACAATGAGACCATGGAGGGCTTTGAGGCAAAGCGGGTTTCGACTGCGTTTAACTCTGACGGCGACATCGCCCTACAGTGGGTTATCCAGGAGCCGCTGAAGCGCAGTTTGCAAGAGAAGGTTGAGGCGATGATGGAGGGCATGAAGGATGACCTGGCTGGATTTAAGAAGCCGGTTAAAGCGCCAAAGAAAGTCAATGCCGACTACCTCGCCACCTATATCATAGGCGACCACCACTACGGGATGTTAGCTTCTGCTGCTACCAAGCTGGACAACGACGACTGGGATATCAAGATAGCGACCAAGGTTCTTATTGACGCTGTTGATAGGCTGTTAGTCAGAGTAGGTGACTGTGAGACCGCGATACTGTTAAACGTGGGTGACTTCTTCCACGCCGACTCAAGCAAAAACGAGACCACCGCTGGAACCAGGGTAGATGTAGATACTCGAATCGGCAAGACGTTTAAGCTGGCTGGTAGGCTGTTCCAGATGTTGATCGACAAGATGCTGACGGTCCACAAAAACGTCATAGTAGTAAATGTGCGGGGCAACCATGACAGCGATATGGCCTGCCACCTGTCTAGCTGCTTGGAGATTCTGTATCAGAAAGAGCCCAGGGTAAACGTGCTAGAAAACTACTCAAAGTTTTTGCATTACGAGTGGGGCAATAATATGTGGGTTTACCACCACGGGGACCGGATAAAGCCAGAGCAGATACTGCAGACGGTTATCAAGAACCTGGACAACGAGTGGTCATCACATAAGAATAGGTACTGTCTCCTGGGGCATATCCACCACCATGTCAGCCGGGAGTATGGCAGCATGCAGTTCTCCTGGTTCGGTTCCCTTACTTCTGCAGACCAATGGCACTCAGATTCGGGATTTTCATCAGAGCGGAGCATGACGGCTATTGTCTACCATAAAAAATACGGTGAAGACTCTAGGGTGAAGATTACAGTGGAGGCTCTGGATGGGTAATGTTATTTCGCTGCATAAAAAGAAGACAACGGTTAAAAGACTTTACTGTGAATGTGGAATCGCTCTGTCGTATTGGGTTGATGATTACGGTGATAGCTATGGTTTATGTCACCGCTGCGATCTTAATACGCCTGATGAAATTAAAATCCAGATTGAGGAGAATGAAGAATGAAGCACGCTACAAGCGAAGATTGGCGACGATTAAAGGAATCTATACCAGCTATCGAAGATTGGCCAGAAGATGATGCGGTTAACAGCCCTAGCCATTATAGAACCGGCGGCATCGAGTGCATCGAGGCCATTGAGGAGTCTATGACCCCAGAGGCATTTCGCGGATATCTGAAAGGCAACTGCATGAAGTATCTATGGCGGTATACCTATAAGAACAACCCTGTTGAGGACCTGCAGAAAGCTCAGTGGTACCTGGCGAAGCTAATCAGCCGCGAGATATTCGACGATGCCGATTAAGCGCGACGCTGCAGACAAGTGGTTTAGTGATGTGGTCAGGCAGAAGGCTGGCTTCCAGTGCGAGCACTGCGGAAAGCAAGATGGCAGGATGGAGTGCGCACATATCTGGGGCAGGGCAGCTAAGTCGGTGCGCTGGTCTATGGATAACGCACTATGCTTGTGCCATTACTGCCATAAAGTGTTTACGGCCAACCCGCTCGACTTCAGTGTATGGCTTGAGTCGCATCTAGGCCAGGGCCACCTGGATATGCTTAGAGAGAAGTGGCAGGTGCTAATGCCAACCAACAAGAAGCTAAGGGCAGAGATAGCCAAGCACTACCGAGAAGAGCATAAGAAAATGACCGCTGATGAGAGCTATGAGCCAGTCTCATATAATTAATTTAAATAACGGGGAATATTATGGATATATGCTGCGGGCAGAAAATGCTTTCTTTTTTGGATTTTGATTATTACCGTCCTAGCAGCCGGTGTGATTTATGTTTTGGTAGCGGGGAATCATATTTAAGCGAAGGGTTTTGGCAAGATGATGGGTGTGAATGCGTTACAGGTGTCGGCGCAAAGAAAAGGTTTTTGGAATGCCAGACTTGCTTTTACTGCAAGAGAGATGACGCAAGGACTAAAGTATCTAATAGGATAAGAGCGCATTTAAGATGGCTCCTGATCAAGAAAGATAATATTGTTGTTAGTCGGATAGAGTCTTTATTTTGTGAGGGGATGAGCTGGGAGAATAGGAAGGAATGGCATATTGATCACATTAGGCCAATAAAAGATTTTTTAGATAACGGTATAAATGATTTTGATGTAATTAACCACCCATCAAATTTGCAACCTTTGTGGGCTAAAGATAACCTAATTAAAAGCGCAAAATATAATTAATTTCATCTGTTTGTAACCGAAAAGCTTGACAGTTTATTTGTTGGGGGGTATTATTACACCTCAATCAAAAAACAAAGGTAATAAACAAATGACTAAATTAACTTCTAATCAAACAGCGGCTCTTGCAGTGTTTCATGACTTTATCGAATGTGAATCAGATTTTGAGTGGGGCGATTATTTCTGGATGGATGACCTAATTGAAATGCTTACCGAAAACGGCTGGGAGCGCAAAAGCGCAGAAGGAACAATAGGTAGCCTGCTCGAATCAAATGATATCGGGTTGCAAGAATTTGAAATGACTGGTCACCCTGAAAAAGGTGAAAAGAGAGAAATGCTCTACATTGTTAACCATGAACCTAGCTGGGCTTAATAATCAAACCGCCCCCTACGGGGGGCAATCAAAAACCAAGGGGAATAATATGCGAATCAATGAGTGCTGTTTAAAAGAGTCCAATGCTCGCATCAAGGCGCAGCAGGATATAGCGGAGAGCCGCGAGGGCTTTGTGGGGGTTTTGATAGTGTTGATCATCTTTGCTCTGGTATCAAACATGTCTTACTTTGACTGTAAAAACCTGGGGGTGTGCTAATGAGTTACAAAATACTAAATGAAGCAGTGGGCTTAATTCGTGATGAAAACCCATTGTGGGAGGGCAGCTACCAAAGTCTGCCTGACATTGCTAAAGACGGGATGATAGCATTATGGCTTGCAACTCACCCAACCTGGATGGATGACGTATTTCCACACACAGTAAGCGATAAGCGCATGCTGGCTTTGGAGTGCGTTTACAGCGAGGACGCAACCTCCAGGATGGCTGCTGCTATGTTCCGTGATGCTGCAGAACGCAACGCCAAAGATGTGGACAACGATGCCTACTTATCTGAGGCTTTGGACGACTTTGAGGCGATACTGGATAGCCCTGACTTCTTGGAGGAGATACGCGAGCAGATATACTCGTATCTTGAGCCAAGCATGGAGGAGCTTGTGATGGATTCATTTGCAGACCTTTGCCATATTGATAGAATTGCTATGGGGAGCCATTAATGGACGTTAAAACGCTAATTTATGAGGCTAACGCCTACGCTGACAAAGCCATCAGGCAGTCTTACATCGAGGCGAAAGTCAGTAGTTTTAGAGCGTGGGTCACCGAGCCGGTAGTAGTGCATAGGATACATTTCATAGCCACGACCCTTTTGCTAGCCACTTTTGTAGGGTATCAGTTAATAGCTTACCCCCTAGGCTGAGGTCTCCTTTGACCTTTTGACCTGGCCTGGTCCACCAGGAGCTGAAACGGACTTATCTTTGTACATTGTAGTATGCATTTTTGGCATTTATGGAATCAGGAGAATGCATTTCAGGTATTAAAGAGCATTCTATACAATGCGCATCTAATCAACTGAGAGGTGTATTGTGGTACTGTACGGAGTAATTGTAGTAACTATAGGTCTTATGGCAATAGCGAGGGAAGACCTGGTCTAACCTGTAATCCGAAAGGTTTACATTCGCAGTAAAAACATGGACAATGCCTTTATTCTATTGACATAAAGGTGTCGCATGGAAAATTTAAACTTATCAAAAAGTCTTGAGGATTGCTTTGAGTGGGAGCTCAATGATCAGATCATTCGCTTTGACTCGATAATTGAGTCGCTGATGAGCACTGACGTGCCACGATCACAGTTCCGCGATGAGCTGATTGACTGGCAAGACGACGTAGCCAACCTGGTGGATGAGGTATCAGCCCTGGAGCCTTACGAGGGCTTCCGGGAGTTTGCCACCATGGCAGAAGAGCTGTTTGGGACTGAGGTTTAGTCTAGTGCGTAAATTCTCTGTTGGGGGTATAATCGGATGATGATTAAACTGACTACAGATGAAGACGTCCATGAGGCCGATATGGACCTGGTCCGAGACTACGCCGAGGCGCTAGTGGACCGGGATAAGCAAATGATGATTGAGGTGCTGTACCTGACTCACCAGCGCATGGAAAGAACGTGCCGGTGTTTTGAGGTCAACTGCACTTGTGACCTAAAATGAGACCTTCAATATTTACAGATGAGCTAGCCGCTGACATATGTCGCAGGCTATCCCTTGGTGAGAGCGCCAGGCAGATCTGCAGGGATGACAGCATGCCTGTTATGTCTACGCTAATGAAATGGTTGACAGAGCCTGATAAAGTCGCATTTTCGGAGCAGTACGCGAGAGCCCGTGACTGCCAGGCTGACTACTACGCTGATGAGATCATCGACATAGCAGATGAGCTGGGTGAGGGGGTGGATTCTAACGCCGTTAACATAGCCAAGCTGCGCATTGACAGCAGGAAGTGGAAGGTTGCCAGGATGTCGCCCAGGAAGTATGGAGACAAGCAGCAGATTGACCACACATCATCTGATGACTCGTTCAAGCCCACAGTGATTAAGCTAGTGGCAGAACCATTACCAGCCAATGACTGATACTGCAGAGATTCGGCTCCCTCCCAAGATAGTCGAGGTCTTTGAAGGCGAGGCCCGGTATAGAGGCGCATACGGTGGCCGAGGGTCAGGCAAGACCAGGTCTTTTGCCCTGATGACTGCAGTGGCTGGGTACAGGCATGGCATGGCAGGTAACAGCGGCCAGATACTCTGCGCACGAGAGCACCTAAACTCCCTAGATGAATCATCCCTGGAAGAGATCAAGTCTGCCATCAAGGCGGTCCCTTGGCTTCTGTCGTACTATGAGATAGGCGAGAAGTTTGTCAGGTCCAAGGATGGCCGCATCAACTATGTATTCGCCGGTCTACGCCGCAACCTGGACTCAATCAAGTCAAAGGCCAGGATCATTATCGCCTGGGTAGATGAGGCCGAGGGTGTATCTGATGCAGCCTGGCAGAAGCTAATCCCAACTGTCCGAGAGGACGACTCTGAGATATGGGTGACCTGGAACCCTGAGACCAAGCACTCAGCAACGCATAGGCGCTTCCGCGTCAACCCTCCCCAGGACAGCAAGATATGCGAGATCAACTGGCAGGATAACCCCTACTTCCCAAAGGTCCTAGACAACGAGCGCAAAGAAGACTTTAAGCTGCGCCCGGATGATTATGGCCATGTCTGGGACGGTGAGATGAAGATACACGCCGATGGCGCCTACTACGCTGTAGAGATGCGAGAGGCCAAATCTGAGGGCAGACTAACCAACGTGCCATACGACCGCGCTGTTGGCGTTGTAACGGCCTGGGACTTGGGGGTAGGTGATAGTACCTCTATTTGGTTTGCGCAGTTTGTGGGGGCTGAGGTGCGCCTTATTGACTATTATGAGAGCAGCGGTGTAGGTCTGGACCATTATGTCGCCCTGTTAAACTCAAAGGGCTATGTATACGAGAGCCATGTACTGCCGCACGATGTCAGGGTAAGGGAGCTAGGCTCAGGTAAGTCTCGCTTGGAGACACTTGGCGCCCTGGGGGTGAGGCCAATCACTATAGCTCCGCAGTTGATGGTCGATGATGGCATACAGTCTGTGCGCTCCATGCTCCCCAGGTGCTGGTTCGATGAGGAGAAGTGCGAGCGAGGCATTGATGCTATCCGGCAGTACCGTCGAGACTACGACGACAAGGGCATGACCTGGCGTGGACGACCTCTACACGACTGGACCTCTCACTGCGCCGATGCGCTGCGATACCTGGCTGTTGGGTACAAGCCCACATCATCTAGCTGGGGTGAGCCATTACGCCGTAACCTACAAGGCATTGTGTAGTCAATATGATATAATCGGGCCTTTGTGACTTGACTGGATTTAGTTATGGCTGTTAAAGGTTTACTGTCTTTGCTGGCAGAAGGGATGAGCCCTGAAAACTTAAAGCGTATTGGGATGTTGACAGATGAGTCAGCTCAGAACCCAACCGCAGTTAAGACGGCGCAGACTAAGTACCAAAAACTGTATGAAGGCAATGACCAATTTAGGGCCAGGGAAGAGCAGACTATGCTCAATCCGCAAGTTGTGCAGCGTGGCCTGTTAGATGACCGCCGCATCATAATGCCAGAAGATATTGAGAATACTGTCCTGGTTCCACACAAGGGCGACATATCTGGCACAGACGTTACGCTCACGAACATAGGCGGTTTTGACCTGCCTGTCCCAGTCACTAGTAGAGGTGGCGCTAGATATCCAAACAGCCCACTAACTCCAGAGGGCAACTACTGGGCCTCAATGAAAACTGGCGCAGTTCCATTCCAGAATAAAGCTGAAGGCTTAATGGAGTCCCTAAAAATGGACGCCACTGGCGTTTATACAGCGATGGGCAGAGAGGCTAACTACTTTAACCAAGCTTTTGCTGACGGTATGCTGCAGTGGGCGCAGTCTATGAAGCTGCCAAAAAAGGCCATTAAAAAGTTTGATGAAGATTTGCGCAAGAGCAGATCTGATTGGGTTGGGCTAGAGAGCCCTGAGGCAAGAGATCAGCTTCTTGGAATGGGCAGCTTTAAGCCAGAAGGCGCAGGCAAGTTTAGAAGTGCCTTCACCAAAAAGATGAGCAAGGCTGAATATCGCGATCTGGGCTTCCCGACTATTACGGATATAGAAAAAGCATTTATTGATCCTGACCTTGCCGGTACAGCTTTAGGCGAGGCCGGATTTACGATGGGCCGTGTTGGCAAAGGATTCGACTTAAACAGAAATACCAATCACCCGTCATATAACACTGGCATTGGGGGTGAATACATTGGCGGGTTTGAGCAAAGCGTGCCACCGCAGATTATGTATCCTGACGCCTATAAGCAGCTAGAAGGCGTTATGACAAAGCCGAAAAAAGGCGGCACTCCACGCTTGCTATATGACGCTGAAAAGATTGATGCTATTGCAAAGCGCCAAGACCTATTCCAAGTTGCGGATGCCAGGTGGGTAGATACTGCTTCTAAATGGCTAGAAGACAACAAGGGCGCATCTAATGCGGCATTGATTGCTGCGGTCGGGCTTCCTGCCACAATGGCACCCCAAGAAGCTGAGGCAGCTCCTGCAGGGTTGTTGCGACAAGCTGCTCCAGTCGCAATGACAGGCTTGCTTAGCGCAGGCATGAGCGAAGATAGTGATGCGAGTATTTTAGGGTCTCTGTCGAAGCTTGGTGCTGGGCGGCAAGACCTTCTGGGAATGGCTCAGAAAATGGCAAACGAGGGCATGGATGTGCAGAGCATCCGAGAGCGTACCGGCTGGGAGATTGGAGCAGACGGTCAGTGGAGAACGGAGCTGCCTAATACAAATACAAAAATAAACATTCCTGAAGTGGCAGAGGGCAGTCAATACTATACCGGGACTATTGCTGATGTCATTGATGACCCAGAGCTGCTGTCTCAATATGAAAAAGGCGGCAGAAAGCCCACTGTTAGAGACATGGATGGTGAGATTGAAGAATACGGGTCTCGCGGCTTTTTTGGTTCTTTAGGCGATATTGCTTTTACAGTCGATAAGAATATGCCGGAAGGACAAGGGTTCCACCGAGAAGGTTATTTTGATGAGTTTGGTGAAAGGCAGCCCGAAACAATTGTTATCAGCGGCAAAAGCTCGCCAGCCGAGCAAAGAGCAACATTGCTGCATGAGCTTCAGCACTCAATCCAAGATAGAGAAGGGTTTGCGGCTGGAGGCAATCAGAAACAGTTTGCAGAAGAGGAAAGAATAAAAGATTCTTTTTATGAGCGCGTAGGATTGACCCCCACTGGAAGTGGCCGACTGCAAGAGCTGGAACAAAAAATAAGCGATGTTGGTCAACGCTCTATGTCTTTGCAAGAGATGAGTGACCTGGAGCGCCTCCGAGTCGAAAAGCAAATTTCTGACAGGTTTAATGCCGATACGGTTGGCGAGGCAGGCGCAAGGTCTCCCTATGGTATGTACAAAGGATTAATGGGCGAGGTTGAGGCAAGAAATGTTGAAACCAGGGACAAGATGAAACCTGATTTTCTTAGAGCAACCCCCTTGGAGTTGTCGGAAGATGTGTTCGAGCCTAGAAGCCAACAGATTTTCAGGGCAGGCAGTGACGATGAGCTCTTTCGGGAGCTTGAGTATTTAAAATATCCTGACGTTAGGTCAAATGCTCCCGAATACCGTGAAGCCCCTGTAGTGCAGGAGCAATCATTTGGCGACATGGTTAACGAGTACGCCAACATTAACCAGAGAGCCCAGGCAGCAGAAGCCCAGAAGTTTGGCTTATTGATGCGTGAAGACGCTAGGTTGCGTGACATGGGGTCTGCTTCATTTGGCCAGGTATCCCCAGAGCTGGCTGCATACCGCCGCTCACAGATTCTGCCGACCATTGGTGAGATGGGAATGGGAGCCCTTGAGGGGGCTGTCGATACAGTAGACTTTGTGTCTCAGCTTCCTACAGCCATATCCACTATGACCATGCCAAAGCGCACCCCCTTGCGTGATCGCCTGGGCGGACTTTTAGACTACAGCTTTGTGGATGAGAGGGATCAAAGGGCCAGGGACCAGGCTAGATTGATTGGCGGGTTATTAAGCCCCATTTAATGGTATAATCGGCCCAATAACTGGAGGCCATAATGGCAATAAGCACATACAGCGAGCTGCAGTCGTCAATGGCAGACTTTTTGAACAGGTCTGACCTGACTTCTGTGATCCCGACATTTATTGCGTTGGGCGAGGCCAGGATGAACCGAGACATCCGTCACTGGCAGATGGAGAACAGGGCATCGACTACAATTGACGGCCAGTACCTAACCAAGCCAGGCGACTGGGTTGAGACTATACGCCTGCATTTGACCGGCCAGAACACCTCTGCGATGGACCTGTTAAGCACTCAGGCCATGGCTGACAAGCGCCAGGGCTCAGAGAATGTAGCAGGCAAGCCAAGATACTATGCCCACTCTGAGGGCCAGTTTGAGGTATTCCCTACCCCTGACGGCTCATATGCTGCTGAGTTGCTATACATCCAGCAGATACCCTCTCTCAGCGACAGCGCGACTACAAACTGGCTGCTGACATCATATCCAGACATCTACCTGTACGGCTCACTACTGAACTCTGCACCATACCTGGCTGAAGATGGCCGGGCTGAGGTGTGGGCTCGATTGTATGGTGAGGCGGTAGACAAACTAAACTTAACTTCTGAACAGGCAGCTTATTCTGGTGTTGGCCTGACAACTAAAATACGAGGACTCGGATGAGCTTTTCCAACTTCTTAGAAACAGAGGTCCTGGACCATGTGTTTGGTGGCAACGCCTACACAGCCCCAGGAACTTTATACACTGGACTATACACTGCAGCACCTAGTGACACAGGCGGCGGTACAGAGCTGTCAGGTAGCGGTTATGCTCGCCAGGCCACAGCATTTACTGTGTCGGGTAACACTGCTAGCAACACATCTGCAGAAGAGTGGGCAACAGCTACAGGCGACTGGGGCACGATTACGCACGTCGGTGTATTCGACGCAGCCACAAGCGGTAACCTGCTAGCCTATGGTGCATTGACTGCAAGCAAGACTATCGCTACGGGTGACGTATTCCGCATCCCGGCTGGCGACTTAGATATCACGCTAGACTAATATGCTTTACGGGGCATATAAATACGGGCAGGCCGCCTACTCGACCGCTAATCTTGAAGATGGCGCAGTCGTAATATCGGCAACGTCCGCGTTAAATGTCTCTGCTGGGTTTGTACGGGAGGCGAGCTGCTCTATATCGGCAGTATCATCTGCGTCAATATCCGGAACTGCTGTTCGCCAGGACTCGTCGTTGATTAGCGCCACTGCATCTGTTCAGGCAGATCCGCAGGCACTACTACAGACAGGGTCTGCAATATCGGCGGCTTCATCGTCATCTGTGTCCGGCTTCATGACCGGGTCGGGTGTTGTTGCTGTAAGCGCTACATCGGGGTCGTCGGTAGATGGCGTCCTGGTCCAGCAGGGCCTATCAGAAATAGGTGTTGCGTCATCTGCAACAGTGGTTGGATTTAAGGTTGTTGCTGCAGGGGCTGTAATATCGGCTGAGAGTCAGACTGTATTCTCTGGCAACATAACTGCTGTTGGTATTGGTGGTATAAGCGCATCATCTGTCTTGGCGTCATCTGGTCAGATACTTTGGCTTGATAAGCCTGGGAGCGATGAGGTTTGGGCTGACAAGGCTCCGGCGTCGAATGATTGGTCTGATATTGCATCTGACGACAACGAATGGGTAGGCGTCTCTGGCGCTTCACAAACATGGACAACCGTGTCCGACACTGTAACTTTATGGGAGGCCGCTTAAATGGCTGATACAACTACAACCACCTATGGTTTGACTAAGCCGGAAGTTGGCGCTTCAGAAGATACATGGGGCGAGAAGCTAAACACTAACCTGGACAGCCTGGACAACCTGCTTGACGGGACCACGCCTGTTACCGGGATTGACATCAACTCAGGCACTATTGACGGCACGACTATCGGCGCATCCTCTGCATCTACTGGCGCGTTTACTACTTTATCTGCCTCTGGCGAAATCACAGCCAACGGTGGCATTGCATTGGGCGACAATGACAAGGCTACGTTTGGTGCTGGCTCTGACCTACAGATTTACCATGATGGGTCTAATAGCTATATTGATGAGACTGCAACAGGGCATTTGTTTATAAGAAGTAACGGAGATGGTATTTATCTGCGTAGCAGTACAAACGAAGAAATTGCTCATTTTAACGTCAATGGTTCTGTAAAAGCCTATTACGACAATAGTTTAAAGTTTGAAACCACCTCCACAGGCATAGACGTTACTGGCACAGTGACCAGCGATGGTCTGACTGTAGATGGGGATGCTGTATTTACAACAGGGGATACAATTAGATTAAATACATCTGATGGCTCTGATAATGGTGTACTGGCTGTTTCTGGCGGTGGAGCTAACAGCGATGCTAGGGGTGCAAGAGTTAGACTTTACGGAAATGAACATGCTTCATTAGGTGGAACTTTAGATATTGGCGCAGGTAATGTTTCAGGTGGTCATATCTACAATTACACAAATGCAAAACTGCGTCAGAAAATAGACTACAACGGCGATATCAGCTTCTACGAGGACACAGGCACAACGGCTAAGTTGTTCTGGGATGCGTCTGCGGAGGCATTAGCAGTTGGAGGTACGAATACCTTCACCAGTAAAATAGTTGCATCAGCCGCTAACGGTACTGCCTATACTTCAAACTCACAGCTTAGAATCAGCGGAGGCGGTACTAACAACAACCGCGCATCTATTTTGTTTAGTGATGACGCGTTGAGTGATGGCAAGATTTCATACTACCCCCATACTACGGAATCTAGTCGTTTACTATCTTTGTCTGCAAGAACAACTGAATCTGATTTTGTTATTACTGGCGCAGGCAACGTGGGTATTGGTACTAGTTCGCCTAGCTATCCTCTTACAATAGGAACAGCAGGAACAACAGCCGATACTTCTATGTTAATAGCGAGTAGCTCGACAACTACTGGAAATCTTTTCTTTGGTGATGCCGCTACAGGAACAGGTAGCTATAGCGGGTTTGTACAGTACGACCATAATACAGACTCAATGCGTCTAGGCACAAATACCTCAGAACGCATGCGCATAGACTCATCAGGCAACGTGGGTATTGGTACTAGTTCACCTAATAGTAAAATGTCTATCACTGGTTTTAACGAGATGACGTTAGGCTTCCCTGCTGTTTCTGGGGGAGCAAGTAGGTCAGGCATTAAGCCAACTGTCACAGGCGCAGGCGCAGGACAGCTTGAATTTCTGGTTGGTGGAGACAATAATAACGAAGCCACAACTGTTGGTATGGCTATCGACTCATCAGGCAACGTGGGTATTGGTACAAGCAGTCCAAACGCTGTAACTAACTATACAGGCTTGACGCTTAACAACGCTACCTATGGAGGGTTCATTGATATTGAAAACAACGGGACTCACACCTTTAGATTGCTATCAAACACTACTGCAAGTTACATTGGAACTATAGAGTCTGACCCTCTAGTATTTAATACAGCCGACACAGAACGCATGCGCATAGACTCATCAGGGAATGTGGAAGTAAAAGGCGGTCAAGAGTTAAGAGTCTATCGTGGAGACAACGCCACCTACGGCTCAATGAAGTATCTTACTGGCTCTGGTGGTTTACAGCTTAACGACAAAAATGGTGATGGTATATCTTTTGTTCAGGCTGATGGCGCTACTGAGTATGGTAGGTTTGACGGGTCAGGCAACCTGTTGGTGGGTCAGTCCAGCACGACTATTCCGGGAGTTGGCAACACAACGGCTGGTGTAAGCATAAGAGGAACTGACGGGAGTTTCTTTTCACGCGCCTTAGGTTCAGGCGATACTAACAATGTTGTTTCAGTCAATAGAAGCACTGCGGACGGAAACATTTTAGGCTTTCAAAAAGACGGCGCAACCGTAGGTAGTATTGGTACTTACAGCGGCACTTTGGCTATTAATTCCGTTAATACAGGAATCATGCTGGACGATACTAATAATGTTCTTCGCCCAACTAATGCTAGTGGCGGTTCGCGTGATGCAATTATATCGCTAGGCACATCTAGCCAACGCTTCAAAAACCTCTACCTGTCAGGCGGTGTCTACTTAGGCGGCACAGGTGCTGCTAATAAGCTGGAAGACTATGAGGAGGGGACTTTCAATGTTGAGCTTTGGGCGGGTGGGACACAATTAGCTTTAAGTGAGTATGGCGGCTCGTATGTAAAAATAGGCAACTTGGTGACGATCAATTTTGAAGCAGATTGCTCAAACACTAATGGTGCATCTGGATCATTAGAAGTTAGAGGTATGCCATTCACTGTTGCGGATGTTCTAAGTCCAACAGGTATTGAGGCAAACGGATCAGTTAGTTACTGGCAAAATTGGTCAACAACAATAAACTCACCGAGCGTTTATGCCGAAGCCACCACAACTGTATTGTATGTAATGGGTTCCACATCAAGCACAGGGGCATCTAACACCAATTTAACAGCAGCACATATAGGTACAGGCGAGTTTAGAGGCACGATTACTTATCGCTCAGCATAACAACCATACGCCTATCGGACGGTAGGTACAGACAGGAGCAATACAATGGCTTTAGAAAAAGTAATAACAGAAGACAAGATTGAAATCGTAGGTGACTACAAAGCAGTACAAGTACGAACCTGCACCAAAGTCCTAGAGGACGGCGTAGAGCTATCTTCAGGCTACCATCGCCACGTTATAACCGCAGGACAGGACTACAGCAACGAATCTACAGAGGTACAGGCTATCTGTGCTGCTGTGCATACTGATGCAGTTATTGCAGCTTATCAAGCATCGCTGGAAGAAGGAGAATAATCATGGCAGTAACTTGGACAATCTCAACACTAGAACGCAACACATCAGATGACGGTGTAGTTGTAGCACACTGGCGCGCCTCAGATGTAGATGGCGACCACTCAGGCAGCAGCTATGGCACTTGTGGCTTTACTCCTGACAGCACTGCTGACGGCTACACAGCCTATTCAGACATCACAGAAGCTCAGGCTATTGGCTGGGTGAAGGACAGCATGGGCGAGGAAGCAGTCACTGGCGTAGAAGATTCTATCGCTGCTCAGATTGCAGACAGCAAAGCTCCTGCGGTAGCTGTAGGAACTCCTTGGTAATGATTGATCCCGTCACAGCCATTAGTGTAGCTACTTCTGCGTTTAACACTATTAAGCGCATGGTAGCTGCTGGTCGTGAAGTAGAGGATACACTGGGTCAGATTGGTAAGTGGTATGGAGCCGTCAGTGACCTAAATGAATGCCAGAAGCAGGCCGAGAACCCGCCGCTGTTTAAGAAGATAGTAGCAGGTCAGTCTGTAGAGCAGGAGGCTATGCAGCTTTATGCTCACCAAAAGAAGATAAAGCAGCAAGAGAAGGAGCTG
>Ga0228630_1000100_pt1 | contig 38553 bp, 36 predicted proteins | sample 37DmetaG_FD_183038 | JGI IMG/M metagenome (GOLD analysis project Ga0228630, IMG submission 183038) | Seawater microbial communities from Monterey Bay, California, United States - 37D | ecosystem: Environmental > Aquatic > Marine > Coastal | place: USA: California | collected 2016-10-25 | reverse complement strand
ATACTTTTCCTTTTTCCCCATGGATGTAAGCCTTCTCAAACTATCATTCCCTCTTTTTAAATAAATCATAGGTACGTTATACCAAACTGCAGGAGTATTCATGATGGAAAGTAAAACCTGATCTGAATTCAATCCTTTATAAGTATCTGACTTGCTTACTTTACGCAATAATTCAGAAGAAAATGTATTGGCAGGCTTCATCCTCCCACCTGAATCTTGTATAATAAGTGAACCAAATTTTTCAGCATGTTCTAGTGAAAAGGCATCTGCAAGTATAATTGAATCAAAGTCAATCGCAGCTTGTTGAGTATGGTTTTGATCTTGCGCTTTAGCATTATAACTTGACAAAACTAAAGCTAAAATCACAATAGCAAGTGATTTTTTCTTTAGATTAATTTTATCTAAACTACGAGAAAGGTCTTTAAATCGAGTTTTACCGATAAAGAAAATCCCAATCATACTGAGGTACAACAACATATAGCCTGCATAAGTCAAATAAGTTCCCCACCAATCATGATTGACAGAGAGTATGGTTCCCTTTTCATCAGGATTAAAAGAAGCTTGAAAAAATCGATAGCCCTTGTAGTCCAAAACATGATTCATATAAATATCATAGTCAAATACCTCCTCATCTTCAACGGTAATCTTACTCATAAATGACGCATAGCTATTTTCAGTACCTGGATATTTTTCTGCAATAAAATCGTTTAAGCGAATGGCAAAAGGCAACTCAACTGGGAGTGAGCCAAATTGAAGGTAGAAATCCAAACCTCCAACACTTAATTGTTTGGGGTCATTGGTAACTCCTTTTCCGCCAAGTAAAGTAATCAATCTCGTTTCTTCAGCAGTACTCACCTCCAATCGTAAGGCATTTTGAACAGCTTCACCCTGAGTTTCTGCCTTTACAATATCAAACTTACCTCGAAGTGCAGGTTCTGGAATTACAAATTGAAAATTGGGTAAAGTGTATAGTGATCTCAGTTGAAGTGTAGTTTCTTCATTGGCCTTTATTATTCCTTGAAATTGATCCGCCATCCTTATAAACTGACCTGCAAAAGGAGAATCAATTGAATAAAGTCCATTTTCAAGTTTGATGTTAATTGCTCCGTCTTGTCTTTTGTTCAGGGTAAAAAGAATATTGTGAATATTTACAATCTCTCCCTCTTTGATATAGTGATCATGACGATTGCCATCACCTGCTTCAACAATTTTTAAATAGCGTTCACCGGTCTCATCTAAAACTAAACCCTCTGTGGCATTTTCCATAAAGTCAACATAGCAAATGCTGAATTGTTGACCGTTAAAATCGTTTTCCCAACAGAAATTATTGTTAACGTGTTCTGAAAGCAAAAGGTCACTCTCAAGTTTTTTTCTTCTTGGCTGACCATTGATATCTCCGTCTACAAAAACTGTGAGGTAAGTTTTCTCAGAAAGAAACTGATTTTCCGTTACACCTTCTCTTATGGGCATGACACCCTCATAACCAAAATAGCGTGTGACAAAAGCTCCCAATAAAATCAACAAAAAAGACAGATGAAGTGCGAGCACTGCCCATTTTTCTTTTCTCAAAAGGCGATATTTGAAAATATTACCAAAAAAGTTAATAGCCATTAAAACCATCAAGAACTCAAACCACCAAGCATTGTATATCCAAATTTTTGCAGTATCAGTACTGTACCAAGTTTCAATAAAAGTCCCAAAAGCCATGGCAGTGGGATAAAGTAAAAATAATAAGGCAGTTAAGCGTGTAGAAAAAAGTAAATTTACTAAGCGATCTTTCATCAAAAACGGCATCAATCAAGCTACAAATATACAGTATGTATGCTAAATAAAAGAACTGAAGACGTTTAAAAAGTAAATTACACGCCAGTAAAATAAGCTCAAAAAGAAAATTTTAAAATAAAAAAATAAAGCTTGTTATTTTGGCATTTGACCTGAAATACTAGTCAGATAAAACTTACCCCACCACCAAAATCACTTATCAGGAACATTTGGGAAAAATCAAATATACTAATCCTTTAAAGAATTATGTTTTAAACTGCAAATTATATACAAGATAAAAGAATGATTACTAGAGGTGTGAGTAAATAAAAGTGACTGAGATAGAATTCTTGAATAAATTTGTAAAGTTTCATGAAGTAGGATTTGGTTCCATACAAACAATGAATTTATCTCAGAAAAAAGAATGAAATTTTGGATATTCCACCTTATAAGATCCGTCTGAATAACTTACAGTATTAAAATATAAATCGATTTAAAGTTTAGACTGCTCCCTTTGGTTTTATTATTTTTACATCAATCTATGAGACTATCTTTAATTGGTTCAGGGAAGCTAGGACAACAACTCTATCGAATATTTTCAGAATGTGCTGAAATTGAATTGGTTCAATGGATGGATCGTTCTGCTACTGAGTCCTCAACTGCTGAAGGCATATCAATTGTAAAACAAGTTGAAGAGTTGCTCGAAGTTGATGGTTTCCTACTCGCAGTCAATGACGAAGTTATAGAAATGCTTGCCGCTAAGCTTCCAAAAAATTCTCTAGTAATTCACACTTCAGGAGCTACTGAAATAAGTGTTTTTTCAGATCACAATCGGAGGGGTATTTTTTATCCTATCCAAAGTTTTAGTTACGAGCGTAGTGTAGCCTTTTCAGAGCTCCCTATAGGGATAGAAGCTTCCAACAGCAAGGATTTAAAATTTTTAGAAAAACTAGCCTTAGCGATTCAAGCAAAGCCTGTTCATCTGGATTCAGCTCAACGAAAAGCCTTACACCTTTCGGCTGTTTTGGTCAATAATTTTAGCAATCATCTTTTTACAGAGGCAGCACAAATATGTGAAGAAAATAAAATTCCTTTTGAGCTGCTAAAACCGCTCATCAAGGAAACCGTTGATAAATTGGATGATTTGAGTCCCAAAAGGGCACAAACTGGACCAGCATTAAGGGAAGATCGTAAAACCATAAGTGCTCACCTCAGTATGATTGAAAACTCAGAATTAAAGAAACTTTACACGCTTTTTACAAACAGCATCACTAATCACTATAAAAATGAAAAACTATAAACATCTGTTGCCAAAAATCAGGACCTTTATTTTCGATGTAGATGGTGTACTTACCGATGGAAAAATTTTAATCAATTCTGACGGTGAATTACTTCGTTCTTTTGACACCAAAGACGGTTATGCGATGAAATGCGCACTTGTTAAAGGATTTAAAATAGCAATTATCACAGGTGGGCGAAATGAAGCCGTTCGTGAACGTTTTAAAGAATTAGGGGTTATTGATATTTATCTCGGTACCCACCACAAACTAGACGCTTACCAAGACCTTATGGATAATTACAATCTCAATCCAGAAGAAATTCTATATATCGGTGACGATATACCTGACATCCCTGTGATGGAAAAAGTAGGCCTCGGTTGCTGCCCAGCTGATGCTACCTCTGATGTAAAAGCAATAGCAGACTATGTCTCCCACAAAAAAGGAGGAGAGGGCTGTGTTCGAGAACTGATTGAACAGGTGTTAAGAGTACAAGGAAAATGGAGTTTAGACATAGGAGCGGGTAAAGATTAAATAGCATGAATATAAAGTCTTACGAAATTATTCTAGCTTCAGGCTCCCCAAGAAGAAGAGCCTTTTTTGAGGATATGGGAATTCCTTTCACTCAAAAAGTCATTCTAGTTGAGGAAGTTTTTCCCAAATCACTTTCAGGTAAAGCCATAGTAGAACATCTTGTCAAATTGAAAGCAGCACCTTTTAAGTCAATCATTAAAAAAAAGCAGCTTGTAATTACCGCAGATACTATTGTTTGGCATCAAAACCAATGTCTAGGCAAACCCAAAAATAAAAGAGAAGCTGAACAAATGCTCAGTACACTTTCGGGAAGTACCCATCAAGTCATGACAGCGGTTGGATTTTTACAAAAAGACAAATGGGACAGTATTTGCTGTAGTTCAAAAGTACGTTTTGCCAAACTCAGCCCCAAGGCAATTGAAGAGTATATCGCTACTGGTTCCCCCATGGATAAAGCAGGAGCTTACGGAATCCAAGACTCGTTTGGAATGCTTTACATTGATTCAATTCAAGGAAGCTATACGAATATCATCGGCTTACCAGTGGCCCAAGTGCTAAAAAAATTAGAAGAAATTTTAAAGAATTGAGAATCATTTTAAAAAATCCAATACCTTCATACACATGAAACATCTAATCATTTGTTTATTGGCATTGATTTTAGGATGCCAATCCCCAACAAACAGTTCAACTTCAGATCAAGACTTTCGCCTTACTTCAGATTTAAAAAACTATTGGTTTGACGGAACTGCTGAAATCAGTAGTTTTAAACTTGTTCAATCGCGTTATGGCGAGGCCCGAGAGGGTGAAGCCGTTTTAATCTTCGTTACAGAAGATTTTCTTACCAATGAGCAGGTTAAAGCAAATCAAAAATCTGAGAAATCGAAAGCTGTTTTAAAGCTGAATCGAACTAAAAACTTTGTGACGGGTATTTATCCATACTCCATCATGAATAGTTCATTTACCTATCTGGAAGAAAAGGATCCTTTAGCAAAAATAACAACTTCAATTCAAGAGTGGTGTGGTCAGGCTTATATTCAACTCAACAAAAAAAATAGACTTCAAATAGAGAGTCATTCCTACTTTGAAGGAGAAGCAGATCAAAATATCAATCTAAAAAATGGTCTTACTGAAGACGAGTTATGGCATTGGATTAGAACAAATCCTGAACTTCTTCCTCAAGGAGAGTTGGAGGTACTTCCAGCCTTTGAGTATTTAAGATTGCATCATAGACCTATAAAATTTTATCCTGCAAGAGCAATAGTTGAAGTCAATGAAGATTATTATAGCTATCAGCTGAGTTATAAAGAGTTAAATCGTAAGCTGAAAATTGATTTTGAAAAAACAGCTCCTTACCAAATAATCGGTTGGCAAGAGATTGATTTAAATGACAAAAACAAAACAACTACTGCTAGTAAATTTAAAACAGTAAAACTATCTTATTGGAAACTCAATCATCTAGGAGATGAGCGTTTTAGGGACTCACTAGGATTAAACTGAGAACCATGCGATATATATATATTACTCTGTTCTTTTTTAGTGTACAGTTTATTTTTCCACAGAGTAGTGGTGAGATTTATAAGCGTTTAAAAAAATTCAACACCTTAAGCTCGGTACTCTATGTAGCTGCTCATCCCGATGATGAAAATACCCGATTGATTTCATTGTTTTCGAATCACTACAATGCCCGAACAGCATATTTATCCATGACCAGAGGTGATGGAGGACAAAATCTGATTGGAACTGAACTCAGAGAAAGTTTAGGACTCATTCGAACTCAAGAACTTTTGGGGGCTCGAAAAATAGATGGTGGTCAGCAGTTTTTCACTACAGCCAATGACTTTGGGTATTCCAAAAATCCAACAGAGACCCTGAGTGTTTGGGATAAAAAAGAAGTGCTTTCTCAAATTGTTTTTAGAATTCGACAATTTAAACCCGATATCATTATTCATCGTTTTGATCACAGAACTCCGGGGAGTACTCACGGACACCATACCAGCTCAGCCATGTTAAGCGAAGAAGCTTTTCATCTTGCAAATGATCCCAACGCCTTCCCCGAACAATTGGACAAAGTTACTTTATGGCAACCCAAAAAACAGTTTTACAACACTTCTTGGTGGGCATACGGAAGTAGGGCGCGTTTTGAAGCAGCAGATAAGTCAAATATGATTGCATTAGAAAGCAACCCCACCGATTTTGTATTAGGTCGAACCAATGCTGAAATTGCTGCAAAAAGTAGAAGTCAGCACAAATCTCAAGGGTTTGGAAGTTCACCCCAGTTGGGAAGTCAATTGGAATATTTGGAGTGGATAAATGGTGAAAAGCCTACTGCAGACAATCCCCTCTCTGGAATCGATACCAGTTGGAAGCGAATAAATGGTGGAGAGCAAATTCATGAACTAACTAAGCGCCTCTTAGAAAATTTTGATTTTCAAACACCTCACAATAATGTAGCGGACTTACTCAAAATATACAATGAGGTTTCTTCTATTGAAGATACCCATTGGCGGTTGATCAAAAAAGAAGAACTTATCCAAATCATAAAGGATTGTCTCGGTCTGCGATTAGAGTTTAACAGTCGAGTTCCAACGGGAGTTGCTAGAAACAAACTCAGCACTTCATTAAGGGCTATCAACCCCAGTCCTCTTAAGGTTACTTTAGAGGAAATCGAGGGTGCGTTAAAACTAAAAGTCAATACTCCTCTAGAGACAAACCTTAGCTGGGAAGAAAACCTTTCATTTAAGTTACCGGATAAAATAACCACCCCTTACTGGCTCACAGAAAAAGGAAGCTTGGGTAATTACAAAGTCTCAAATCCAGACCTAAAAGGTCTGGCTGAAACCCCCAATCCGATTCGAGCTGTTTTCAATTTGAATATAGAAGGAACACCTATACCTATTGACATTCCATTGACTTACCGCACTACAGATCGTGTAGAGGGTGAGGTTGTTGCTGATTTTCAATTATTGCCAGGACTTACTACACAATTGAGCAACGAGATTTATTTTTTTGAAAGTGAAGCCTCAAAGATACTCCGCCTTAAGGTGCAAGCCCATACTGCGGTTGATAATGGAATTGTCAAGCTTCATGTCCCTAAAGGATGGAGCGTAAACCCAAAAGATCAAAAATTAATCTCCTTGGCTTCTGGTGCTACTGCTGATTTTAAATTTCAAGTCTCCCCACCCAAAGGAAATGCTACTGGACAATTTTTTGCTAGTGTATCGAGTAATAGCAAGACTTATCAGATGAAGCTTACCGAAATAGACTACCCACATATCCCTAAACAATACCTCTTAGAACCCAATACATCTAAAGGGGTTAAAATCAATTTTAAAACCAAGGTAAAAGAAGTTGCTTACCTCAAAGGAGCAGGAGATAAGGTCGCTCAAAGTCTTCGGAATATTGGAATAAAGGTTACCGAATTCGGTATGGATGAGTTGCGATTAGAAAACATCACTCCCTTCCCCACTCTTATTGTAGGGATACGCGCATTTAATGTCCACAAGGATTTAGCCTTTAAAAATAAAATTCTTTGGGAGTATGCGAATCAGGGAGGGACGATCATTGTCCAATACAATACCAGTAGAGGGCTTGATTCGTCAATTGTAGCTCCCTATCCCATCAGTTTGTCCCGTGATCGGGTCACTGACGAAAATTCTGAGGTTACTTTTTTAAATAAACAGCATCCCATATTCAACAGTCCGAATCCAATTTCAACGGATGATTTTGAAGGTTGGGTTCAAGAACGCGGCTTGTATTTTGCATCGACTTGGAGTAGTGAATTGACTCCACTGCTTTCGATGAATGATAGTAGAGAAACTCCAAAAAAAGGAAGCTTACTGGTTGCCGATTACGGCAAGGGTAAGTTTATTTTTACTGGGCTTAGTTTTTTTAGAGAGCTTCCCGCTGGAGTTCCCGGAGCGTTCCGTCTTTTTGCCAATCTTATTTCTTACGGAAAATGAAACAAAGTACCTACATCATCTTAATTGGCTCTAATGTCCTCTATTGGGTACTGTTTTATTTATTTATGCAAAACTACAGTTAATGCAGCTACTCGATTGGATCATTTTGGTTGCAACTCTAGCCTTCATTGTACTTTATGGTGTTTGGAAAAACAATAGTCATAAAAACATTAACGATTACCTCAAAGGAGGCAACCAAGCCCGTTGGTGGACAGTAGGACTTTCTGTCATGGCAACCCAAGCTAGTGCAATTACTTTTCTTTCCACCCCAGGGCAAGCTTATCATGATGGTATGGGCTTTGTTCAATTTTATTTTGGACTGCCTTTTGCTATGTTGCTCATTTGCTTGTTTTTTATTCCAGTATATCACAGATTAAAAGTTTATACTGCCTACGAATTTTTAGAGAATCGATTTGATCTTAGTGTTCGAACACTTACCGCTATTTTATTTTTGGTACAACGAGGACTAGCTGCGGGAATTACCATTTACGCACCCTCAATTATTTTAAGTGTGGTCTTGGGTTGGGATTTAAAGATATTGGTTGTGCTGGTTGGTGTACTGGTAATTTCCTATACAATGATCGGGGGGACCAAAGCAGTAAATGTCACTCAAAAGCAGCAAATGTTTATCATTTTTTTAGGGATGTTTCTCGCTTTTGGATTTATTTTAAATCGTTTTCCCGAAGGAATTGGCTTTTCAGAAGCCCTCTCCATTGCAGGAAATGCAGGTAAGCTCAATATTATCGACTTTAGTATTGACCTCAATAACCGCTATACTTTTTGGAGCGGTTTAACAGGAGGTTTGTTTTTAGCACTCTCCTATTTTGGTACCGACCAATCCCAAGTGCAACGCTATCTATCGGGTAAGTCTGTAAAAGAGAGTCAGATGGGACTCATTATGAATGGAGTACTTAAAGTGCCTATGCAGTTTTTTATCCTTTTGGTTGGGGTCATGGTATTTGTTTTTTATCAATTTGAACCTGCACCACTTCATTTTAACCCCAAGGTTATTGCTGCAGTAAAATCCTCTGCTAAAGCAACAGAATTCAATCAGCTAGAAAAAGAAAATTTAGAAGTTCAGCTTCAAATAAAAACCGCTTTACTTCAGGGAGAGGAAAAGCTTGTTGCGCTAAGTAAACAAAATTTAAAGCAGCGAGAAGACGCAAAGGAAATCATTGCGATAGCTGCACCTAATCAAGAAATTAATGACAAGGATTATGTCTTTATTAGTTTTATCTTAAAATACCTCCCAACAGGGCTGATTGGTCTTTTGTTGGCAGTGATCTTTTCAGCTGCAATGAGTTCCACTGCATCTGAACTCAACGCGCTAGCCGCAATATCCACAGTTGACCTCTACCAAAGAAACAGGGGTGGTCAATCTCCGGCACACTATGTCAATGCCTCCAAAGGGTTTACAATACTTTGGGGTGTTATTGCAATTTTATTTGCTAGTGTAGGAAGTCTTTTTGAAAATCTAATCCAGTTGGTGAACATCATAGGCTCAATATTTTACGGAAGCATTCTAGGGATATTTCTGATTGCAATTTTTATTAAAAGCATCAAAGGGAAAGCGGTCTTCTGGGCGGCTATACTTTCTGAAGGTATCATCATCACACTCTTTCTTTTTGAGGTTGTCAGTTTTTTATGGCTTAATGTAATCGGAGCTGTACTTACTGTTTTATTCGGACTGATCTTCCAAAATTTATTTAAAGAATATTCAAAAGCATCTTACACTGATGCTTAAAAACACTGAAAATTTAAAGGATAAGCAAGTCGCGGTGATTGGTGGAGGTGCTGCTGGATTTTTTGCCGCAATCTCAGCAAAAACTCATCATCCAAGGGCGACAGTAAGCCTTTTTGAGAAAACTTCTAAAGTACTAGCGAAAGTCAAGGTTTCTGGAGGGGGTCGGTGCAATGTCACCAATGGTAATCACGATGTAAATAGTTTGGTAGATGCATATCCTCGTGGTGGAAAACAATTAAAAAATATCTTTTACAATTTCAGTACCCAAGATACCTTCAACTGGTTTGAAAGTCGAGGTGTAGCACTTAAAACTGAAGCTGACGGTAGAGTATTCCCAGTCTCCAATAGCTCCCAAACCATTGTTGATTGTTTGTTGTTTGAAACAGAAAAACTGGGAGTCTCTATTCAATACAATAAAGCTGTAAATAAACTTCAAAAAAAAGGAGAGGGATGGGAGATTAGCTTTAATAATTCTGAATCCAGTACTTGTTTTGATGCAGTAATAATTTCCACTGGCGGGAATCCTAAAGAAAAAGGCTTTGAATGGTTAAAAAAATTAGATCATAAAATTCAAAGTCCTGTACCTTCATTATTTACATTCAATATTCCCAAAGAACCAATAACCCAACTGATGGGCCTAGCTGTCGATTCAGTTCAGTTAAAAATCAAAGGGGAAAAAATACTCACAAAAGGGCCATTGCTGATAACGCATTGGGGATTTAGCGGTCCGGCAATACTTGTGGCCTCTTCTCGAGGAGCACGAAGTCTGGCGGCACTTGACTATCAATTTGAAATCGAAGTCAACTGGCTTCAAGAACAAAACACAGCGCTTTTATACGATGAGCTTCAGGGTGTAATCCAACTAAACCCTCAAAAAACTATAAGCAATCAAAAAGGCTTTAATCTCCCTCAAAGGCTTTGGCAATTCCTTGTTGAAAAGGCAGATATTCCTAAGGATAAACGTTGGAACGAACTCGGAAAGAAAAAAGCGCGACAATTGGTTGAACTGCTTACTCATGACAGTTATACAGTATCAGGAAAAACAACTTTTAAAGAAGAATTTGTAACCTGTGGAGGTGTGGATTTAAAGAGTATCGATTTAAAAACACTTCAAAGTAAAACAGCTGGAGGTCTTTATTTTGCTGGTGAAGTCTTGGATATCGATGCAATAACTGGTGGCTACAATTTTCAAGCAGCTTGGAGTACAGGGTTTATTGCTGGAAAATTAGGTTGAGAATAATGTAAGGAGTTATTAAACCAAAAAAATAAATATTCTAAAAAAAGAAGTTGGATTTGTAGAGAGTTGAAGTTTTGCGCCTTAGGCGTAACTTTAAATCCCGTCCGCCTCAGGAGGATAATGAATCCTAAAAAAGACCTTACATCACTGTAAAGTCTTTTTTTCTGTAGCGAGAGGGAGACTTGAACTCCCGACCTCCGGGTTATGAATCCGACGCTCTAACCGGCTGAGCTACCTCGCCATTTAGGTTGGTAAATATAAAAACATAATCCGCTACGAACAACCTTTTGAAAATATTTTAAAATTAATATGGTCCTTAATGTTTTTTCAATATATTGGATGCAGATTATTCATCTATGAGCATCAAAAAAAGTTTTTCTTTAGAATACGATTTCCACGCATCCCCCCAACTGTTGTTTCAATACCTTTCTACCCCTTCTGGGCTATCAGAATGGTTTGCAGATAACGTTAATTCGAGGGGAGAGCAATTTACTTTTATTTGGGATGATTCTGAGGAAACCGCTTTACTGTTACAAAAAAAAAATAACGATAAAGTCAAATTTCAATGGCAAAACGATGAGGAAGATGACGAGGATTATTATTTTGAATTTAAGATTCAGGTAGACGAAATCACCAAAGATGTCTCTTTAATAGTCACTGATTTTGCAGAGGAAGACGAGCTCGAAGAATCTAAAATGCTTTGGGATAATTTGGTCTCAGACTTAAAACAAGTTTTAGGCGCTAGCTAATTTGTCGCATGATCAACTCTGACGGTACATTGATTTCGAGTTTTAGCGAAATTCCTGCTGACCTTATTCAAAAGCTTCATTCCGAATTTCGAATCACAGAAAAGTTACGTTACCAAAAGGGTAAAATTCTCTTTTGGGAACAACATTATTTTAGGATGATCGCTAGTCTTAGAAGACATCGATTCGAAATACCCATTACCTACACCATGGAGTACCTCCAAGCTGAAATTGATAAATTGATGGTAGCGGAAACCTCAACCTCAAATAATGCTTTAATTCACTTTCAATTCCTCCCTTATCAAGACACTATTGCCTTTTTGATGAGTATAGCTCAAGTAGCTGCTTTGGATCAAACTGAGCCTTCACAAAACTATGATCTTGATCTATTTAAAGAGGCTAGTGTTCAAGCGAGCAATCTGTCAAATCTTTCTACGACTAACAAAACGGTCTTTACCATTGGTAAGCGATATGCAGAAGAAAACGGTCTTGATGATTGCATATTATTAAATGATAAAAAAAATCTTGTAGAGACGCTTCAAGGCAGTTTATATCTTTTTCAAGAAAATAAAATACTCACACCAAATTTAGAATCGGGCTGTCAGGATTTCACTTTTCGTACTGCTTTTAATGAATGGTTACTTAAAGGTACAGCAGGACTAGAATTGTTAGAACAACCAATCAATCCATTTGAACTACAAAAATCAAAAGAACTTCTCGTCCTTTCAATAGAATATGGAGGTCAAAGCATCACTCAATACCGTAAAACATCTTATAATTCGTTACAATCCCAAAAAGTATATAGGACATTTATCGATCAGTTGGATTAATTTGAAAGTGGGTTTTCAGGTGCATTAGACCAGATTAAAAAACGACCACCCATAGCTCTCATTTGGTTTTTCCAAAAATCTTCACTGGAATTGTCCATCCAATCTATGACTTCTTCAGAGTCAATTACTGCCCAAGAATCCTCCTTGATTTCAGATTCAAGTTGCCCTTCTGACCAACCGCTATACCCCAAAAAAAATCGAATTTGAGTTGGATTAACTTTCTTTAACTCGAGTAGTTTTAAAACAGATTCAAAATCGCCACTCCAATGCAAATCCCCATCAATATGAAGGCTTTTTGGGATCTGATCGCCTAGCTTATGAACGAAAAACAGATTATCTTGTTCAACAGGACCCCCGTAATACATTGGAAACGGTGAGCTTACATTCTCCATTAACTCATCGAGTGTATACTCTAATTTTTTGTTGATAATAAAGCCAACAGTTCCAGTAGTTTTACGATCAACCATAAGAATTCCAGAGCGCCTAAAGTTATAATCGCTAATAATGGTTGGTGTTGCTATAAGAAAATCACCTGCTTTCATCTTAAAACTAAAGTATAAAAAAAGCTCCACTAGGGAGCTTTAATTTAATATTGTCGGTTGTAATTAGTTTACTGAACTTGATAATTCAGCACCCGCTTTAAACTTCACAACATTTTTTGCAGCAATTTTAATTGTTGCACCTGTTTGTGGGTTTCTTCCATCACGGGCAGCTCTTTTAGAAACTGACCAAGATCCAAATCCTACTAGAGATACGCGTCCACCCTTTTTTAGAGTTCCACCTACACTACCTAGGAAAGATTCTAATGCTTTTTTTGCTGCTGCCTTTGAGATGCCAGCATCTGCCGCCATTGCATCTATTAATTCTGTTTTGTTCATAATTATTAATTTATAAGGTTATACAACAAATTTATATGGATTTTCAAAAGACCAAAGGAAAAACTCGCTAAATCCTTGATTTTGTTGATAAGTAGACTGTTTTGTTGATAATGCTGGATATTTATTCAATAAACTCTAGCATCAACCTCAATGTTATAGCCGTTCAATAAAGCTTTTACGTCCATTCTTTTTTTGTTTGGAAGTTGAATTTCTTTACAAATAAGATAGCCTTCAGAGTTTGCGATCATTAACTTCGAATCTTTGACTACTAGGGATCCATTTTCCTCCTTGGGTGTTTCATAAAGTACCTCCGCGTCGAAGATTTTAATTCTTAATTCTTGCTCTCTATTTTTTAAATACGTCCAAGCACCTGGATAGGGATTAAGTCCTCGAATATGATTGACTAGTTGTTCTAAAGTTGAAGTCCATTGAATTTGGGTGTTTTCAGTATTAAGTTTGGGAGCCACTCTTGTATGCTCCACATCTAACTGCTTCTGGGCGGTAATGGTTTTATTGGAGAGCTGGATAAGGGTTGCTGCCAGAAGAGGAGCCCCAATTTCAAGCAATCTGTTGTGAAGAGTTTCAAAATTATCCTCAGGAACTATAGAAGTAGTCTCTTTCATTAAAACGGCGCCAGAATCGATTGCCTCATCAATTAAGAATGTAGTTAATCCTGTTTCTGTTTCTCCGTTGATTAAAACCCAATTGATCGGTGCAGCACCTCTGTAATCTGGTAAAAGTGAGGCGTGTAAATTTATGGTTCCTAAGTGGGGAAGGTTCCAAACTACCTTGGGTAACATACGAAAGGCTACTACGGCATAAACCTCAGCTTCTAAAGCCTGAAGTTGGACAATAAACTCTGGACTTTTTAAGTTGGTGGGTTGTAGGACTTCGATTTTTTTGGCAATTGCATACTCTTTTACCGCTGAATGAGTCATCTTTTTACCTCTACCTGCCTTTCGATCTGGAGCTGTAACAACTCCTTTTACATTAAACTCTGTTTCTACAAGATGTGCCAAGCAATAACGAGCGAATTCAGGTGTGCCAAAAAAAACTAGAGTGGGTAGCGTGTGTTTATTCATCAATCCAATAAAATTTGTGCTGGGGATTTTTTATTATTTGCTGCTTTTGCGTCAATACGGCAAAAAGTGCTTCTAAAGCTTTGGGCTCAAAATACAACTTTTGCTTGAGCTCCTTTATTGAATGCGGTTGCTTTTTAAGTAATTTAATGACTTTTGATTCAAAATCTAGACAGGCATCCAAATCTGTCTTGCAAGAGACCGAGGAACATTGGTGGCAATTGGATCGCTTGGTTTCACCAAAATAATCGAGTATAAAATTCCGTCTACATTTTTTCTCTTCCCTAACAAAGGAGATTATAGAATCAAGTTTTACTACTTTCTGCTTTTTTAACTTTTTAAGTAATTTTTTTGCAGGTCCTAGAGTATATTGATCTTCTCGAGGAACTTGAAAAGTGAGATATAGCTTGTTAGCAGTATCGGTATACTCTATAAGATTTTCTTGTTGTAGCTGATAGAGTGCTGATTGAAGGCGGTCTTTGGAAAGACGGAGAGCATTACAGATAGTTTGGTGCTTTACACGAACTGCTTCGATAAAAAAGTGAGCATACTGGCGCATCAAATAATCTATTACTCTTGCTGATGTCGTCCCTGATTCAGTAAAGTTCTGAGCCCTTTCTGGTGAACTTTTCGATTTTATTCGAAGTTCCTTTGCTTTGGAAACATACCAATTCAAAACTCCTGTTTTCTCAAGTTGAATTAGGCATTGATGTAATTTTTTTTCAGTATGCTGGTAGTGTTTACAATATTCCCTCACATCTAAAGAGTAGGTTTGGTATTGAACTTCGCCATAGGAAATTTGAAAAAAATTGCATAAATCTTTATAAACCTGTTTGAGTTCTTTTTCTTGAGGAATTTGATCCAAAATTTTCTGTTCCAGCTCGAGTAAGTCTCTCTGGTTATATAGCAAAAAGCTATTGGACGCCGAACCATCTCGCCCTGCTCTCCCACTCTCTTGGTAATAATTTTCTATACTGTCAGGTATACTAGTATGGATTACTGTTCTGACATCAGCTTTGTCAATACCCATTCCAAATGCAGTAGTTGCAACCATATGGTTTATTACCCCTTCTTGCCAGGCTTTTAATCGTGCTTTCTTTTGTGAAGTCAACAAGCCTGCATGAAAATAGGTGGCCTTATGTTCGTTTTGATTTAAAAATTCGGCTATTAGCTCGGTCTGCTTTCTTGAATAACAATAAATGATGCTACTCCCTTTATAGTTATTTACTAATTGAAGTACTGTGGTAAACTTATCCTCGGTATTCCAAACTTTATAAGCAAGATTGACTCGTTCATAAGAAGCCTTAAAATTTGAAGGTGATTTTAATCCTAAATGAATTTCAATATCCTTTTTAACTTCCACGGTGGCAGAAGCTGTTAGTGCCAATATAGGTGTCTGAGGAAAAGCCTCTCTCAACAAATTGATTTTTCTGTAAGATGGACGAAAATCGTGTCCCCATTCAGAAATACAATGAGCTTCATCCACAGCAATTAATGAAATAGGGGCACTTTTTATTTGCTGTAAAAAAGAGGGGTTGCCCAAACGCTCTGGAGAAACAAAAACTACTTTATAATTACCGTAAAGTGCATTGTCTAATTGTTTTGAAAGACTCAGTCCTTTGGTGTCTGATTCAAAATACATGGCTTTTATCCCTAATTCTTTTAACTTACTTACCTGATCCTCCATAAGGGCAATCAAAGGAGAAACAACCAAAGAAAAACCCTGATTCATCAGTGCAGGAAGTTGATAACAAAGAGACTTTCCACCACCAGTAGGAAGTAAGGCGAGTGTGTCTTTTTTAGCTAAGACCGAATCTATAATATCTTCTTGAAAAGGTCTGAATGCATCGAAACCCCAATAGGATTTTAAAACTGCTTTTTTATCCATGCAATCTTAATTTGTCTTTAATAAAAGAAATTCTCGATGCCACAGTATCTTGAGGAACATAAATTATCTTATGGGATTGTTTGTAAACTTCTTCAATAAATGAAAAATAATGAATTGCTTCTTCAAAACTTTCTTTGCGCTGTTCGTCTTCTGTGTAAATATCTTTCCAAGGACTCAGTAAGAAAACTAAATCATACTGAAATTCAGTGACTCTTTTCTCCCATGACTTCGTATCCTTCCCTATGGCTTTAAGGTATGCGTAAATATCGTGTATACCCCTGTCAAAAAAAACATAAGGAGACTCCGTGTCCAGTTTGTACAAATCTTTGTATTGCTTCTTTCTTCCCGTAAAAAGTGCTTCGCTAAACAGATAGGGATCTGAAAGGAAATAACGATTTTTTCCTTCGTTTTTTGCTTTCTCAATCAAAGTCCTAGAATATTCATCAAAAGTGCTGTATCCTAGCTTGTTCAAACTATTGATGAGGGTTGTTTTACCCGATCCAGGACCTCCACTAATGACTATTCTTTTTTTTTTCATAAAAGCAAAAAAAATAAAACCGTATCTTTATACAAAAGTAAAACCTTGGCGCAAACCCAACCGCAGTCTGACGATTTTTATTCTCGATTTTATGACCAACTACTTGAATCACAAGTATGGCCTGGTGTTTATTTATTCAAATTTATTGTAAAAGCTGAATCCGAGCATCTAATTACTTTAAAATCGTATTTTGACAATTATAAACCTCAGTTTTCTGAAAAGCAATCCAGTAAAAAAACCTTTACCAGTTTAAGTGTTAAGGTCAAAATGGAAACTCCAGACAACGTGATTCAAATCTACAAGAAAGCCAGTGCCTTAGAGGGAATTATTACCCTCTAATTTTAACAAAAAACAACAGAATTCGATAGAATTTATTATTTTGCAACCAATATTTACCTCACTACCACATTAGCAATTATTTTTTATGGAAACCTTGCAGTATAATACCAAGCGCGAGCAATTAATTATTCCTGAATACGGCAGGCACATTCAATTGATGATTGAGCAGGCCAAGGCAGAAACCAATGCCGAGGAAAGAAACAAAAAGGCCAAAGCTATCATTGGTGTAATGGGCAACCTCAACCCTCACCTAAGAGACGTCCCTGACTTTCAACATAAATTATGGGATCAATTTTTTATCATGGCCAGTTTCGATATAGATGTTGATTGTCCTTTTGAAAAGCCTGAAAAAGAAGTTTTAGAGGCTAAACCTGATAAACTTGCTTATCCCCAAAACCACCCGAAATATCGATTTTACGGAAATAACATCAAGCGTATGATCGATGTTGCCATCAACTGGGAAGAAAATGAACTCAAGGAAGTTTTAATTTTTACCATTGCTAATCACATGAAAAAAAGCTTTTTAAGTTGGAACAAAGACTCTGTTGACGACGCAGTTATAATGGCTCACCTTGATGAACTTTCCAACGGAAAACTCAAAGTAGCCGTATCACAGCTACCTCTAAGTGAATCCGCTGAACTGCTTAAATTCAAATCCAAAAACGGAAACGGTCCTAGAAGTAATAGCGCTAACAAACAACGAAGAAACAAACGTAAACGTTACTAGTCAGTATGGAATCATTTGTAATAGAGGGAGGCAAAGCATTAAAAGGATCCATTACTCCTCAAGGAGCAAAAAATGAAGCCTTACAAATTTTATGTGCAGTGCTATTAACTGCAGATCAGATGACTATTGACAATATTCCAGACATCGTTGATGTCAATAAACTCATTACCCTACTCAAAAATCTAGGTGTAAAAATAACACAGTTAGGAATTGGAAGCTATCAATTTCAATCAGATGATCTGCATTTAGACTACCTAGACTCAGACCAATTCAAAATCGACGTGAAGGGATTACGAGGCTCCATTATGCTCGTCGGTCCTCTTCTTGCTCGTTTTGGGAAAGGGAGTATTCCTAGACCAGGTGGAGACAAAATAGGTAGGCGCCGATTAGATATTCATTTCGAGGGACTTATCCAATTAGGTGCCAGATTCAATTACAACAAAGAAGACTATTTTTATAGTGTAGAGGCTGAACAGTTGATTGGAGCAAATCTTTTGCTTGACGAGGCCTCAGTGACTGGTACAGCTAATATTGTAATGGCGGCTGTTCTTGCTGAAGGACATACTACAATTTACAATGCAGCCTGCGAACCTTATATACAACAACTTTGTTCTATGCTGAACCGTATGGGAGCAAAAATTAAAGGGATCGGTTCAAACCTTCTTCATATTGAAGGAGTAAAAAGCCTTTCGGGAACCGATCACACTGTCCTTCCTGACATGATAGAGATAGGAAGTTGGGTTGGATTGGCTGCAATGACTAAAAGCGAAATCACAATTAAAAACGTTCGTTGGGAATTTCTAGGACAAATGCCAAATGTTTTTAGAAAGCTAGGGATTCATATAGAAAAAAAAGGCGATGATATCTTTATACCTGCACACAAGGACGGCTATGAAATTCAAAGTTTTATCGACGGGTCTATTTTAACCATTTCAGATGCGCCTTGGCCTGGATTTACACCTGACTTAATCAGTATCATACTCGTAGTTGCTACTCAAGCCAGAGGAAGTGTTTTAATTCATCAAAAAATGTTTGAAAGTCGATTATTTTTTGTGGATAAACTCATCGATATGGGAGCCAAAATCATTCTTTGCGATCCTCACCGAGCGACAGTCATTGGACATGATTTTAAATCTCAGCTAAAAGCTGCAACCCTTACTTCACCTGACATTCGCGCTGGAGTTTCTCTTCTGATTGCTGCCCTTTCGGCTAAGGGAACCAGTACAATTCACAATATAGAGCAAATCGATCGAGGCTACGAAAATATTGTACCTCGTTTACAAAAAATTGGTGCTGAAATTAAACGTGTAAAAAATTGAAATTTAATGCCCCATCCCCTTAAAATCACTCTCCTACTTTACCTTACGGTATTTCCTTATATAAGCCTTGGTCAAAAAACATTAGTTGGTCAGGTAGTTGATCCATCAACCTTAGATCCACTTCCCTTTGTAAATATTGGATTAGTCAATAAAAATATCGGTACAGTAACTGATGAAGAAGGCTATTTTCAACTTGAGGTTGATCCAAAAAAATACGGAAAATCAAACCTCCGTTTTTCAATGATTGGATATGAATCCAAAACTTTTCAATTAGAGGAATATCTTCAAAATGAGTTAATTATTATTCCTCTTGCAGAGGAGGCTACAGCGTTGGAAGAAGTAGTTGTTACTACCAAAAGAACAAATTTCCAAACAAAACTTTTAGGCAATAAAACAAACTCAAAGTTTATTTATGCTTCCTTCACTACAAATAAACTAGGGAATGAAATGGGCTTTGTAGTTCGACAGAGAAAACGTCCCATGATTCTTAAAAAATTCAATATTTCCATAGTTGAAAATGATTACGGCCCTGTTCGATTTCGTATTAATTTTTACTCGGTGCAAAACGGTCTTCCGACGACTACATTACTTAAAGAAAACATCATCATTGAAACGGAAATCACCTCCGGTATTGTGAGTAAAGATTTGACCCCATATGAAATTGTAATAGATGAAGATTTTTTTGTAGCTATTGAGTGGATAGAAGATTTAGGTCCAGGAAAATTGTTCTTTTCAGGAGGTTTTTTTGGATCTCCCCTGATTGCACGTGACGTAAGCCAAGGAACTTGGACTAAAGTGGGTGTCGCAAGTGTGGGAATGAATGTGGAAGTGCGTTATTGATTTAACGCTTTGAAATTTTATTATTACTGATCCCCTTTTGTCTAGAGCATCGAAACGTATTTGTGTCCTCTGGTCGTTTATTTTGGTGTTTAGTTTCCCTGCCTTGTACTCTTGCTCTCCACATTTTAAAGCTAGAAGGCTTCATTTCTCTTCGCATAAGGGTGATAACATCCTGTTCTTTTAAACCAAATTGAACCTGCATGGCCTCAAAAGGGGTACGATCTTCCCATGCCATTTCTATCACACGATCAATTTGCTCCTCTGTCAAGTCAATTTTCTTTTTCATATCAATGAATACTATTCCTATTTGGAAGCGTATGCCGCCGCAAGATACGCTTACTTTCTTGTTTTACCAGTTTGTCCTTATGCATTCCCCATAAAATCGAAGAAGCCTCCTTCCTACTTTGATCTAAATCAACAATAGGTAGTAAATAATTTTTATCGAGATTGAAGTCATAAAGTGCTTCTTCAAAAGGGGTAATTTCCCATGGGGTATGAATTAATTCATTAGGTAAATCATTTAGCTCAGGGATCCATTTTCTTGTAAACTGACCTTGTGAATCGTGTTCTTGTCCATTTTTTACGGGATTATATATTCTCAGCGTATTGATTCCTGTTTCACCAGCTTGCATCTGCAATTGAGGAAAATGAATTCCAGGCTCAAAGTCTAAAAACTGTCGTGCTAAAAAAGCAGAACATGCCTGCCAAGGTTGCCAAAGCTGATGTACAAAAAAAGAAACAACCAAAGCCCGCATTCGGAAATTCAAATAGCCTGTAGCCACCAAACACCTCATTGCTGCATCTACCATTGGAACCCCGGTCCTTCCTTGTTCCCATGCTTTTATGAGCGTTTTATTGATTGGCTTTTTTAAGCAGTGGTAGCCTCGGTTAATACTCTTGAATTCCATACTGCATTCCATTTCAAACTTTTGAATAAAATGAGATTGCCATCGCAGTCTCGATTCAAATGCCCGAATACCAAATCCTTTTTTACCAGCTTCCTTTTCTTTCTCTATACGCTGGAGAACCTGACGCATAGATATATTTCCGTAAGCGAGATAAGGAGACAATCGACTGCAACTTTTTCTTGAAAGATCTGGCTTTGAAATATGTGCTTGATAGTTTTCGTACCTACCCTCAAAAAAAGAGTCTAAATAACAATGTGCATTGGTCTCTCCACCAGGCTGGATAGTTTTTGAGGAAGTTGTCTTAAGGTCTAAGACTTGGAAAAACTGAACAATTTTGTCTAAGTGATTTTTGGTAATGAACTTTTTTTTGCTAGGAAAAGAATACAATTGCTGATTCATCAGGGCTGTCCAATGCTGTAACCATTTTTTTCTATCCTTTAAGCCTCTGAACACACCTTGCTGTCTGAATTCATTCCAGGGCAATGTTATTTTCTCACACCATTTTTTTACCTTAAGATCTCGAGTAAAGGTCAATCCAATTCCAGTTTCGTAATGAGAATAAAGAGCCTCTATCTTAAAATGTTGATTTAACTTTTCTAAAAGAGGAATCACTTCACCTTCAAGAGTGAGAATTCGAGTGTTAAATACTTCCAATTGCTTGTTTAAGTCAGTTAAAGACTGTTTGATAAAATCCAAATGGCGCATGCTGAAATGAGGATCCTCCAAAAGGGAGTTTTCAGCTATATAAAGCAGAAGTACTTGTTTGTGGTTCTTTAGGGCTTTTACCATGGATAGGTGATCCCTCAACCTCAAGTCACGTTTTAACCAAACGACTCCTATTGGAATTCGGTTAGAATTCATCGGGATGCATTAATATTTGAGCTGCTCTGAGTTTGATTTGAACCAAGTCTTCAGCAGGTATTTTTTCGAGTAGTCTGAGCATCATCGCCATACGATTGTTTTTCGAAAAAAACTGCTTTTTATCATCGAGAAAGTTCCAATACAAGCTGTTAAAAGGGCAGGCATCCTCTCCTACTCTTTTTTTCTTATCGTACTGACAACTGTCGCAATAATTACTCATTTTATGAATGTAAGCAGCCGCTGAAACATAAGGTTTAGTCGCTACTATCCCTCCATCTGCCCATTGACTCATCCCGCGGGTATTGGTAATTTGAACCCACTGTATTGCATCTGCATAAATTCCCAAATACCACTCATCAACCTTATCAGGATGAACCTGTGCAAGTAAGGCAAAATTACCTGTGATCATAAGACGTTGAATATGATGTGCGTAGGCATTGTCTAATGAGTTTGAAATGCTCTGATGCAAACAATTCATCTTTGTTTTTCCTGTCCAATAAAACTCAGGAAGTGGGTTGGTATTTTCCAAAGCATTCATTGAAGCATATGCAGGCATCTCTTTCCAATAAATACCTCTCATATACTCTCTCCAGCCAATAATCTGACGAACAAAACCTTCAACTTGGGAAAGTTCAATATTGTCGCTAAATTCTCTGTAATAATCAATAACCGTTTGAACTACTTCTAAGGGGTGGATGATTTTAGCATTTAAAGCAAATGAAATTCTGGAGTGAAACAGATTGACTTCATCTGTGTGAAGCGCGTCTTGGTAATCTCCAAAATGAACGAGTAGATATTCGCAGAAGTAATCCAGTTGTTCCAAAGCTTGTGACCTACTCAACGGATAGAGAAATAGATTTTTATCAAAAGATCCAATGGTTTTTACCCCTGCATTTTCAATCATCTCCTTTAAACCATCTAAATCATTTGCCTTTGGATAAAACGGTTTGGGTATGGAAGGTGTTCCTTTCCATTTTTTTCGATTGTTTTTATCAAAATTCCACTGGCCACCTTCTGGTTGATCTAACTGCATCAAAAGATCAAATTTCTTACGCATACGGCGGTAAAAAAATTCTAAAATAAATTGCTTTTTCCCTTCAAAAAATTCAGTCAATTCTGATCTTGAGGTCATAAAATGTTCTGTTTCCACTACTTCAGATGGAATATTTAATCCTTGAGTATATTCTTTTAGCTGCTGATCCAAACGGTATTCGTCAGGCTCCATATATGCAAATGTGTCTATATTAAATTTTTCAATAAGAAAGTTTAGATTTGCTTCGAGCTGTTGCTTGTTTGCTTTATCATCAAGTGCTAAGTAATGTACTTGATGTCCTGCTTGCTGAAGTGCTTCACTGAAGTTTCGCATTGCACCAAAAAAGGCAACAACTTTTTGAATGTGGTGTGGCGCATAATCTGTTTCTTGACGCATTTCCATCAAAACAAATACCTCGCTACTGTCAACTTCTTTAAACCAACTGTGCTGTAGGTTTAATTGATCCCCTAAAATTAGTTTAAGCTTCATTAAAACAGAATCTTTTGATTCCAAAGACGTTGAAATTTACCTCCCTCGTCGTAGCGTTCTGCTTGAAAACGCACATTGAATTTTCGATCTCTGGGATCGTTCCCAACACCGGCTACATACATCCAATTTCCATAATTACTGTGTACATCGTAATCAATCAATTGAGATTCAAAATAAGCTGCTCCGATTCGCCAGTCCAATAGAAGATCTTTAGTAAAATAAGAAGCTACATTTTGCCTACCTCTATTACTCATCCAGCCTGTTTTATTCAGCTCAATCATATTGGCATTGACAAAAGGTTCACGGGTTGTACCCTCTATCCATGACTTTACTTTAGCATCAGATGTATACCAATGATAATCTTTATTTAATATGCCTCCTAAGTGGAAGATTGCATCCTGGTGTTTAAGAGCTATATATTTAAAATAATCGCGCCAAATCAATTCAAAAATTAGCCAATAGGTAGATTGATTCTTTTTTACCTCATTTTCATAGTCCATAATCTCCCAATAAATTTGCCGGGGCGAGATCGATCCGTTGGCCAACCAAGCGGATAACTTTGAACTGTAATTAATACCCAAGAGCTCATTTCTGGTTTGTTTGTAGTAGGACAGCTTATTTGTATCCCAAAAATAATGATCTAATCTTCTTTTTGCCTGCTCACTTCCCCCTTTAAATGGGAATGCAGAATTGGGATGTTGTTCGATCTGTTGCAATCCCAAAACAGCTAGAGAGGGTGCTTGAAAAGTATATTCTAAAAGATTCTCCTCTGGCATTAAAGCAATTTCAGGGAGCACTTTTCGAACAGTACTCTTTTTTTCGCACTGTTTTCTAAAAAGTGTAAAAACCTCTGGTAAGTTGTTTATTTCGAAAGGAATGTCTTCAGGGTGAAATAGAAATTGATCGTAATGAGAATAGAATTCAATCTCGTTATCCAAAGAAGCTCTTAAATTATTTTCTACCAATCGTTCCTCTTGAGTCCATTCTTTTTGTAAGAAAATTTTGGATATGTTTAATCGATGGACCCAGTCTGGTATACCTTCTTCGGGTGGTCTATTATCTATTATTAAACTGATGTTTAAATCGGATAAGGATCGTTGTAATTCCGCCACACTTTCAATTAAAAACTGAGCTCTAAAAAAGGCTGTTTTGGAAAAGCCCCAAAGAGTTGTTCCGTAGTGTCGAGGATCAAAACTGTAGTAAGCCACTACCTTTAATCCAGATTGTTTTGCTAAAGTTAAAGATTGCTGATCAAAAATTCTCAAATCATTGCGCAACCATACCATAGCGGTTGGTTCTTTCTTTTGCACCTGATAACCATTTTTTGTTACAAGATACTAATTCAAAACAAAAAAGATCGCCCTTCATAGGACGATCTTTAAAAGTTATAGTTTTTGAAAATATTATTTTAAAGTTGAACGACAGTAATAAAGATTATTCCTAAAAAAGGCTAGTTATATGATTTATTTGATCTACATCGTTGGCTGCAATATTTTACCTCATCCCAATTTAATTCCCATTTTTTCCTCCAAGAAAAGGGTCGAGAACAAATTGGACAAATTTTTTGAGGCAGTTCTCTCTTGCTAACTCGCTTGGGCATTAAGCGCTGATTTATAAGTTGTCAAACAACGCTCTCTTGCAAATTTATGGTCGACTATAGGTTGGGGATAGCTTAATTCTTGATAATCAGGCGCCCATTTTTTTATGTAGTCGTGTTGCTTGTCAAATTTTTTAATTTGCTCGGTTGGATTAAAAATTCTAAAATAGGGAGCGGCATCAACACCACAGCCTGCTACCCACTGCCAATTTCCAACATTACTTGACTTTTCATAATCAAGAAGTTTTTCAGCAAAATAGGCTTCTCCTAACCTCCAGTCAATGAGAAGGTGTTTACACAAAAAACTTCCCACTAACATTCGCACTCTGTTATGCATAAAACCGGTTTCGTTTAATTGTCTCATACCTGCATCTACAAAAGGGTATCCTGTTTTTCCGTGGCACCATTTTTCAAATTCCTCTGGATTATTTCTCCACTCAATCCTTTCGTATTGAGGTTTAAAACTCTGGTTTATCGTATGTGGAAAATGCCAAAGTATTTGCATAAAAAATTCCCTCCAAATTAACTCTTTAAAAAAAGTTGGATTTTCGATAGCCGACGATCGTTTTACCATTTCACGGATACTCAGAGTACCAAATCGAAGATGCGTACCTGTTCGAGTCGTTTTATCTACAGCAGGAAAATTTCGTGTCTCCTCGTAAGATGTAATAACTTCGTCATTGAAGATGTACTTTGGCTGAGCAACGGCTGAAGGTGTAAATCCTAGATCTTTGAGGTCCAATTTAGGTAAGCTTAATTGAGCGAGTTTATCTAAGTGGTTTTCAGATGGATATTGAGTAAGTGAAGTTTTTGCGAAATGTTCTAACCATTTTCTAGAATATGGAGTATACACTCTGTAAGGAGTACCATCGTCTTTAACAACTTCGTCTTTTTCAAACATTACCTGGTCTTTGAATGTCTCAAAAGAAATATTATTTTCAATTAGTAATGCCTTGATAGAGGCGTCTCGTTCTGTAGCATAAGGCTCATAATCTTCATTACAAACTACTTTATCAATTGACCAAGTCTGAATTAATTTTTTAAAAATAGCCTTAGGGGTACCATGATACATTCCAAGACTGCATCTGTTCCTCTTCATAGCGTTATCTATGGTACCCAAGGCTAATAATATAAACTCTAAACGAGCATCACTTTTTGGTAGCTTTTTTAAAATATGCTCATCGAAGATGAATATCGGTATCACTTTATTTTTACCTGATAAGGCTTTATAAAATCCGTGATTGTCAACTATTCTCAAATCTCTTCGAAACCAAAAAATGGTATATTTTTCCATCGTTAAGCCTTCAGGTTTCCTATCCCTCCGTCTAACTGTAAAACTCTTCCTGTCATCCAACTGCTTTGTTCTCCTAAAAGAAAAGTAGTTGCTTGAGCAATTTCTTTAGCAGTACCTACCCTACCTAAAGGATGTCGCTCATTGGCCTTATCCATTTTTGCTTCATTGTTTAAAAACTTTGAAGCAAGTGGGGTATTAACCAATGAGGGTGCTATAGCGTTGACTCTAATTTTTGGTGCAAATTCAGCTGCCAATGAGCGAGTCAAGCCTTCTATAGCTCCTTTAGAAGCAGCCACTGAACTGTGAAAGGGCATTCCTGTCTGAACAGCTACTGTGCTGTATAAAACTACTGCAGCATTTCCGCTTGCGCTCAAATGGGTTAAAACAGACTTCAACGAACGAATAGCGCCTAAAACATTAATTTCAAAATCAGACTGAAAAGCTTCCAACTTCAGCCCCTTAAATGGCCTTAAGTTGATACTTCCAGGACAGTAAATAAAGCCGTGAAGTTCATCTGGTAACTGATTGGTGTCCAAATCGTCTTGAGTCGCATCAAAGTTAATATGTTGTATATCTAAATGTTGAACAGCGTTACCTGATCGACTGGCAATAAAAACGTTATTCTGTGGGGCTAGTTGCTCAGCCAGTGCTAAACCTATTCCAGAGCTACCTCCTATTATGAGTATATTTTTATTTTCGATCATGCGTTATAGTTTCCAAAAAGTTCAATTAGTGCTGTTCTGCGGTATTCAAAAATCTCTTTTAACTTAGGCCCAACTACTATAGGATGGATCATCCTGCCTAGAAATCCAAAAGGAATCTTATAGTCTACAATATCAATCATTTCAACTCCATTTTCTATAGGCTTGATAAAATGTTTGTGATGCCATAATGAGTAGGGACCAAATCGCTGTTCATCTACAAAATATTCACCTTCTTTTACATGGGTAATCTCCGTAACCCACTTAACGGGTATGTTGAGTAAGGGTGTGACGATGTACTGAATAATCTGACCAGCAAACATTTTTGATGATTCTCCGCTAAGTATTTTAAACCCCATATAGTTAGGTGTAATTGTTTTTAAATTTCTTGGATTAGAAAGAAAATCCCATGCCTTTTCCTTTGATATGGGTAAATTTTGAACAGTCTCTAAACGGTAGATTTTCAAAGTAATTTTTTTATCAAAATTATAAAATGTTTAATTATTACTATTATAAATTAAACAAAATTTATTCACATGCTAAAAAAAATTCATCGAAGCCCAATGAAAATAGGGTATTGAGTGTAATAAATGTATATTTGGTTAATAAAAAAACAAAAAATGAAAAATATTTACTCAATCTTAATAATTATTAGTGGTTTTGCCTTTGGACAAATAGAAACTCCTCAGCCAAGCCCACTTGCAAAAATTGAACAAGTTGTTGGTTTAACTGATGTTGCAATAACTTATTCTCGTCCAGCTGTGCGTAATAGATCAATAATGGGAGATCTAGTTCCTTTCGGGGAAATGTGGAGAGCTGGAGCGAATGCCGATACCACAATTGAATTTTCAGATGAAGTGACAATTGGAGGACAGAAACTCGCTTCAGGTAAATACGCGGTATTTATTCGTCCTGGGGAATCAATGTGGGAAATATTTTTTTACACTAAAACTGATAATGGGGGACTTCCAGATGAATGGGATCCTAAAGCTGTTGCATTAGTAGTGGAGTCAACTGTCGATATTTTAGATAAATCCATAGAAAGTTTCACCATATCTATAGACAATTTACATCAGAATGGAGCGACACTCAATTTTAGCTGGGAAAATACTCAGGCAAGTCTGGAATTCAGTGTCCCAACCGAAGCGAAAGCTATGGCCTCTATTGATAAAACAATGAAAGGAACGCCCAAATCAAGAGATTATTACAATGCTGCTGTATATTACAGAGAGGTGGATAAAGATTTAAACAAAGCCAAAAAATGGATCGCAAAAGCTATTGAAATGGATGACGGCAAATATTGGATGTATCGTCAACAGGCACTTATCTTAAAAGCGTTAAATGAGACTGATGCTGCAATTGAAGCATCAAAAACCTCTTTGAAACTTGCTACTGAAGCTGGAAACCAAGACTATGTACGCTTGAATACAAAAGCGATAGCGGAATGGTCTAAATAAAACGAGTAAGCTCTTAAGTTAACTTATTTAAAGCCACTTATCAAGTGGCTTTTTTGTTGAGTCGTGATTTGTACAATACATTTAGTACAAGAGAGAAAACAACTAAAAAAGTCCCAACTAAGTGGAAAAAATCATAGGTCTCATATAAAACAAATACACCAAAAAGCAATGTAAAAATAACTTCTACATATTTAAAAGGAGCAACCATATGCGCCTCTCCATTTTGAAAAGCTATGGTCATAAACAATTGACCAAAAAAACCAAAAACTCCTAAACTAACTAATAAAAGTAAATCTTGTAATTTAGGAGATTCCCAAAAGAACAAACAGCCAACACCCCCAACTAAAGTTGCAATAAGCATAAAGTAGTGAACAATCACAACTGGATGATCTCCATTTCCAATTTTACCGATTAAAATATATACTACAGCGGAGAAAAATGAAGCGAGTAAAACCAAGAATACTCCAAAACTAGAATTTGAGGCATCAAAATTTTTAATCAAATAAACTCCTGAAAAAGCCATTAAAAAAAAGAGCCATTGTAAGGGCTTGATGGTTTCCTTTAAATATAAGACTGCCAAAATACCCGCAAAAATAGGTGAAATATAACGCAGAGTGACGGCACTACCAACAGAAATGTAATGTACCCCCCTGAAAAAGAGGATCATGGAAGTGACTCCTACTAGACCTCTTACAATCAGTAATTTCTTTTGATTTCCCCATTGAGGAATTCCAACTGTCTTAAGATAAACCGTAGTTATGACTAATGATCCTAGGGCTCTGAAAAATACAATTTGCATGGTAGGATACGTAGTTAAGTACTTAACAGTCGCATTCATAAATGCAAAAGAAAGCGTACTTAACAACATGTATTGAACAGCTTTAAAAAAAGAGGATTTCAAAAAGTATGAATTGTTTTTGCAAAAATAGAACTTTGAATGCACAATGGATAGGGTGCTGGAAATAAATACTATATTCGTGCTTTTAAAACATCTACTTTTTGTTTGAAATCGGACTCTTAAATTTTTCAATAGCAGCAAGTTGTGCTTTTCTACTTGGAGTCTCAAAATCTGGAATCAAAGGAATTGCTTCATTAATAGTTACTGGCTTAGCTTTAGTATATGGCGCAAAAGAGTCTACTGGAATTTTAATGCCTTTACTTTTGGTTGGTGATGTTTTTGCCATTACTTATTACAAGCGCCACGTTCAAAAAGAATACATTATCAAACTTCTCCCCTGGATGGTGGTTGGAGTTTTAGTAGGAGTAGTTGGGGGTAACTATATCACGGAAGCCCTTTTTAAGTATGGCATGGCGCTTATCATATTATTCAGTGTTGGGCTGATGTATTATTGGGAGAACAAAAAAGATAAAACCATTCCTTCGCATTGGACTTTTGGAGGTTCTATGGGATTATTGGCAGGGTTTACTACCATGATAGGTAATCTTGCAGGTGCTTTTTCCAATATTTATTTTTTAGCCATGAGACTCCCTAAAAATAATTTCATCGGGACAGCGGCTTGGTTGTTTTTTCTGATTAATTCATTTAAAGTTCCCTTCCATATTTGGAGCTGGGAAACCATCAATTCCAAATCGATTTTCATCAGTCTTCAATTGGTTCCTTTCGTCCTTATCGGGTTGGTCGCTGGTGTTTTTCTTGTCAAGAAAATTGAAAATGATAGTTACAGAAAACTAATTTTACTCTTTACTGCTATTGGGGGTATCGCAATACTGTTTAACTAGGTTTTAGCTGACTCACAACTTCCTGTATAGTTTTCAAATCACTTTCACTGAATTGATGATTTAAAAAAGAAAGCTCAGCGTTTATTTCTGGAGGAATTTTTAATTTGGCTTGAGTCCTCGATCCTGAAAGGTGAATAGCATTGAATCCTGAAGATTGAAATAATTTACAATTACTCGCATTGATACCGCTACCCGGCATGATGAGAATGTCATTACCGAATTGCTTATTCCATAGATTCAATCTATCCAAACCATCCACAGCTTTTTCCTGTTGACCTGAAGATAATATACAATCAAATCCCAAATCAATTAATTGTTGAATAGACTCATTAGAATTAATAACCACATCAAAGGCTCTGTGGAACGTAAGGTACATATCACCTGAGATCTGTTTCCAATACTTTAATGTGGGAATATCCAATTTAAAATCTGAAGTTAAACTCCCTACAACTACTCCCCTGCAACCTACCTCTGCTGCAAATCGAATGTCCTTTTCAATGATTTTTTTTTCGTCCTCAGAAAAAATAAAATGTCCTGGTCTAGGACGAATTAAACAATGTATATCAAGCAGGTTTGAGTTAACCGCATTCTCTACCAAACCTGCAGAGGGTGTAATTCCTCCAAACTCTAATCCAGAGCATAGCTCAATTCGATCAGCCCCTGCCAAAGCTGCATTTTTTATGCTTTTTAAAGAGGTACTACAGATTTCTACAATCACTTATTTCAATTTGACCATTAAACAAAACTAAAAAAAGAATCACATTTAAGTGATTATTTTTTATATAATGAAAATAGTTCATATTTTAGGCAATATGAAAAGGAAGGCTTTTATCGACAAGAGTACCTTGGGAATATCAGGCCTCTTAATTTCGCCCTACATATTCGCAAAAAAAAGTAATCATAACTCACTAAACTCGATAAGTTCAAATGCTTTTGCTATTGCAACCTGGGATGTGCAAAGAGCAGTAACAACTGCGGGTAAGTCACTGGATAATGGAGCGAATGCGCTTGAGGCTGCCGTCAGTGGTGCAGCCGTAGAAGAAGCTGATATTTTAAACTCAACTGTAGGTAAGGGTGGAGCACCTGATCGCGAAGGCACTGTAAGCCTTGATGCGTGTGTGATGGACTCCAATGGAAATTGTGGCGCTGTTTTAGCAGTTGAAAACATTACCCATGTTGCCGCATTGGCAAAAGATGTAATGGAAAAAACACCTCATGTAATACTGGCTGGTGATGGAGCGCGCAAATTCGCTGTCGAACAAGGCTATAAAACTGAAGACTTGCTCTCAGAATCAAGTAAAAAAGCTTGGAAGAAATGGCTTGAAAAAAGTGATTATCAACCAGAAATCAATATTGAAAACCACGATACTATCGGTATGCTCTGTTATGATCAATCAGGCAACCTTTCAGGAAGCTGTTCCACTAGTGGATTGGCATATAAAATGAAAGGGCGCGTTGGCGATTCACCAATCATAGGCTCAGGATTATTTGTCGATAATACTGTTGGTGCTGCAGTTGCTACAGGTCTGGGAGAAGAAGTCATTAAAACCGTAGGGAGCTTTCTAATTGTTGAACTAATGAGGCAAGGAAAAAGTCCTCAAAAGGCTTGTGAAGAGGCTATCCAAAGGATTATTCAGAAACAGCAAGGAAAACCTAATTTTCAAGTTGCCTATGTAGCAACCAATACCGCTGGAGCTATCGGTGCCTTCAGTATTCACAAAGGGTTCTCATATACCATATACAAAAACAATAATTCTCAAAACATTAACGCTAAATCCATTTATTAAAGAAACTTAACATGCAAATAATTGAAAATGAAAAGCAATATGATGTAGTCATCGTCGGTTCTGGAGCTGGGGGTGGAATGGCAACAAAAATTCTTGCTGATGCCGGGCTTCAAGTTGCAGTAGTCGAAGCCGGACCCTTTTTTGATCCTGCCAATCCAGATCAACAAACCCAACTCAAATGGCCTTACGAATCTCCTAGAAGAGGAGCTGGGACCACTCGTGCCTTTGGAGAATTTGATATGGCCTACGGTGGATGGGAAATTGACGGAGAACCCTACAATCAGATCGGGGATAGTAAATTCGATTGGTTCCGCTCTAGAATGCTTGGGGGACGAACAAATCACTGGGGAAGGATCTCTCTAAGATTTGGTCCAAGAGATTTTAAAGGAAAAGACCGAGATGGTTTAGGAGAAAACTGGCCCATTGGCTACGAGGACATTAAACCTTATTACGACAAGGTTGACAAACTGATCGGTGTCTTTGGCAGTAAAGAAAATATGTATAACGAACCCGATGGTTATTTTCTACCTGCGCCAAAACCTAGACTCCACGAATTGTATTATAAAAAAGGTGCTGAAAAATCTGGGGTAAAAGTAATGCCCTCTAGACTTTCAATTTTGACTAAACGAATCAACAATGAAAGAGGAATTTGCTTCTATTGCAACCAGTGTAGTCGATCGTGTTCAGTATATGGAGATTTTTCTGCAGGATCTTGTTTGATTTTTCCTGCTCAAAAATCAGGAGGACAAGTTGATTTGTACGTAAACAGTATGGTCCGAGAAGTTGAGGTCAATGAAGAAGGTAAAGCTAAAGGCGTACTTTTCATCAATAAAGAAGATCGCAAAGAATATCGTGTTAGAGGAAAAGTAGTAGTGTTAGCTGCTTCTGCTTGTAGTACTGCACGTATCCTATTGAACTCTAAAAGTGCACAGCATCCTAATGGCTTAGGAAACAGCAGCAATATGGTAGGTAAATACTTACATGACTCAACTGGGTCTGACCGTATGGCTTTTGTTCCCGAATTAATGAATCGCAAACGCTATAACGAAGACGGAGTTGGTGGAATGCACCTCTATTCACCTTGGTGGTTAGACAACAAAAAACTCGATTTCCCTAGAGGCTACCATATTGAAGTATGGGGGGGATTAGGAATGCCGAGTTATGGAACCGGATTTAATCCAAATGATCTCAACAAATACCTTGGACTTAAAGTAGGGGGTTATGGAAATCAACTGCGAGAAGATGTCAAGAAGTTTTACGGATCTGTAATGGGGATGTCGGGTAGAGGAGAATCCATTGCACGAGAAGACAACTATTGTGAAATTGATCCAACTACAGTAGATGAATTTGGAATCCCTGTATTGAGATTTAAATATTCTTGGTCTGATCACGAACGTAAGCAGGCAAGACACATGCACAATACCTTTGAAGAAATTATTGAAAATATGGGAGGTATTGTACTGGGAGAAAAGCCAGGTGCTGATCGTGATTACGGCTTATTAAATCCAGGAAGAATTATTCACGAGGTAGGAACTACTAGAATGGGTAGCGACCCTAAAAAATCAGTAGTTAATGAATTTGAACAACTACACGATGCAGACAACGTTTTTATCGTTGATGCTGGTCCTTTTGTGTCACAAGCAGATAAAAATCCTACGTGGACCATCATGGCACTCTCATGGAGAACCTCAGAATTCATAATCCAAGAATTAAAAAAACAAAATATTTAGTCATGAACAGAAGAGACAGTATTCGATCACTTTTTTTAGGAAGTATGGCAGGAGGTCTTGCCCTTGAAAGTTGTGTTACAGAACCTAAAGCTGCTGTAGAGCAAAAAATTTGGGAATACCAATACGGAAGAACTCCTGAAGAACAAGCCTATGACGAAAAGCTTTTAGCTCAGAAATTTTTTGAAAATAGTGAACTTGTAAAAATCAAGCGATTGGCAAATCTAATCCTTCCCCCCAACGAGGAAGGAAATATTGAAGATGCCAAGGTACCAGAGTTCATAGAATTTATGGCCAAAGATTTCTCAAGTATACAAACACAAATGCGTGGAGGATTAATGTGGCTGGACAACTACACCAACAAAACTTATGGTAAAGACTTTATCACCTGTAGTGATGACGAACAACACCAAGTTTTAGATCTCATTGCCTACCCAGATTCCAACAGTTCTGAACAAAAGCAAGAGGTTCGCTTTTTCTCCTTAATGAGAAACCTTGTGATGACAGGCTATTTTACTTCAGAAGCTGGGATAAAAGAATTGGGTTATAAAGGAAACCAACCCAATGTTTGGGATGGTGTTCCAGAGGATATTCTTAAGGATCACAGGATGTCTTATGACAAGTCCTGGATGCCAAAATTTGTAGACCAATCAAAACGTAATGACTTGGCTCAATGGGATGAGGATGGAAATTTAATATCCTGATTTTTAAACTTATGCGCTAAAAATTAAGATGTTTTAATTCTTAGACCTAAAGTTCGATAGTTATGGAAAAATATATTCTTGCAATTGATGCTGGCACTACAAGTTCAAGAGCCATTATTTTTAATCACGCTGGAGAAACCAAAGGAATCGCTCAGCATGAGTTTACGCAAATATTTCCCAAGGAAAGTTGGGTAGAACATGATGGAATTGAAATATGGGAAACCCAACTCAAGGCTATCAATGAAGTTCTGGAGAGCTCACAAATTAAGGCAGAACAAATCCACGCCATGGGAATTACCAATCAGCGTGAAACTACCTTAATTTGGAATCGAAAAACAGGAAAACCCGTTCATAATGCAATCGTTTGGCAAGACCGAAGAACTGCAGCTATTTGTAACAAACTTAAAAAAGAGGGAAAAGAAAAACAATTCTACGAAAAAACTGGGTTAATACTCGATGCCTATTTTTCTGGAACTAAGATCAAATGGATTTTAGATCAAGATCCTGAGTTAAGAACTGCTGCCGAAAATGGTGAATTGGCTTTTGGAACTGTAGACAGTTGGCTTATTTGGAATTTAACTGATGGAAAAGTACATGTCACAGACGTAACCAATGCGAGTAGAACCTTACTATTTAACATACACACACTCGATTGGGATGAAGAGCTTTTAACAACATTAGAGGTGCCAAAGGCCTTACTCCCAAAGGTTGTCTCCTCTTCTGAAAAGGTTGGTGAATGTAACTCTGAACTTTTAGGACATTCCATACCCATCGCGGGGATTGCTGGCGATCAGCAAGCAGCACTTTTTGGTCAAATATGTATCGAACCTGGTGATGTAAAAAACACTTATGGAACCGGTTGCTTTTGTATTATGAATACTGGAGACACTCCTGTAATATCTAAAAATAAGATGTTAACCACCATTGGTTACCAAATCAATGGAAAGGTCGCCTATGCTCTTGAAGGGAGCGTTTTTATTGCAGGTGCTGTTGTTCAATGGTTGCGTGATCAATTGCAAATGATAAGTGAAGCTAGCGAAATAGAAGCTCTTGCCAAAACTGTGGAAAATAATGGTGGGGTCACTTTTATCCCTGCCTTAGCAGGGTTAGGAGCTCCCTATTGGGACTCCGAAGCCACTGGATCCATTTTGGGAATAACACGAGGAACAAACAAAGGACATATTGCTAGAGCAGCTTTAGAAGCTATTGCACTTCGAGTGATGGAGATTGTGACTGAAATGCAAAAGGATGCGAATACGACCTTTAAATCGTTAAAAGTTGATGGTGGGGCAAGCAATAATGATTTGCTTATGCAAATCCAATCTGACCTTTTGGAAACAGAAGTTATTCGTCCTCAAACTACAGAAACTACCGCTTTAGGTGCCGCTTTCTTTGCTGGACTTGCAACCGGCTATTGGGATTCAATTGAAAGTTTAGAAAATATTTGGGCTGTAGATCAAAAATTTACACCCAATTCAAGTTCAGACACTCAAAAAACCATTGACCTATGGAAAAAACGTATAGCTAAACTAAGCACCTATAGTCCTTAATGAATAGAGCTAAAAATCTCGAAAGACTACAACAAGAAAAGGAGTGGGACGTTGCCATAATTGGTGGTGGCGCATCCGGTTTAGGTATCGCTGTTGATGCTGCAAACCGCGGACACAAAACAGTTTTATTAGAAAAGAATGACTTTGCTAAAGGAACTTCATCTCGCAGCACCAAATTGGTTCACGGTGGAGTACGTTATTTGCAAAATGGAGACATTTCACTCGTTATTGAAGCACTCAGAGAGCGGGGTATTATGCGAAAAAACGCTCCGCATTTGGTTCGTGATTTAAGCTTTGTAATTCCGTCTTATGATTGGTGGAGTAGCCCGTTTTATGGGATTGGACTCAAAGTATACGACATGATGGCTGGTAAGCTTGGTCTTGGTCCATCCACTATCCTTAGCAGAGATGAGACCTTAAACTATCTGCCAAATGTCAATAAAGAGGGCTTAAGGGGTGGAGTCATTTACCACGACGGTCAGTTTGACGATGCACGTATGGCAATTAGTCTTGCCCTTACTGCAGATAAAGAAGGGGCTAACCTTCTAAATTACATGGAAGTGACAGGGGTGGAAAAAGACAACAATATGCTGAAAGGAGTTCGGGTTAAGAATCAATTGGACGGCTCAGAAACTGTTGTTAAGGCTAAAGTTATCATTAATGCAACAGGAGTATTTTCAGATGATATTATTCGTATGGATCAACCCGATGCAAAACCCATGATCCGACCTTCTCAAGGGGTGCATTTAGTGATCGATAAGTCATTTTTGCAAGAAAATTACGCTATCATGGTTCCACATACGACTGACGGCCGAGTCTTATTTGCTGTTCCTTGGAACGGACAAGTAGTAGTTGGAACAACAGATACACCAGTAAACGAAGCTCTAGAAGAACCAAGGCCATTGGAAGAGGAAATAGATTTTATACTCGAAAATGCAAGTGCCTACATGACAAAAAAGCCGCATCGTAAGGACGTCAAAAGTGTCTTCGCAGGCTTGCGTCCCTTGGCTGCTACTGAAGGAAATAAAGAGAGTACAAAGGAAGTTTCAAGACATCACAAAATCATCGTAAGCACGAGTGGTTTAGTCAGTGTTCTTGGAGGAAAATGGACAACCTATAGAAAAATAGCCGAAGACACAGTCAATACCGTACAAATGGTTGGTGGCTTTCCAGATCGCAAATGCAATACAGAAAATCTCCCCATTTTTGGAAATGATTTTCATTCAGATTTTTCAGATCCGTATCATATTTACGGAACTGAGACCCCAAAAATTAAAGCATTGAATCCCAAATCGGCTTATCAATCGCTTTCCGATCAAATTTTTATTTCTGAAAATCAAGTGATATGGGCAGTAGAAGAAGAAATGGCCATTACACTTGAGGATGTGCTTGCAAGAAGAACACGTTGTTTGTTTTTAGATGCTTATGAAACTGAAAAAATTGCGCCTCAAGTACTAGAAATTATGCGAAAAAGACTAAAAAAAGATAATGATTGGGCTAAAGAAGAAATGAAAAAATTTAATGTAATTTTAAAAAAATATCAATTATGATTTTACATCCCTTTTTAGCTGAATTTATCGGTACAACAATTTTAATCCTTCTAGGAGCAGGTGTTGTAGCGAATGTCAATTTAAAAAATACTATAGCCTCAGGACAAACCCCTTGGGTATTGATTACCAGCGCTTGGGGATTTGCTGTTTTTGTAGCTGTTTTTGTCAGTTCTCAATCCAGTGGTGCCCATCTGAATCCTGCAGTAACTCTTGGACTAGCCTTCGCAGGTAAGTTTTCTTGGTCTTTAGTCCCCTCCTATTTTCTTGCGCAATTATTGGGTGCCATGATTGGAAGTTGGCTTGCTTATCTTGTTTATATCGATCATTATAGAGCAACAACGGACGAAGATGCTGTTCGAAGTACTTTTTGTACAGGACCAGCCATTCGTAATTATAAAAACAATTTTTTTAGTGAGGCCATCGGCACCTTTATGCTTGTTTTTGGAGCTTTATTTATCGTAAGTCCCAATATCAGTATCCAGGGTACTGAAGTAGAAAATTTTGGTCTGGGTGCATTGGATGCCCTTCCTATAGGTATCGTTGTTTGGGTCATTGGGATTGCTCTTGGAGGAACAACAGGCTATGCAATAAATCCTGCGCGAGACTTTGGCCCGCGTTTGGTTTATCAGTTACTGCCGAGAAAAAACAAAGACGCTGATTGGGCTTACAGTTGGATTCCTATCCTAGGACCATTTACTGGTGGAGCTCTGGCTGGATTTATTTACAGTATACTGTAAAACTATTTAGCTACGTTTACAGCTCGTGTTTCTCTAATGACTGTAACTTTAACTTGCCCGGGATAGGTCATGTCAGTTTGAATTTTTTGAGAGATCTCAAAAGAGAGTCTCGAAGCGTGATCGTCAGTGACCTTTTCACTCTCAACAAATACTCTTAGTTCACGTCCTGCTTGTATGGCATACGCTTTATTGACCCCATTAAAATCATAAGCGATTTTCTCGAGGTCTTTTAGACGCTGTACATAACTGTCTAATACTTGTCTTCTAGCTCCTGGTCTTGCTCCAGAGATGGCATCACATACCTGAACTAAGGGGGAGAGTAAAGAGGTCATTTCGATTTCATCGTGATGTGCGCCAATGGCATTGCATACCTCGTTTTTCTCACCGTATTTTTCAGCCCATTCCATACCTAATAAAGCATGGGGCTTTTCAGATTCTTCTTCGGGTACTTTGCCGATATCATGAAGCAGGCCGGCACGTTTTGCCATTTTTGTGTTCAATCCTAATTCCACTGCCATCACACCGCACAGTTTGGATACTTCTCTTGAGTGTTGCAATAAATTTTGACCATAAGACGAGCGGTATTTCATTCTCCCTACTACTTTGACCAACTCAGGGTGAAGTCCGTGAATACCTAAATCAATTACAGTTCTTTTTCCTACCTCGATAATTTCATTTTCAATCTGCCGTCTTGTTTTGTTGACCACTTCCTCAATTCGAGC
>Ga0228630_1000095_pt1 | contig 39690 bp, 37 predicted proteins | sample 37DmetaG_FD_183038 | JGI IMG/M metagenome (GOLD analysis project Ga0228630, IMG submission 183038) | Seawater microbial communities from Monterey Bay, California, United States - 37D | ecosystem: Environmental > Aquatic > Marine > Coastal | place: USA: California | collected 2016-10-25 | reverse complement strand
AGTACGCTGACAAAGCTATTCGTGAATCGATAAACGATATACAAGGCGTACGGAAAACGGTACGTACTTGGCTCAGTTCAGGCAACTATCACCTAACCAATGTGCATGTTGTAACTTGGCTTGGGATAACCGTACTGCTCTGTATTATCTTTTAGACATACCAATTCCGGTATGTATGAAATACGAAAGTTGCATTTCACATAACGCATAACTGCCACTACAATGCGCCCTCACTTTAATTGAGAGTAAGGGTTATTTGTAATGGTTGTTATGTGTGCCTGTGTTCTAACTGGTCTTTGTCTTATTGCTTACAGCGATCTAACCGATTCACTTTAATGGATTAGAGACGTAGTCAAGCGCCTCCCAAACAGAATCTAAATCCCGCCCGATTGCCTGAATTCTTTTATCGATATCTTCGCTCTTAGCTGTAATTAGTTCAGCCTGCTTTACCGTGGACTTCATGGTCTCAATGTCTTTCTCAAGATCAGTGACCTTTGTCTTTATATCCAGTAAACCAGACTGCTGATCCTTGATCGTGACTAGGTTTACGCCAAGCTCAGCCAGTTTGCCTTGCAGCTGACCTACATCATTTGCTTCAAGCTCTTGCTCAACTAGCAGGATCTTTTCTTCTAGCGGTTTAATATCTGGGATATGTCGGGACTCTAAGTCCTGCAATCTGCTGTAAAGTGAACTAGCTGTCCATACACCACCACCAAGAGTGGTCGCAAGGCTTAGTAGTATGGCTATGTAGACGCCCTTAAAAGACGTTCCGCCTATCTTTAATTCAGTTTCAGCTAAACTCATGACCCACCTGATCCTGTAGATTCATCGCATTCCTTACCATAAACAAAGCACTGATAACCTAAGTTTGTCGGACCGTCCAAATACAGCTTGGATTCCTTACCTGCTGTTAAAACTTCTGAACTAGACAGATAAAGATTCAGTTTGAATTGATCTGTTCCGTTGAGATACACGCTTGTCTCCTCGAGCTTTCTTGTACTGGTTTTCCACTGAAGTGTGACAGCCTTGTTGCTAGAGCTATAAGATAGGTTGCTTTCTTCTACCCGCAAGTCTCTGCTTCCAGCTTCACCCTCAAGAAACGCAACCGCATCAGCACTTGACGCAACGCCTAAGTACGCACCAGCATTGTTGGCATGCGTTTCTATATCATCGAGACTTTGATTGTAAGTGTCTGCATCGTCCTGATCGATTGTCAGGCTATCAATATTATCTGCAACAAACTTCTGAACTTCTGCTTCATCGTCAGGGGTTTTTGCTGCTTCAGCGATTTCCGCTACGTTCTGTACAGCAATCATCTCCACAACTACATCGGTGAACGCTTTCACAGCAGCGTCCATTAGCTTTAGCTCCGCAGCTGCTTCCTCCTCAAGATAATCCTTAGCACTACCGTAAGGCTGATAGTTTTTCATCCCCGACAGTGCTGCGTTATAAGCCTGCACTTGGGCTGAGCTTATATGAGCAGTACCAGCCATAGCGCCGCTAGAGATGCCTTTCCCCGTAGAAGCATAGCCTTGTGCTGCACCAGCAAGCATGATCCCTTTGTCCATCTGATCAACGATGGCAGATGATGCCGATATCAGATTATCTAACTCACTGCTGTTTGCGCCGGAACTTATCGCTAACAGACTCGCTAGAGCCGCTGTCTGTAATTTCCTCTGCTTCATTTTCTGCTCCTATTCCGAGTATCGAGTTGTACCACTTCTGGGTATCGCTGTATTTGTTGACTGGTGGCTTCTTGCTAAACGTAGCGTGCCTATAAACCTTGACCTCTCCGTAATCTGGAATATATAGAGACGGCTGCATCTTCATTAACAAAAATGCGCGGCGACCCACCACCAACCTGCCACCCTTAACCACGGGGCAAGGTGTCCCAGAAACAAACATGGCTCTAAACACCGCTTCGTCTGCACACATAACAGCGATGGCTGCGACCTTCATACCGAGATCACTGAGCACCTTGGCATTCCTGCGCCTATTACAGTACTCATCTACCTTGTAATTGCCCGATGTGTATCCGACTATGCCTGTCTGAATACTGCTGCCAGTACCCTGCAAGCACGTCTCAATCCCATTAGACATGTAGCTGGGTGCTATAGCGCTGCCGACTGGCATGTCAGATGAGCTTCCTGCGCCGTTGTAAGTGTTGCTGACGCTGTGATCCGTGCTGTTGTTATTACTGCTCACCGTAGAATCGACGGTATTCGTATTTAACGAACCATCTTGATTGTTTTCACTATTAGTTGACTCTTCGCCAAAAGCAATTGACGTGAGTAATAGTGCTGCTGCACCTAAAGCTCTCACGTTAGTTCTCTTCGTTTAGCAACTGCTGTATCAGAGTCCATCTGTCTTTGAACTCTTGGCTCTTCTGCTGCCCAAACAAGACATCTGACTTTGCGATAGAGTTCTTAAGAGTGCTGTCCGACATAGTCCAAGCCGATGCCCCGCCTTGAACCAGCGCCCTAGCATCCTTCTTAGTGACACCGTTTGATCGGAGGATTGTCATTGCCTGAGTTTCAGTTAACCCTGAGGTCATTGCAGCGGCAACTAAAGCAGCCATATCTTCAAAGGTCTCACGTCTAGCTGTAGATGCTCTGCCGAACGCTTCTCGTATATCGCTATCCGATACATCGTTAGGGTCTCTGAATACTGAGGTCAGCAGTCTCGTTGACTGGCGCTTACCTTCCGAGAACTCATAAGCCTTAAAGTGCAGTGCAGTCTTCGGGTCGAAGGTAGTCTTACGGAAACCTACAAACGCTGCCATCTCATCATTAACATCGTAAGCCTTGCCACTCTTAGATATCTCCCCGCCCATCGCTCTAGACATGCGGCGGACATTCTGTGCAACACTTGGTCCCATACCTCTCTCAAAGTGCAAGTAGGTATCGCCGACTTTATTTATAAAGGTGTCAGCCTCGTTGTAAACCTGACCGCCTGACGACTTCTCGTTTGAGATAAACTCTAATATTGTATTGGTAGAGATATCCCAGCCTAAGAATGGCTTAAGTATTTCGGCGCTAGCATCTATCAACGCATCATCGATAGGCTGATCTCTCATCAACGCATTCAAAGGACGCTTCATCAGAGCATATGGGTCAAGGTGAGTAAGATCTAAATACTCTAAGCGACCTTCATCATCTCTACCTGTTACCAGTATGTTTGAGTTCTTAGCCCAAGGAGCTGCCATCAACTTGATAGCCTCTTCCTCTTCTTCCGAAACACCAAACGCTGACATAGCCATTGCTTGAGCTGCATATACTCCCGCGCTCATCATAGCCATACCAGTAATTCGCTTAAGAGCTGCCGGTCTCATATCTGGATCGGCTAGGTCTTCACGCAGATACTTGATCATGTTCGCTTGTGTACGAACAATTTCTGCGGGGAAAGAAACAAACGTGCCGACTAGCGGGAAGCGACGCAGCATCTGCGGTATCTTGCCGATCAGCGAGTAGGTTGGGTAAGTATCTCTTATTCGCTTAGCTGCTAAAGGCTCGGCTTCTTCACGAGACACGCCCTTGTTTTCCATGAAGCTCATCACCTCATTCTCGAAGCCAACGATCTTCCAGAAGTCATCACCAAACTGATATGCCTTGGTGAAGAACTGGGCTGTACTCTTACCCGTCGTAAGGGCGCTATCTTTTACATCTAAAATTGCGGACGGATCTCTCTGATCAAGAATACCTTGGGCATTTGCGTCCTGTAGATAAGCGATCATCTCTCCGGCGTATGGGCTGTCGTGTACTACACCTAGCTTCTTCAGGTTCTTAAGGTATTCAACCCCGTCACCTATACCAGAGAAGTAACTGCCTGCTACCTCAGTCGATTTAGATAGCTTTGACCAGTTGAAGTGTCCGTTAGCAACAGTAAACATAGAAGCTGACATGAAGTTGCGGAACATTGTGGTAGGGGCGATTACTGTCTTACCATACTTAACTAAACCATTGACCTTGATAATAGTTCGGTACAGATCTCCCATCTCTTCCTTGCCTAGAGCGTCTTTAAATGCCTGCTCTACCTCTGGGTATGTGTACATCCCGTTGAGGGGTGAAAGGGTTTTTGACCCGACTTCCGCAATTTTCTTCGTTGCATCTGCGGGAGCTGACTCCTGATCGAAAAGGAATACACCATTGCCACTCTCCAGAACCTCTTTAAGGAATCTGTCGTTGTATATGAGGCGAGACATCTTGCTTGCTGAGTTCGCAAAGTTTACCCGAGGGTCTTTGTACTCGCCGAGCAATGCTCTGATTTCTGGTGCAATCTGCTTTCTTTGAGTGAGAATCGCTAGGTCTTTGGCGCCCAACTTGCTCTCAGATATGAAGGAAGCCATGTCATCGTAAGCCGTACCTTCTTTTAGTATGGTGTTTACAACTTGATCTGGATTCGCTGTACCTTGCTCTACAAGAAAATTCCTTGCGGCGAGAACCACTTCATCAGGCACTTCTTTGTTCCAGTCTTTATTGTTGAAAGCCTGATAACTGCGGTTTGCATAGGTACCCATATTGTTAACGACTATGCCCAGCAGCTCACTCTTAGCCAGAGCTTGCTCGTCACCCTGCGCTTTTAGGGTGTTAATGTCGTCATTAAGAACCTGTGCATATTGAGCTGACAAGCTATCGATATAGCCTCGCATCGCAATGAGTGAGTCCTTGATATCTCTAGGCAGAGAAGTCGTTTCAATCTCAGACGCAGGGCGCTTCATAGCGTCGTCTAGAACCTCTCGCTGCTGACCATCGATCTTGCCGAAGTTCTCGACCACTGCGTTATCGTAGATCCCCACCATCTGCCGGATGTCCAGCTCAACAGCTCCGAACTCTCCGTCTCTCTGAATCATAGAATCAAAAGCAGTCTCAGGTAGTAAGCCTCTTGACGAGAAGTTCTTCTGTAACCACTTCTTAATGCCGCTGCTGGGGATTCCAGACTCTCCGCCGCTGGTGGTGCCAGCACGAACCGATGCAATCAAGTCTTCTTCCGACATGATCTCAATAGGTGTTCTAGTTGGAGCATACAGGAAGTCATCTGACGGCTTGCTACTCGTGTCAGCATTCTTTGCCAGAACAAGGGGACCGACCTGAATTACTTCTTCCGCACTCACCACCGGCTTCCCTGTCTTGCGGTCATAAAAGTAAGAGTGGCGTCGAGGATCAAAACCAATCTGGGTCCAGTTTGGGTCGTTGATAGCTTCCTTGGCAAGTGCAAGGTTCTCTGCGTCAGTGCGCTTAACGTAACTGCCGTTCATCTTGGCATAAGACGATTTGTTGTGACGATCCTTTAATTTCTTAGCTTTTTCCGCATCGATCAGCCCGTCAGCTAACTGCTTGTCTATTGCCGCTTTACCCTCTTCAGCCTCCATAATTAGCTGTGAAGTTTTTTGAGATGCACTAAAGGTAACGTCTGTCAGGCTTCCGGTTGCCTGATAGCTCGTCATTGACGAGCCATCTTTTTTGAAATGAAGTGCCGGAACCCAAGCAGAGTTCTCTTTATTCATATATGCCGGTATGTCAAGGCGCATACCGACGAGTTCTCCGTCTTCTATCTCAAGATTAATCTTCGGCTTTTTGTCTGACGTTAAAGCGTTGTTCATCTCCTCGAATGTTGCAGGATCTGGAACGTACGCATACTCAGATATGGTAGAAAGGACTGTGTTGTCAAAGGTCTCTCGATCTATTTCACCAGCTTTAAACTGCTTGTAAGCTCGGGCTACTTTAGGAATGACCTTCGTTAGATCGGCAGGCTCTTGCGAGTCTCTGCTTGGGGGTGAGTCTAGCTGGTCGTCAGCTAGCTCTTGGCTTTCCCTTTGGGGGATTCCGAGTTCTTTGGCGTATCTGTTGTAGACTTGCCTGACTGGCTCATAAAGCGAATCTCTGGTGCGGTCGTATATAGTGGGTGATCCGCTGGCAACGCCTTTATTCCAAGTTCCTTGGATAACTTCTCGATATTGATCTGAACCATAATAATTACCTTGGCTACTACCTACTTCTATTTGGTAGCCGTCTCCTAGTTGAGATTGAAGTGTACCAAAAAAATCTTTAGCCATCGACTTTTCATATATAACACTATCATCTAATGACCTTGGGTCTAAGAATATCAAAGTGTTGGGGAGCTTCTGATTAAAGTTAATTCCGTTAGGGTCTTTCTCTGGATTTAAAGTTTCGGTAAGTGCCATGCTTTCTTCGCGTGAGAATTCAGACGCGTCTAACTTTGTTACCGCGAATGTAGGAAGACCATCCTCCCTGTAAACCATTTGCGACGTGATAACTGCATCTTGCAGCAGGGCATCACCAAGTAAAGGAGCAAACTTATTAACCGTATCTAAGTCAGAGCCAAGAAGTCGAATGGTCATTGCAGGCTCGTAGCCTGTAAACGAACCGGCTGCTTCCTCAATTTCGTGAGGTATACCCATCTCTCTTAAGATAGGAATCTGCCCGCCATCATCAGTGATAGCTTGCATGACATCTTGGTTGTATTTGATTAGCGTCTCTATCGGCGTGTCATCTGGGAAGGCTAACCCCCGATCCTTGCCCGCTACTGCTGAGGCAATAATTCTTGGAGACCTAGCTCTCGCAACATCAATAAGCTGTTCGCGTTCCTCTACGTTTGAGAACGGCGTTGTCTTCTGAACTGGTTTGTTTCTAGGGCGCACGCCTGACGATAGCGCCTCTGTCAGCGGAGATGACTTGTCAAAGCTGCCACCATCAACCATGCCCTGTATTACATCAATTTCAGCTTTAGAGTAATCTCTTGCAGACTCTAGAGTTCCTGCTCTTCCGCCGCCTGTGTCCTTTAAGGGGCTTAAGTTCTGCTTTGCGTAGAACCAAAGCGTCGCCTGCATTTGATTTGGAGACATTCCAAACTCATCTGCCAAGACGCTAGTTAAATACTGAGCGTATCGGTATTCGTTTTCGGAAGATATCTTAGCTGCATCAACAAGAGCACCAGACTTTTTGTCGTAGTCTTTTTTGCGGAAACCAAACACCCTGCTCATATGAACATCTTGCACGCTGAATGGGTTGTACTCGTTTCGCCCTCTATCCTGAACCATCTGCATGTAGGTTGTTGTTTTTATGCCACCGTCAAAGCTACCTTTAGCATAAAGATCAGCAATCTTTTCAATTTGCTGACCCGTGACCATTAGTCTCTGACCTCCGGTGCGGGGCGTTTCTTTAATGGCTAACTCAAATTGCTTTCTATTTGTTTCAGGGTTAAACCTTCTGGCAAGAGCCATAATATGCAGAGTTTCTGCAAGATTATTTTCAGCGGCATTTTGAGCCGAAGTGACACCAAATATAACCGAGGCTTCATCAAGGTTAGCGTCACCTACAAGATCTCTAAAGAACCTGCCGAAATCGTCATACCACTTTAAGTTATCTGACTCTTCTAGGGACTCCCTAACATAGCCACGCAACTCATCAAGAGTAACTGGACGCACGTCAACATCTTGCACATCCTCCTTACCTTTGCGTTTCTTTGGTGCGCCAACGATTTTACCCAGCTGTTCGGGGGTGGGGTTCTTATTATCTTGGAGTAAGTCAGCAAGAGCTTGCTCCACCTTGCCCATCGGCAGAATTGGCGCGTCTTCCTGTGCGCTTGGAACTCTATTAAAGGGAGCAAATAAGGCATCATCATCGAAGCTAGCCAGATCATCCATCGGATCAAAGCCGTCATCGATATCGCCCAGCTCTTGCTCTATAAGTCTTGCTTCTGCTGCGTCTTCCTCTAGCTGTACAGCTCGTCCAGACCCGTCCCCGTCTGCACGTTGGGTCGATTCTGCCACTCTTTGATTGGCTTGTTCCGCATCAAGGCTACTTCCGCCATCTCCTCCAGCTCCGCCTTGCTCCTGAACTTCATCGCCTCTGCGCTCGGCAGGTGCCCGAACTTCTCCCTGTACGTCTTGAGGTATCCCGTCAGTTTCATTGGACCGAATGTCAGCTTCGCCATCTTGGTTGATCTCCGTTGGTTGCGCTCTAAGCAGCTGTTCTAGATGATTATACGTTATTGGTGCTTGCTCCTGAAGTAACTCAGGGCTCGAATGAAATATGGCAAACGCCTGCGCGAATGCCTCTTTTTTGATGCGGTCTACTTGAGCAACCATCGCCTCAGGCTGTGAATTAGCAATCCATTCAAACGCACCGCCGAATGGGTATGCTAACTCCTGACCTAGCTCTGTACCACTCAAATAGTTCTGTCCCAGCTCATGGATGACTGGTCCCATCTCGTAAGTAGCTGAGTTCATTCCTAGCCCGTCCACTTCGAGTGAGAAGTCTGGAGAGCTGTTTGTGTGCCCCGTACCTACATCAAAGGCATGTCCGATCTCGTGAGCCAGATTGAATCGTAGATTAATTGCAGAGTCGCCAGAATTATCTTTATCAGCAATCAGCTCGTTAACTCTTGCGCCGTTCATGGTGATGATCTGAGAGCTTTTCAGATATGAGCCGTCCACTTCCTTTTCCATCTGGGCAGGAGCGTGTACGTACAAGCCTTTAAAGTGCTTCATGACCCGCTTGGGCATTCCTGATCCCAGCAAATCAACAAGCGCCGACTTGATCTCGTCAGCCTGAACGCCTTCAGCTGTGGAGACTCTCTCGCCATTCATCATGGTGACCTCAGGAGCATCAAACAATTCGTCTATGCGACCCTGATCAATCGGCGTTCTATTAGCTCCTTGACTACTGTTGATATCAGCAATCGCCTCAGCCAGCGGCTTCATGTTCGGGCGAGTTACACTCTCTGTGTATGGAACGGCAGGCATAGTCCCAGCAGTCCCTTTAGGGATTGTTAGGTTTTGCGTTGCTATTTCACGAATGCCCTCAACCACAGCTTCAGCGTTAGGTAATGACTGAGCTATCTCTATAGCCTGAGAAGCCGGAACACTCTCTGGGATGCTCTCTGCGTCCGACTGCTGTATCACCTGCTTCTGTATGCTGGCAGGAAGGTCGTCTAGCTCTACTATGATCTGACTGAAGTCAGGTACCGGAGTCTTTTGGTTATTGATCCTAGCTACTACTTCTGGAGTCCTGATAGTTTTCTTTGCGCCGTTCTCATCCCTTACCGCTAATGATAGAGGTTCACCGTCAGCATCTCTTACGATGCGGGTGAGGGAATATTTTTTCCCGCGCAATTCAAATTTATTATTGTCATCGATCTGTACGTCTTTCTCGAAGACTAGATTGCCACCAGTAGGCACGACACCTAACTGCTCTGGAGACTGGTACTCACCACTCTCAATAAGCACGTCACCGTTGTCTTGAGTTGCTACGTAGAATCCGTCGTCTTTCTTTACAACTGGACCCTTGTTGCCGTTGTAGTCAACGTCCTGACCTACAAGCTCTTCCATTCTTGGGGTGATAGACTCTGGCAGATTGCCGCCAAACACTGGAGGCTCTTCAGCTACAGGCTCCGGCTCTTTGTCTTTAGGTATTCTTGTTGTCTCACCTAAAGTGCCCAGCTCCATCTGGTAGATTTCTTTGACCTTTTCTCGAACGGCAGGAAGCCCCTCGACTTGCGCCCTTGCTTTGGCTCTAGCTTCTGCTTGCCTTGCTTCAGGGTCAGACCGGTCTTGACGCTCTGGGAAGTCATCAATTTCTCGACGAACCTCTTCTCTGCTTTTTGGAGCTATAGTCGTTCTGCCAGTAGGCAATCTACGACCATCAATTTGCGTCTCGGTTTTATTCCTAGCCTGCTCTCTAGCCTGCTCTACCGTTAATGGGTCAGTCCGTGGGTCATTCTTTGCTCTGCCTTGAGGAAGACCGAGAGCTTTTTCTCTTGCAGCCTGAACCTTTGCCCCGCCCTTGTCAGTTGCTTCTGGTTGTGGCTGATCATCTACAACCGGAGTCTGCTCTTGTTCTTGTTCTTGTTCTTGAGCCTGCTCTTCATCTAAAGCAACTTCCGGCGAGCTGTCTTCAGCCTTACCGTCTAAAGCATTCTCATCTAGGTTTTGCTTTAACTCTGGGTCTTTAGTGACAGCACCAGTAACGCCGCCAATAGCTCCACCACCAATGGCACCAGCTACAAACGCATTAAGGTATTGAGAGCGATTCTCTTCGTCGAACAATCGCTCAAGGAACGCTTCTTCTATAGCAGGGTCTTGCTGACCGCGCACAAACTCCAAGGTAGAGTTCTGCACAACTTCCTGCATCATCTCCGTTACGCCTTCAGTACCGGATGCTTTGGCTGCCTCTTTAAATGCGCGACCAATAACTGATTGTTTTTTGCTTACGTTTTCAGCTATCTCTTGAGTAGCTTTGCCGTATAGGTTTTGTGGTAGAACACGCTTCAAGACTCTCATTGGAGTCATTGCGTCTAACGCACCAGATGCTAGACCCGTAACAAGTGCTAGACCCGCAGCCTCTTCACCAGTCTCGTCAAAGATTCTAGTAAAGGATTCTCCGGCACCCATCGCTGTACCAAAACCTACAGCGCCTGCGACCTGACCCTTTAGCCCAACCTTACCTAAAGCCTCTCTGCCTACAGCTGACTGTGCGTACTGCCTTGACGCTGCACTCTTCGCCATGCCTTCAGCATTCTTTTTAACCAGAGCTTTAGCACCCTGATTAATAGCTACCTTCTTCGCAACAGCACCGCCAACAGCACCAACACCACCGCCCCCAATGAGGCTAGGTATTATGTTGCCCACGATAAATGCCGAGTAATTTGCTAAGTCTCCAACACCATCAATGTCTTCTAGACTACCGACATCAGCAGTATTCTCAGCGGCTTCTGCCATCTGCTCGTCGAAGTACTGCATACCGTCATAGAACCAATCATCGTTACCGACAGCTGATCCAACCAACGCTTTTGCACCACCGGCAAGAGCCTGTAACTGATCTACACCAGCGCCGAACCCCTTACCGAACTCGTTAAGAACTCCGGTTTCCTCTTCTTCCTCGAAGGTTTTTAGACGGGCGTTGTTAAAGTCTTGATTCGCATATATGGGCATTTAAATACCTGAATTAATCTACTGCGTTGAAATAGGAGCCAGTCATGGCAAGCTCTTCGGAAGGAGTTGCATACTTTCTCCCGACTCTGTTATTGCTCGCCCTTCTAAACGTATCGTTCTTCCAGTTTTTCCACTCTCTAGGGTTATCAATCACGGCATTCCCGTTTTCATCTATGCTGAGATACTGCGCCGCCTCCAGAACCTTCGCTCTGGATAAAGGCTTGTCCTCATTAAATCGACTTAGATTTCTAATAACGCCTTGATCTTTAAGTGCGTTATAGGTTTGATCTCCAGCCAGAGCTGCCTCAACAGGTTGATAATTGCCCACTCGATTCGTTGAATAGTGAGACCTCATCAGCCCTTTATTTGCAGCAAACTCGCCCATGGTCATACCCTTAATAGGGCTTGATAGATCTGGGTTTCGCGCTCCATCTATTTCAGCAGCTTTAATGTCGTCAGCGACTAGCTGCAAGAAGTCTCCATCTTTGCGACCCTCAGTTAAGTCGTAACCCCTTGCATTGATTTCGTTGAGTACTCCACGATAAGGCGCCATAGCGTTTGCGTACTGATAAAACCCACTGGCAGCTTGAACGGCTTCTTCGACAGACATGAATGCTTTATCACTGCTAGCTTCACGACCAACAGTCATTGGAGCCTCATAAGTAAACTGCTCACCTGTCTTAGGGTTCTCAATCAAGACATCTACAGTGAGTCCTAATGAATTTCCGTTCAGCCCAACTTTTGATACTTGCTTGCTTACAACAACAAAACCCTTGTCTGCGAAAGACCCAGCGAAAGGGTGAGTTTTTTCCGTCACTAACTCTCCAACACCAGCCATATTGTTACTGTGAAACACTACGTTAAAAGTATCTCTAAGGGCGGTCTCGTCAATTTGGTCAGCCTTACCTTCTGCAATAAGGTCGAGTGTTTGTTTGAGCCTTCCTGCTTGGAACTGGACGTTAGGCTGGGTGACGTAATCCAAATCCATCATCGAGCCTCTGGTAGCTTCTGCCATCTCAGCAAGCCTAGCCTGCGTGTCAGCGTCGTAAGCAACCTCACCAGTTCTCACTTGCTCTGCCAAGTCTACAAACGACTGAACCTGCAAGGCTGCTGCTGAATTTGTTTCTCTTTGACCTCGGCGGGTTTTCTTCAGTTCTAGTTCGTCGTTAATGGCACCCGCTTGCGCTGTACGCAAGTTGGCGTCAGCATCAATTCTAGTCTTATCCAGACCAAGCTGTGTTTTTTTATTATCTGCCTCTAAACCCCTTATGCGAGTTTGTTCAGCGGCATTGTCTGTCTGCGCCTTTCGGTATGCAGCCGTAGCTTCCCGATCAAGATCACTTTGGCGAGCCTGTTCGTCTAGTCTTTGCTTATAAAGCTCTCTATCCTGAACAGCCCCCATCATTCCGAAGCCTTGTTTAAAACCGTCTGCAAAACTCATGATAAATACCTAATCGAATAATTTGTTTAGAAGGAACGCCACGCCTAAGCCGATAGCTACCGGTCCTGCCAATGCTGACAGTTGAGCCATTGGTCCAGCTGCCGAACTTGCAGCTGCAGCACCCTCTGCTGCCACGGTAGCAGTTTCAGCAGTCGCCACTACCTCACCTCCAGCTGAAGCAAGCTCTAATCCCTTTGCCGCGTCATCAATCGTTTTAGTGGTCTCCGCCAACTTTGATACAGCATCTGCGCCTTTAAGGGTTTCGCCCCCAGTCGGAGTAAACTTGATGCCTCCGGTTAGCTTGTCTCTGGCTATAGATCCCGCATCACCTAGCAGCTTGTTTGCCCCTTCAACAGCCGTATTTGCTGTCTTAGAAAGCTCGCCTGCCGCTTTAGCTCCCTGCATGCCGCCAATGCCTGCGCCTGTACCAAGTAGTTGGGACTCAGCCGCTTTCTCTTGCGCCGCTATACCCATTCTTTGCTGCTCTTCAACAGCCTCAGCTCTAGCTACAGCCGACATACCTCTGTTAGCAATGCCTCTTAAGCCTTGCCCTACCGCCAACATTGTCATGAGCCTGTACTCCTTGCCTTCTGTGAGATGCCCGATAGAGAGCCTGAGAGAAGTGACTGACGACGATCAGCGTCACGCAGTCTTGTATCGTTTAATCCGCCAACCAAGCCACCGACAGCAGTAGTGCTGTTAGCCATGTTGGTTGTACCCTGCAACCCCATGCGACCCATGTTGCGATCTTGTTGACCCTGAACATTGGTGATGGCAGTTCCGACATTTGATCGGGTGCGGTCTAGATCTGCGCCCAAGGACTTAGTCCCTGTTGCGGTGATTTGTCCCGCCATGAAATTTTCTATGGGGGCAAAGCGCTGGTTGTAGTCTCGCGTCTGCGCCCTGATTAGATCTGCGTAGAGCTTGTCGCCGGGATTATCTTTTTTCTTCATGTAGTTATATTTATTCGGGTTGATAGCCGCGTAAGGATTGTCTGCGCTATAACCGTAGAAGTTACTCACCTGATTAGCCGTATCAGGGTTTAGGAAGCCTAAGAAAGCATTAAAATTCATTAGCCCGTACCTCCAAGTCCATAACCTGCCGCCATACCTGCACCAGTTCCTGCGATAGACGCAAGGCTCTGTGAGTTCTGGAAGTCACGCTTAGCTGCTGCGCCTGCTCGGTCTAGACTGTTTTGCATACGGTCAATGTTTCCTGCTACAGCCTGAGTTTGTAATCCCTGACCCATAGCAATGACGTTGCCTAGACCTTGGTATGCTGCATCTGTGTAGCTGAGACCCGCATCCGAACCAGCAAGACCCATACCTCTAGCCTGCGCTTCCCTTAGTGCGTTTGACTCACCTTGAGCACGACCAGACATGGGGTCTAATCCCGCCTGAAATTGGGCGCCTCGCATATCACCAAAACCTTGCTCATAGATAGCGCTGGTTTGATTCTGCGCTGCTGCCATTGCTTGATCTGATGCACCGTCAGCAAACATTGCTTGAGTGTCATCGATATACATATTTTCAAGCGGGACAAACACCTCTCCGTAACGCTGCAAAGCATTAGCTGCTTGTTGAGCCAACGCTAATTTGCTCTCTTGTTCTTTTGGATCGCTTCCGCCACCACCGCACATAGGCTAAACCTCTTTCTTTAATAAGACCCCGACTTCATTGAAGCCGTGGCGTTCCAATAACTTTTTATAACCCTCACCTGCTATACCTGAAGTGATGCCTACTGCTACTTCAACGGCATCTTTTGATTCAGCCCACAAGCAAAAGCCGGTAATCATTTTGTTGATAGCTCCGGCAATCCCTTCTCGCCTGTCTGGCTTAAAGACAAGTACAAGCTCTTGAGCTATGTTTTCATCAGAGAAGAAGTACTCGACTACATTCCCTAAGAAGAAACCAACCAACTCTCCATCTTCCTCCGCAACCAACATAAACGTGTCTGACGAGGGGGATGTGCCTGCTTTGACGAAGCCATATGCTTTGCCATCAGACCATCCGCAGTTCCTGAAATTGCTGTTTTCTTGGAACCATCTGCCTAGATCATTGATCTGTTTGAAGTCGTCTAACGACGGATCACGCACGACAATAGCCACTAAGCCTGCCTTTAGTTGTGTTGGATTTTTATAAGCTATATTCGTGTATAAACGAGTAGCTAATTCGGGGTGAGATGTTCCGAGGGTCGGAGTCCCGCTACACCATATGATACTTGAAAATCAAGTAAATTACTAAAAAAACACACTCTCATTACGACTTAGGGTATTCGTCTTTAACCGCTTTAATTGCAGTGTAAAACTCGCCCGTCTTATCTAGCGTGCCGCTATCAATGTCGTGCCAAAGTTTGTCTAACTGTTCAGTAATTTTTCCGTAAGCAACAGACCGTAGCTCACTTGTTGGAGCTTCGTACTCCGCACCTGCCACCTGAACTACAACGCCCACCTCTCCGTCCCAGACTAAAGTTGAGTCTTGCAAAGGCGCTAGACCCTGTGCAGGAAAAAACGGCACCCATGTGTCGTCGCCAGCTTCAGCCTGTGGACCAGCAGTTAACGTGTTGGTTTCTGTGTCAAATTTACAAAACATACTTACCTCAAACTCATCATTGTTCCGTACAAGCCATAAACTCTGTCATTGGTCTTATCATTTGTACGCAAGGTATATGGAACGCCTTGATAATTAGGTGCGTAACGCATCATTCGAATCTCAACATCAACGCTGTGAGTAGTAGCACTACCTAAACCACCTGTTATATTAAACGCATGACCATGATAATCTTGCGGGGAACGGAAATAGTTAAACGCTACCTCTATAAAAGTTGGCGAGTAAGCAGAGTTCGTAGCCGTACCTACAGAAAACGTCTGCCCGCTTGCGGGGGTATATTGTACTACCGTGCGATTAGTTGAGGAGTTGTAAGTGTTATTAATTGCATAGCCCTTTGTAGTGCTGCTCTGCTGTAACTCAGCCCCATCAGGGATGGACGATCTTTTATCCCCAGAAAATTCAGCGAAATAGTTATAAATAACAACCCCGTTACCTATATGCTGACCCTGCGTGGATTTTGCCATCAGGTTGCCTAAACTCACAGTGCTGCTACCAGAGTTGACCCTCATTTTCAGCATTACCCTATAGGCATCATCGTTTTCAAAATTTCCCCAACCTGTTGCATTAACAAAAGGTCGCTTCGGGCTTGTTATCCCATTCACAGTTGAGGGGGCGGGAATAGTCCCCGACCAAATAATGTTGTTGTACCCAATATCTACATACGACTGACCTAAAGTAAACGGGACCACCTTGGAAATATCGCCAGAAATGTTTTCAGCCCAAAGGTTGCTTATCGTTACATTTGTAGCGTCGATGGTGCCCGCCTCAATCTTACTAGCCGATACAGCTTTTACGCTTAACGCCTTAGTTCCGTCCGACAAGGTAGTTTCTTCTAGCGATGTACTATCTAAAAGTAGCTTGCTCGCTTCGATAGCGTTGGCTTCGATAAGATCCGTGACATTTAAGGTGCCAGTATCAATTGTGTCAGCATCGACAGATCCAATCTGTGCAGAAGTAATAGAAGCGTGCTTGATCATTGCGTTGTTAATGTACACGCCTGCTGGCACATAAACTCCGTCAGCAGTAGTGGACCCAGAAGAGGTAACCGAGAAAGGGCTGCGACTCAGGTCATCCCAGTACGTATCGTTTGGAGGCTGCTGGTTAGAGTGCGCTACTCTTGCCTGATACAACTTGTTTTCACGGGTGACCCTGTTTCCCTCTGCATATGAACTGCTTGAAGACCACGCTGGATCAGCAGAGGTAACCGCATTAGGTAGAATTGCAAACTTATCAGCGTTTACGTAGAACTCACTTGTGTTAGTACCCGAGGCAGTAGTCGTGTTCGCTAATCCAAAGCCAGCTACGTGCCCGTTACTATCTATCTTGACGGTGTACTGTGATTCTAGGTCACCAATGTCAGTTGCTTGGGCAGTAAACTTCTGCTCCATTGTTACGTCACCAACGTTATCGATACGCAGTTCGATTGCGTCTGTTTTATCGACTAACCCTGTGCCGTCAGCATTTACAGTTGCATCCAGCGTGCTTAACGCACCAGCAAACGCCAGAGTATCAACCTCCCATTTTGCGGAGTTGTTATGCGGAGTAAAGCCGGAGTTATCTTCGAGCGCCTTGTAAACCTTGCGAGGCGATGTGGCATCTGCTCTATGCACGACTCTATCGCCAACGTCATAAGAGGTGCCAGTCGCCCAATCGTCCAAGCCTGTCGTCTCAGTAAAGATCGCGGCGTATGCAGCGTCTACTTCCTCAGTCGTAGCTGTGTCCTGATCGGATGCTGTTCTGTAGTTATTGAACTTTCCAGCAACGGTCAAGTTGCCAAGGTCACCCAACTTTTCTGTGAACTGCCCACCCACATAACTTGTAGTTGCTGCCTCGGTGTTCACAAACGTGGTTAGCGAATCAACTGCAAGCGCACTAGCCAGAGTGTCTAATGCCCACTTCGGGTTAGGCTCGCTTATATAGTTGGGCGGCAGAGATCCCGAATTGGCAATCAGAGCCTTGTATAGCTTTTTCACGCCAGTAGAGGTTGTGTGAACAACCCTGTCTCCCACAGAATAGCTAGCGCTATTGCTCCACTCGTCCACGTCTACCATGTTATCGAACAGGTTGCTCTGTAACACCGTAACGTCACTGCTTTTTGCGTATGCGGCTTCTACCTGATCAGCCGTGGTTAAAGTGTCTTGTACCCAGTACGTAGTATTCGTAGGTAGAGCATATTCGGTAGGCTCTCCAGAAACTACTATAGCAGTGCTTTGCAGCGCTCTATAAATCTTCTGGTTATAAGTGACAGTAGCACCAGCAGAGTAAGTGGTTCCATTAGCCCAGTCGGGAGCGCCGATGACGTTGTTGAAAATTGACGACTCAAGATCCGTCAAGTTAGTTGCCGATGCATAATTCTGATCTGCATAAACTTCCAGTGCCGACAACGCCGAGGCAGTGGACATCGTATCAACAACCCATTTAGACGAGTCTGTATCTGGTTCTACGTTCGTTGATGAGGCAACAGCACGATAAAGCCCCTGCTCAAAGATTACTCTATTGCCTTCTACATAGCTCGAGCCTGCATCCCAATTATCTACGCCTGTCAGGTCATTAAAAAGGGCTGCCTCTAAGGTAGTAACATCAGTTGCGGTTGCATAGGTGCTTGCAATCTGCCCAGTCAACACGTTAATTGCGGCTGCTGTTGTACCACTATCTTCTTTGTTTACGACCCCTGTAAATATACCGCTAAGTGTCCAGTCCGAATTGGTGCTGCTTGTGCCTGAATATGTTGGCTCAGAATCAGTGTTCTGTGCGGCTGCGACCCAAACCCTGTCCGAATGACGAACTTTGTCACCAACATTAAACTGATCCTCATCGTTCCAGATAGAGGCACCTGCTATCTCAGCTACGGCGTCTGCTATGTCCTGACTCTGAGTAATTGCCGCGTTAGCAATGCGAGCATTAACGGACTCGGAAACGTTGATGCCCCCAGAGATCTTATCGATTTCTGTTTGGAGATCAGTCGCTAACTGACTCTCAGTTATTTCATCTGTTAACTCATCAAGCAAGAACGCTGTATCTGTTGCGGTCTGACCAAGAGTTCCTGTAGACGAGTTAAATGGTCCCGCAACACCGTTTTGGTTTACTGCTCTTACCCAGTAATAATAGGTCTGACCACCCCCTACAGGGTCTGAAAATAGACCCGCAAGACCAGACGCCTGACCAACCAATGTCGCGTCAGCAATAACATTTGATGTATGCCGATGCACCTCCACATAACTTCGCCCGACGTAGTCTGACAACTCCCACGACAAATTAATAGTTTGGAATGCGCCATTCGCCTCTAGGTTTGTTGGGGCGGGAGGGACGCCGTAAGTCTCGCCAGTCACTATCGGCGCTAGCCCTGTGGATGATCCAGAGAAGGATCGAGATCCAGCGGTCAGCTTTACTATTCCGCTGTCCAGCAAGTCTCTCGCGGTAAGAGCACGGTCAAGAGGGTCGCCGCTAAAGCCGCACAACACATCAAGATTACTCTTGACGGTCTCGCCGAATCGCTTGTCCTGACCTGACCACTTCTGTGGTACTGGCATGTTTCCTTTTCTAGCCACCAATTTCCTCCGAGCTTTCATAGACACACACTTCATTAATAGGCACAGAGCCGCTTAGCTCTATCTCGAACTCGTTAGCCTTGTAGCCACTAGGCAATCTGAAGGTGTTACTGCTAGTAACGGTTTGGGTATGCTTTAAGTCACCGTCAGCGTATAGCTTCATGGTAGGGTTAGGGCTATACCCGTCACACTCTACCTTTGCTACTGCTGGGTTGATTGGTCTGGGGGAGTAGAATTTCTTTCCCCGCCAAACAAAATTTGATGCGCTGCTGCCTTCGGCAAACCTAACTAAGCTACCACTCACTACCAAGTACAGCTGGTCTGTCTCTAAATCGTTAAAGCCTGCTGTGGCGTGAAAGTCCAATTTAACGAATGAGTTCTTTCCGCCTCTAGGATCAAATATAAAGCCTTTACTCTCAGATCCGTTATTGTAGAAAGCGACATAATGTCCCTCCCATAGGAAGGCAACTATCGAAGACGGGGAGTATTCTTGCCACTGGTCTCGAGTGAAGGTCTGGTCTGTGATTAAATTTAAGCCGCTTTCTGTTGCCATTACCAAGCCGTCTGGCGAGGCATACATTACGAAATCACCCATATCCACAACAGAACGCTTAGACACGCAAGATAGAGAACTGTCTACTTCCATCATGCTCATTGATGCTGGATCTAGACCTTGAATGATTGCTGGCTTCTCTTTGGTCAAAACCAAAAGACCCGTGTTCAATGGTGCCAGCGCTACAATGTCAGACTTAACCGTGAGCTTATACTCATCAGGAAATGCGTGCGGCTGGAACGCCTCACTAAAGCATACTGTCTGACCGGCGAACCCCGCAAGGATACCGTTAGGCATACTTACTAAACCAAGCATTGGTCCTTCAGGGTGGTCCGCGCTAACGTCATCAGCAGGGGCGTCAAAAGTAGATGTTGGAATCTCTTCGCCTAGACTCGCTTCTGTGACTGAGTCCTCAAATGTATCTGTTGAAATAGCAACATCTGCGACAAACCTATAAATTCCACCTGCATCGGTTCGGTAAACACGCTTCTTTAAAAGGTTGTAGCTACCGGACGGGTTTGGTGGGAAGTCTAAGGTTACAGTTTGATCTGTATATACATCGACAACCTGTGCAGCTTCTGCGTCACAGTTAACACCTTCCTCGCCATAATAACTAACATACGTAAATATGTACGACCTTGACTGCGGCACTTCTGTCTCAACATTAGCTGAGTTAGTCGGCGACAGTGTTACGGATGTGAGGTCTTCAGGCTTTGGTATTCCCAGCCTGTAGTATGTGTTGTTGCCTACTATTTGTGCTGTAGTCATCTGGGGAAAAGTAGAGCCAGTAAGATAAAGCCTTTCATGAGGATCTTCGGCTATAGGCGACCTGACAATGTCCAGTTCTGAGTTGCTAGCGATCCACACAGAATCACTGTATTTAAATATGCTCTTGGTGCTGGCAGATATAGTCCCTGATGCAAACGACACAGAGCTAGACGCGTTGTTTTTCCAAGGCTCTAAACGCCCAGAATCTAAGCGACAATTGGTTGCTATCTGAGCCATGTCATCTGGAAGTAAGCGGGCGTAAACCTTTGGTGCCTGACCGCTAAATGTTTGTAGCTTAAACCCTGTCATTGCTTTTTACCTTTTAAGTTCATGACGCCTTCGAAAGCGCCGCCGCCAAAGTAGAATCCAACAATGGTCAGCATTATCCAGTCGATCTTGAAGGCTGATACAAGCTCCTGAACAGGACCGATATCCTTGTCCATGAAGAACAGCGACAAAACCATCAGGTAAGAACCGACAAACGTGAACGCAAATATCAAAGCCAAGTATCTTTGCGCCACCTTGAAAGGTGCGTAACTGCTTAGCAGCTGAGTCTTGGCTTTTGTCTTAGCCTCTATAGCCTCAGTATCAGATGTATGCATATCATCAATAAGGTCTAAGCCTTTGCTTAGAACGTCTGTACTACCTAGTATTTTAGATAAAATTCCCATAATAAAATCTCTTACCCCATATATCGGGCGTACCCTTTTACGGCGCCATACTCAAGGGTTGCTTTGTTAAAAACAAAACCGTAACACCACTTGTACATCCTTGAATCGGCGTCTACGTCATCTGGAATTGGGTATGCCAAGCCTTTTCTGGTGCAAAACTCTTTGACAGCTTGTGGTGTTGCGGAAATAAAAGCGTCTACCCAGTCAGACATAGTCTCGTCTTGCCTGTGGGTGGTAGCGAAGAACCAAGCAGGAACAGGTAGCTCAGGCACCTCGAAGTTGACGCGGTTTATGACGCACTTCAGCATCACATCTGTTTGCGTAAGATCAAACTTTAGTCCGTACCAGCTCTTTAAGTTGTTACGCGGGTAGAAGCAGCCAAACTTTTTTTGCAGCTCCGGAGGTGCGAAGCTAGCAAATTTATAAAAACTGAGGCTACTGTTCTGGTATGGCTCTCTATACCCGCCATAGCTTCCTAGTAGGTTATATCTGTTACTAAACCAGTTTTCGTAGTCTGTGTACGCCGCTTGCAACTCAATTAAAAGACTCTGTCCTTCAGTAGAAGTCACCGGATAATCTTGCCGAACCATAACGTTATCAACATAAACATCATCGCGCTTAAAGGTCTCTCCCCGCGCAATAGATTTATTCAGCCCCAGAATGTCAAGTTCATGGGTTGCCTTAACGTTACGCGGTCCGACTTTGATCATGTTACTGCTCCTGAATCTCTGAAATGTCTTTGTCTTCAAGACCTACACTATTAAACTTACGCAGCAGATGGTCCTCATGATGCTTCAGCAGCTTACCTAAGAATTCGTTGCCGCCGTGATGGTCTAAAGCCCACTGCAAGATCTGTTGCTGGGTTAGGTCACTGTAGTTAGTGAAGCCCGCGCCCAACTCGTCCGTGTCTAATACCGTTTCCACGGTTCCCACGCTCCAGACGTCATCGGGGTAGGTAGTATCAAAAAAATTAATCTCCCACCGTACTTCTTTACAAATATCGGTATGACCGTCCTGCTCTGGAATAGTTTTCAGGTCTATTAAAGTCGCTTGATAATCAATGTTCATTTGGTATGTCCTGTAAGGGTATATATTTTGCCAATCCAGTCCTGAGTTTTGCTGCCCGCTTGGCGGTTCTGGCTGATAGTTTTTCTACTTCTGGCAGCCCTTTAGAAAACGGCAATGCTTTTTCCATAGCGTAAGCAAACATCTCATTACCGTTAGCCTTGCCACTTTCAAAAACATCGACGTAGTTGAATACCGACGCTTGTTCCGCCAGCATTCCGTAATTCATTGCTTCTCTTGCACTAATCGCCGTTCTTACGATGGCATCACTTTTGTGATTCATGTGGCGCGGCATCCTTAGCCTTTTTACTTTCCCTAAAACCCCTTCATCCGTTTCCGGTATTCGGACCCAGCGCTTTGGGTTTATGACAAAAACTGACAGGTCCATATGTTTTTTATTTGTATCATTCCCAACAAGCCGATATATGTGCCTGTTCTGTGGGCTGTCAGTAAACACTCCAGACCTACTGACACAGATGTCATAGCTCTCAAGAAGCGCTCGCTTTGGCAAATCACCATCCTGTATGTCGAGCATAACTCCACTCTTAACGACTAAGCACAACTCGCTAGCATTACGTAGCGCAGTCGATATAAAGCCCTTGTCGTAAGGTACTACTTCATAATCCCAGTCAGGCATGTTTGCCTCGATAGACCTAACCGTTAGCGCTTCGAGCTTGTTGCACTGTACTACCAAAATTTTTAGGCGCGACATGTTCATACCTTTTGTACTTCTTGAAAAATTGCATGACTCGGTCATACGGGTTACCAATGGTCGTGGGTATTAACCCTGAGCTGGGGTCGCTCAAAATAGCCTTAAACCTTTCTGGTCGAAGTTGTCCTTTAACCTCTAACGCCCTGTAGATAGCAGTGTACGTACACCACTGATCTTTTTTCCCAAACGAGTACACTGTCTTACCTTTCGCTAGCGCTGCCAAACCCATCTCAGAGTTATCACAGAATCCCACAATCGCTGCCTGCTCCAGAAGCTGATGACCGCTAACTTTCTTTTCTATAACGGCATCGCCATATTTATGCAGCAAATGCTGGAAAGCTGGTGGAGCCGTTAGAGGATGGCATTTTAGTTTGGCTCCTTGACGCACAGCGTTGTCTATTTTTTTCCAGTCCGTAACTTTGTTTAAGATGTTAGTTCCTGCTAAAAAAACCACAAAATCATGCCGATCCCTAGAAGAGCGCAAACGATATTTATCTGTCGTTGAACTCTTTATCGCGTCAAACGCAGCCTCACCCTCATCCGTAATCTCGCTAGTAGCCGCCTTTGCCATTGCCTCTGATGCAAACTTTTCGCTAGCTACTCGCATATAAAGAAATTGCGTTAACAGGTCTGTATATACATAGCCGTGAATCTTGTCCTCATCAAAACTGTACCAAAGGTCGTACTCAACTTTTGTACCCTTATCCCATGTTTTTGGAATAAAGTTTTTCAGATCAATCAAGCCATGCTGGTCAGACGTCCGTAACACATTCCCGCTTTTAAAGAAGTGGGCTACTGGGTTCCCTAGCTCGTCGTTATCCGCTAACTTCTTCAAGTGCTCTCCTAAGTCTTTCCACCTCATCCTCGAGGTTTGCGATTCGATCTTCTGTTTCGCTGAAATGCTCCATAATCACCTCAAGAGCATTCTCTAGCTTTCCGTTAATATCAGAAAAATTCATTAGTCTTCCGTCCATTGTGAGCCATCCCAATAACGACCGTTATGGGCGCTGCCGCTAGTTACTTCGGTTTGGTTTCCGGTCGCTGTAAGCCGCTCGTAAACAACTGTTGATGTATTTCTGTTCGTGGTTGTTGCTCTGCTAGTTCCCGTTAGGTGGTTAGTAGAACGATTAGTCGTTGTGTCAAACGAAGTCGTGAACGCCGTAGTCGTCGCCTTGCTAGTGCTTGTATCAAACGCAGTCACGTAGCTGGTAGTCGTCGCGTTACTGGTGTCGGTGTTAAACGCAGTGCTAGTAGATTTACTTGTTCCGTGTGACGTACCAGTCGCATAAGCCGTAGTAGTAGACTTACTTGTTCCTCGCGATGTACCAGTGGCATACGTAGTAGTCGTAGACTTACTTGTGCCGTGCGATGTGCCAGTGGCGTATGTAGTCGTAGTAGATCTACTTGTGCCGCGAGATGTTCCAGTAGCAGTCAGATACGAAGTAGTCGTTGCCTTACTTGTGCCTCGACTCGTGTTTGTATTAAACGAGGTGGTGTAGGCAGTAACAGTCGCTTTACTAGTATTTGTATTAAACGAGGTTGTATAAGCAGTAACAGTCGCTTTACTAGTATTTGTATTAAACGCTGTAGTCGTAGACTTGCTCGTGCCATGAGACGTACCAAACGTAGTTGTATACGAGGTAGTGGTGCCCCTGCTTGTACCGTGCGAAGTAGCAAACGTTGTTGTGAACGAGGTGGTCGTAGAATGACCAGTGCCTTTGCTCGTGTTTGTATTGAAGTAAGTAACGAAACTAGTTGTAGTTGCGTGAGACGTCCCGAACGTAGTCGTTGTATTAAACGAAGTTGTCGTAGCGCGCGAAGTCCCACGCGATGTGTTGTAGCTAGTTGTATAGCTTGTGGTAGTTGCTCTGCTAGTGCCGCGAGACGTGTTGTAGCTAGTTGTATAGCTTGTGGTAGTTGCTCTGCTAGTGCCTCGACTCGTAGCTGTATTAAACGAGGTGGTGTAGCTAGTAGTCGTTGCATGTGAAGTACCGCGACTAGTAGACCACGTACTTGAAGAGCTAACAATTCTGTAAATTCGGTACTGGTTAATTATCCCGATATACGAGTTGCCTGTCTGACCGTAGTAATCTCCTCTGTAGTAAGTAGTATTACCAGATGTGATGCTCGTAGTGCCGTTATAGGTGCTGTTGTTGCTAACTGTCACCCCACCCCAACGCCATACCGCACCCGTAGCCGAAAACTCTTCTATGCGGTTATTGGAGTCGAAGTACCCCCCAGACGATGGTGTCCGCGTTTGAGATGTTCCCGATGTGTTGAAGGTCGTCGTGTAGCTAGTAGTAGTTGCATGTGAAGTACCGCGACTAGTAACTGTATTAAACGAGGTGGTGTAGCTCGTAGTCGTTGCATGTGAAGTTCCGTGACTAGTCCCATAAGTAGTCGTGTAGCTAGTAGTTGTCGATTTACTAGTGCCGTGACTAGTCCCAAAAGTAGTCGTGAAACTAGTTGTAGTCGCTCTGGACGTACCAGTTGCCCGACTAGTGTTGTAACTCGTAGTCGTAGCTCGGCTCGTACCACGCGAGGTGCCAGTAGCAAATGTCGTAGTGTAATTAGTAGTAGTTGCGCGTGAAGTTCCACGACTCGTATTGTACGAAGTTGTGAAGCTCGTAGTCGTTGCATGTGAAGTTCCACGACTCGTATTGTAAGACGTGGTGTACGCAGTCGTAGTAGCTCTAGACGTGCCCGTTGCAAACGTTGTTGTCGTGGAGTGACTAGTCCCTCTAGAGGTACCAGTAGCAAAAGTCGTGGTAGTTGAGTGGCTAGTGCCACGAGATGTACCAGTTGCAAACGTTGTCGTGTAGCTCGTAGTAGTCGAGTGCGACGTACCTTTTGTCGTGTTGTAAGCAGTGACAAAGCTGGTCGTCGTAGCGTGGCTGGTATTCGTATTGTAAGCAGTGACGTAGCTAGTCGTCGTAGCATGGGCTGTGTTCGTATTGAACGCCGTGGTGTAAGCCGTTGTAGTAGCGTGGCTAGTAGTAGTGTCGTACGCAGTGACATAACTAGTAGTGGTTGCTCTAGAAGTACCAGTCGCAAAAGTCGTAGTGGTAGAGTGGCTCGTACCACGGGATGTGCCAGTCGCAAATACTGTTGTCGTTGCGCGGCTAGTACCTCGGGAAGTACCTGTTGCAAACGAAGTGGTATATGTAGTCGTTGTGTTAAAAGCGGTTGTAGTAGAGAACGCTGTTGTCGTGCCACGGCTTGTACCGTAGACAGCATTCCAAACTGTGCCAAGCGTGCCGTTATTGTTAGCCACTACATAGTTAACGCCATAAAGGGTACCTAAGTCTCCCTTTACAAAAATCTGGGTAGGCTCTTTTAGAGTGCCACTGTCGTTAACTTTTATAGACATGGCTTCCCCTTAACCCACTACATACCAAACGTGCCCATTTGCATATCCACTAGCACTTGTAGGAGCTGTAGTGACAACCGATTGTGTGCCTGCATTATTCAGTTTAGTGTGGTCCGCATCAGTGAACACGTTGGAATCACTGGCGCTTTCTACTAAGGCTCTGATCTCTGCTGCTGTTTGATCCTGTGTCGCACCAGACTCAATACCATTGAGTTTAGTGTGATCCGCGTTTGTAAAATTGTTTTGCGATAACTGACCGTCCTGAACTGAGTACGTAGTATCCGTGAACACGGCACCGGAAGGGACGTCGGTTAAAACTTGAGAGTCATCAACCTTTCCGTCCAGCGCAGTTTGCAGTCCTGTAATAAAACTAATTGAGTGCGCGGATGGGTGAGAGTAGTTGTTCGCGTTTTCCGCAATGCCGTCCAGCTTTGTACCATCTACGGATACGTCACGACCATCGAACTCCTGCCCTGAAGCAAAGGTAATTGCTCCGGTCATGGTGCCACCCGCTTTCGGCAGCTTGGTGCCAATGCTGGTGCTTACTGTGGTAGCAAAGTTCGGGTCATCACCCAATGCAGCGGCTAGCTCGTTAAGGGTATCCATCGTAGCTGGAGATGAATCAACTAGGTTGCTGATCTGCGTTCCGACATATGTCTCGGTAGCGTAGCCAGACAAAGATTGATGACTAGTTAAATACCCTTCAGTCGAGTGATCACCCCAGCCATAGGCTGTATTCCAGTTAGCAGAGTTATCAGTGAACGGCAGGGAATAGTTGTTCGCGCTTTCGGCTATACCATCGAGTTTAGTCTTTAGCGTGGCTGTGAAGTTTTTCTGAGTTAAGCCACCGTCACCTACTGAATAGGTGGTATTAGTGTCAGTAGAACTAATGGTTCCGTCAACAGCTATAGCCACGTTAGTACCAGCGGTCAATGCAGCAACTACATTAGCAGTGTCAGTAACATCAGCGCTAGCCTCTACACCATCCAGTTTAGTCTTCAGTGCAGCAGTGAAGTTCTTTTCGGTAAGACCACCATCACCTACAGAATAGGTGGTGTTGTTGTCAGTAAAAACTGCATTCTCTGGGACGTTCGTTAGAACTTGAGAATCGTCTACCTTACCGTCCAGTGCTGACTGCAAGCCAGTTATAAAGCTAATTGGATGAGCCGTTGGATGACTGTACGATGTGCTAGCGACAGTAAAGTTAGGGTACGTTCCTGTAACACTGGTAGAACCAGATCCAGTTATAGATACAGTTTGATCTGGCGCAGTGTTTGTAAACTCGTTGTCTGAAACGCTGAGTCCAGAGCCAGCAGTGTAAGTCTGACCAGCATTTCTCAAATCTAGCAAAGCGCCAGCATTAACCCTAAGCGCTATATCAGCTCCAGACGAATGACTTACGGCTGTCGTGTCATCTTGACCACGGAGAACTGTAAACGTGGTGCCAGATATCGCAGTAACCTTGACGATCTCAGAACTAGAACCTACTCCTATAGTCGCATAGAAGTAATCCCCGCTCTCCAAGGTAGGGAACGAGGCTGCGCTGTTAACACTTATAGACGTTGCCGTATCGGAAACGCCACTAGCCAGCAATGAGCTAGCTAGGTTCGAGAACTGAATCGCCATTTATGGCTCCTAGCTAGCTGAGACTACCCATGTGATGGAAAGACTATCGGTTGGGGCTTTGTTAATGACACTGAATACAGTTCTGCAAAGCATTGTCCCGTTAGAGCTAGCATTTAGGATAGCCGCCTCAACTACACCAGCAGAAGAGGATGGAGTGTTAGCTGGGAAAGTCGCAACGTAAGTAACGTCATTCGAGCTAGCGGTGGTGCTAGTGAGCGCTACTCGGGCTACTTCTGAACCAAGAGTAGTGTCGCCAGCTGCCGCAGCAGTGTTCGACGTACCGATTGCCATATGGCTCATTACGCTAGCTGAAGTTCCAGCCATGCGAGATGCAACAAACACCTTGCCAGTAGTAACTACTAGGTTGGGGATTGATTGTGTTTCTTTGATGGCGCCGTCTTCTGCTATTAAATTAACAGTAAGATGCCCCTTTAGTTTTAGATCATCAACGATCATGGTATGTCTCCAGATTAATCAGCATTAAGTATTGCATTACCGATCATTGCTTGATTAAAGAGGGCGCTTGCTACTACGTGCTCAATATCAAGAGAATCGACAATAAGTGTACTGTCAGATTTTCCGATCCGTGGGGACAGTGTCGCTGCGTCATTTAGCGCGGTTGTATCTGTAGCTGACTTCGACGCATGGTAAGTCAGCAAATCTTGTACCATTATAGAGTCTGTGAGAGGTTTTGACAAAGCAAATAATGATTGATCGGTCAAGCTAAACAGTTGATTTTGAATAGATTTGCCGACATTTGACTCTAACGTATCCGTGATAGGTGCGCTGTCGGCTTTTACCTTACCTAAAGACAGTGCAGCCGCGTCACTCAGAGCGGTCTGGTCCGTAGATAATCTCGACGAATGCAAGCCCAGTGCCTCTGATAATCCTATGGAATCTGTTGCAGGCTTAGAGAAAGACAGTGATGCCTGATCAGTGAGGCTAAGAGATTCATTGTCAATAACTTTCCCAAAGCTAGCCTCTAGAGATTCGGTAAAGCCGAATACATTTGATTTAACACCCTCAACATCTTTGTTTATCTGTGCGAAATCATCCAAGGTGAAGAAGTCTTGCAAAGACTTAGACACGGCAAAAGAGTCTATCTGATCCGAAACTGTAAACTCATCATCGAACTCGCCGGTTACGGTAACGGCATTTTCATCTATCAAAAAGACCCAGTTGTTTGGCTGTCTAGTTACCGTAAGCTGATCAGTTGTGATCACCTCCGATAGTTTATTGAGATTGATGTCAAGCGTGCTCGATTCAGAGAGGGTGGTGATGTCAGTCACCGCCTTGTTTGCATGAAGTGAGCTAGAGTCTGAAAGAGAAGTTGTATCTGTAAGCTGCTTGCCCACTGTAAACACGGCTTGTGATGAGAAGCCTAAGCTATCGCTAAGTCCTTTATCTAAAACAAATACAGCCGAATCGATTACAGCATAAGAATCTTTATACAATTGGATCGTTGATTCAGGATTGACATGCACATCGAACATGTACAGATTGCGCCAATTTACAAGCGTAGAAGATGCGTCCATGTTCCGATAAGACACATCTATCTTTAGGGACTTGTGGCGGATCAGCGCATATATAGCCATCAGTCGTTAACCGAACTGGCTGCGGACTTTAAACTTTATAAGGTCAACCACGGTCTGAGAGCGGTTATTGGAGTCTGTAACTTCAATCTCTCCTTCGAAAACGCCACTGGATGCCAAGGTGTCTGAATCAAATAAGAAGGTAACCTTACCCTCAGTAGCTGAGGTTATCGTACCAATAAGCGTATCTGTAAGATCGGTCTGCCCTATTTGCCGTATGCGTAAGCGTACCGTCCCATCAGTGAGGTTTAATGACGCAAAGGTTTCAGGGTCTCCCTCATCTAGTATCTGTCCAGCTGCCGCTGTATTACTATCCTTTAGTGTAATCTCGACTTCGGGGAGTTGATCTCCCTGAACAAGATCGATAGTCGTAAGGTATGCCATTAGATAAATGCCCTCGGTTTACAAGTCAACGAGCCACCACTAAAGCCGTACTTAACCTGTCTTATAACTTTACCCACACCTCTTTCAAAGAGCTGCTTATTAACGCCTGCCGCATTAGGGTTGGACCAAGGCTGCCCTGACATCATCTGCAAGCGGTACAGTGCGCCGTGAGCAATGGTCTCACGATGCTCTTTGCCTACGCTGTCTGGAATGCTTGAGCTAGATGACGTTGGCTTAACCGAATACAAAACCCTGAACGAATCGTTAGCTGCCGGAATGGGGGCTAGATAGAAGTCGGCGTTGTCTCTCTGAGCGTAATAAGCGGGAGTTCCCCGAGTATTTTCATCGCCAAGCCGCAAAAGCAGCTGGCTGTAGCTGATAGGGGTCAACGCCTTCTTGTCGTTAAATATATCAAGTATGTGATTTAACTCTGTACCAGATGGCAGTGATACTGCGTACTCGTTTACACCGGCAATGACGGTGATGAACTCAGGCTCAGGAATATAGATATCTGTCCTTGAACAAAAATCAATTGCCGAGTCACGCACTGAGCGCTCTATAAGAAAGTCTGGAGCACCTTGCGCCTCGGGGCGCACGTACAGAGAAAAATCAGAATACTTCATTAGGCAACACCAACCATGCCGGAAGAGGCAGGTACTGGGGTTGTAGCTCCATCAGCCTGAGTCTTCACACCAAGCGCATTGGCAAAGCTCTGATAGTGCATCATTGCTCGCTGTGCGTTGCCTGCAAACTCAGAGTCTTTCTGATATGAGCGATACAGTACGTAATCCAGAATGCAGTTAGCGTAAACATCGTCTAGGCTGATTGTAGTTGTATCTGTATCGAAATTAGAAATCGTAATTTCTGACGGAGATGAACTGTAAACAATCTCTAGAGAATGAGCGCCACTTGCACCCTTGGGGTATACATAAAAATTCTTGGGGTCGGCTGGATCGTAAACAAAGTGTTCAATCTTGTTGGTGCCAGCTGTGGTCTCGTGCCAGTTAGGTAGCGTCTCATCTAAGATGCGCTTCTGTACTTGGGTAACGGCTCGACCGCCCACGTTTCGTACTACTTCAATCAATCGTAACGCCGCACTTGGAAGTGTCTGCTTACTACCGTCAACGCAGTCGTAGGTGGTGTTTACCATCTTTGCGTCGGGTCGGTGTAGCACTACTTCTTTCTGTGCGTCATTAAAGAACTTTAAAAGTTCACTATTTGGAAACCGGACGTTCGTATTATCCTGAAGAATAATTGCAGCCCGATCTAAAATATCTACTACCTTAGTTGTCGCCATTGTCAGTCTCCCACTCAATTATTTGTAAATCGGGGTTGTTTTTGAATATCGGGTTGTACTCGAACTCATTTCCGGTAATCACATTCTTAACCCGTTTTGGGACGAGTTCTTTCTGGGCTGGCTGTGGGTTTGCTTTATTCTTAGCTAGTTGCTGCACCTGCTCTTCGAGCTGCGCGAGCGTTAACCGTCTATCCAGCTTTACACCAAAGTCTTCTTTGGCTTGAAGGAATACTTCGTCTTTCTTCGTGTTAGCTTTTTTCATAAGTGTCTCGCCAAAAAGGGGGAGGAAAACCTCCCCCGATCATTGGTCTATCTTAGTTCCACTTACCAACTACAAGCGCGTCTGGAGTAACGACCTTAGAGCCGTAAACTTTCAGACCACGTACTTGATCACCGAAAGTGCTTTCCATGCGAACAGTTTCAGTGTTAGTGAACTGTGACGCGAAGGACAACGCTTTAGGGTGACCGGCAAGAACGTGGGTGTAACCCGCGTCGGCGCCAGTAGATGGCTTGTAAATCATGTTGCTTTGGAAAACCTTGAAGCGGTCAACCATTCCAACCAAACCGTTGCGGAGAGGTGAAGTGGCATCGCCAGTCAGGTAAGCCTGACGCAGCTCTGACTGCTTAAGCATAGAGATGTACTCAGGAGAAAGAACGATAAAACGACCTTCTTCTGGGATGTTCAACTCGTCTAACTGCTTAGACATGGTCAAGATGTTTTCTAGGATGTTAGAAGTAGTTACGTCAGCTTGTGAACCGATAGTAGTAGCACCAGTTACAGCGCCAGCAAGAACTTCAGTCTCAACAGCAATACGCATACCTTCAGAAGCATCGCTAGAAGCGCCTTCCAACATGTTGATATCAGCCTGAGCTGCCAACACATCGTCTACTTTAAAGCTGTAGTACTTAGCTTTATCGATAAGCATTTCTACTTTAGCAGTAGTCAGCTCTTGAGTAGTGATAGTGCCAGCGTAGTCGTTGATAGTTACAGCCGGAACTGTACGGATAACAACTTTGTCGCCCTGACCAGAGATTTCACCTTCATAGTCGGTGTTAGAGATTTCGGGTAAAATTGATTTGCTGTAGAACTTAGCCTGAAGGAGTTTGGAAAACACCTCTGGGATAAAGTTTACTTCAGATGTAGCACCCGTTGAAAATTGTGAAAAAGACATTTTATTACCTCACAAGAGATTAGCGGCGTATCGACCCACTCTCCATCGCTTTGAGTATTTCTGTTTGATGCTTTTCAAACACTTTGTTTGGCATCCTCATAATCTCATCGACGGTCCAGTGTTTCTTTTCGCCTTTAATTTGTGACTTTCGAGCCTTGGGCATCTTCGGTTCTGCAACCGTCTTAGCCCGCTCAAGAGCCTGCTCTTGCAGCGTGGGAGCTGGTTGCCCCATATCAGCCTTAAACCTACTAAGGACGGAGTTCACATCATTTGACGAACCTTCTTGTATCCAAGTCTTCGTCTGAGAATCTGCTTCCTCTAACCAGTTCAACCAGTCTGCCGTATCAATAAGTTGATCGACATCAGGGTGTACCGCTCGGATTCGCTCAAAGTGCTCGGCTTGCGCCTGCTCCTGAATCTCTTGATACTTACTCTGTTCTTGCTCGGCTAAAGCATCCTTGGCTCTACCAACTTCATCCTGTGTTCTCTTCAACTCATCCAGCAATGGTCCAGCAAGATCGGGATAGTCCTCTCTTATCTGTGCCAGCTTGCTTTCATCTTTTGAAGATTCCACAAGTTGACTCTTCAACTCAGTAACGCTTTTGATCAGGTCGGCATTTTGCCGCTTCAAGTCAGCCGCTTCTTGAGTTGCTTTCGTCATTCTCGCCTGTGCGCCTTTCATCGCTTTCTCGGCTTTTTCTAAAGCCAACCTCAGTTCCGAGTCCTCGCTGCGTTCTGACTCTTCTACTGTGTCCTCATCCGCTTGAACTTCAGCCGTATCCGTGGGATCGGGGGCTTCTACTTGCAACGCTTCGGGTTCTTCTGGGGTATCCTCTGGAGGTTGATCTGCCTCTGGGGTCTCAGTCTTACCTTTAGTCATTTGTTCGTACAATTCTTTCGCTTCAGCTTCCAGTCGCGCTGGGTCATTTCTCTTTGACATTGTTATTTCCTTCGAGTCCCACAATGGGATATTCGTTAGTCTATTGCGGATGTCCTTTTAGGGGTCCGCGCTTTGTCTAGAACGGCTTTTGCCGCATCCTCAAGTTCAAGCATAAAACGCAGCTCTAGTAGCCTGCCTTGCTCGAACCTAAAATTTGTCTCGTCTGCTCTTTCTAATGCTGACTGGGCGCTGTCGAATCGGGCTTTAATTAAGTCCCGCAGGAGTTCCCATTCCGGCATTGCCTTGAGCCGCAGGATCGCCTGCGACTGCTGCCTGTTGCATTTGAGCTTGGAGTAACTGTTGTTGTTGCTGCTGTTCAAGAGCTAATTGCTCCTCAGTCTTAATAATTTCGTCGGGGTCAATATCCATGCTCTGGGCTATGTCACGCAGCAACTGAGTACGCTTGACTGCACCGTTGGGGTCTTCACCAACAAGAGATAGGAATTGAAGCAACCGCTGGCTCTGTACTTCTTTCTGTACAAGTGCAGTACTGCCACGAGCTACGATCCGTAGATCACCCTTGGACTTCTCGTTAGTCCCGAACTCCATATTGAAGTGGAACAGAGCCTCGATCATTGGCTCAATCAGGAAGTCATCAATGTTTTTGATTGTGCTTTTCAGTGCAATGTTTGCTGCACCCATCAGCATCGACATACCAGTCGCTGTTTTGTTAAGACCTTGAGTCTGCTCACCATGAGTGTACGAGGGCAGTGATGTGGTCTCGTCAGCAAATCGACGGAATATCTCTACAATCTGGTTCAGTCCATTAGCGTTCGCTACCGGCTGATACCATCTGACAGCAGGCATAGAACCGTCTCCACCCTCTCGGAGAAATACTCGCCAAGGGTGGATGTCTGTCGGGTCTTCTCCTGCTGCAAGCAAGTCGGTGTTTACCTCAACCATCGGACCTGACGACAAAGCCATGTTGTCTAGCCAGATACGCGTTGCGGTATTCATAGTTCCCTGAGAGTCACGCATCATGCGAGGCACGCCTGTACCCCAGAACTGGTGCGGGCTGCGCTCATACGGGAAGATGTGATAAGGAATCTTGTACCCGTTTATAGGGTTCAACATAACCTTCAGTACCTTGCCGTCGCAGATCCATACACATGCTGAGTAATCATCAGAAAGATCTGAGCCTTCTTCTAACTCTATGCCGTGCTCTTCAAGGTCGTATCCGTCAACGGTGCCCCAATACTCCATAACAACGAAGCGATTGGACTCAGAGTTCTCGTGGATACCCGCGATTCGTCGTCGGGTTGTCTCGTGATCTTCTTCAGTATGGTTGCCGTTACGGTGAATCTTAAGAAGATACTTAACCATATCGGAGTCAAACTGTGGTAAATCAGCCAGATCGCGCATCTGTCGTCTTGTTAGGACGTGACGACGGAATAAACCATCGCAATCATCCAGTGTTGTACAGTATGGGTCGGGGTATAGATCGAAAATACTAACGCTTTCTACGTCAGGCGCCACAGTTTCTACAACGCTCAAGCCAAAGTTCTGCTCACCAGTCTCTGGGTTCAACATTTTAGAGTAGCTTTGCTTCTTATCTATACGCACAGTGCCCGCTTTAACGGCACCTGAGCCAAAGATGCAGGCTTCTAGGAATGCTTCCTTCAGCTTCATCTCTGCATTTGTTTCTATTAACTGGTCTTTAATGTCTACAGTCATAGACTCAGCAGCGTTCCTGGCTATTTCTTTCTCTAGCTCTAAGAACTCTCCCTCTAGCTCCTCCATCCTTGCGGCTACCAAGTCCTGATTCATCATCGGGTCTTGTCCGCTCGCCATCATGATCTGCTCCATAGCCATCTGGCGCATTTGCATCGCCTTCAGGGGATCGATCTGTGGGATTGGGGTGGGGTCTACAGAGAAGAAAACATCGCCATGCTGAAATAATAGGTCGATTATTCTTGAATATGCCGCCATAACTTTGGTACGTGTTAAGCCGACGTACACTTTAGACCGAGATCCAGAGGCTGCATTTAGACGTGCGAGTACTTCAGGCTCATATATCCCCTGATATTGACGCAGGTCTTTAAGCCACTCGTTCTCTGTTTCTTTACGAGCGTCTTTATATTCTTGGAAAGTTCCGGCGAGACGAGTCCCCAGACTCTGCATACTTTGCGCTTGCAGACCATCTGGCTCTTTGTCTAACTCTACTTCCTCGCCTTCATACTCATCTTCATGCATAGATTAATAGCCCGTCACAGGATCTAACGATTTAAAGCGTTTTTGTATAGTCCGGTGCCGAGGTCTCGGCATAGAGGCAAGTCCATGCAGCGCGATAGCATAAGCCATCACCCTGTCATCATAACATCCATTCTGAGAATTGTAACTCCCTTTATCATCAATGATGTACGTTCGCAACTCATTTAATAGTTCAATATCCGCTACACCAGATTCACCCTGTCGCATTAAGGTTGCGAGATTGTCAACGATTAATGGTTTTGTTTTTGACGTGGTTAAGAAGCCTCCGCGTTTTGTCAAGCGATCTCCGTAGGCGCCATCGACAGAACTCTCCACAAATAAATTTGCATATCCTAAATCTTGTATTTTTCGGAGGGTGCCCAGACCATGGTTGTTTCTCTCTACTACTATATATGCGTTGTTAAACCGCTTACCCAACATGGCAACTAGGGCGCCGTAGTCAAAAGGATCTATGTGTCCGTGCCAGCAGCCTACCTGATTACCCATAGAGTCTAGGATCTGGGCGCAGCTGTAGTCGCCGTAGGCGAGACCTTCCGCAACATCCACACCGATGACGTAGCTTTCTTCTCGGAGCGGCGGATACCACTCTTGATAGTTGCCGTGTTCTCGCGGGATCAAGTTGCCATCGATGATGTCACCCTTAAAGTCTGCGGTGTAGCAGTTACTCTCACATTGAGATATCGCCGTCTCTTCTACGAAGCATCGACCGGACGTTAAGAAGGCTTCTAGCGGGGTGCTCGGATATTCCTGACGGAATAGATCTGTTCCTCCCAGCTCGTCTAGCTTGGCGCGTCTAAACGAAAGCTGCTCGTCGTCCAATCCATATTTCTGGGCGAGATCATATTCTTCGGGGGTGGCGACGAAGTAAGGCGATACCTTTTTTCTATACTCGGGCATCCAGTACCACGGGATAAAGCAGGTTACCCACTCTGACTCGCCGCGAAGCGACTTCATTACCTGATCATAGAACCAGCCACCGGCACCATTAGCCGTGCTCTCTAATATCACTTCAGTGTTCTTGCCGCCGACGGTCTGTAGTAGACCTGCGACTATGTCTGATCCTTGTGGGTAGAAGGCAACCTCTGATCCGTGGACGAATCGGTTTGTTTGTCCTCGTCCAGTCTGGGTAGAGCGTGCGGTTCCCACTCGGTACCGCGAATTGATTTCGTCAAATACCAGAGTTGACGCCGACTGAGAAGCGAGCGGCGGCTTAAATGCCGGATGCGGGACATTTTCATAGAAATGGCGGACCATATTAAAAATAGCGTTAGTAGATTCTGCAAGGTGCGACAGCACAAACGCGTTAGCGTTTCGATTTTGCGTGACTTTCCAGAAGTTTCTGCCCTGTGTGTACGTAGATATTCCGGTTTGGCGGGCTTTCAGGACCAATGCGCGGATGTTTCCTTGATCTTTTAACTGCTGTTCTAACACTTTATGCACGTATAATTGGGCAGAATTCAACACAAAACTGCGGGTATCCCCCTCTTTTGTGACAATTTTCAGCATGTTCTTTGCGTACAAAGGGAAGTTGCCCTTCAATTTGCGGGCTATCTCTTCAATTTCCATTGCTATTCACCACTGCGCGGCACCACCAGACAAAGTCATGGTCGTCTAAAGCGCCTCTCATTAGATTTACGCGGGCACAAACCAATCTTACATTGCCCCCAATGTAGCCTTTCGTGACATCAATCCGGTCAGGACTGACAGAAAGGTCTGACTGATCCAAGGTTATGTGCATAGGTAGCTGCGAAATAGCGCAAATACCTCTCTGCTGCTCGTATAACGCCACCAAATACTCGAGTGATATGGGAGTACCCTCGTATTTCTTTTGCTTGTGACGCTGCTTAAGACCCGTTAAACGATATTGCAAAAATCCCTCTAGACTTGAGTTGCTTCTTTTTTTATTGCTAAGCGACTTACAGGCTTTACACTGATGCCGCCCGTTAGCTTGAAACTCGTCTAGACTTTTGACAACGCCGCAAGTGGTGCATTCTTTACGATTAAGCGCCACGATATGTCCCTCGTTAGCTCCTCAAATCTCGCTACGGCTTTACGGCTGTTACTGACAGCGACTCGGTCTCCCATTAACCCAGTGCCCAGCCCTATGCATCCCTGTACATCTTTAGGGAAGTTTGCTGCGTGAATCAGAATGTAGGTTCGATCCTCTACATCTTGGATGTGATAGGTCTCGCCAAATCGCGGGGATGTCCGCCAAGCAACGTCATAGTTGCCTTCAGGGATACACGACACGTTGGCAGCATTGTCCAGCCATGGTCGCTCTATCGTATAAAACCGCTCACCGTAGAACTCTATGACACCTAGTGTGCCGTCAGGGTGATAAGCGAATCGTTTTAGTTCGATATCAATCATTGGTAGCCGGACCTCTCTTTCTAGCCCGAACATCGTTTCGTTCTTTTCGGCTGGGCTTAGTATTTCCAAAGATTCGATCATAGCCGTCGCTAAACTTTTTAGTATCTTCAGGACGACGGTTGTCGCCCTTGCTATATAGTGTTTCACGAGAGTTTTTCATTTCCTGTGCCTTGCTGTCTTCTTAGCTATCTTCTTGGGTTGGGCGCTGTGCTGCTTACCCGCTTTGGTGTCGGCGCGTTTTTTCTTGCTGGTCGCCGCGTATTCCTTCTTACTCAAAGCGTCACGAGCAGACTTAGGCAAATATCTTTCGCCGGTCGCCTTCTTGCCCTGAGTAGAGTTCTTGCCGCTCTTAGTGCCCCACTTCTCGCCGGTCCACTTCTTGAGGCTCTTCTGCGATTTTTTTAGCGCCATCAGTCTCTATAGCCTCCGCCCGCTGCTTTGTATTCCTTGGCTAGCATCTGCGCTTTACGCGCACTCCACTGCCCCGCTGAACCACCTTTGCTGCCAGCCTTAATCTTGTTAAACAGTCGCTTACGCATCGCTGGCTTCGTGTAGTTACCGGCGCTGTTAACGGTCGATTTTTTCTTGGGCGCAGCTTTCTTGGCAGGCATTACTTCTTCTTAGCCTTCGGCTTAGCTTTTGGCTTGGCTTTTGGCTTGGCTTTCATTGCAGCAGCTTTGGCTTTTGCGATACCTGCTGGCGTATATGCGTACTTCTTACCGTTGACGTTTGGCATGATTAGCTTCCTTTTTTCCACTTGGTTGATGATGACTTGGTTTTGGAGGGCGCCCATTTAGTTTTTGCTGCCCAGTAGGCTGCACTCATCTTGCCCTTGCTTATATTCTTAGCGTGACGGCTCTCAAACGCCTTGCGCTGACCCACCGTCTGGTTGGTCTTAACGCCTTGCTGCCCGAATCTAATGGTTTTGACTTTGTCGCCCTCTTTGGCTACGACGACATGTGACTTGGTGGGGTGGCTAGGGGTACGCTTAGGTTTGTTATATCCACTGACGCCCGCTTTTTTCAGTCTTGAATCTTTGCTCTCAGCCATCTCGCAATATTCCTGTGTATATTTGAATGTATATTTGGGTGGGTACTCTCATAAGGACCGCCCCCCCTTTTAATTATGTATACAGCTTTTCGCCATATTGGTGATTTTTTGTATAGGTACTCTCATAAAGACCCACCCCCCTAATCGACGAGGGTAAGGTGTACCTCTTCTCCCGCAGAAGCCTCTATAAGCGTGTATACCGCCTCTTCTACTTGGGATGATAAGTAGTACAGCTGATCTCCGAATCGCAGGGAGGTGACCATTGGGACGATATATGCCTCAAAGGTGAACTCATCCATGTCTAAGTAGTTCAGTGCCGTAACACGATGCATTAATAGTTGTGTCATTTTTTGCCTCGGTACTCTCATAAGACCCGTGGGGGGTCAAAATATGCCTATAGGGTCTAATATCACCCACATGGAACCACACACGCGGACGACGCCACCGCCAGACAACTACCCCCCCCTACCTAGCCTATACAGCCCTCAAACCCTCTATATATAGGCATTTTAAGGGGTCAATTGCTCCATGAGCAGATGGTCCAGCTAGTGTAAGTCATTGATATCGCTGGGGTTTACAGCCAATAATTCTTCAATCTCTGGCTCTTCAAGGTCTAAGTCAGCCAAAAAAGCCCCGTTAAACTGCACAATCTCCTGCTTCTCTGGGGCAACCCAGCCCTCAGCTTTAAACAATGTCTCGATGGCTCGTAAGCGGTCAGAATCTTTGTCTGCCAGCTTTCCCAATTGCTCCAGCTGCTCGATCCACTCAGCCCTTCTATCCTCTGATTCCTTGCTCATATTCGCTCTAATAGCCTCTATTTGTGCCTTTACACCAACATTCACTAACAAACGCGGTCCCTGTACATTCGGGTGCGTATATCCTGCTAGCTCTGCTGCCCTTGTCGCGTTACCTGTTTCGGTGTAGTACTCGACGAACTTTTGCTGTCTTAGATTGAGCTTCTTTGCTGTCTCTCTCTCTATGTGCATTTGATACATCCCTTATAGGAGAAGTCGGAATTGGGGTGGGTTTTGATTTTTCCCCGCCTCATAAAAATTTGGCTATTGCCGTGATACATGCTGCAAAGATGATCCACGCTGCACGCTCTGCAACCATGCCCTTACCGGCTGACTTGGCGATATTGGTCTCTACCTGCCTAATGTTTCCCTCAAGCTGGTTAAGGCGCCCCTCATGCCTATCTAGTCGTTTATGGCTGCTTACCAGCCGCTCATCTATTCGAGCCAGCACCGCCACGGTATCGCTCAACTGATCCAGCTTCTGCTCGATTCGATCAAATCTCTTTTCAATATCCAATTGCATACCGCCGCGCCAGTGTCTGAGAGGATTCATCCTCGTTTATATG
>Ga0228630_1000065_pt1 | contig 49434 bp, 53 predicted proteins | sample 37DmetaG_FD_183038 | JGI IMG/M metagenome (GOLD analysis project Ga0228630, IMG submission 183038) | Seawater microbial communities from Monterey Bay, California, United States - 37D | ecosystem: Environmental > Aquatic > Marine > Coastal | place: USA: California | collected 2016-10-25 | reverse complement strand
CACGATGGTTTCCTGCTACCCAATCAAACCTATGAGGCGCTGCTAACACAGTGGATGCAACGGGTCGGTCCAGCATGAATCGTCTCGATCTTAATACGGTGTTAGGTTGGGTTCCACGGGGTAGCAAAGTACTTGACTTAGGGTGTGGTGATGGCGCGTTTTTAAAGCGCCTTTGCGAAGAGCGTGGCGCTGTGGGCGTCGGAGTTGATATTGATCCTGACAACCTCGTTTCAGCGGTAAGCAAAGGTCTCGACGTCATTCAGGAAGACATCAACGAAGGCCTAAACTGCTTTACTCGTTACCGTTTTGATGTGGTGATACTCACCCACGCGTTGCAAGAGCTGACGCATCCGCACCTAGCGTTAGAACGTATGGTACATATTGGTGAAGAAGCGATCGTCTCTTTTCCTAATTTTGGGCACTGGCGCTGTCGAACCCACCTCGGGTTAACTGGTCACATGCCTGTCTCTAAGGCAATGCCTCGGAGCTGGTATGACACCCCTAACATTCACTTTTGTACGGTCAAGGATTTTGAAGCACTGTGTTCAGATTTGCGTATCGATATTATAGAGCGGGCAACGGTTGCTGGCGCCGCACAAAAATGGCTTGGAAAATGGTGGCCCAATTTGTTCGCCAGCAGTGCCGTTTACAGAATACGCCGCTCGGCGCGTTAACCCTCGCCTTCGGCCTGAGCGTCATCCCGCTGACGAGTAGCGCTCAACAATCTACGCAATATGGGCCCTTCGAATTACATCACAGTATCGTCTATACGACCTTCCTCACGCCTGATATTGCAGCGGAATATGGGATTACCCGCGGTGCAGACAAAGCCATTCTGACGCTATCGGTTCGCGACACCACATCGGGCGAGATTGCAGGGCGGCCAATGAGTATTGAGGGCAGGACCTGGGATTTGATCACTGGCGGGGCGCTGCGGGCCAAGGAAATTCGGGAGGGTCGTGCCACTTACTATATCGTGCCGTTCGAGTTTTTGGACCGCGAGTATCGATTCTTTGAATTTGAATTTCAGCCCGAGGGCGCCGACACCGTTTATGAGCACACCATGAAAGTGCAACTGTGGCGCCAGGAGTGATCTGTGATCACTGAGACGTCCCCCCAACTCATTATTGCCAGCCATAACGCCGGCAAAATTAAAGAATTCCAGCAGGTACTCGGCACTCACTGGCGGGTACAGCCACAGGCCGACTTTGGCGTGACAGAAGCAGAAGAAACCGGCAGCACCTTTGTCGAAAATGCACTGATTAAGGCAAGGCATGCGTGCTCGCTGACAGGCCATGCTGCATTAGCCGACGACTCGGGACTGGTGGTGCCGGCACTAGACGGGGCCCCGGGCCTTAGATCTGCACGCTATTCAGGCTCAGGTTATGAGGACAACAATACGTTACTGCTCAATAATATGGCGGGGTTACAAGGCGCGAGCAGACACGCGTTTTACATCGCAGTGGTCGTGCTCTTGCGAGATGCGCAAGACCCCACTCCACTCATAGCAGAAGGCCGCTGGCACGGCAGCATCGCCGACGCACCGCGGGGCAAAGGCGGCTTTGGTTACGACCCTATCTTTGTTCCCGAGGGCGGCTCCCTGCACGCAGCGGAACTCTCATCCGCTGAAAAAAACCGCGTGAGCCATCGTGCCAAAGCCATCAACTCTCTACTAGCGCTAGCAAACGATTGATCACACCGAGCGCAATTCCGCTGTCTCTCTACCTGCACTTGCCGTGGTGCACGCAAAAGTGTCCCTACTGCGACTTTAATAGCCACGAAGGGTTTACGCCTGAGTTGCAAGGGCCTTATGTCTCGGCATTACTTCAAGATTTTGATAGTCAGCTGCCAGAGATTGGCGGACGCCTTGTCGAATCCATTTTTATCGGTGGCGGCACCCCCAGTTTGTTCTCTGGGGAGTGGATACAGCGCCTGCTTTCCGGTCTAGCAGAACGCATGCCCTTTGCCCCAGGCGCTGAAATCACCTTGGAGAGTAATCCAGGTAGTGCTGAGCGCGGCCGATACCAATCGTATCTTGAAGCAGGCGTAACTCGACTCAGTATCGGTGTGCAGAGTTTTAGCGATGGCGCGTTGGGCCGACTAGGCCGCATTCATTCGGGTGATGACGCCCGTCAAGCGCTTCATCTGGTGAGTACAGCGGGCTTCCAAAACTGGAACATCGATCTGATGCATGGCTTACCAGGACAGACAGCCGACACTGCGGCGGCTGATCTTTCGGAAGCGCTTGCGCTGAGTGCTGGTCATATTTCGTGGTATCAGTTGACGATTGAGCGCAATACACGATTCTGGACGTCGCAACCCGAGCTGCCCAGCGAAACAACGCTTGAATCGATTCAATCCACCGGAGAGCAACTACTGAGTGATGCCGGCTATCACCAATATGAAGTGTCGGCTTATTGTCGCCCGGGCTACGAGAGTCGGCACAATCTTAATTATTGGGGATTTGGGGATTATGTCGGACTCGGTGCCGGCGCCCACGGCAAGATATCACGCAACGATGGAGAGATTATCCGAACCCAACGGACTCGTAGCCCCGCTGATTATTTGGCATTGATCACGAACGGATCGATGCCAGCGCCACGCGGTAAAATCATCAGTCAGCAAGAACGAGTAGTGGAGTACGTGATGAATGCGTTGCGGCTCAAATCGGGGTCACCCGTCGGTGACTTCACCCAGCGCACTGGCCTGCCTTTACGGCAGCTCGAGCGAGCAGCAGAGCAGGCCCAGTCACGAGGTTGGATACAGCACTTAGACAGTGGGTCCCTCAGAGCGACACCGCTAGGCTATCAATTCCTAGACAGTGTGGTGGCGTCATTTTTATAGCACCGATGCAGTGCGATGATTGCCATCAGCGCTGGCGGTGATACATCAGATCCCATACGCCATGCCCCAGTCGTTCTCCCCGGGCCTCAAATTTCGTTAAGGGGCGATAGTCAGGTCTCGAGACCGCCGCGCGAGTACCGTGAGTGTTGAGCAAAGTAGGCTCTGCCTCTAACACGTCGAACATATGCTCAACATAGGGCGCCCAGTCTGTTGCAAGGTGTAAATAGCCGCCGGGGCGAAGTCGTGCCGATAACTGCCTCACTAGGTCGGTTTGAATCAACCGGCGCTTATGATGCTTTTTTTTATGCCAAGGATCGGGGAAAAACACGTGGAACGCGTCAACCGAATCGGGGGCTAAGCAGTGCGTTAACACGTCAACCGCGTCTTCCGCGTAAACACGAAGATTATCGACTTGCGCCGTCAGCGCCTGAGCCAACAGGCGTCCCACTCCGGGGCGATGGACCTCAATACCAATGAATTGCGTGGTGGCATCGGCCTCGGCCATTTGCAGAAGACTGTCTCCCATGCCAAAACCCACTTCGACGACGCGTCTGCCGGCAAAACCAAAGGTCGCGTCCCAGTCCAGTGCTCCCGCACTCGCCGCGAGCCCTAATTGAGGGAAGCCCTCTTCCCAGCCGCGCTGCTGACTCGGCGTCATGCGCCCAGCGCGCATCACAAAACTGCGAATCCGATTCGCGGCTAAGCGCTCTGGGGATACCACGAGAAGTGAACTGATTGAAAAACTTACGCGACCAGTGCGGTGCGCAGTTTCTTCAATGCATTGGCTTCCAGCTGCCGAATCCGCTCCGCCGACACGTCATATTCTGCGGCCAGTTCATGCAGTGTCGCCTTATCGTCGACCAACCAGCGTCGTTCTAAAATATCTCGGCTACGGCCATCGAGATCCGTTAACGCCACATGAAGCCGAGCCGAGCCGTCCTCAGCAAGCTCTGCAGCCTCAACGAGCTGGCCAGGGTCCGCTTGTTCGTCTTTCAGAAAATGTTGCGGGGCCTGCCACGTATCCTCATCATCACTGTCTGTTGGCGCATCAAATGCCACATCACGACTGGTTAGACGACCTTCCATGCGCGTGACTTCGGTCACATCAACCCCTAAATCAGCCGCAATCGCTCGCGTTTCCTCAGCAGAGAGCCAATCAAGGGTTTTCTTCTGGCTGCGCAGATTGAAAAATAACTTACGCTGAGCCTTGGTCGTTGCCACCTTGACGATACGCCAGTTACGCAAAATATATTCATGCATCTCTGCCTTGATCCAGTGCACCGCGAAGGATACGAGCCGTACGCCTTTGGTCGGATCAAAACGCTTAACCGCCTTCATCAGGCCGACGTTGCCCTCCTGAATCAGATCCGCCTCGGCAAGACCATAGCCAGAATAGCTGCGCGCGATATGCACCACAAAACGTAGGTGAGCAAGTACTAACTCTCTAGCAGAGTCAACGCACTCCTCATAAAAAAGGCGCTCAGCCAATGCTTTCTCGCGCTCTGGAGACAGCAGTGCAATGCCACTGACGGCCTGCACGTACGCTGACAAATTGGCGCCCGGCGCCATATTCAGTACGGCGCTATTGGGCACGGCTAATGCTCGCTGTGTCTCAGTCATTTTCTGGCCTCCTGTAGGCTCTTGCCCGTATTTTAGCACTCTCACCCCGAGAGTGCTAAACCCAAAAAATTACCGATTTTACGAGGAAGTCAGCGATACCAATTGCCGAACATAACGCCCTGCGGCCAGCCGAGCACTCAATAACCCGAGGGATCCACCCAATACAGTCAAACTCATCGGGTATAACGCGCCTGGAACGCGCATTGTTTGAGGGCTCTCGTACAACAAGAATAGCGTGTTCACCGGCCCGGTCAGCCACCAGGTCATGATCATTAGCAATAGCGCAGCAACCATGCCGCCGCCCACGCCGTACCAAAGACCTAGATACAAAAAGGGCCTTCTTGCGAATGCTGGTGAACCACCAATAAGATGCACTACCAAAATTTCGTCTTTGCGGGCCTCGACCGCCAAACGCAAGGTATTACCCAACACCAGCACCGCGCCCATCAGCATCACTGCACCTAAACCCAGCACCCAACGCCATCCCGCCTGCAGTGCGGTCTCTAAGCGCGCGACCCAGCGTGTATCCACGATCACTCGATCAACACCTGACAACGTCTGCACCCGCTGACCCAAGTCAGTCATCGCGGCCGCCGACAAGGCGGGCCCGGGCATCACAATTAACGTATGGGGTAGCGGGTTGCGTGCCAGCGACCCCACAACTGTCGCCAACTCGGTCTGCTGAATGAACTGAGACAAGGCCAGCTCTCGATCCAGCAGCACAACATCATCAATATCTGGCCAGCTCTTCAAGGTGCGCTGTAATTGTTCAGCCACCGGCAACTCGCTATCGCCGGTTAACAACACCGATAATTGGGGAGATCGATCCACTCCCCCCGCGACGGCACTCAGGTTATCTAGGGTGAGCAACAGCGTGCTGGGTAATGCCAATGAAATGGCAATCACCAACCACGTGACAGCCGTCACAACGGGTTGAACAACTAATTTCTGCCAACTATTGCTAGCGGCGGCACGGTGCTGTGCACGCCAAGCCGGCCAAGCGCCCCAATGCCCCTGGTCTCGTTTTTGCGGCTGCGTCACGCTACCCCGGCCTGCATTAATTGTCCCGCTGCAAGCGTCATCAACCGATGACGCGATCGCGCAATCAATGACAGGTCGTGCGTCGCCACCAATACGGTGACCCCCACTTGGTTAAAGGCTTCAAACAGCGTCATGATTTCTGCAGAGAGCGCTGGATCGAGATTCCCTGTGGGCTCATCCGCAATCAAAAATTCTGGTCGCGCCACGACCGCGCGCGCAATCGCTACCCGCTGTTGCTCCCCGCCGGAGAGTCCATTTGGATCCGCTCGTTCCTTTGCTAACAGCCCCACCTTGTCCAAGGCCGCCCGCACTCTCCGGTTCGCGTCATGGGGAGAAAATCCAGCAATTTCAAGAGGTAAGGCAATATTGTCACGGACGTTGCGGTCGAAGAGTAGTCGGTGCTCTTGAAATACCACGCCGAATCGACGCCGGTAATGCCCTACCGCATTTCCCTGAATCTGCTGGGTAGATTGCCCATCGACGAGAATCTGACCGCCGGTGGGCCTGTCCAGTAACAACAAAAGGCGCAATAACGTGCTTTTACCCGCCCCAGAATGGCCGGTTAGCAGCGCCATTTCACCGTCATCGATCTGTAAATTCAGATTGCGCAGTGCGTCTTGTTGCCCAAAACGACGGCTGACGCGGTCAAATTCAATCATCAGCAACGCCCGCTACTGATCATCTAGCAATCCATCAACGAAATCTTGAGCCGAAAAGTCCCGCAAATCCTCCGCTTTCTCGCCGATACCGATGAAACGAATCGGACGCTTCAGTTTATTCGCGATCGCAAACAGCACTCCGCCTCTGGCAGTGCCATCCAGCTTTGTCACGGCAACCCCCGTAATACCAACGGTCTGGTCGAACTCTAGCGCCTGCGAAACCGCATTCTGACCCGTTCCCGCATCCAACACCAAGAGTGTTTCGTGCGGCACCGCAGGATTTTGCTTACGCATGACCCTGACCACTTTTGCCAACTCATCCATAAGATGGGATTTATTCTGTAAGCGGCCCGCCGTATCCGCAATCAAAACATCAACCCCTCTTGCGGTCGCCGCTTGCAGTGCATCGTAGAGCACCGATGCACTATCGGCACCCGTGTGCTGCGCAACCACGGGAACATTGTGTCGCTGACCCCAGGCCTCGAGCTGTTCAACCGCTGCGGCGCGGAAAGTATCACCCGCAGCTAGCATGACACTGCGGCCCTCCCGTTGATATCGATGAGCTAGCTTGCCAATGGTGGTTGTTTTCCCCGCGCCATTGACCCCCACGACCAGGATCACAAAAGGACGATGGCCCTCTGTTTTCAGAGGCACTTCTTGATCAACCAGCAACTCCACGAGGGTCGCTTTTAATGCAGACATGACCGTTTCCGTCGCAGACAGCGATTTCCGATCAAGACGCTGACGCAAAAGCTCAAGAACATGCGCTGATGTCTCAAGGCCCAGATCAGCCATAATCAACTGCTCTTCAAGGGCCTCCATCAAAGCCGGATCAAGCTGCTTTTTTCCCAAAACCAGACTGGCCAAGCCCTCTGATAGCTGGCTGCGACTGCGGCCTAGCCCCGCTCGTAACCGCTCAAACATGCCGGGCTCTGCAGACTTGACAGGCAGCACCGCTTCGCGCTCATCCGCAGCAGCCGAAGAGCCGCTTGCTGCTAGCCCATCCTGCTGCGCTACCGGCACTGCGGCCGCCTCCGAGGACTGCTCGTCCACGACGACTTCCTGATCCTTGGGTTGAGACCCAGACTCAGTCTTGGCGCGACGTTTGAATAACTTCATGATTCATCGTTCTCATTTGGGAAGGCCTAACTAGGCAGTTGGGACGCGCTCGATACTGCCGCAGAGATAGTCTAGCATTCCAACAATGAGGTGCCAGCATGAGCAAACGTGACCGCCCACTGGGTCAACCACAACTTCGTGTCATCGGTGGAGATTGGCGCGGCCGCAAGCTCAGCTTCCCGAGTAAGGGTAGCCTCAGGCCTACCACTGATCGAGTGCGGGAAACCCTGTTCAACTGGCTGGCCCCCATGGTGGTAGAGGCCCAATGCCTCGACCTATGCGCCGGATCGGGCGCACTGGGAATCGAGGCACTATCGCGCGGCGCCCAACGCTGCGACTTTGTGGATACAGATCAACAAGCCATTGACGCCATTGAAAAAAATCTTCGCTCATTGAGCGCCACTGAACGGGCGACACTGCGCACCTGCCGGGCAGACACCGTGCTCACCGGGGATGTCCGATGGGACATTGTTTTTGTTGATCCTCCCTTTGAGGCCGGTCTGGGCAATAGCCTCCTCAATCGTCTTGCCGCCTCACAGTGCCTGCAGGAGGGCGGCTTGGTGTACTTTGAAACGCGGCGCTCGGCACCCGAAACAGTCCCCGAACAGCGCTACGAGGTCTACCGAGAAAAGACGGCGGGCGACGTGTGTTTCCAGCTTCTGAGATTTCGTTCAGCATAGCCTTGTCGGCGTTTGTTCGCCTCTCCAGACTTGTGTAGGCTGGCAATTCAGCATGAAAGGAGCGACTTGTGCTAACCCATACCGTGGTATACCCAGGGACTTTCGATCCGATCACGAATGGCCACGTAGACCTCGTCGAGCGCGCAGCCAAATTGTTTGAACGCGTGGTCGTAGCAGTGGCAACCAGTGAAAAGAAAACGCCTTTGTTTTCGCTCGAGGCGCGAGTCGAGCTGGCCCAAACAGCGCTGGGGCACGTGAGCGCTGTCGAGGTCGTCCCTTTTAACGGACTGCTGATCGATTTCGTCCGTCAATACGATTCTCATTGCGTGTTGCGTGGCCTTCGTGCTGTTGCTGACTTTGAATACGAGTTTCAGCTTGCCAACATGAATCGCGCAATGAGTCCCTCATTTGAGAGTGTCTTTCTCACGCCCAGCGCAGAGCTTTCCTACATCTCGTCGTCATTGGTTCGAGAAATCGCTGCATTAGGGGGGGATGTCAGTCGCTTTGTTCCAACTAATGTCGCCGAGGCACTCAGGGGCACCCAGTCATAAAGCACGCTACTTGCGCCACTCGGCGCAAGTAGCAACCGAGCGATTAACGCTGGCATTTAACGCAAAACACCGTGGCTCTCCCACCTTGACGTAGATCTCGCAGCGATGCGCCACAGGCGCGACAGGGCTGCCCGCCTCGGCCATAAACGCGGAGTTGTTGCGCGAAATAACCCGGCGCACCGTCTCCGCCGACAAAATCTCTAAGCGTGGTACCCCCAAGCTCAATAGCCTCACCTAGTACTCGCTTAATCGTGGTCGCAAGCACGTCGTAACGTGCCTCCGCAATGCGGCTTGCGGCCCGCGCGGGGTGAATGCCCGCCAAAAATAGGGCTTCGTTAGCATAGATATTACCGACGCCCACAACCACTTTGCCATTCATAACGAACTGTTTGATCGGCACATGCCGCTTACGAGAGAGTTGATATAAATAATGACCGCTGAACGCGTCAGTGAGCGGCTCAGGCCCCAATGAGTCCAATAGGGGATGGGACGCGCCTTGCAACCAGTGGAAGCTGCCAAAGCGCCTAGGATCGTGATAGCGCAGACACCATTCGTTGTCGAGCACAATGTCGATATGGTCGTGAAACATCGGCGGAGTATCAGCCAACATCAGCCTCAAGCTACCCGACATACCCAAGTGGACCATCAACGTGCCTCGATTGGTTTCGAGCAGGAGATATTTTGCCCGCCTGCCCACGCCAATGAAGTGCGCTCCCGCCAAAAGCTTGTTCAGTGTGGGAGGCACCGGCCAGCGTAACCTGGGTTCGCGCACAATGACTTGGGCAATCACTCGCGACATGATGTGAGGCGCAATGCCCCGACAAGTAGTCTCTACTTCTGGAAGTTCAGGCATATTCCGTTTGGGCAGCGCAAATGGCGCCCCTCGCTGGCTATCAGCGTCACGACGGCGAGGCTCATGAAAACCCGGCACCTAAACAAAAACCCCGGCCAATCGCCGGGGTTTCGAAGGTAGCGCCATGCATTACGCTTACTTAATTTTGGCTTCTTTGTAGATCACATGCTTGCGCGCGACTGGATCATACTTTTTCATCTCAAGTTTATCCGGCATGGTGCGCTTATTCTTGTCGGTCGTGTAAAAATGTCCCGTACCCGCCGTTGAATTCATTCTAATTTTTTCACGCATTTTTAAATCCTCAAACCTTCTCGCCGCGGGCGCGCAACTCTGCCAACACAACATCAATACCGCGCTTATCGATAATGCGCATGCCTTTGGAAGTGAGCCGCAACGATACGAAACGATTCTCGCTCTCCACCCAGAAACGGTGGTTATGTAAATTTGGCAGGAACCGACGCTTAGTACGGTTCTTTGCGTGGGAAACGTTGTTACCGGTCGCGGGACGCTTTCCCGTTACCTGACAGACACGTGACATGAGACTACCCGTGAAGATAAACAAAAGGGCGCGTTTTATACCAGAGGGCCATTGACGGTGCAAGCCATCTGCTCTCGGAGGCCCCTGAAGTGTGCAAAAACCCCTGCAAATGCTAGTGTGCTGGCACATCAGTAACGAGGTGGGGCCGATGGGTCTGTTGCACCAACGTCACATTATCGTGGCCATCAGCGGGGGTATCGCGGCTTATAAAGGCGCTGAGCTCGTGCGTCTGCTCAAAAAGCAGGGCGCCGTTGTGCGAGTGATCCTGTCACGGGGTGCAAAAGAATTTATCACGCCGCTGACGCTGCAAGCCCTGTCTGGCGAACCGACTCATAGCGAACTGCTTGATGAAACGGCCGAAGCCGGTATGGGCCACATTGAACTGGCTCGCTGGGCTGATCTGGTGGTGATCGCCCCCGGGACCGCAGACGTCATTGCCAGGCTCGCCCAGGGCAGAGCAGACGACTTACTGACCACAGTGGCGCTGGCCACACCTGCGCCAGTCGCGGTGGCACCGGCAATGAACCAGCAAATGTGGGCTCACGAAGCGACCCAGAGTAACCTCGAGCAACTCGTCAGTCGGGGCATTCAGATCATTGGCCCGGATGCGGGGGAGCAGGCCTGCGGTGACGTGGGTCCTGGTCGTCTCCTTGAGCCAGACTCGATTGCAAACGCGCTATCCGAACAGTTCGAATCGCGCTTATTGGACGGCAAGCGAGTGGTGATTACCGCCGGGCCTACGGTTGAGGCAATCGATCCTGTGCGTTATCTCAGTAATCACAGCTCAGGGAAAATGGGTTATGCGTTGGCTCGCGCCTGTGCTGACGCGGGTGCTGCGGTGACCTTGATCACAGGTCCCGTCTCCTTAGCGCCTCCCAGCCGGGTCACGGTGGTGCCCGTTACCAGCGCAATCGAGATGCATGACGCCACCGTGCACTGTGCACCGAACGCCGATATTTTTATCGGTGCGGCGGCAGTGTCTGATTATCGGCCCGAATCAGCCGCACCGGAAAAACTGAAAAAAGCGGAGGGGCAAGACCGGGTCATCACGCTCGTGCAAAACCCCGACATCATCGCTACGGTGGCAAAACTGTCGCAACGGCCCACCCTCATGATCGGCTTCGCGGCGGAGACCAATGACGTCATCGCTCATGCCCGGGAAAAGCGAGCCAAAAAAGGGCTGGACTATATCGTTGCGAATGACGTCAGCGACCCTGACACCACCTTTGGCTCAGACCAAAACGCGGTACACCTGATTGGTGAGGACGAAGCGCATTATTTGCCCTTGGCGACAAAACAGGTGATTGCGGAACGCATTGTTAGTCTTGTTGCTCATCACCTTGCGGCAACAAGCCAGACATCAAGTTAAGTTCAACCAGGCGAGTTTGATGAACTGCGGCATCTTCACATTGCGTTTACGATTCGCCCGCATCATGCTCAGCGCTGCGTGACAGCACGAGAGCTCAGAGCATGTCCTTAAACCAAGGCGAGGCGGGTAATTTTGCGCGAATTCTGACGGAATCGCTGCCTTACATTCAACGCTTCACCGGAAAAACCTTCGTCATCAAGTTTGGTGGCAATGCCATGACCGACCCAGAACTCCACGAGAGTTTTGCGCGGGATGTCGTCTTGATGAAGCTGGTTGGCATGAACCCCGTCATCGTGCACGGGGGTGGACCGCAGATTGGCCAGCTGCTGGAGCGCCTCAATATCGAAACAGAGTTCGTTGATGGTATGCGGGTGACCGATGAACGAACGATGAATGTCGTGGAAATGGTGCTCGGCGCCACGGTGAACAAAGAAATTGTGGACAGCATTCACCGAAATGGCGGGCGAGCTATCGGTATGACCGGAAAAGATGGCCAGCTGATCCAAGCGCGAAAACTGTCAGGAGAATGGGGAGCAAACGGTCAGCCAGATATTGGTCAGGTGGGCGAAGTCTCCAGTATTGATACGGATCTGCTCTCTGTTCTGCGGGAGAGTGACTACATTCCGGTTATTGCGCCAGTGGCGGGCGGCCCCGATGGGCAAACTTATAATATCAATGCTGATTTGGTAGCCGGCAAGCTGGCCGAGGTGCTGCAAGCGGAAAAGCTGATACTGCTCACCAACGTGTCTGGCCTCTTAGACGCAGAGGGCAAAACGCTCACCGGACTGTCTACCGAGCAGGTGCAAGAACTTATTACGTCTGGTGTCATCCACAGCGGTATGCTGCCAAAGATTCAGTGTGCGTTATCAGCGGTCCATAATGGTGTCACCAGCGCGCATATCATTGACGGTCGAGTCTCTCACGCGGCGCTGCTGGAGATTTTTTCCGACGAAGGTATTGGCACGCTGATCAGCAACCAAAAGTAAATCCGCCGGCGACCGTTTGCACGGACGCTCGTGACTCTTTAGCATCAAGGCTCAATCTCAATTGCAGTAGCGTATGGCCGACGCAACCCAAACTAAAACACCTCAGCGCAAGGAACAGATACTGCAAGCCCTTGCAGAGATGCTCGAGGCAACACCCGACAATAAGATCACCACCGCAAAAATTGCGGCGGCTGTCGGCGTCTCAGAGGCTGCGCTTTATCGGCACTTTCCCTCCAAAACCAAAATGTTTGAAGCGTTAATTACCTTCGCAGAGGAAGCGCTGTTTGTGCGCATTGGGCGAATGAGCGAGGGGTCTTTGAGCGCCATAGAGCAGTGCCACGCCTTGGTGCGACTGTACTTAGAGTTTTGCGAAAAAAACCACGGCATCAGTCGGCTCCTGACTGGAGGCGCGCTGACGGGGGAATCGCGGCAGCTTCATTATCGCATCGCGCAACTCTATGAACGTCTCGAAACCCAACTGCGGCAATATTTGAGGGAAGCCGAACTGCGTGAGGGTTGTCGACCTCGGCTGCCTGTCAACACCGCAGCCAATCTGATGATGGCGTTTGCCGAAGGGCGCGTACACCAGTTTTGTCGCAGTAGTTTTAAGAACGGACCCACCGACAATTGGCAGGATCAGTGGGAGTGGTTGGGGGCAGACCTCATGCGCGCAGTACCTCCCGCGGCCAGTTCATAGCCCAACAGGGCCAGACTCGGCAAAACGCCATCATCACCGAGCGTTAACCTCCAGGCTTAGGCTAGCGCTGGATAACAAGCGCTAATGATAACGGCATGTCACGGTGGTCTATCGCCACAAAGCCCGCAACCCCCACCATTGGCAACCCGGACGTTAGCGGCCCATTCCCAGCGTCATACAGAAACGTAACGGTCCCGGTATCGCTGCAGCGCATCCCGATGCCCCATCGCTTCGGGGTTGTCCTCAACCCATTCGATAATGTCGTGGAGCGAGATGACGCTGATCACCTTAAGTCCCCAATCTTGCTGAACTTGCTGCACGGCAGAGAGTTCCGCCGCGCCGCGCTCGCAACGGTCAAGGCCAATCAACACTCCGGCACCAGCTGCTCCAGCCGCTTCCAAAATAGCCATCGACTCTCTAATCGCTGTCCCTGCTGTCATCACGTCATCCACGATGAGTACCTTGCCCTCTAGCGGCGCGCCAACCACTTCGCCACCTTCCCCGTGCGCTTTAGCCTCCTTACGATTAAAGGCAAATGGCATATCGACGTGATGATGATCCGCTAACGCAATGGCGGTAGTCGCGACCAAAGGAATGCCTTTGTAAGCAGGCCCGAATAGCATGTCAGCCGGCAAATTGGCCGCCGTTAAAGCGGCCGCATAGCACCTACCAAGCTGGGCAAGTGATGATCCTAAAGCAAACTTACCCGCATTAAAAAAATAAGGGCTCAGGCGGCCCGACTTCAACTCGAACTCACCGAACTGCAACACGTTACAAGCGAGGGCTAAACGAATGAAGTCCTGACGGTACTGTTCCAAAGCTGTTGTCACCACCCACTCCAAAATACGGTTATCGACGAAAGGCGCCCCTTTGGCTTAATTCAGCACTTAGTTACGGTCTGGGTTGGGGCTTTGACGGTATACTATTGGAACTCAGACAATAGGACTAGCAATGAGAATTATCAGCCTCGTCGTCGAGGGGCTTGAACGCGCGGCGGAGTCCGGTTGCCTTGAGTGGTTGTGGACGCAAGACGCGGACATCATCTGTCTACAGGATACGCGTTGCTCTGAATACTCGCTGAGTGGTGACCGCTTTTTTCCAGCGCATTACCACCCCTATTTTCTCGATCACTTTGAGGATGCTCGGCTCAATGGCGTTGCGATTTACTGCAAAAAAATCCCGAAGGCGATCATATGGGGCCTGGGATTTGAGCAGTTTGATGCCCAGGGTCTGTACATACAGGCTGATTATGATCAGGTCAGTGTCGGCTCTGTCTTGGTCCCCAGTGCGCTCAGTGGGGAACAAGCGATGGCACATAAGCTGGCCTTTCTTAATCAATTAAGCCGCCACCTGGAGAAAGTGCGCCAAAAACGTCGCGGCTACATATTGTGTGGGGGGTGGGAGCTCATGGCACACCACGCTGACGCAGAGGAGGTCGGCACTGCTGGGAGTATCGTGGGCCTGTCACCCAACGAGCGAGGCTGGTTATTGGACCTTTACGATAGCGGCTACGCCGATGCTTTTAGAGTGATCGACGGCGAGCCCGATGCACTGACTTGGTGGCCTCATGGCGATGAGGCAGGCGGTATGCGAACCGATACCCATATTATCTCTGAGCTTTTGGTGAGTGCGGTCAAAAAAGTTCACATCTACGACGCACAGGTATTTTCACACCATGCGCCTGTCGTCATTGACTACGACATCACGCTTTAACCTTTACTCAGGGCCTCTCGTTGTGCAGCGTTAATATCTGCCCCCGCGGCGGTAGCGAGTTGCAGTAATTCGGTCAATTCGGCTTGTGTAAAGGTGGCACCTTCGGCGGTGCCCTGCACTTCAACCAACCCACCACTCTCTGTGAGCACCACATTCATGTCACTGTCAGCCCGAGAATCCTCAGCATAATCAAGGTCTACCACGGGCATGCCCCGCCAGACCCCCACAGAAACGGCGCTAATCAGGTGCTTTAACGGATCACCCGAAAGATCTCCAGATCGCTGCAGGCCATTGAGCGCGTCTACAACGGCGACGCAAGCCCCCGAAATCGCTGCCGTCCGAGTGCCGCCATCCGCCTGAATGACGTCGCAATCTATCGTGATCGTGCGCTCACCCAGTGATGTCAGATCTAATGCGGCGCGCAGAGATCGGCCAATCAGACGCTGAATCTCTACTGTACGGCCACTCTGCTTACCACGCGCGGCCTCACGGTCCATGCGTGAACCGGTGGACCGCGGCAACATACCGTATTCTGCGGTCAGCCACCCCTCGCCCTTACCGCGTAAAAACCGCGGTACACCTGCCGTCACGCTGGCGGTGCAGATCACTTTAGTCTGGCCAAAACTCACCAGCACTGAGCCCTCAGCATGGCAAGTGAAGCCTCGCTCAAACTGTATTGGTCGCATTGCGTTAGGTGCTCGACCACTAGGTCGATCAGATGCTGCCGCCATGGCGGGTCTCCAAGTCTCAGTAACAGTTAACAACCCCCCGGCTACTGTTACACTTCACTGCGTCCATAGCTGGAGCGATGCGGTGACTCAGAGTATGACGGGCTTTGCCCGGGGGAGTGTAACAACCGAGGGCTTAACGGTCACTGTAGAGTGCCGTTCGGTTAATAATCGTTACCTCGATTTACACTTTCGAATGCCAGAGACATTGCGCGAGTATGAGCCGCAAATGCGAGCACAGATCAGCCAATCCTTCGCCCGAGGGAAACTCGAGCTATCCGTGCAATACCAGCAAAACAAGACGACATCTGAGGCCGCGTTAGATACCGATCACCTGAACACGTTGCAGGCGGCATTGAAGCAAATTTCAACGTTCTTTCCGGATGCCGAAGCGCCAAACCAACTGACGTTATTGCAGGCACCCGGTGTCCTAAGCGAGCGTCCGATAGCAGTCGAAACGCTCATTTCAGCGACCACTGCGGCGCTCAAGCAATGCCTCGAGACACTGTCGCAGAACCGCCGAGAAGAGGGTGCAAAATTAGCCGCCATGGTGTCAGACCGAGGAGAGCTTATCAGGGCTTTGCTCCTCTCGCTCCGGCAACAACTGCCAGCACTTCAGCAAGCCCATCGGGAAAAGCTGCTCGCTCGAATGGCGTCATTAGAACTCACAGCAGACGCTAAGCGTTTAGAGGAAGAAATTGTCTACGTCCTGCAGCGTGCGGATGTGGAGGAGGAAATGGACCGCCTCGATGCTCACTTAGACGCCATTAATGCGGCGTTAATCGGAACAGTGCCCTGCGGCAGAAAACTCGATTTCTTGATGCAGGAGCTCAATCGCGAGGCCAACACACTCGCCTCTAAATCAACTGCTTTAAACACCACTAACACCGCCATAGAGTTCAAGGTACTCATTGAGCAGATGCGCGAGCAAATTCAGAATATCGAGTAGATGACACCCATGAATAAAACCATTTCGCGAGGCCAATTACTGATTATTTCGGCGCCCAGTGGTGCTGGAAAAACCTCTTTAATTCGAGCGCTGATAGAAAATGATCGTCGTATCGAAGTGTCTGTCTCGCATACGACGCGGCCCCAGCGCCCCGGCGAAATTGAAGGTGTTAATTATTTTTTTGTGGCATCTGAGACCTTTCAAAGACTACGAGACGACGGCGCATTTTTCGAATGGGCCGAAGTGTTCGGACATTGTTATGGCACCAGCACAGCACAATTGGACGCGCGCCTGAAGCAAGGCGCTGATGTGATTCTAGAAATCGACTGGCAAGGGGCCCAGCAAGTGCGGAGCCTATTACCGGACAGCGCATGGATCTTTATCCTGCCTCCCTCAGTGGCGTCCCTCAAGACGCGATTGCGCGAACGGGGGCAGGATACTGACGCCACCATTGATCTCCGCATGCAGGCAGCCCAGGATGAAATGTCACACTGCGACGAAGCAGACTATCTCGTTATCAATGATGTCTTCGACACCGCACTGATGGAACTTCAAGCTATTATCAGCGCAGCAAGGTTGCGTACTGGACGCCAACAGACCACTCACACCACCCTGCTGAGGGATTTATTGGCCCCCGAAACAACGACACCGTAAGACATGTCGGCAAATTTACACTCAAGGGTGGGTTCGCCCGTCCTACCTGGGGTATACTGCGCGGCCGCATTTTATAGCGGCGCAGATCAGGAGGTCACGCTGACATGGCGAGAATTACCGTAGAAGATTGTTTGGATAACGTCGAAAACCGATTTGAGCTCGTTATGCTTGCCTCTAAGCGAGCACGCCAACTTGCCACTGGCGGTCGCGATCCATTAGTGGAAGACGAGTCAGACAAAGCCACTGTCATTGCACTGCGCGAGATCGCTGAAGGACTGATTACGCCCGAGGTATTGGCTCGAGAGAGTGAGATCGAGGCAGAGGAAGAGCTCGCAGCCACATTTGAGACGCCGATTCTCTAAATTGGAGGGTCGCTAGCGATGGTAGCCATTACGCGCCAAACGCTCAGTAGACCGCTCCTCGGGCCCGCATCGTATCTGGCGTCCCGAGGCAAACTACCCCTAAGCACTAGCACTGGACACGCTGCCCACAGCTCCCTGGCAGCGTTCGAGCAATTAATCGCCGACTATTTACCGTTAGAGCAGGTAAAACTAGTCCGGCGAGCCTATTACTACTCTGAGCAAGCACATTACGGCCAAACACGACGCAGTGGTGAGCCTTATGTCACACACCCGCTCGCAGTGGCCTGCGTTTTGGCGCGTATGCATATGGACGCGCAGAGCCTGATGGCCGCGCTGCTTCATGACGTCATCGAGGATACCGGCGTCACCAAAAAAGATATTGGCGCGCAATTTGGTTCGGATGTCGCCGATCTGGTGGACGGTGTGAGCAAATTGACCCACGTCGAGTTCGACTCAGCCGAGCAAAGACAAGCCGAAAACTTTCAGAAAATGACCTTGGCGATGGCCAAAGATATCCGCGTCATTTTGGTCAAGCTGGCTGATCGACTCCACAATATGCGGACCCTCGGGGTGCTGAATCGTGAAAAGATAAAGCGCATCGCGACCGAAACACTCGACATTTACGCCCCTATTGCAATGCGCCTGGGAATGAATGAGATTCGCCTAGAGTTCGAAGATTTAGGGCTCAAGGCCCTCTATCCTATGCGTGCAAGAAGACTCGAAGCGGCGCGCAAGGCAGCCAGTGGGAACCGAAAGCAGCTTATTGAGCAAATTCGTGGGCAACTGAGCCAAACACTCGAACGTGAAGCGTTGACCGCAACGGTCATCGGTCGCGAAAAACACCTTTACAGCATCTACCAAAAAATGAAAGCGAAGCGAAAATCCTTTGCTGACGTCATGGATATCTTTGCCTTTCGGCTCATCGTCGACTCCGTCGATGACTGCTATCGCGCACTAGGCATGGTCCATAGCCTCTATAAGCCCGTACCCGGTGAATTCAAAGACTATATTGCGATCCCCAAGGCCAATGGCTATCAGTCGCTGCACACCGTTTTAAAAGGCATGCACGGCGTGCCGATTGAAATTCAGATTCGCACGCACGAAATGGAAGATATGGCGAATAATGGGATCGCGGCTCACTGGCTCTATAAAAGCGAAGAGGGCAGTGCCAGCATATCGCATGCCCGAGCACGAGAATGGGTGCAAGGCCTGCTCGAAATGCAGCAACGCGCAGGAGACTCACTGGAATTCATCGAGAATGTGAAAATCGATCTGTTCCCCGACGAGGTTTATGTCTTCACACCGCGCGGCGATATTCTTGAGCTACCAAAAGGCTCATGTGGTATCGACTTTGCCTACGCGGTGCATACCGACATCGGTAACCACTGCGTTGCCGCGCGGGTCAGTAACCAGCTAGTCCCCCTTTCAGAACCATTAGAAAGCGGTGCGACGATTGAAATTGTCACCTCACCGACTGGAAGACCAAGCCCCTCTTGGTTGAATTGGGTCGTCACCGCTCGCGCCCGTACCCATATCCGCCACTTTTTGAAGGATCAACGGCGCGATGACTCTCTCGCACTAGGCAAAAATCTGCTCGACCGCGCGCTGATGGCTCACGACACTCGCCTCAGCGCCATTGACGACGCAACGATGCACACTGCCTTAGCCTCATTGGGCAAAGCGGATATCGATGCTCTAGTCATTGACGTCGCCCTGGGTAACACATTGCCCCATATCGCCGTGGCACACCTAACTAATCGTTACGATGATGCCGCCGTGAATGGTGAGGGCGCCACGCTCGGCATCCGTGGGACGGAAGGCGTGGGCGTGGCATATGCAAAGTGCTGCTGCCCGTTGCCGGGAGATGCCATTCAAGGATACCTAGGGCAAGAACGCGGATTAGTCGTTCACCGCGATAGCTGCCGCAACTTGGTCGACCTAAGAGAACAACGCGATCGACTCATGTCATTACACTGGGATGAGGATATTGATCGTACTTACCCCGTTGGCCTTCGGGTTCAAGTGGAAAATCGCCGTGGCATGATTGCGGTATTAGCCACCCGGCTCAGCAGTATTGGACTGAACATCGAGCGCATTGCAACACAAAACAAAGACATCCAGTTCACCTTTGTCGATTTAGAGCTACAAGTTAGCAGCCGCATCCATTTAGCAAGAGTGATGAAGCGCATCAGAATAATCGAGGGTGTGCTCAAAGTGACGCGGAGCGCGCGGCGATAAAACCACTCACACCTAACGACTCTCCTCTTCTGGTCAAGGCTTACCCATCTTGCGTCGCTAGAAGGTTCGTTATTCAATACTCACCAATCGTTTATATCAGGAGGCTGCCGTGTCGAACCGAGCCATCATCACAACCCCATCCGCACCGCAGGCGATAGGCCCCTACTCACAAGGCATCAAGGTCGGCAACACCGTTTGGATATCCGGACAGATTCCACTCGATCCCAATACAATGTCGCTGGTATCAGGCGATATTACTGCCGAGACCAAGCAGGTGTTCGCCAATCTTTCCGCAGTGGCCGCAGCAGCGGGGGGAACTCTCGATGATGCGGTGAAAATTAATATTTCCCTCACCGATCTTGCTGATTTTGAGGCGGTCAATGCCGTCATGGCGCAACGACTGGCGGAACCGTATCCCGCGAGAGCTTGTGTGCAAGTGGCGGCCTTACCGAAAGGCGCTCGCATTGAGATCGAGGCCATTCTCACGCTCTAATAACCCCTCAGTTCTCACGCATTACGCGTTGATGGACGCGGCATAACCCTCGCGCCATGAAGGATAGGTTAGCGTGAAGCCAATCTCCTTGAGTAACGCGCTTCGGCATTGACGATTCGCTCTTGAAATCGACTGCTGAGGCGTTTCACTGAGATTAACACCCAATTTTTGTGCCAGCCATCGCTCCACTTCATAGGTAGGAGTTGTATCTTCATCCGCTGCTAACAAAGTCGGTGGTACCGCTTCGCCTTGCTCATCTAACTGCAAGCAGTGCGTGATCAACCGTGCTAAATCTTCGCGATGAATACGATTACCAAATGAAGATCCCGGTGCCCCCCCCTGACCGGAGAGAACACGCCGAATTAACATGCCCTGCGGGTCGCCATACACACCGGCAGGACGAATAACGGTGGTGGTTCGCGCGCGTCGAATTGCAGCCTCCGCAGCCACCATCGCCCTTGCTTGGGGCTCGCTCACGTTCAGTGGTGAGTGCTCATCCACCCAGCCACCCTCCGCCTCACGGTAAACCCGCGTTGATGACACCCAGATTACGCGACGACACGCCAATAGCCACGATTGCGCCGCCAATAGCTCAGCCGCCTCGGTAAAACCCCTGTGATACCCCTTTGGGTCGTATGACTGAGGGGTTGGCGTCACGAGAACGTAATCCGGATGGCGCATCGACAGAGCAGCCATAGAAACTGGGTCGGTGAGATCTACCTGATACCGATCAAACTGCTCGGGCAGCGAGCTGGCATTCCGACGCGCAGCCGACACGGTCCAACCGAGAGCCGCCATTGAAGACCCCACTCTAGTGCCAATGTCACCACATCCAAGGATAAGCAGATGCATAAAGTGCGCAGCCTCATCGAAGAATCGCTAAGATAACACTCTGGCAAAGACAGCAGGGTATCGAAACACCTTTGAGCCAAACCATTTTGCAAAATTCTGTGACGACGCTCCGTGGTGTCGGCGAAAAATTGAGATTGCGTCTGTCAGAAATTGGCATCTATTCTCTGGAAGATTTGCTGTTTCATTTTCCGCTTCGCTATCAAGATCGCACTCGCATCACACCCATTGGCGCACTCGCAGATCAAATCGATGCGGTCGTACAAGGCGACATCAGAGGCGCTGCCGTCACAATGGGTCGGCGGCGGACGCTGGTGGTTCAAATCGGCGATGACACCGGGTTAATCACCGTCCGCTTTTTCCATTTTCGGCAAACGCAGGTCGCCCAATTTAAGGCGGGAGGCCGCATCACGCTCTTTGGTACACCGCGGAGATTAGCGGGTAAGGTGGAAATGGTTCATCCGGAGTATCGACTGGGTGACGACGCCAACCTGTTGGAGCCAGCACTCACGCCCGTTTATCCCACTGTCAGTGGACTTGGGCAGAGCACCTGGCGAAAACTCTGTGGCCAGGCGTTGGCATTGCTAAAGAAGACCCCGCCAGATGATCTATTAGCCGGTGTCACCGACGATACCATTACCCTGCCAGAAGCCATTTCATTTCTCCATAATCCGCCACCCTCTGCCTCACTTGGGGAAATTCAGCAGGGGACACACCGCGCACAAATGAGGTTGGCACTTGAGGAGCTTATCGCTCACCAAGTCTCTGTATTAGGGGTGCGGGATAAAGAGCGGCGATTTGTTGCGCCTGTCATCGACAGAGGGTCTTCCCTATCGAAAGCACTGTTGTCATCCCTGCCTTTTAGCCCAACGGACGCGCAAGACCGTGTAGGGGCAGAGCTCAGTCGAGACCTCTCTCAAAATCACCCCATGTTGCGTTTAGTTCAGGGCGATGTGGGATCAGGCAAGACCTTAGTAGCCGCAAAAGCAGCGCTCGACACGATCGCGTCGGGTTATCAGGTTGCTTTTATGGCACCCACTGAGCTGCTAGCCGAACAGCATTTTTCAACCTTACAGTCTTGGTTCCTGCCACTAGGCAAACCTGTGTCCTGGTTAAGTGGTCGTATTAAGGGGCGAGCCCGTGCTGAGGTGTTGCAACAACTCGCGAACGGTGAAGCGGCTGTTGTGGTCGGGACGCACGCCCTGTTCCAAGAGGAGGTGCGTTTTCAGCGTCTTGGGTTAATCGTCGTCGACGAGCAACATCGATTTGGTGTTCACCAACGCCTTGCGCTGGCAGATAAAGGTGCAGATGGACAGCACCCGCACCAGCTCGCACTGACTGCAACGCCGATTCCACGGTCGCTCGCTATGGTTGCTTATGGCGACCTCGATTGCTCGGTGATCGACGAGCTGCCCCCGGGACGGACACCCGTCACGACGACCTTAATTGATCATGATCGCCGTGATGCCGTCATCAAACGTGTTGGCGCCGCTTGCCGTGATGGACGACAAGCGTATTGGGTCTGTACCGCGATCGAAGAAAACGACTCGCTGCACATGGAAGCAGCCACGGCGACGCTAGACACCCTGTCGGCGGCGCTTCCGGGAGTGGCGATAGGCTTGGTGCATGGCAAGTTAAAGCCGGCGGATAAAGCCAGCGTAATGGCACAGTTTAAAGCAGGAACGCTGCAATTACTCGTGGCGACCACCGTCATTGAAGTTGGCGTAGATGTGCCAAGAGCCAGCCTTATGATTATCGATAATGCTGAGCGCTTGGGGCTTGCACAGCTCCACCAACTGAGAGGACGTGTTGGCCGCGGCGCTATTGAGAGTCACTGCGTACTGTTGTTCCGTCCGCCGCTATCGAACACAGCGCAAGAAAGACTGAAGGTCATGCAGGATACCCACGATGGTTTTGTGATTGCGGAAGCGGATTTGCGCATACGCGGACCCGGGGAACTGCTCGGCACCCGGCAAACTGGGCTCGCACAGTTTAGGGTGGCGAGGCTCCCAGAGCATGAAGCGCTCTTAATCACGGCGCACGATATTGCGCAACAACTGCATCAGCATGATCTGACCCGGGCACAAGCCTTGATGACTCGCTGGGCCGGTCCTCGTGCCGATTTTGCGCGTGTTTAATCCAATAGGGCAACGCACTGAGTCAAGCCGATGTCGCATCGCTGTGCTGAGGCCGCTACACTGGCGCACCCCCAAAGGTGGAATGCGCGTTAATGGTTGAACCTCCCCCTTCTCTCCCGCTGAATACAGGGATAAAAGCCCGTAAGTTGCGTGCAGTAGTCGAAATCACGCGGTTTGATAAGCCCATCGGGACGTTTCTGCTGCTAGCGCCCACGTTATGGGGAATGGTGCTCGCGAATCAGGGTTACCCGCCTTGGGGATTACTCTGCCTATTTGTCGCAGGCGCTATTGTGATGCGATCCGCAGGTTGTGTCGCAAATGATCTCGCCGATAGAAATTTGGACGGCCACGTCGAAAGAACCCGCTTAAGACCGCTGGTCAGTGGCGCCTTGAGCGTCCCCGAAGCCGTTTTTTTACTGGTTGGCTTACTGAGCGTAGCCCTGATTTTAGTCGCGCTCACCAATCCGCTCACCATAAAGCTCTCGATCGCAGGGCTAGCATTAGCACTGATCTATCCGCTGATGAAACGCGTGACCCACCTGCCACAAATTGTATTGGGCCTTGCCTTTTCTTGGAGCATCCCGATGGCTTTTGCGGCCAGTACGAATTCACTCCCTAGCGCTCTTTGGTGGTTATTTGTCGCCAACCTTCTCTGGACCGTGATCTATGACACGCAATATGCCATGGTCGATCGAGAAGATGATTTAACGGTGGGCATTAAGTCGACAGCCATTTTATTTGGCCATCTCGATGTGCGTATTATTGGGTTGCTACAGGGTCTTTGCGTCATCGCCTTCTGCTGCTGCGGGGCTGCTTTCAATCTTGGAGTGGCCTACTACGCCGCAATCATAGCCGTGGGTCTGCTGTTTACACGACACCTCTGGCTCATCAAAGATCGCGACACTCAACAGTGTTTTAAAGCGTTTAATCAGAGTAAATGGATCGGTGTTCTTATTTTAAGCGGGCTGTGCGCTGATTTTTGGTTAAGGTCACTGGCACTTGACTGAACACAACGAAGGATCGCTCAGTGCCACCGTGCATCGGTCAATGAATGAGATCGACCCGGCGCTGTGGAGCAATTACTTTGGTGAAGGCGATCCGTTTTTACAGTGGGACTTCTTACGCGGCCTGGAATCGACAGGTTGCACGACGTCGCAAAGCGGCTGGCAACCGGCCCATATCCAACTAGATCGATCGGGGTCGCCACTTGGTTTTGTGCCCGCTTATGTAAAAGGCCATAGTTATGGAGAGTACGTGTTTGATTGGTCGTGGGCAGAAGCCTGGCAACGAATGGGTCTGGAGTATTATCCAAAACTGGTGACCGCAGTGCCTTTTACGCCAGCCACTGGCCAACGGCTTTGGCATAACAGTGAGCATCACAACGCGCTATCGGACGTGATCTATGGAGTGCAAGCGCTATGCTCGTCATTAGAAGTCTCTAGTTGGCATGTCTTGTTCTTGGAGCAAGCTCAATCTGAGGCGCTGGTCGAGCTTGGTATGCCGCAACGCTTAACCACGCAATTCCATTGGTTTAACCACGGATATCGGGACTTCCAAGACTTCTTAGCGCGCTTTAACAGCCGTAAACGAAAGAATTTACGGCGAGAGCGTGACCAGATCACACGACAAGGCTTAACCCTTGAAACTAAAAAGGGCGATAAGATTACACCTGAGAATTGGCAGTTTTTTCATCGTTGCTACCAAACCACTTATGCAAAACGATCGGGCCACGGCGGTTATTTAACCGAGAGTTTTTTTACCGAAACCTGCCCAGCATTGGGTGAAACGCCGGTGATGGTGTTGGCATCACGCGCGGGCGAGGCGGTCGCTGCAGCGCTTTTTTTTGAAGGTCGCGATACCCTGTATGGACGCTATTGGGGATGCCTCGCTGAGTTTGATTACCTGCATTTCGAGGCCTGCTATTACCGTGGGATTGAGTACTGCATTGAGGCCGGATTATCGCGTTTTGATCCAGGGGCGCAGGGGGAGCACAAAATTCAGCGCGGTTTTGAGCCCGTGCTCACCTACTCTAATCACTGGATTGTCGACGAAAGGTTCAGCGATGCCGTGGCACAGTTTGCGGCACAAGAATGCGATCATGTGCGTGCGTATCAGAAGGAGGCCGCAACGCTGCTGCCCTTTAAACTAGACAGCCTCTAAAGCGTTTACTGAGGCGCATCGCGCAGAAACACCCACTGCCCTTCTTGAGACTGAGCGGCGCTATAGTAATAACCCTCACCGGTAAAATCCTTCAGCCCTTCCGGCGTATTGAGGCCTTCCTCGATAATATAGCGCGCCATCAAGCCACGGGCCTTTTTGGCAAAAAAGGAAATCATCTTGTATTGCCCATTTTTCAAATCACGAAATTGCGGCGTGACAATGTCGACATCCAGCAATTGAGGTCGCACTGATTTAAAGTACTCATTGGACGCGAGGTTCACCAAAACGGGGCTGCCGCTCGCTTTCACGTGCTTAGCCAGCAGTTGAGTGATCGAGTCTCCCCAAAACTCATATAAATTTTTGCCGTCGGCATGATGGAAAGGTAGCCCCATCTCAAGCCGATAGGGTTGCATCAAATCAAGCGGCCGGAGCAGGCCATAGAGCCCACTTAGAATGCGCAGATGCTTCTGTGCAAAAGTCAGCTCTTTCGTGCTCAGGGTGTCTGCACGCAAGCCTGTATAGACATCTCCCTTAAACGCTAAAACCGCCTGTTTGGCGTTATCAAGGGAAAAGTCCGGGGCCCAGTTCATGAATCGCTCATGATTAAGCTGCGCGATTTTTTCCGAAACGCCCATCAAAGATTGGATGTCCTCGGGCGTCATGTTACGCGCCGCACCCACCAGCGTTGCGGCATCATCTAAGAATAGCGGCTGCGTCGACCTGCGAGTCGACGGCGCCGTATCGAAATCCAGCGTTTTTGCGGGGGACAGAATGGACAGCATTGCATCACCTCTTCTGCAATCTTCAGGGGTGGAATGATAACCTTCAGGCTCAGTGATACAAACCTTTGGGAAACCGATGAGCAACAATGTCTCACATAACACCCTAATCGATCGCAGCATCGCACTATTGGGTGTCGTCGTCGCATGGTGTGTACCCGTTATGGCGGTGACCGTCTGTGCCGTGGTCGTGCTGCGTTATGGGTTCAGTACCGGCGCGATCGCGGCCCAAGAATCTGTTCAATATCTCCACGCTGCACTGTTCATGCTGGGTGCTGCGGTCACCATGGGAGCGGATCAACACGTTCGAGTTGATGTGTTCTACCGGCGTTTTAATGCGCGACAAAAGGCGTGGGTGAATACCTTAGGGCATATTGTTTTTACACTTCCCCTCTGTGCATTAATTGGTGTGAGCTCGTTTGGCTATGTCTTGGACAGCTGGTCAGCACTAGAAACATCACCTGAGCCTGGGGGGCTACCGTTGGTTTATGTCTTGAAAACATTGATTCCCACCATGGCCGTATTATTGGGACTGCAAGCTATTGCCCAAGTCGGACGGGGGCTCAATGTGCTCTGCCATAAGGATCCATCATGATTGAAGGGCAGTTAGCACTCGCGATGTTCGTTGTCGTGTGCGGCATATTGCTACTGGGGTTTCCGGTCGCGCTGACATTAGGTGGCACCGCCTTGGGCTTTGCGGCGCTCGGCGTCTTATTGGGGCATTTTGATGCCACCTATTTAACGGCATTAACCGGCCGGATATTTGGCACCATGAGTAACGAGACGCTGGTTGCCGTGCCTCTTTTTATTTTAATGGGGGTGGTCCTAGAACGAGCAAAAATCGCTGAAGACCTGCTGGCAAACCTAGCAGGTATGTTCGGCGCTCGGCCAGGAGGGCTCGGCTTAGCCGTGATACTTGTTGGCGCGCTCCTCGCTGCTAGCACTGGGATCGTTGGAGCGACGGTGGTCACCATGGGTGTGCTCGCCCTGCCCACGATGTTGCGCGCCGGATATCAACCACAACTGGCGGCAGGCACTATTTGTGCCACTGGGACATTAGGGCAAATTATACCGCCGTCGATCGCACTCGTATTGCTGGGCGACACCATGTCGAGCGCCTACCAACAGGCGCAATTGAAAATGAACATCGTCAATACACAAACCGTTTCGGTGGGGGACCTCTTTGTAGGCGCCATCGTGCCTGGCATCGTCTTAGTCTTTCTGTATTTGGCGTATGTTCTAATCCGCGCGACAGTACAGCCTAGTTGTGCGCCGCCAGCAACAGTTGAGGAGACCGATATGCGGTCGGTAGTTACCGCCGTGCTTCCCCCGCTGGGCCTTATTGGACTGGTGCTCGGATCGATTCTCGTGGGTGCTGCGACACCCACAGAAGCAGCCGGCGTCGGTGCAGTGGGGGCGCTGGTACTCGCCCTGAGCCGGGGCGCACTCTCGCTGCCTGTTTTGCAAGACATCTCACAGTCCACCCTATTTACGACGAGCATGGTTTTTCTCATTCTCATTGGTGCAGCGCTGTTTTCGCTGGTTTTCCGCGGGTTTGGCGGTGATACCATGATCGAATCGTTTTTTGACGCGCTCGGGGGAGGACCCCACACAGCATTATTGGTTGTAATGCTGGTCATGTTTTTGCTGGGCTTTATTCTCGACTTTATTGAAATCACTTTCGTGGTCGTACCTGTGGTGGGACCCATCTTGTTAGCGATGGGGTTTGATCCGGTTTGGCTTGGCATTATGATCGCCGTCAATCTTCAGACGTCTTTTCTAACACCCCCCTTTGGATTTGCACTGTTTTATTTGCGGGGTGTGGCGCCCGACACGGTCAGCACCGGCGCTATTTACTCCGGGGTCTTGCCGTTTGTGTTAATTCAACTGCTGCTACTCGCGCTCATGTGGTGGTGGCCCAATTTAGTCCTATGGTTACCCGGGGTGATGGGGCGATAATGACCTGAACCCCTTGCCGCGAGCGATGTGATCATCATCGCTGCCAAACACTCTGAGAACAGATGCTATGCCAACTGAAGAACTCGACAGCGATCCTCTCCCTTATGGCGATTTAGCATTACAAACCATTGCGATGCCTCGGGATACCAACGCAAGCGGCGACATCTTCGGGGGGTGGTTGTTGTCACAAATGGACCTTGCTGGCAGCATCACCGCATCGGAGCTCGCGGGAGGGCGGGTCGCAACGGTAGCGATAGAAGGTATGTCGTTTTTGACGCCGGTGCATGTTGGCGCCGTCGTGAGCTGTTATTGCGATGTGCTAGAAACCGGTCGCAGTTCGTTACGGATACTCGTTGAAGTCTGGATTAATGCACGGCAAGACGGCGAACCGATCAAGGTGACAGAAGGGGAGTTTATCTACGTGGCGATCGACGAACAGAGGTTGACGCGGCCTATTACTCCGTGAACGACACGGGGGGCATTACTCGGTCTCGCCCATTGAGGTAAGCCCGCTCGGATATTTCATGGTACGTCCTCACACGTTGAAAAAAGTCGAAGTACGAAGCGGCAATCTTTGCTGCCATGGGATCCGCATCAATAAGCGCCTGAACAGCGACCTGGCTCTCCTCGTAGAGAATATCCATCACGTCGTCAGGTAACGGCAACAATTCCATATCAAAGTCGCGCAATAAAATTTCAAGTGATTCACTATTGTGGGCCGTAAAGTCATCGAGCATATCGCTATTGGTCGCGCGAGCCGCTACCGTCACAATGGCCTGTAGGTCTTCAGGTAATGCCGCTAACGCCTCTTTATTGACAATAATTTCGAGCATCGCGCCAGGCTCATGCCAACCGGGATAATAATAATAGTCTCCGACCTCCATCAGGCCCAGTGTCCTATCGTTATAAGGGCCCACCCATTCAACAGCATCAATCACGCCGGTCTGCATCGACGTATACACCTCACCACCCGCAATGCGTACAGCAGAGCCACCCGCCGCATCAAATACCTCTCCGGCAAGGCCCGGAATACGCATTTTTAGTCCTGCTAAATCCTCTCGGTTGTTCAACCGCTTGTTGAACCAACCCGCCATCTGAACCCCTGTGCTCCCACCAGCAAAAGGCACAACCCCAAAGGGCTCATAAAGTTCGCGCCACAACGCGAGACCCCCTCCGTAATGAAGCCAGCCATTTGCTTCTTGAGCCGTCATCCCAAAGGGCACTGCAGTATAAAAAACAGCCGCAGGGATCTTGCCCTTCCAATAGTAGGACGCCCCATGACCGGCCTCAGCCACCCGTCGAGATACCGCATCAAAGACCTCAAACGGCGGAACAATTTCACCGGCGCCAAAGACCTTTATTCTCAACCGACCCCCTGACGCTTCGTTTACTCTTCGCGCGAAGTTTTCGGGGGCGGCACCTAGCCCAGGCAGCCCTTTTGGCCAAGTGGTGACTAACTTCCACTCTATAAACGCATCGGTACCACGCACCGTATTGGTCAGGTCGCCGCCTTGGCCCGCTCGATCCATAGACCACATCGCCACCACACTCACTAAAGCGGCGACGAGGGCGATTACAACTAGGGGTAGTATTTGTGTCTCACGCATGTTTTTGCCTTACAGAATTGTTAGATTCGCATACTGCAGCACTAGCCATTTACTGCCTTCGCTGAAACTCACCTCGACCCTGGCATTACTGCCCTGACCTTCAAATTGAGTCACCACACCTTCGCCAAATACCTGATGCAAAACCCGACAACCCAAATCGAGTCCCTCGACAGGCGGTTCGTTTAAGGAGTGGTGTGACAAAGATCCAAGCGGACGAGACACCGAACCATTGAGGCGCACTTCCTCGATGAGCTCCCCCGGTATCTCGCGGATAAATCGCGACGGTGTGTTGTACATATCACTGCCATGTAACCGTCGGTTTTCTGCATAGGTCACGATCAATTTCTGCATCGCACGAGTAATACCCACATACGCGAGTCGGCGTTCCTCTTCCAATCGACCCGGCTCCTCTAACGACATTTGATGAGGAAACAGGTTTTCTTCAACGCCCGCCATAAACACGAGAGGAAACTCCAATCCTTTCGCCGAGTGCAGTGTCATCATCTGAATACTGTCCTCGTAGGGGTCCGCTTGACCTTCTCCTGCATCGAGCGCGGCGCTATCCAAAAATGCCTGTAATGGGGAGATCGACTCGTCCTCGGGTTCAAATAGCCGAGTTGCTGTGACCAATTCCTGTAAGTTTTCCACCCGCGCTTGCCCACGCTCACCTTTTTCCGACCGGTGATAATTCATTAATCCTGACATCTCGATGACATGCTCTGTGAATTCATCGAGGGATAGGGTCTCAGCGGATGTCGCAAAATCGTCAATCAGTGCTTGGAAATTTGCGAGCGCAGTGAGTGCTCGTGCCGGTAACAGCGTCTGTTTGCGTACCGCATCTATCGCTTCCCACATGGACGCTTGGTCTCGTCTCGCGACCTCTCTCAGTTTTTCTACTGTCTTATTGCCGATGCCACGCGGCGGTGTATTCAAAACACGCTCCAATGCGGCATCGTCACGACGCGCTTGGGCCAACCGCAAATAGGCCAGCGCATTACGAATTTCTAGCCGTTCGTAGAATCGCTGCCCCCCATAAATACGGTATGGAATACGCTCTCGGAGCAGCGCTTCTTCCAACACACGTGATTGCGCGTTTGAGCGGTATAAAATCGCTACCGACCGCCGTGGATTCCCCCCGTCGCACCACGTTTCTGCTTGTTCTACGATGTAGCGCGCTTCGTCTTGTTCGTTAAAGCCAGCGTACAGCGTGATCGGGTCGCCCCGCTCCCCTTCAGTCCACAAGTTTTTACCCAATCGCCCGGCATTGCGAGAAATGAGGCCGTTTGCGGCTTCGAGAATAGTTTCGGTGGAGCGATAGTTTTGCTCTAATCTCACCGTCACTGTGCCAGCAAAATCTTCTGCAAATCGCTGGATGTTTTCGACTTTAGCGCCACGCCAGCCGTAGATAGACTGATCGTCGTCACCCACTGCAACCACCGGAATAGTTTGTCCCGCTAAAACACGCAGCCACGCATACTGAATCGTGTTGGTATCTTGAAACTCGTCTACCAAGATCGTTTTAAAGCGCGCTTGGTAATGGGCGAGCGTTGAGGGAGACTTGAGCCACAACTCGTGTGCACGAAGTAACAACTCAGCAAAGTCGACTAGGCCGCCTCGCTCACACGCTTCTTCATAAGCGGCATACACGCGCACCATGGTCTTTGCGTATAAGTCGCCTAGCGGGACATCGACATGACGCGCACGGAGTCCCTCATCTTTCTGTCCATTAATAAACCACTGCGCCTGCTTGGGTGGCCAGCGGGAATCATCGAGCTCTAGCTCTCGGCAAACTCGCTTAACGACCCTTAACTGATCGTCGCTGTCTAAAATTTGGAACTGTTGAGGTAAACCTGCTTCTTGCCAATGAGCTTTGAGTAACCGATGCGCTAATCCGTGGAAAGTCCCCACCCATAAGCCCTGTGTCGGCATCTGCAGCATATCTTCGATGCGACCCCGCATCTCACGTGCCGCTTTATTGGTAAAGGTCACCGCCAACACTGACTGAGCTGAAAATCCCTCGGCACGAATCAACCAGGCGATTCGATGCACGAGCACCCGTGTTTTGCCCGAGCCTGCACCGGCTAGGACAAGCTGATTGCTGGTGGACGCAGTCACAGCCTCTCGTTGCGCCGCGTTCAGGGGGTTTAAAATATCGGAAACATCCATGTGCGTAGTGTAACGGAATGCGCTTTAGGGGTTGGATAAACGTTGTGAAGAGATGTGACATAGATGGTTTATTCAGGCCGCGTTCATTGGTATAACAGAAGCTTCTATATAGACCTGATCCTGGTACCGTATCGCCGCGGCAACGTCTCGATAAAAATGCCAACATTTGGCTGATTAAAAAAGGAAATCTAAAATGGATATGAAACCCGTTACGCTCGTCTTCGCTTTGCTTGCCACGCCATTGAGCAGTGCTTTTGCCTGTGATGTTCCAGTAGCGCCCCCGACGCCAGACGGCGGCAGTGCAACAATGGAAGATATGGTGGCATCACAAGGCGAAGTCAAAGCCTTTCAAGCCGCTAATGCTGAATATCTTACCTGCGTAGACGACCAAATGACCGCTGAAAAAGCGGCGATGGATGAAGGCGATAGCGATGCTGACGAGCGCTATGCGCTGGCGGCTGCCGACTACAACGCGGCAGTGTCACGCGAAGAACAAGTGGCAGCTGACTTCAATGCGGCTATCAAGGCATTCAAAGCTGCCAACCCCTGATAAAGTTTCTCTTCCGGTTACGGTGGGGCTTAGCATAAGCCTCGCCATAACCGTCTGATTTTTGACACTCTTGTCGCGGCTCGCAAAGCCTTATGCTCCAAACAAAATACCCACTGCATTTAGATTTTTAATCGTCAGATAACCGCCAACCAGTAATAAGCTAACGACAATCAAATCGGGTAAATATCCCGTAAAGGTTTATCCAAGTTTTAGGGTAAACCCCGTCTCAAGCGTGAGATGAACCACGGCAATAACGATAGTCGACACGGAGAACTTAGGCAGCAATGAGGTCAAAAAGACGACTCAACCGTTGCGAAGTGCTTCACAGCAGTCAATTAGTCTTCGAGGGATTGTTGTTCCGTCCCTTTTTTCTTTGCCCATTTTGCGATCAAAATCCAAGAATATGCTGTCACCGCAATCGTCGAAATTAACCAAATGTAAAAATTTATTTCCATCATTACCTCCTGTTAATTTACTGTTATGAGTTACTCCAGTGTAACGGCATAGTCTTTAAAGTCGATTTCTTCCATCTACCCGAACCAACTCCTTTTTTAACTCGACCGCTCCTTCTAAAATTTGGTCGCCGTCCGCTTTACCATCGCCCTTCCAGTGAAGCGCGTCGCCACGCCTCTCTTCAGTCGCCGAACGCTCGATAATTACTTATAAATTGCGTGACTTACTTTTTCGTCTTCCGCGAAGGTTATCTCACAGCGGACCAAATTTAGGTGAAGCGCGCTACTGTGTGACACTCGCTTGCCCTGTTCGGATTTTTCAACTGTGTAATCCGACAAATTAGCGGTATCGAGTTGTCTTGCGACACTAGAATAAGAAACCCCCGATTTGAAATTTCCACACAGGTAATAAATTTCATTCCTTGCCGATAACGCAAAGAATGTGTAAATCCCAACCAACAGCAGGAGCAGAACGACCAAAACTAATGCCGTTTTTGTCACCACGCCCCTCTCTTCGCTCGCTGAACGCTCAGCATCGATTAGTCCCGGTACCGAAGCGGCAAACGATTGCTGCAAATTAAGACTCGAAACGAGTAAAGCATTACTGTTCGACTTTTGACTTTACTCAACCGTGACTGATTTCGCGAGGTTACGGGGCTTATCCACATCGGTACCCTTGGCTACCGCGACGTGATAAGACAACAGTTGTAACGCTATAGTGAAGGCAATGGGACCCGCAAGATTACTCGCGACGGGAAGCTCTAATACATCACAACTGGGGCCCGATTGATAACCCGCCTTTTCACTGGCAAACACAAATAAGTGACCGCCACGAGCGCGAACCTCTTCAAGATTGGACCGCAATTTTTCCATGAGTAGGTCATCTGGTGCCACCGCAACAACCGGCATATCCTCGTCCACCAGCGCAAGCGGACCATGCTTAAGCTCTCCTGCAGGGTAGGCTTCGGCATGGATATAAGAAATTTCTTTTAACTTCAGCGCGCCCTCCATGGCAATGGGGTAATAAATGCCCCGACCTAGGAATAAGGCATGATGCTTATTGGTGAAGCGCCGCGCCAAGGTTTTGATCTTGTCATCGCAGGCCAACACCTGGTCAGACACCGTTGCTAACTCCTGCAGCGCAGACTCAATATCCTGCGTGGCCAGTGTGTCCGATGCATGATGGTGGGCTAACCGCGACGTCAGCATGAGCAACGCAGCGAGTTGTGTGGTGAACGCCTTGGTCGATGCCACGCCGATCTCTGCGCCCGCCTGCGTCAAATACACCAACTCGCAGGCACGAACCATGGCACTATGATCAACGTTACAGATCGCCAACCTTGCCAGCACGTTTTCAACGCCCACATGTTCCAAAGCCGCTAACGTATCCGCCGTTTCACCTGACTGCGAAATACCCACCATGAGGGTATTGGGGAGCACCACCGCATTGCGGTAGCGGTACTCTGAGGCGACCTCGACCTGGCAGGACAGTCCCGTCAAAGATTCGATCCAATGTCGGGCGACTAGGCCAGCGTGATAACTGGTGCCACAAGCCACGATCTGCACAGCCTGAACCCGCGAGAACAGCTCCGTCGCGTTATCGCCAAACGCACGATCATCCACGCTAGCGCCCTTAATGGTGTCCTGTAGTCGCGCCGGTTGCTCAAAAATCTCCTTGCGCATGTAGTGGTCGTAGCCACCCAAGCCTTGGTTTTCAGTGCGTAATGCAAGGCGATTTTGACCTCGATCGACCGGCTGCCCCTCAACGTTAAAAATGGCATAGCCATCTGCCGTCAACTGGGCGACATCGCCCTCTTCGAGGTAAATAAACGTATCGGTAACGGACTGCAACGCGAGGGTGTCTGACCCAGCAAAGTATTCCCCAAGACCAACACCCAACACCAGTGGACTCCCTTGGCGTGCCACTACCAGTTGATTGGGTGATTCGCGATCGATAACAGCAAGCGCATAGGCGCCTTGCAGTTTTGGCAGGACCTGCTGTACCGCCGCTAATAAATCGTGGCCACCTTTTTCGATTGCCAGCGCAATTAACTGTGCCACCACCTCAGTGTCGGTTTCTGACGCAAACTGACAGCTCTGTGCTGTTAATGAGGACCGCAAGAGTTCGTGATTTTCAATAATCCCGTTGTGCACCACCGCAATACGGTCATTAATGACATGAGGGTGGGCGTTGGCAACCGACGGGGCACCGTGGGTTGCCCAACGCGTGTGCGCAATGCCAGTGCCACCGCTCAATGGCGTCGCCAGTTGTACGGCCTCTAACGCGGCAACGCGACCTAAGGTTTTATGACTCGACAATTGACCTTCGCGATCGATGAGCGCAAACCCAGCTGAGTCGTATCCACGGTACTCGAGCCTGCGAAGTCCCTCGAGCAGAATATCGGTGCAATCTCGTCGGGCAGCGACCGCCACAATGCCGCACATTAAGCTTTATCCTTGGTTTTGGCGGGACGCTGCCAGCCGTCCACGTTACTCTGCCGGCCTCGGGCGACCGCCAGCTGATCACTGGCCACATCGTCGGTGATCGTTGAGCCAGCGGCCACAAAGCCACCCGACGCGACCGATAAAGGGGCCACTAAGGTGCTGTTTGACCCGATAAACACACCCTCGCCCAGTTCGGTTCGATATTTGTTGGCCCCATCGTAATTACAGGTGATGGTGCCTGCGCCCACATTGCTCCATGCGCCCACCGTGGCATCACCCAAATAAGTAAGATGATTCGCTTTCGCACCCGTACCCAACGACACATTTTTTATTTCGACAAAATTGCCCACTTTCGCCTGCTCGCCAATCTCAGTGCCAGGGCGCAGACGAGCGTAGGGGCCAATTTCTGCTCCCGCTTTGATGGTGGCGCCATCGATATGAGTAAAGGGCCGAACCTGCACACCCGCCTCGATCGTCGCGTTTCGGATCACGCAGTGGGCGCCAATCGTTACCTCGTCCCCCAGAACCACCTGACCCTCAAACACCACATTAATGTCAATTGATACGTCGCGGCCGCAACCTAACGATCCTCGGATATCCAACCGCGCTCGATCGGCCACAAAAACGCCAGCCGCCATCAATCGCTCCGCGAGCACTTGTTGATGCTGACGCTCCAAATACTCTAGTTGTTGGGGTGTATTCACCCCCAGAGTATCCAGTGCACTGTCAGAGACCACCACTGAAACGGCGATGCCATCCGCCTTAGCAAGCGCTAAAACATCCGGTAAGTAATATTCTGATTGCGCGTTGTTGTTCTGGATCCGAGACAGCCAATCGGCAAGTGAGCTGGCTCTGCTTGCCAACACGCCAGTATTAATCTCCCGCAACTGGTGTTGGACCATCGATGCGTCTTTGTGTTCCACAACTGCCGAAAACTCACCCTGGCCATCACGAACGACGCGGCCATAACCGGACGGGTCCTCCACCACGGCTGACAGCATGGCAATACCGCCCTCAGCAGCGGCCACCACCGTCTGTAAAGTCCGGTCACTGACCAGTGGGACATCACCAAACAACACGAGCAACGTTGAATCTGGATGGCAAGCACCGATCGCTTGCTGCACTGCGTGACCAGTGCCTTTTTGCTGTGCTTGCAAGTGACACTGAACATCAGGGGCTTGAACAGCCGCTTCCACGGCATCGGCGCCACAACCAACCACGACATGAATTTGGTTAGCGCCAGCAGCGCGCGCGGCGTCCAAGGTGTAATGAATTAGCGGCCGGCCAGACAACAGGTGCAGTACTTTAGGTAACCTAGATTGCATCCGGCTACCCTGTCCGGCTGCCAAAATGATGACTTCCAGCATGAAAGATTCGCTCAAGGCTCTATGCAATCGTCATCATTACCCACCGGGCCGAGTTTGCAAGCGCGGGAGAGTCCTTCGGCAAACAAACACCAAAATAAACCCGTTTATTGGGGGGGGGTTACCCGCGGCCGGCGCGGTTCTTGAGTTTACGGAGAGCAGACAACTGCGCCGTCGCTTCCGCTAATTGCGCAGAAGCAAGACCGTAATCAATTTCTCCCTGCTGATTAGCAAGCGCTTCCTCGGCGTTTTGACGCGCCGTCTCGGCAGCGGCCTCGTCGATATCGTCAGCCCTGACAGCGGTATCAGCCAACACAGTGACCACGTCACCCTGGACTTCTAGAAAACCGCCGGAAGCATAGTAAACTTGCTCTTCACCCGTTGGCTCAACAAGACGAATGGGCCCTGGAATCAGCCGCGTTAACAAAGCAGCATGTCCATGGCATACGCCCAATTCGCCCTCTATGCCGGTGGCAACGAGGAGCTCCACCAACCCTGAGTAGATCTGAGCTTCTGCGCTCACAATATCGCACTGTAAGGTCATCGCCATAAGTCAGTCCCCGACGCGCGTCAGAGCTTAGCCGCCTTTTCGACCGCCTGCTCAATCGAGCCCACCATATAAAAAGCCTGCTCAGGAAGGTGGTCAAAATCGCCGCCTAGAATCCCTTTAAAGCCAGCAATGGTGTCTTTGAGTGAGACATAGATGCCCGGTGAGCCGGTGAAAACCTCTGCGACGTGAAACGGCTGCGACAGGAACCGTTCAATTTTTCGAGCACGGGACACCGTTGTTTTATCTTCTTCGGAAAGCTCATCCATACCCAAAATAGCAATAATGTCTTTGAGTTCTTTATATCGCTGCAGCACTGACTGCACGCCACGCGCCACTTCATAGTGTTCCTGACCAATAATTAATGGGTCAAGTTGGCGCGATGTCGAGTCGAGTGGGTCAACCGCAGGGTAAATACCCTTTGCAGCAATATCTCGACTCAACACCACAGTGGAATCTAGGTGCGCAAAAGTCGTCGCGGGAGAGGGGTCAGTCAGATCGTCCGCCGGGACATAAACGGCTTGAATAGAGGTAATCGAACCGGTCTTAGTCGACGTAATGCGCTCCTGCAAAACGCCCATCTCCTCCGCCAAAGTGGGCTGATACCCCACCGCAGAAGGCATACGACCCAATAACGCCGACACTTCTGTTCCTGCTAAAGTGTAGCGATAAATATTGTCGACAAATAACAGCACATCGCGCCCATCATCGCGGAATTTCTCCGCCATGGTCAGACCTGTTAGGGCAACACGGAGACGGTTACCTGGGGGCTCGTTCATCTGCCCGTATACCATGGCGACCTTGGATTTATCCAACTCCTCAACATTCACAACACCAGATTCTTGCATCTCGTAATAGAAGTCGTTTCCTTCTCGAGTCCGCTCACCCACACCCGCGAACACGGACAGTCCGGAGTGCTCGGTTGCAATATTGTTGATGAGCTCCATCATATTGACCGTTTTACCCACACCGGCACCGCCAAATAGACCGACCTTGCCGCCCTTAGCGAAGGGGCATACTAAGTCGATGACTTTAATACCTGTCTCTAATAACTCATCTGACGCAGCAAGTTCGTCGTAAGCCGGTGCCGCGCGGTGGATAGCAGCACGAGCCTGCTCACCGATGGGACCTCTTTCGTCGATTGGGTTGCCCAGCACATCCATAATGCGACCCAGCGTCTCAGTGCCCACAGGAACCGAGATCGGTGCACCCGTATTTTCAACGTTCAATCCACGACTGACCCCTTCAGACGGGCCCATCGCAATAGCGCGCACAACGCCGTCACCCAGTTGCTGCTGGACCTCGAGGGTCAGCCCTTTCTCGGCGACCGTTAGTGCGTCATAGACCTGCGGTACGCTGTCACGTGGAAACTCCACGTCAATCACGGCACCAATGACTTGTACGACCTTTCCGCTGCTCATTTCCCGGTCCTCATCTTAAAAGGTATGCAGTCAACATCGCGCTGCATCGTGTTACGTTATTGGATCACGCCTCAGCCGATCGCTGCCGCGCCCCCTACTATTTCTGCCAGTTCTTGCGTAATCGCCGCTTGCCGTGCCTTGTTATAGACCAGCTGTAAATCTTCGATTAACTCGCCCGCGTTGTCCGTTGCATTTTTCATCGCGATCATTCGAGCGGCCTGTTCGCAAGCACCATTTTCGACCACGGCTTGATAAACGAGCGACTCGATATAGCGCACCATTAGTGCATCGAGAAGCTCGCGCGCATCTGGCTCGTAGAGGTAATCCCAATGATGAGACAGCGATTCGCTTTGTTCTGCCTTTAAGGGCAGCAGCTGCTCGACGGTTGGCGACTGCGTCATGGTATTCACAAACTCGTTGCCAGCAAGATACAGCGCGTCAATTCGGCCCTCTGTATAAGCATCTAACATCGATTTGACGCCACCGATCAGATCCCCCAGAGACGGTTCCTCACCCAGGTCCTTTACCGTTGCCGTGACATTGCCCCCAACGCTGGCAAAAAAACCGCCGGCTTTAGCACCAACCAAGCACAGCTCGATATCAACACCCGAATCCTGCAAGTCCTTCATGGACGCAATAGCGCTTTTAAATAAGTTGATATTGAGTCCACCGCACAATCCGCGATCCGTCGACACAATGATGTAACCCGCCCGCTTAACCTCTCGCTCCTGCATATAGGCGTGACGATACTCTGGAGTTGAGTTGGCAATATGGCCCACTACCGCACGCATCCGCTGCGCATAGGGCTTTCCAACCTCCATACGGTCCTGGGCACGACGCATCTTGCTTGCAGCCACCATTTCCATGGCGCTGGTGATCTTCTGAGTACTCTGAATACTCGTGATCTTAGTGCGTATTTCTTTGCCGGCTGCCATGCGGTCTTACCAAGTCTGAGTTGATTTAAACGTTGCTATCGCGGACTTAAAGGACGCCTCTCGGTCATCATTCCAGTCGCCATCGGCGTCAATTTGTTGCATGACCTCGGCATGTTCGGCTCGCATGTAACTCAATAACGCAGCCTCAAAATCACCAATCTTGGAGACGTCGACATCTTGCAAGTCACCCTCATTGCCGGCGTACAACAACACACCCATATCAGCGATCGATAACGGTGCGTACTGTTTCTGCTTCATCAACTCAGTAATGCGCTCACCGTGCTCAAGCTGCGCCTTGGTAGCGTCATCAAGATCAGAAGCAAACTGCGAGAACGCAGCCAACTCTCGGTACTGAGCCAGTGCGGTACGGATACCGCCAGACAGTTTTTTAACGATCTTAGTTTGCGCAGCGCCACCCACCCGAGAAACGGAAATACCGGCGTTCATTGCGGGTCGCACACCGGCATTGAACATGTCGGCTTCTAAGAAAATCTGACCGTCAGTAATAGAAATGACGTTGGTCGGAACAAATGCTGAAACGTCGCCCGCTTGCGTCTCGATCACAGGCAAAGCGGTCAACGAACCGGTTTGGCCCTTCACTTCCCCACCCGTTGCCTGCTCAACGTAGTCAGCATTGACTCGAGCGGCACGTTCTAACAAACGAGAGTGTAAATAAAAGACGTCCCCTGGATAGGCTTCACGTCCAGGTGGCCGACGCAGTAACAAAGAAATTTGCCGATACGCTACCGCCTGCTTAGAGAGGTCGTCATAGATAATCAATGCGTCCTCGCCACGATCTCGGTAATACTCACCCATCGTGCATCCCGCAAACGGCGCCAAGTACTGCATGGCCGCTGGGTCTGACGCATTAGCCGCTACCACAATGGTGTGGTCCATTGCGCCGTGCTCTTCTAGCTTTCGGACCACAGCGGCGACTGAGGACGCTTTTTGTCCAACCGCCACGTAAACACACTTAATGCCCGTGCCTTTTTGATTAATAATCGCATCAACAGCAATAGCCGTTTTACCCACCTGGCGATCACCAATAATTAACTCTCGCTGGCCTCGCCCAATTGGCACCATGGCGTCAATGGCCTTAAGGCCGATTTGCACAGGCTGATCAACAGACTGTCGGGCAATCACTCCCGGCGCAATCTTTTCAATCGCGTCGGTCAATTTTGTTTCAATAGCACCTTTACCATCAATTGGGCTACCCAACGAATCAACCACTCTCCCTTGCAGTTCAGGGCCAACGGGGACTTCTAAGATGCGGCCCGTGCAGCGACAGGTTTGACCTTCTGCCAACTGCTTATAATCGCCCAAAACCACCGCGCCCACTGAATCGCGCTCGAGGTTTAGCGCCATACCAAAGACCCCACCCTCAAACTCAATCATTTCGCCGTACTGAACTTCAGTCAGCCCATGAATGCGGATAATGCCGTCTGTCACGGAGACAATGGTGCCCTCATTAGTCGCTTGCGATACAACAGCGACCTGATCAATACGTTGTTTGATTAAATCGCTGATTTCTGAGGGGTTGAGCTGTTGCATGACCTATTCCTCTGTCATTGGGTCAGCGCGCCAGCAAGCTTATCGAGCCGGCCGCGAACAGAGCCATCGATCACTAGATCGTCGGCACGAATGATGGCCCCACCCAAAAGGGAGGGGTCGGTTTCTGATGTTAGGGTAACGCTGCGGTCTAGTTTTGATGTCATTGTCTCGCTGAGCACACGAGTCTCGTCATCGCTTAATGGATACGCTGACGTCACTACCACGGTAACAGTGCTCTCTACCGCTTGCTTAAACTGCTCGAACAAAGTGGCCACTTCAGGCAGCAAACTAAGACGCCCATTGTCTGCCATGATCATTAACAAATTAACGACGCTCGCAGGTAATGAATCCCCTACCAGTGTTGCCAAGTTTTCAGCCCGCTGCTGAGCAGTTTGGTTAGGGCTTTTTAACATGACTGACACTTTGTGGTCGCGCGTCACGGCCGCCAGTTGAGCCAAAGCGTCTTGCCATTGCGCCAGTTCACCCGCGCCACGAGCGTGCTCAAAAGCCGCCTTAGCGTAGGGTCTGGCAAGCGTAATGGGCTCTATCATTGATCAGCTATCCGACGAGAGTGTTTTGAGAATGTCAGCATGTTTGTCGGCATCGATTTCGGCACCCAGTACCTTCTCTGCGCCCGCCAACGCCAATGCACTGACCTGCGACATGAGCTGCTCTTGCGCTCTAGCCCGCTCTTGCTCAATCTCAGCCGATGCGGCCGTTTTCACCCGATCCGCCTCTGCGGTTGCGGCTTGTTTGGCCTCTTCTACCATCGCTTGCGCTCGCTTATTGGCAGCCTCGACGATGACCGCGGCCTCCTTCTTTGCTTCTGCAAGCTGATCCGCGACTTGTTGCTGGGCTAGTTCAAGGTCATGGCCTGCACGGTCTGCTGCCGCTAGGCCGTCGGCAATTTTGTTCTGACGCTCAAGCATTGCCGCCATGATAGGGGGCCACACAAAGCGCATACAGAACGCCACAAACGCCACGAAGGCAATCAGCTGTCCTATTAGGGTGAGATTAATGTTCACACAATGCTCCTGTGGTACATCGAACGCATGAGATCAGCGCGTCCGCACGTAAAATTACGCTCTCAGCCAGCGACAACAAAAATAAGGTACATGGCAATACCGACACCAATAATAGGAATCGCATCGACCAATCCAGCGCCTAAAAAGAAGGTGCCCTGTAATTTAGGGGCTAGCTCAGGCTGACGCGCTGAGCCTTCTATCAACTTGCCGCCTAAAATACCGACGCCAATTGCTGCGCCCATTCCACCCAAGCCCATCATGATGGCGGCGGCTACGTAAATCATTTCCATGGTTATCTCCTAAAGTACTTTAAGTCAGTCGAAATCAGTGGTCTTCGTGCGCCATGCTGAGGTACACGATGGTTAAAACCATAAAAATAAAGGCCTGAAGCGTAATCACCAAAATGTGGAATATCGCCCAACCCACTTGCAACAGCGCAGCGGGTAGCATCCAAAAAATGCCCACACTGAATAACGCTGCAATCAAAATGAAAATCATCTCTCCGGCATACATGTTGCCGAATAACCGGAGGCCGAGCGAAAACGGCTTGGCCAACAAACCGACCACCTCCATAAATAAATTCACCGGAATGAACAAGGGGTGGTTAAACGGGTTAAGTGTGAGCTCTTTGACGAACCCAAAGCCCTTGACCTTGATCGAGTAAAAAAGCATCAACACAAAGACACCGATCGCCATACCCATTGTGATATTCGGGTCGGTAGACGGCACGATTTTCTGGTACTCAACGCCAGCCAGCATTAATGAGTGTGGAATCAGATCAACCGGTATCAGGTCCATTAGGTTCATCATAAAAACCCATACGAATATCGTCAGGGCTAATGGTGCAACCAAAGGGTTACGGCCGTGAAACGTGTCTTTGACGGTGCCATCAACAAACTCAACCACCATTTCGACAAAATTGATCCACCCACTGGGGGTATCGGAAGAAGCCTTCACCGCAACACGGCGAAATAGCCAACAAAAAATAAGGCCTAGCCCCACCGACCAGAGCATGGAGTCCACATGGATCGCATTAAAACCCATTACCGACATCTCGTTTGGTCCGTGAGCCAACGTCCACTGCCCTCCCGCAGAGATTACGGTGCCGTCCTCCCGCTCAAACCCTTCAGGAAGCTTGCCATAGGTCAGATTCGTCAGGTGATGGACGATATATTCTGATACGGTTTGATTGTCGCCGTTTGCCGCCATTCTTGCCGTTTTACTCCTGTGCCCCTGCGAGGCGTTAAAAACTCTTATGTTCTCTTATTTATCCGGCCGTTGCTGCCACGCCAAAACGATGGGCGGTATCAGCAATGCCAAAATACTGCCTAGCAAGACCATTTCAGCCGAGCTACTCGGCCTCAGCGCAAACAACAGGGCAAAACCAACCGCCGCAGCCGTATAGCGCGCGAGCCCCACCCAAACCGCGCCGCCTGTTGAACGACGGGCTGTCAGGCTCAGTGCCACCCAACAACTAGGCACCAACACAACCAACGAGCCGAGCAGCAGGTCTAACCCGCCATCAAAACCCCTCAGCACACCAGCAAGAACAGCTACTGCGGCAATAACGGCCGCCGCGGCTCCCGTGGCATACAACAAGCGCTTCCTAGTGCCGTCAAACGGCCCAGCGGCAGCAAATCTGGCCAAAATGCTTTGTGCCCCCTTGTGGTGCGGGCCCGAGTGTAGTGGAAAGGCCTAAACCCTTCAACACGTGAGGTTATCGGATTTTCTTTAAAACACCGTCTAATTCGTCGAGCGTGGTGTAGTGAATTTCAAGCCGGCCACGACCATTTTGTTGGTGTCGAATTTTTACCTGTGCGCCAAACTGGTTACTAAGGTCCGCTTCTAAGCGACTAATATTTGGATCTGTTTGAGGCTTGGCGGGCTTGTCGGTCACCACAGAGCGCACCAACGCTTCTGTTTGACGCACCGAAAGGCCCTTTTGGTAGACTTGTCGCGCCGCTCGGACTTGGTCTCCAGCTGTCAAAGCCAATAGCACCTTAGCGTGACCAGCATCGATTTCTTGTCGCTCTAGCATACCGAGCACCTCGCCTTCGAGCTGTAACAACCGCATCAGGTTAGCCACGGCGGGACGAGACCGACCCACTGCGGTAGCGACCTGTTCCTGGTTCAGGCCAAATTCCTCTTGAAGTCGTTTCAACCCCAAGCCTTCCTCGACTGGGTTTAAATCTTCTCGTTGAATATTTTCAATCAATCCGATGGCAATAGCCGCTTCATCGGAGACCTCTTTTATGACTACCGGAACGGTGGCCAACTGAGCCAATTGCGCGGCTCGCCAACGCCGCTCGCCCGACAGGATCTCAAAACCTCCGGTCGACAGGGATCGCGCGACGATCGGCTGCAAAATCCCTTGCGCTTTTATGCTGTCCGCAAGACTCTGCAACGCATCCTGGGTAAAGTTACGGCGCGGCTGATAGGCACCTCTTTGCAATTGCTCAATGGGCAATTCAATCAACGACTTTGTGTCGCTCGAAGCCGGCCGGCCCTCTGTTACACGTGGAGTTTCAGTGTCAGCATCTGGCTTATTCAGCAAGCCGGTCCCCAACAGCGCCTCAAGGCCTCGATTAAGCTTTCGCTTTGGCGCCATTAGCTCGGGTCCTTACTATCTTGTTCTTGTCTGCGCATAAACTCACCCGCCAACGCCATGTAGGCGGTAGCGCCTCTCGATAAACGATCATAAACGATCCCCGGCACTCCATGGCTCGGCGCTTCCGCTAATCGGATATTTCTGGGGATGACGGTACGATAAACCAAACCATCGAAGTGCTCATACAACTGCTCGGACACCTCGTTCGTTAACGCATTTCTCGGGTCATACAGGGTCCGCAAAATACCCTCAATTTTGAGGTCTGCATTCACGGTTTGCTGCACCGAATTAATCGTGTCGATCAGTGATGACAGTCCCTCTAACGCAAAATATTCGCACTGCATCGTGATCAGCACGGAGTCTGCGGCTACCAAGGCATTTAACGTCAACATGTTCAGCGACGGAGGGCAATCGACAATAACGAAGTCGTAGTGCGAATCGCCAGCAGACAGCGCTTTTTTTAGTTGCTGTTCGCGAGCGTCCATCGATAATAACGCCACCTCAGCGGCGATTAAGTCGCCATTGGCTGGAATGCAGTCTAGCGCCAATTGCGGTAGGTGTGTCACCGCTTGCTTCAACGGGATCTGATCAACCAGCAAATCGAGCACCGTAGCGTCAGCAGCCGCTTTATCGATGCCAACTGACACCGTCGCATTACCTTGCGGATCGAGATCAATTAATAACAAGCGCTTACCCATAGCCGCTAGTGCCGCTGACAGATTTACGCTCGTCGTTGTCTTTCCCACACCACCCTTTTGGTTCGCAACGGCAATTATTTTCATAGTGCCACCTCAGCGCGCGGTTTTACCGCTAGCAATTGAAATGACCAGTCACGCCCTGGCACACTGATATTTTGAGCGGTCACTTGTCGAGTGGCGTCGGGTAAAGCATCGATCTCATGCTGTGCTTGTTGCGTTTTCATTGCATACACCATGCCTTGATCGGATAACACATGATCAACCCTAACTAACGTGGTGGCCAGATCAGCAAATGCTCGTGTCACTACGGAGTCAAACCGCTTCGTCGGCAACCAGGACTCCACTCGCACTGTCTCAACCTCAACATTGGCCAACATCAGGGCTCTTTTCACTTCCAATAGAAAGCGCGATTTTTTACCATTACTATCGAGCAGCGTGTAATGCACTGCTGGATTCGCAATCGCCAAAGGAATACCGGGTAGGCCCGCTCCCGACCCGACATCAACCACTTGTTTACCACTGATAAACGGACTGATTGCTAAGCTTTCAACGAGGTGCCGACTCAACATCTCAAACCGAGATCGAACAGCTGTCAGGTTATAGGCGTTGTTCCATTTTTCGAGCAAGTCTAAGTAAGAGAGTAACTGTGTCGTTTGATGGTCGCTCAGGTCTATACCAATATCGGCAGCAGCCGTTGACAATCGCTCCGCCTCTAAATTAACCATTCGCAGTAACCGGCAGTCTGCTTATAATTTCTCGCTTCTTTAAATAAATTAGTAAGATCGACAGTGCTGCGGGCGTCACGCCAGGAATGCGCCCTGCTCTGGCTAAATTAGTTGGTTTAATTTCTTGCAGCTTTTGTCGGATTTCATTGGACAGCCCATCAACTAACGCGAACTCCAAATCACTTGGTATGGTCATCGCTTCATGACGATGTAAGCGATCAACGTCTTGTTGCTGACGCTCGATATAACCCGCGTATTTACACTGAATGGCAATTTGATGCGCCACCACCTCAGCAACTGGCAAGGGCGCCGGAGCAATACGATTCAGCGCGTCGTAATCGAGCTCGGGCCGCTTCAGTAACTCGGCCAATGAATATTCTCGACTGAGTGGTTTGGCGAGCAGGGTATCCAACTGTGCCGCTTCAGCACTACCCGCCTGAATAAAGGTCTGTTGCAGACGACGTTGTTCGGCCTGAATAGCATCACATTTATCGTTAAATTGCCGCCACTGGGTGTCTCCAATCAAATGCAGCTGCCGACCTATTGAGGTAAGACGAAGGTCGGCATTGTCCTCTCTGAGTTGGAGTCGATACTCGGCTCGAGAAGTAAACATACGATAAGGCTCTGTCGTGCCCAACGTCACCAAATCATCAATCAATACGCCCATGTACGCTTCATCGCGTCGAGGTTCCCATGCTGGCAAATCAGTGGCTTGCCGAGCGGCATTAATACCTGCGACTAAGCCCTGCGCTGCCGCCTCTTCATAGCCTGTGGTGCCATTAATTTGACCGGCAAAAAATAGTCCAGAAACCGACTTGGTTTCCAAGCTATGTTGCAAATCTCTGGGATCAAAATAGTCGTATTCGATAGCGTATCCAGGTCGAGTGATATTGACAGATTCCAACCCTTTGATTGACCGCACTAACGCCAGTTGAACGTCAAACGGCAATGATGTCGATATGCCATTAGGGTACAGCTCTGTCGAAGTCAGCCCTTCCGGTTCGATGAACAATTGATGAGAGTCTTTGTCTGCGAACCGATGAATTTTGTCTTCAATACTCGGACAATACCGCGGCCCAACGCCCTCGATGGTGCCAGAAAACAGAGGAGAGCGATCGAGCCCTGCTCGAATGATATCGTGAGTCTGCGAGTTGGTTTCGGTGATCCAACAACATCGCTGCGTTGGGTGATCCTGTCTATCGCCTTGGAGCGACATAACGGGTCGCGGCTCATCTCCCCACTGTTCTTTTAACACGCTAAAGTCAACGGTATTGGCGTCTAACCGAGGGGGGGTGCCTGTTTTTAAGCGCCCTACTCTAGGACACAGCTCTCTTAATTTGTCGGCCAAACCCAATGACGCTGCATCTCCCATCCTGCCACCACTGGATTGCGCTTCACCAACATGGAGCTTGCCGTGCAAAAAGGTACCCGCCGTTAGCACAACAGAAACGGCACGAAACGTAATGCCCGTTCGTGTTACGACGCCGGTAACGCGATCACCTGACAACAAGATATCTTCTACCGCATCTTGAAAAATGCTCAGGTTGGCAGTCTCTTGTAATGCGGTTCGCACGGCATTGCGATACAACACACGATCGGCTTGTGCTCTTGTTGCTCTCACAGCAGGACCTTTACGCCCGTTCAGCACTCTAAATTGAATGCCCGCTTGATCCGTAGCCTTGGCCATCAGTCCACCGAGCGCATCAATTTCCCTGACCAGATGACTCTTTCCAATACCACCGATCGCTGGGTTACACGACATTTGTCCCAAGGTGTCGATCGAATGAGTAATTAGCAAAGTACAAACACCAGCCCGAGCAGCAGCCAACGCCGCTTCGGTACCGGCATGTCCGCCTCCGATCACAATCACATCGTAAAGGTTTGGATGAGTGGTCATATAAGCGCACCGGCGCGTTATGGGCCGCACAGTATAGACGTGCGACAAGAGCCGATGGAATCTTGGTTTTGGTGAATCTGGTAAGAAATGTGATAAATCCTAAGGGGCATTACATAGCACTAAACACAGAATCGTGAGCAATAAAGCTTATTAATAATCATATTATTAAAGAGTAATAATCTTAATATTATAATTATTAATGCCTATCGTAATGGGTGATAACCGAAAAATACTTATGCTTAACAGGGATTTAAGTGAACTGGAAGTGTTTTGATAAGTCCTTTGTTAGCACTGTTTGAACTGTTGGTAGCCAGAGGATAAAAATAAGGCTAATCCGCAGCTTCTCACGATGCTTATTTGTCCTCAGTTTATGACGATTGTTATCCCCAAGGTTTCGAGAAAATGCTGCGCTCTTTTGAATCGGTTATCCAAAATGGGGTTTGATGTGGATAATGAGTGAGTAATCAGTGGGCAGATAGAGCGGTTGTGCAGCCGTGATGGGCCTTATTTGCCAATGCAAAAGGACGCGAAAATTTCACCGAGTAAGTCATCAGCCCCAAAGGAGCCGGTAATGGTTCCCAGCCGCTCATGAACATCCCTTAAATCCTCTGCTAAGAGTTCACCTTCGCCACAGGCGTTAAATTGAGTAATGGCCTGTTCCAGTAGCTCAGTCGTCTGTTGAAGCGCCACCACATGACGTTCGCGGGCGCTAAAAGCAGACGTCATGTCAGTATCGGTCAATCCCAAGCACTCAACGATGAGTTGTTCGAGCGCAGCAATACCCTCTCCCGTTGTTGCTGAGACGCCTACTGCGTTGCCGTGGGTCAACTCGCTATTAAAGGTGCCTGCTGGCCGTCCTGACAGATCAATTTTATTGTAAACGCAGATCGATGGGGTTTCTGATGACGTTAATACCGTAGCAGTGTTCGTGGCGGTATCATCTATCACTTCTAAAATGATGTCCGCTCTGTGTAATTCATTGTGAGCGCGATGAATGCCCTCTTTTTCAATTTCGTCGCGAGCATCGCGGATGCCTGCGGTATCGGAGATCTCAATGGCAATACCTTGAACAGTAATAGTTTGTCTAATGACATCTCGCGTTGTGCCAGGGATATTTGTCACGATGGCAATGTCATCCTTTGCGAGGCAGTTTAATAAGCTGCTTTTGCCCGCATTCGGAACACCAGTGATCACGATCTGCGCGCCTCGATTCATGAGTGCACCTTGCCGCGCAGAGACCAGTAGGCGATGTAAAGCGTGTTGCAATGCTGACAACGTATCGGCCACTTTGCCCTCTGCTAAAAAGTCGATCTCTTCTTCGGGAAAGTCTATTGCGGCTTCTATATATACGCGCAGCTGGATTAACTGCGCGGCGATGTCAGTAACCGCAGTCGAAAAGGCACCTCTCAGTGAGGCGCTGGCTTGCCGCGCTGCACGTCGCGTCGGTGCGTCGATAAGATCTGC